>WNFJ01735556.1_pt1 | contig 18810 bp, 19 predicted proteins | sample 5400461 | NCBI WGS metagenome assembly WNFJ01 (sample SAMN13153349, study PRJNA577476) | soil metagenome | isolation source: 115 cm saprolite on Douglas fir-dominated hillslope | place: USA:California | collected 2013-09-17
AACCGCTAACCGCCAACGCTAACTCCCCACCGTACTCCAATAAATCGCGTAGGTAGCCATCCAAAATCCGAGCCAGAGCGCGGCGGTCAGACGCCGATGATTCCTGATCCAGCGCTTGAGGAATAACCCCAGCAAGGATGGGATCAGCCAACTTAACGCCATTCGCTCGAATCGTGCCGCAATGCTCATGAAGCCAAATGTAACCGGATCGGCAACCGGTGGCGCGAGAACCGCGTACACTTTGTACGGAATACCAGTACCAAGCGTATAAAATATTCCGGAAACGCCATGCGTCCGATAGTCCTCTTCCACTTTATTGAACATTCTGGCTCGCACGAAAGGCACCGAAGCAACGGCGGAACGAGCCGAGTCAGGCCGCCAGACCGCCCACGTGTACAGGCTAAGACCGGCGACTACCGCCCCGGCGAGAATTGCGCCCAAAATTTTGATCCCGCACCGAGCCCCAGCCAGCGACGCCCAACTGAGGATGAGATCCGGGATAATAAAGAAAAGGGTTCCCTCGGCAAAACCCCAGAGAAACCCTAGCCAAGACGGAGGACGCCACAGCCCAGCTTCGGAAGACGTTCTGGCTGGTTGAGCCATATCTATCACATCATGGCGTCTGACGAACTGTCTGATTCAGGTTTTCGATATCCTGTTTCAACTGATTCATGAGCTCGTTACAGCGACTCGAGTTTTCCGCGGAGTTGAAGATCAACTGCTTGGAGTCGCGGTGCCAATCTGCTTGGTTTTGTTCCAGAAAATCAATCAGTTGGATCGTGTGATCGCTAATCCTGGATGCGTTGCCGGTCGCGATATTGATACCGGTCCGAGTTTTGGCCACAACTAATGCGGTGATCCTTTGGGCGAGAATTTCAGCTAGACCCGCCGCGTTCAATTCTTGAATAAGTTTTCTCTCCGCATGCTTTTCCTCATCCAATGTTTTCTGGCCGGCATTGCGGAGTTTCTCTGCGACGAGTCGCGTCGCTTGAAGATCTGCTCTTGTGCTGGCCACGGACAAAGGAGCGAAAAGCTCGGTTTCCAGTTTTGTTTCGACGTCGTAAGTCGGCGTGCTGGCACTTCCTAAAGCAACTACTCCAGCGTATAAGGCCCGCTCAATTTTCCGTTGGCTCTCGGGCAAAGAATTCGGATTCACGTTCAGCAAACCGAGATAGCTTTCCGGGGTGTTCGGATCCAGCATGACTTTCTTCGGGGTCGGCGCCGGCTTCGGCCACAAGCGAAGCTTGCCGCTGAGCAACGCTGGAATTAGGCCGGGGTTCCGCGCAGCCAACCCGCCAAGAAAAAATACGGAAGCCATGAGGAGCAATAAGGATCCAAGCCCGATAAAGTTCCAAATCTTGCCGCCCTTTCGTGTCCCCGGCCTGTACAAATTTTCCTCTCCCATCTTCGGGCAGGGACTCTAAATTCGAGCGGCAAAAAGCCAAGTCAATTCAGCCCTGGTGATGAGAGGCAACGTGTGGACGCGCATGGCATGCGTAGATTTGCGGGCTAGCCCGGCGTAGCTTGAATCGCGGTCAAAGCAATGATCAAACCGACGATCTTATCGAGGCCCCCTTAGTACGTGAAGAGAGTACCCACGAAAAGCTGCAGGTTAAGGACTCGGTTCATTAGATTGATGCACTGGACCATCGGCCGAACGCTGCTCCTTCAGCACGGTTAGCTTGCTTACCCGCAAGTCTTCCACATCAAGCTGATCGATCTTGAGATGGCCCAGATGAACTCGTTTCACCAGCAGCTCCCGAACAATCAGACGCCCGATTACGAAGAAGCCGATAGCCAATCCGCCGACCGCTAACGTACCCATTGCTACGGCGCCGGTCGCCTTTGCACCCACCGCTTCCGCAAAGGTAGCGCGAGGTCTCGCTCCCTCGTTTGCTCGGGAATTCATACCGGATATTGGAAACCACCGCATCCGTTTCATGGAGAACATCTTGCCACGAATCAGGGCCGGAGCGCAACGGCGGCGCTCGTGCATCGTCTCATATGTAGCTGGCGTATCGTTGCGTTCAAAACGGGCCGCCGGCAAGGCGGTCCGAGCCGGACTGGCGGAAGGGAGGGCGCATATCTGAGTGGATCTGTAATCGACGAGCAACGCAGCCGCCGGCCCATTTTCAACGCAACCCTCCGGGGCGCGGCCGGTTGACTGTTTTTCCGCGTTGTTCGCTCCTTACGCATCAATCTACATATGAGACGATGCACTAATGCAATCCCCCGCGCTAAAGGCATTCGCCATGCACGGCTCAGAGCCCCAATCGAATCAACTTACTGGGTGTCTGGATCGCGTTTCGAGGAACTCTTCGTAATGTCTCATCGTAGCCTGTGCGATGAGTTCCGCCGTCCGAACAAAACCAAGTCTTCCAGTATTGAGTACGAGGTCATAGAGCAACGGGTCCTCGACATCCGCATCGAAATAGCGTCGTAGATAGCGACGTCGCGCATGATCCGCCTCTTTAATCATTTTGGCTGCGTCCTCTTCCGTGAGATTATAGTATTGACTTGCGTGCAGAATCCGCTTCTCCAGCGGCGCAACCAAACGGACATGGAAAACAAAGGGCAGACGGTTGGTAATCGCTTCCGCTCCTCGACCCACCAAAATCGCGCGGCCTAAACCCGCCAGCCGAAGAATCGTTTTCGTTGTCTGCTGGACCAACGTCCATTGGGTCGGATGAAGACCTAACAATTCCTCGACGATCACTTCGACCGGCAACCGCGCGTCTTCGACCATAAACTTCTCCAGGTTCTGTGGAAGCTCGTGATCCGTCAACACTTGTTTGGCCAAGTTCCGATCAAAGACCATCCAGCTGGCCGTGTCACCAGATGACTTCGAAACCGCATTCAGCCGCTCAACTAACATCTGCGCTATTGTAACCGCGCCCGATCCGGTTTCGCGGGAGATGGTGATCGATGGTTGCTGGGGCTGATAGGCTATATCCTGGGCAGCTGCCTGCGATGAAAGGTAGCTGCTAAATGCTTGCAAAGGGGAACCTCGCATAATTACCTTTCTGCTTTACCTTCGCGACCGTTGTCGTTCCGATCAACCCAATTTTGACGTCAACTACGTTCGTTTAAGGGACTGGAGCTTTACGGCAAACTCTTCGACGCACGGCTTAGCCGCCCGTTCGTAGTCACTATAGGCGAGCCGTATCGCGTCGGTATGAGTGCCGGCTTCGAAAACGATATAATCCTCGCTGGTCAATTTTCTATCGACATAAGTCGGTACTCCATAAAGATCGCCAAACGGGGGCATCGTGCCAGGCGCACAGTCTGGAAACAGACCTTTGAATTCTGCTTCGCTTTCCAACGAGGTAGGTTCTCCCGTTACCTTCTCGAGTTTTTCGAGGTCAACTCGAGTATCCGCCGGCAGTACGGTCATCAAATGCTGGCCTCCGGATCTCACCATGACCACCTTGGCATGCTGACGACCCTTGATATGCTCCGCCGCCGCAATGGTTTGAGCGGTAAACGCTTCTGGATGATGCAGTATTTCGTATCCGACTTTTTTGTCGTTCAAATAGCTAATCAGTTTGTTCGGTATTTCCATAACCCACCTCCACTGTATCTTTGTATATTACGCTCACGGAGACGGCATGCCAGACTTTATCGCTTGGAATCCAGATTGGATTTCATGTAACGGCAGGGCTAACCCGCAGGGTACAAATGAGCAAACGGCAAAGCGTGGTCATCGGCTCACAGCAAATATTGGGGAGAAGAAAGACAATTTGCGGTTAGCGGAGCGGTCGCGCGTGGACAAGATCACCGTGACCGAGACGGCGATCCGCTGGAGTGATCGACGGCTTGTATACCGGAACGTAGGATCGACCGGCTGTTCTTCGAAAGGTACTTGAATAACTTGAGCTCAAAACTAATCGCAACACATGAAGATAGCCGTCTTTAGCACGAGATCCTACGACCGCGAGTCTCTTGCCCAAGCAGCGGCGACGAACGCCACGTTTAACTCGCATCACCAGTTCGCTTATTACGATATCCACTTGCGGCCAGAGACAATTCATTTGGCTAAAGGTCACGATGCGGTCTGCGTATTTGTAAACGACCAGCTCGATCGGGTGGCTTTGGAAAACCTTAAAGCGGTAGGAGTACAGCTAGTAGCGCTTCGTTGCGCTGGTTACAATAACGTTGACCTTATTGCGGCGAACGACCTCGGTATCTCAGTCGTCCGAGTTCCGGCATATTCCCCCGAAGCGGTGGCCGAGCACACGGTAGCGCTCATCCTGGCGCTGAATAGAAAGATCTATCGTTCTTACCGGCAAGTTCGAGAAGGTAACTTTTCTTTGGAGGGATTGGTTGGATTCAACCTACATGGCAAAACGGTCGGCCTGATCGGCACCGGACGCATTGGCCTGGCCGTCGCAAAAATCCTGGGGCCAGGCTTCGGCTGTAAATTGCTCGGCTATGATCCCGAACCGAATCAGGCCTGTCAAGATCTCGGCCTGAGCTATGTTGACCTCAAGGAGTTGATAAAGAGGTCTGATATTGTCTCGTTACACGCTCCCCTGCTGCCAGCCACCGCTCACCTCATCAACGAGCAGACTCTCGCGCTGATAAAGAAGGGCGTTATGCTGATTAATACAAGCCGCGGCGGCCTGGTCGATACTCAGGCTGTCATTGACGCGGTGAAAACCGGGAAAATCGGATATCTCGGGCTTGATGTGTATGAGGAGGAAACCGAATTATTCTTCGAGGACCTCTCACTCCAAGTAATTCCGGACGACGTTTTTTCTCGTCTGCTCACCCTCCCAAATGTGGTAATTACGGGACACCAGGCTTTTCTCACTAAGGAAGCTCTGGAGCACATCGCACAAAGTACAATCGATAATATTGTTGAATTCGCGGCGACCAAAACGTGCCGGAATCAGGTGCGAACCTGATAATCGGACCGGTTAAAGCGTTTTGGCTGTCTGCTAGGAGACTTAGCGGTGGCCTGATATCTTGCGCCAAGCGACTCGCCAAGTCGCTGCTATTCCTTTTGCGCTTGATGTGACGTCCAGCGAGCGGCGTAAGAGATGAGTTCGGCGGTAGTCTTAATGCTCAGCTTTGTTTTAATGTTGGCTCGGTGCGCATCCACAGTCTTTGCGCTTAAATGCAGTTTCTTGGCAATTTGCTGAGAAGACAGACCCTCACCCAGCGACTCGAAGACTTCGAATTCCCGATCGCTCAGTTTTTCGATTGAAGAACGATCGAGCCTAGTTTGTCCGCCGGAAAAAATTTCCAGGATATGGGCCGACATGCTCTCACTTACGTAAATTTTTCCGCTCAGGACATGTCGGATGGCTTCCATCAGTTTCTCGCCGCCCTCATGTTTCGTGATATAACCTCGGGCGCCGGCACGAAGCACGCGATCGGCATACAGTGACTCGTCATGCATCGAAACCACTAGCATGAGAAGTTCGGGCTGCATTGCTTTGACGTCTTTGATCAGCTCTAGACCGCTCTTGCCGGGAAGTGTGATATCGATCAGTAAAAGATCGGGCCGGCTTGAATCGAGAATATCAAGCGCTTGAGCGGCACTCTCCGCCTCACCACACACAATCAGATCGGGCTGATGATTGATTACGTGAACCAGCCCTGCCCGAGTCATCGGATGATCGTCAACGATGAGTACCCGAGTCTTCTTGACAGTTGGTTTTCCTGCTCTCATTGGCCCACCTTCAACCTGCAAGCAACCGTCGTACCTTTGCCAACGGTCGAGTCGACTCTGAGCATGGCACCAATCATATCGGCACGATACTCCATGATTCTTAAGCCCATGCCCTCAATTGCACTGCTCCCCCTGCTAAAGCCACGACCATTGTCTTTGATCGTCAATGTTAGTTCGCCATCCGATTGCTTGAGACTCACGACAATCGATTTCGCTTGGGCATGTTTGATCGCGTTGCCGGTCGCCTCCTGGGCAATACGATACAGATGCGTCGCCATGGTTGGGTTCTCGATGAGCACCGGCCGAGGGCATTCAAATGAGCAGGCTAGGCAGAACAGTTTCGCAGTATTTGCCGTCAGGTTTTGAAGCGCTGACATCAATCCGTTGGTCTCTATCTGGACAGGTGATAGACCCCGGGCGAGTGAACGCGCTTGGCGAGTCACATCGCGAATAGATTCGCCGATTTTTGCCGCCTCGACTTGCGCAGCTGGAATATTTTGCAGCTGCTGGACAAGTACCGAATTTCGAAATTCGACTCCGATGAGCTGCTGGCACAAGCCGTCATGCAAATCTTGGCCAATATGCCGTTGTTCTCGACTGCTGATATTGAGCAGCTCTTCTTCCAGTCCTCTTCGCTCGATCGCCGCAGCCAGGACGTTGGCGACAGATTGGAGAAAATGGATATCGTCAGCGGTGAACTTCCGTCGTTGAGCGGCGTGTGCTCCCAAAACGCCGTAAGGTTTTCCCCGACCGTGGATAATGACGCTGATCCCGCTACGGATCCGGTGTTCAACGAAAAGCGATGGTGGGCGGAAGCGAGTCTCGGTTTGAAAATCTTCGACAACTACCGGTATGCTGGACAACAGGGTGAATCCTCCATGCGACTCAAGCCCGGTGGGTAGCGTCGCGTGTCCCACATACCCCTCCTTCCAGCCCGCCCCTGCACGTAACAAAAGAGCATCTCCTTGCGAAAGCAATTCCAAGACCTTGCAGAACTCAATTCCAAGGATCCGTGGCACCAAGGAAACTGCATCGCCCAAAAGTGAATCAAGGTCGCGACCTTCCAGTGCTCGCTGGCTCAGTTCGGCAACGGCATTCTGCTGACGAGCACGTGCCTCCAATGCAGCGAGCGCACTGGTATTAGCTTGCGTCAGCTCAGCAGTTCGTTCCTGGACTCGCACCTCCAGTTCTTCTCGCGACTTCCGCAGACTCTCTTCGATGCGTTTATGTTCGGTCACATCGCGCACCGTAGCAATCGCGCTTCGGCCTTCCGATGTCACGATCGGACTGAGCATAATATCTACCGGAAACTCCGAGCCATCCTTACGTTGCGCGTACAATTCTAACCCCGCCCCCATTTCCCGTAGCCGCGGTTCGGCCATGTATCGTTTTTGATGCCCCACGTGACGTTTCCTGAACCGTGCCGGCATCAGCATCTCAATGCGTTTACCCAAAAATTCTTTAGCGGTATAGCCGAACATCTCCCGCGCCTGATCGTTGACCCGCACAATGCATCCACCCTTATCGACAACGATGATTGCATCAGGAGCGAACTGAAAAAGAACTGTCAGTGTTTCATTCAGCTTCCGCTGCCTTTCCTCCGCCCGCTTATCTTTTCCGCCGAGAGAGGCGGATTTCTGAGGCCGAGAAGCACCAACAAGTTTCTTACGCGAATTTCTACCCACTGGGACAGCAACTCCCGCGTTGTTTGGGGGAGCTTTTTGTCGGCTCATCACAGATAGCAAATCATATCAAGGGCACTAGACCAGGACAATTGATGATTACGATCAAACAACGGACGCGAAGATCGACGGGCTAGTCTGTCACAGAGTGTGAGCATGAACAGCCGAGAGAACTTAGGATACGTTAATCGACGTAAGGCCGTCGAGTAGGAGAGCGCAATGTTTGGGTGGATGGATTATCTGGCTCCTGGGATGGTTGCCCACGCGGTTCTTGCATTGAGTTTCGTCGCAGCTCTTGGCTTGGTGCTTGGAAGTCTCGGATTTCGAGGCATTCGATTGGGAGCAGCCGGCGTGCTGTTTGCCGGACTTTTGCTCGGGCAGACCGGCCTCCATATTGACCAAAATATCCTGGAGTTCGTTCGCGATTTTGGTCTCATTCTGTTTGTTTACACGGTTGGCCTCCAAGTCGGGCCAAGCTTCTTCTCTTCCTTAAAGCGCCGCGGTCTCCAGCTCAATCTGCTTGCTTCCACAATAGTTCTGCTTGGCGGCTCGTTCGTGGTGGCTTTCCGGTTTCTCTTTCGCTTTTCTTTACCAACCGCTGCCGGTCTTTTCTCTGGCGCTACCACCAACACGCCGAGCTTGGCTGCCGGACAGGCGGCGCTGCTGAATCTCAAAGGACTGCCTCCTGGTAGCAGCGATCTGCTCGGAATGGCTTACGCCGTAGCCTATCCCTTCGGAGTCGTCGGCATCATACTAACCATGCTGTTGATTCGGAAGACGTTCCGAGTCGACCCAAAAAAGGCAACAGCTGAGCTGGGTTCAGCCGCTGAAATCGATTCGCAAATTCCGGATTACATTGACCTGGAAGTGACTAACCCGAATTGCGACGGCATCGCTCTTCGCAACCTGCCTTTTATGGCGGAGTCCGGAATCGTTTTTTCGCGACTGCTCCGCAATGGAAGAGTCATTGTTCCGGAAGATGATTCGGTCATTCACGTTGGTGACTCGCTCCGCCTGGTCGGCGTCAAAGCGAAGCTTTCCGAGTTCGAAACCGTCATTGGCAAGAAGAGCCGAGTCAATCTCAAGGAAATTCCCAATGAACTCGCCACGGAGCATTTGCATGTGACCAAGCGAGACGTTTTGGGAAAGACCTTGGGTGAACTCAATTTCGAGCACTATCACGGAACCGTTGGGACACGAATTAACCGGGCCGGGATTGAGTTCGCCGCCAATGACTCTGTTCATTTGCAGTTCGGAGATTCGCTTACAGTGGTTGGACCGAAAGAGGGCGTCGCCAAGGTCGCTGAATTAGTTGGCAACAAAGCCGATGCCCTGAATCATCCACACGTGCTCCCCGTGTTTGTCGGGATCATGCTTGGAGTCGTGCTCGGCAGCTTACCAATCGCGCTGCCGGGAATGCCCGCCCCAGTCCGCTTAGGATTAGCTGGTGGTCCGCTGTTAGTTGCTCTTTGCTTAAGTCAACTAGGTAGACTGGGACCCTTGATTTGGTATTTAACCCCGGGCGCCAACCTTGTGCTGCGAGAAATAGGAATTGTGCTGTTTCTGGCGTGCGTTGGTTTAAAGTCCGGAGGCCACTTCCTGGAAATGCTTTTTTCCGAGAGCGGATTGTCCTGGCTTGGGGCAGGCGCACTTCTGACGCTAGTTCCTCTCTTGCTGGTCGGATTTTTGGCCCGAGCTTTTCTCAAGATCGACTATCCAACCCTGTGTGGCGTTTTGGCTGGGAGCATGACCGATCCTCCCGCATTGGCCTTTGCCAGTAGTATCACCAAGTCGGATAGACCGCTTCTCGCTTATGCCGCGGTCTACCCGCTAGTAATGATTCTCAGAGTGTTCTTGGTGCAGATCCTGGTCCTGACGCTGCCGATCTAGCCCGCAAACATTGCACGCCATTTGAATCGACGCATCATTATGAGCCGGATAGCCAAATTTTGAGCGCTTTTGAACAACCGCCGAGAAGTAGCCCTAACCCAGAGGCCGTACGCTCCGATCAAATGAGCTCATTGGTAACGGAAGCAGCGGGTTCTCTCTTAACAACTCTGGACCGCCGCGGACCAATGTTGCAGCGAATGTTAAGTCCCAAAGTTGTCGCGTTGGTCGGCGCAACCGAGGCGCCCAACAGCGTCGGTCGCACGCTGATGGAAAACCTCCTCTCATTTGGCGAAAATTTTTATCCGATTAATCCGAAGAGACCCAGCGTACTTGGCGTAAAGGCATTCCCTAAGATTGCAGATGTGCCAGCCGCGGTTGACCTGGCGGTCATCGCCACGCCGGCGTTTACCGTGCCCGACGTAGTTGGCGAATGCGAAACAGCAGGAGTGCCAGGGGCAGTGATCATATCAGCTGGCTTTAAGGAATGTGGTGCAGCCGGAATCAAGCTCGAAGAGGAAATTCTCGCGCGCCGTGGCCAGATGCAGGTGATCGGGCCAAACTGCCTCGGCATCATGATCCCTGAGCTCGGTTTGAACGCAACCTTTGCAAAGAGGATGGCCCGACGTGGTAACGTGGCGTTCATTAGCCAGAGTGGAGCGCTCTGCACATCGGTTTTGGATTGGAGTCTTCGCGAGCAGGTTGGGTTTAGCGCTTTTCTCTCTGTCGGTTCAATGCTGGACGTCGGCTGGGGAGACCTCATCGACTATTTGGCCGATGATTTTCACACGCAGAGCATTCTGATTTACATGGAGTCGATTGGGGATGCCCGATCGTTTCTCTCTGCAGCCCGCGAGGTCGCTCTGAGAAAACCGATTATCGTCATCAAAGCAGGGCGCACGGAAGGGGCCGCTCAAGCCGTGGCCTCTCATACCGGAACTCTTACAGGTAATGATGCCGTGCTCGATGCCGCGTTTCGCCGAGTTGGGGTCCTGCGAGTCGAGACGATTGAGGACCTCTTCGACATGGCCGAAGTACTGAGCAAACAGCCTCGCCCGAAAGGGCCCCGGCTTGCTTTAGTCACGAACGCAGGCGGGCCCGGCGTCCTGGCAACTGACATGCTAGTCTCAGAGGGCGGGAAAATAGCCACTCTTTCGGAAGAGAGCCTGCAAAAACTCAACGAGATTCTCCCCAGTCATTGGAGCCGAAATAATCCGATCGATGTTTTGGGCGACGCAGATGCTGATCGATACGGAAAAGCGGTCGAAATTATCAGTTCCGATCCGAACAACGACGGAATTCTAGCAATAGTAACTCCGCAGGCGATGACCGATGCGACTGCCATCGCGCGAGGATTGCAGAAGTTCAAAAGACTCCCTGGAAAACCCATTCTCGCTAGTTGGATGGGCGCAGGTGAAGTGGCGGAAGGTGAAGCCATTCTTAACGAATCCGGTATACCGACTTTCCAATATCCGGACGCAGCCGCCCGTAGTTTTTGTTACATGTGGCGGTATAGCGAGAGTTTGCGCGCGCTGTATGAGACTCCTGCACTTTCCGCCGGAGGACTCGACAATGGTTCGGGTCGCGCGCGCACGGAGACTATAGTTCGCGCCGCGCAGAAAGCCAATCGAACTCTGTTAACCGAGACCGAGTCCAAGCAGATTCTGGAGGCTTACGGTATACCGACGGTCAAGACAATTGTTGCCAAAAGTTCAGAGGAAGCGGTTCAGGCAGCGGGCAAGCTTGGGTCGACGGTAGTCTTGAAGCTCTACTCAGAGATAGTCACTCACAAGACCGACGTCGGAGGCGTAAAGCTGAATCTCCGAAGCGAAAATGAAATCCGTCAGGCCTATCATGACATCGAAAAATCGGTGCGGGAAATCCCTGAAGCATTCTTGGGAGTCGTAGTCGAGCCGATGATTCAGACCGACGGCTACGAGCTTATTCTCGGCAGCAGCATCGATCCGCAGTTTGGACCGGTTCTTCTTTTCGGTTCAGGCGGTCAACTGGTCGAGGTAATGAAGGATTATTCCCTTGGTTTACCGCCGCTCAACGCGACACTCGCGCGCCGGCTGATGGAACAAACCCTAATTTTCACGGCTCTGAAGGGTGTTCGCGGCCGTCACTCCGTCAATCTGGCACAGCTGGAAAGCGTACTGGTCCAGTTCAGTCTCCTGGTTGCCGAACAACCATGGATCAAAGAGATCGATATCAATCCCTTTGTCGTATCGGCTAGGCAGATGCTGGCTCTGGATGCCCGGATTGTCCTGCACGATAAAAACGTCCGACAAGAAAATCTGCCGCGATTGGCGATTCGTCCCTACCCCCTGCAATATTCCAGTAAGTGGCAGCTGCCAGACGGAACTCCAATTACCATTCGACCGATCCGACCAGAGGACGAACCTCTCATGGTAAAATTTCATGGTACGCTGTCCGAAGAAACGGTCCATTTCCGGTACTTCGCATTTTCAAAACTGGAGCTGCGCGTCGCTCATGAGCGATTAACTCGAATCTGTTTCAATGATTATGACCGAGAGATTGCGCTCGTAGCAGTTCGGTCAGCGCCGGACACGAAAGAAGAAGAGATCATTGGCGTTGGTCGGTTAATAAAGTTGCACGGCGTAAACGAAGCAGAGTTCGCCATTGTCATCAGTGACCGCTTCCAACGCCAAGGGCTTGGGACTCAGCTCCTGCGGCTCCTCGTCAATATCGGCCGGAAGGAAGGGGCCGAATCCATTTTCGGACAAATCTTGCCCGACAACCATGGCATGCAGTGCGTCTCCAAGAAAGTCGGCTTCACCGTAAGTTTTGACCGTGTTGCTGAGGTGATGCGGGCTGAGATGAAGCTGCAACCAAGCATCTGAGGTGACGCTATGACAACTGAAAAATTTGCAACGATCGATGGAAATGAAGCGGCGGCACGTATCGCCTATCAACTCAACGAAGTGATTGCGCTGTTTCCGATCACACCGGCCTCTCCCATGGGCGAATCGGCCGACGCCTGGTCCGCTGCCGGTGTAAGGAATCTCTGGGGTACGGTACCGGCAGTTATTGAAATGCAGAGCGAAGGCGGAGCAGCTGGCGCCATCCACGGCGCCCTACAAACCGGAGCTCTGAGCACAACGTTCACTGCCTCGCAGGGATTATTGCTGATGATCCCTAATATGTACAAAATCGCCGGCGAACTCACCCCGTTCGTCCTGCATGTGGCAGCTCGTTCGATTGCGTTCGATTGCTGCCCACGCACTCTCGATTTTCGGCGACCACAGCGACGTAATGGCAGCGCGAATGACTGGCTTTGCCCTGCTCTCCGCCGCTTCAGTACAGGAAGCGCCGGACTTCACGTTGATTGCCCACGCCGCCACGCTGGAATCGCGTATTCCGTTTCTGCTGTTTTTTGATGGTTTTCGCACCTCGCATGAAATCGCAAAGATCGAGAGTTTGGGGTCCGAGACGTTGCGAGCCATGATCAAGGGAGAGTGGGTGCGTGAGCACCGGGCACGCGCTCTCTCCCCCGAACATCCGGTTATTCGCGGGACAGCCCAGAATCCCGATGTTTTCTTCCAGGCCAGAGAAGCAGGAAACCGCTTCTATCAAGCTTGTCCCGGTATCGTGCAACGAGCGATGGACCGATTCGCTGAGCTAACCGGTCGCCAGTATCATTTATTTGACTACCATGGAGCTACCGACGCGGAACGAGTTGTTGTCCTGATGGGTTCCGGATGCGAAACAGCACACGAAACAGTTGATTTTTTGAATGGCCAGCAAGAGAAAGTCGGCGTTCTCAAGGTGCGACTATTCCGTCCCTTTGATTCGCAATCCTTCGTTGCAGCGCTGCCGCGAACGGTAAAAGCGATCGCGGTTCTGGATCGGACGAAAGAGCCCGGCAGCGCCGGTGAGCCGCTCTACTTGGATTGTGTCAGTGCCCTGCACGAGGCTGGTCGGACGGACCTACGAATTGTGGGCGGAAGGTACGGTCTGTCGTCCAAGGAGTTTACTCCGGCAATGGTCAAAGCGGTGCTGGACAATTTGAAGAACTCGTCGCCCAAAAATCATTTTACCGTTGGCATCCGCGACGACGTCACCGAGACGAGTTTGGAATGCGATGCATCCTTTTCGGTCGAAAAAGAGGACGTCTTTCGGGCCGTCTTCTACGGACTCGGTTCGGACGGCACGGTGGGCGCTAACAAAGAGTCGATCAAGATAATCGGCGAGAACACAGATAACTACGCTCAAGCCTACTTTGTCTATGATTCGAAGAAGGCCGGAGCGATGACCATTTCGCACCTGCGGTTTGGTCCGCGACCGGTGCGTTCGACCTATCTGATCAGTTCGGCTAACTTCGTCGGTTGCCATCAGCCCGGATTCCTTGAGCGATACAGTGTGCTCGACCCTCAGCGCTATTCGATCGATTACTTGGTCAATCGAGGCATACATATCATCGCTTTCGGAACTGGCTTTGATTGTGATATGATTGCTGCAACGCAGAATCACTTCAGCAGTGTGGCGATACTTCTCAATGTTTAGGATCGCCTGAACCTCTACGATCCTCGGATAGTCGAGATGGAGACATGCCACCTTGCAACACAGCTTTGCGTTTCCTATCAAGCTATGCGGCCGGCACCTAACGAACGACTACAACCGGACACGGAGCATGCTCAAGGATCTTCTCGGCATCACTTCCAAACAAGGCGTGCCTCCAGCCCGTGTAGCCGTGCGTCGACAGCACCAAAAGGTCAGCTGGCAGCTGTGTCGCAGCTCTTACGATCTCGTCACGTGGATGCAGCGCCATGGTCAAGGCCGAATCAACCTCTTGATAGGCGAGCTTTGCTCTTGCTAACTCGCTTTCCAGCTTAGTTTCCGCTTCGTTTTTCCATCCCTGAATTTCATCAACCGGAATTCCTTGCATGGTATAGTCGAGTGCAGACGGCTCGGGCACCACGTGTAGTAAAGTAAGCTTGGCTCTCACCAATCTTGCCAGTTGAATGGCATATTGAACGGCCTTTTCCGAATTCGCTGAAAAGTCCGTTGGAACCAGGATGCGCCTCAAACGGAACGGGGGTTTTGCGGTCGGTCGATCCGCCGGCTCGCCCGCCGTTGCCAGACTGTCGATAACTTCTTTCATATCGAGGTTTCCTTTCTCGACAAAATCATCGGTGAAACCACCTTTGTTTGCTTGTCGTGGATTGACCTAAATTGCCCATCCTTTGGCGCCGGCGTCGCACGCACGACCAATGACAGGATGACAATTTAGAAGGCAGCCTCAGCTCTGATAGAAGGAGCCAGCTTGCGTTTCTCACCAATCTCCGCCTGGATTCTTCGGTAGCGGTCCGGCGGCCGCCGGATCCCGTTAAGCCCTTGTCGTGACATGGACCCAACACGGCCAGCGAAGGACTTGACTCGCCTTGCTTAGACGTGATATAATGCTCTAATTCAGACTCTTTACGCCGAAGGCTCTCAATGGCTCGAGCAACCTGTTCACCGCCGCCGCAATCTTCAAAGATACCTCGCGAATCAGGGCCAGCGACGGATAGATTCGACCCTCTTCTAAATCTGTCTCCGATAGTTCACTTGCCAAAACTCTGGCTGCCGCTAGCAGCATTCCACTGGTCACGCGCCTACTCGCACTTGCTAGGATACCCAATCCTAGTCCCGGAAAAATGTAGGCGTTATTTCCCCGACTGGGAATGAACTTCTTTCCATCAATGAACACCGGCGCAAATGGGCTACCGCTGGCGAATAACGCTCTACCATCGGTTAGACGATAGGCAACGTTTCATCTCGGTCCTGCAAGGCAATCATAAAGATATAACGCTCTAAGTCAGACTCTTTACGCCGAAGGCTCTCAATGGCTCGAGCAACCTGTTCGGCCTGCGAATTAATTCGTGGCGGCAGCAGACCTCTTAACCGGAAGACATCCCTTTCCTCTTCAGTAAAACTGGCACCTTTGTTCAGCATCGGATCATGAAGCAAATTGACGCCGCCAAGCATCGCTTCTTTGGAGCTTTTCATAGAAAATCCCTTCTGTTTAGTTATTTTGGACTCAACGAAACCAACTGATATCGGAGGTTGGAGCCTCCGTGGAATCGATCGCTGGCATTTTTCATTTAAGCGTAGACTTCCTGTTGTTTTTGAGCACCGCGTAGTATTCTGTTCATTAGCGCGTTGCTGATTATCTGCGCAGTTTCTTGAAAGCTGTTTCGTTCGGTGTTGATCACGAGATGATAGTGCAATGGGTCATCAACATCGGCGCCAAAATAGCTTTGCACATAACGGCTACGTGCTTCGTCGGTTTCGCGGACTAAACGGGTGGCCTTCGCTGCTGTAATGTGATGGAATTCCGCAAAGTTTCGGACACGAATATAAAATGGTGCAACCAGGCGGACGTGCAGAATGTGGCGAAAAAGGGTGGTGATAACTGCAGCGCCCCGTCCAACCAGAATCACATTTCCATTCACAGCTAACTTTCGAATGGTCTCTTTGGCGTATTCCTTTAGCGTCCAGGACAAAGGGTGTAAGCCAAGCAGGGCCTCTAGTGCATCGGTCAGCGGAAACTTAGTATCTTCTTGCATGAATTCTTCGATCTCCCTTGAGAGATTGTGATCTTCCAGGATTTTGGATACCAGATCGCGATCGAAAACTACCCATGGGCAAGGAGGATCACCTTGACAATCAAGGTCGAGTTGTCGGGCGACGAGATGAGCCACAGTCACTGCTCCCGCCCCGGTCTGTCGAGAGATCGTGATGGCCGGTTTGGGAATCCTCGGCTGCTCCGCGGCTGGTAACGACTGTGCGCTCAAATATCGTCTAAAAAGATCTACTGAACTTTTGCGCATAACGGATATCTCGGTTCTTTGTTGATTAAGAGAACACTGCCCGGCCGGTAGAGACTACACGGATCTTGCCCGTCAGTAGTTGTGCGTTGCCCTGTAGCTGAAAATCGGACTGTGGGCCTCCAAGTCGGGTATACCTTTTCCGCTTAAAACAGAGCTACCTAGTACAAGGGATGATCAGCAGTCACCAAAAGGCGGCGAGCCTTCGGTTGCGGAATGAATAGGCTGCTCCTGAAAAAGATCGAGGCCGTCATTCTTGCTGCCGCGTGGACGCCGTCCCCAGCGGAATTAGAAACGCCGCCGCATTTTTGGTGGACTTACGTTGACCGAAGTTCCGCTCGACTATGAATAACTCCGAAACTGATATCAGCGGGCTAAGCGGCGGCGGCGCGACCAACACCTATCTGGCCTGGGGTTGTGGTGTAAAAGAACTGATAAGAATTGGGCAACGGACGGCTAGTGGGTTTTAAGCTCATGATGCAAACTGAACCAATCCAAAAGTACCGGCAACGTTCGATAAGCCTACTCTTTCGGAATCACTAATACGCACTATGAAAAACGTTGGAATAAATGGCTTTGGCCGCATCGGCCGTCTCGTCTTTCGAGCGATTGTTGAACAAGGCCTCCTGGGGAAAGATCTCGTAGTTGTTGCCGTGAACGACCTGGTTCCGGCAGATAATCTCGCTTATCTTTTGAAATACGATTCGACTCAGGGCCGCTTTCAAGCTGAAGTAAGTAGCGCAAAATCCCGTCCAGATCTTCACGATGACGATACCCTGGTCGTCAACGACCAGAGGATTAAATGCCTTGCCGTGAGAGAGGGACCGGCTGCGCTTCCCTGGGAGGAGTTAGGCTGTGAGATCGTCATCGAGTCGACCGGCCTTTTTACCGATGCAAAGATGGCCAAGGGCCACCTCGTTGCTGGAGCAAAGAAGGTCATTATCTCTGCTCCCGCCAAACATGAAGACATCACTGTCGTCATGGGGGTGAACCACGAGCAATATGATCCTTCCCAGCACCACATCATTTCGAATGCCAGCTGTACAACGAACTGTTTAGCGCCGGTCGTTCACGTCTTATTGAAACAGGGCTTTGGCATCGAAGAAGGGCTGATGACAACTGTCCATAGCTACACTGCAACGCAAAAGACAGTTGATGGTCCGTCGCGGAAGGACTGGAAAGGCGGCCGCGCGGCAGCGATCAATCTGATCCCATCCACCACTGGAGCGGCAAAAGCTGTCGGGCTGGTTTGCCCTGAAGTAAAAGGCAAGCTGACGGGTATGTCCTTCCGGGTGCCGACACCGGCTGTCTCGGTTGTCGACCTGACGATTCGAACCACCAAGGAAACCAGCTATAAGGAGATTTGCGCCGAGATGAAGGTAGCCAGCGAGACCTATTTAAAAGGGATTCTTGGTTATACCGAAGACGAAGTGGTTTCCACAGATTTCCTGCATGATGCACGTTCGAGTATCTTTGATGCGGGCTCCGGCATCGAACTCAATAGCCGCTTTTTCAAATTGGTCAGCTGGTACGACAACGAGTGGGGCTATTCCAATCGTTGTGTCGACCTGCTAAAGCACATCTTGGAACCGGATCGGACAACTATGGAGAAATTATCCGTTCGCGACTTGGAGGTCAAAGGACGACGCGTCCTCGTGCGCGTCGACTTCAATGTGCCGACCGAGGAGAGAGATGGAAACATCCAGATCACAGGTTTTTGAAATTCCAGATTTTTGCGACCGGCACCAGAGAACTAGCCCAAGCTCTGGCGGCTTCGAGTGCGAAAACGATCATTGGAGGCGGGGATTCCGTGACGGCGGTTAAACAGTTCGGCACTGCGGGAAAGATGACTTTTATTTCGACGGGAGGCGGCGCCTCCCTCGATCTTCTGGAGGGAAAAGAATTGCCCGGAGTCGCGGCCCTTACGGATCGGCGACTGGAACTGGCAGAGTAAACATACGGTTGTAAGAAACTAAAATACAAATATGGAAGTCAGCGGAAGAGTCAGCGCGATTTTGGCGCAAAAAAAAGCCTCCACCGTCTGGTCGATTGGTCCGAATGCGATGGTTATTGATGCTATCCAGTTAATGGATGCCAAGAACGTCGGAGCACTACCGGTTGTGGAGAATGGCACGTTAGTCGGAATTGTTTCCGAGCGCGATTACACACGAAAAGTCATCCTGAAGGGAAGGTCCTCCAAGGAAACTCCCGTAAGTGATATAATGACCGAGCAGCTCCTAACCGTTAACCCGAACGAAAGTGTTACAGAATGCATGCGGATAATGACCGAAAAGCGCGTGCGCCATCTTCCTGTTCTAGAAGGCAGCAATCTGGTCGGGATTCTCTCGATCGGCGACGTGGTGAACTGGTTCATCTCGGCACAGACGGCGACAATTGATAACCTGGAACGATATGTCACGGGCGATTACCCGCCGTGATACTGATGCGAAAATAAAAGACATCCGTGCTATTGGCGAAGAAGCTTGCTGGTCTTTTCATCAAAAACTTCGCGGCATACGAAGCGGGCGTAAGCGCCGAAGCCAAAGCCGGTGGGGCCAGTTGCACTCGTAATAAGCGTCGCCCGCTGATTTGCTTCGCCCGCTGTAAGCTCGGTTAGGAAAGATTGAAAGTCCAAATATGAGCGGAGACCGAGTTAGGACCACAAGAACTCCCTCTGGATCTCCGAATTGGTAGCACCACCTACCAGAAGTTTAAATCACGATGAAAAAAT
>WNFJ01506357.1_pt1 | contig 18803 bp, 19 predicted proteins | sample 5400461 | NCBI WGS metagenome assembly WNFJ01 (sample SAMN13153349, study PRJNA577476) | soil metagenome | isolation source: 115 cm saprolite on Douglas fir-dominated hillslope | place: USA:California | collected 2013-09-17
GGTCTGGCTATCGAGTTGTCCCTCGGCTGTTATGACCAGGTTCGCAGAGCGCACTCGTTCTTCAAGTCTCACTGCTTCCAGTACGATCTGCGCGCCGGGCCGCAGCGCTGCGCCCAGGAAAGCGATCAAGCCCGCGCCCAGGCCACCGGCGGCGCCTGCTCCGGGTACATCACGTACAGAGCACCCGAGGTCGCGTTCGATGATCTGCGCGTAATGAGCGAGCGCCTCGTCCAGTTGTACGACCATCTCGGGTGTCGCGCCTTTTTGTGGACCATAGACTGCCGAGGCTCCCGTGGGGCCGCACAGGGGGTTGTTGACGTCGCAAGCGACTTCGAAGGTGCATGCATGCAAACGTGTGTCCATGGTCGTAGTTGAGATACGGGATAGGGTAGCGAGCGCTGCCCCTCCAGGCGCGATCTCTTGTCCATCTTCGGTGAGAAGCGAAACCCCCAATGCTTGCGCCATGCCAGCGCCACCGTCGTTGGTCGCGCTGCCGCCAATGCCGATGATGAAGTGACGGCGGCCGCGCTCTAGCGCTGCCAGGATCAACTCCCCTACGCCATAGGTCGTGGTGATACGCGGGTCGCGCTGGTCGGGGGGGACAAGGGGTAAGCCAGAACTGGCTGCCATCTCAATCGCCGCAGTGCGTCCGTCGCCAAGCAGGCCAAAGAAAGCTAAAACAGGCTCACCGAGTGGACCTGTCACCTTTTGCTGCACAATTTCCCCACCTGTAGCATCTACCAGTGCCTGGACCGTACCCTCGCCTCCATCGGCAACAGGCACAATCTCGATCTCTGCTTCAGGATAGACAGTTCGCACACCCTGTGCGATGGCCTCTCCGGCCTGTGCTGCCGTAAGACTGCCTTTGAGCGATTGAGGAGCAATGACGATACGCATGCGTACACCTCCGTGAGGATGGAAGACATGGTATATATTGATCGCGTGTATTTATTCTACTTTGTTTCCGGCCCGCTGTCGATTCCATGGAATCAACTCGCCCCAGTCGTCGTATCCCAGCACTTCACCCTTATTCAATTTTTACTTGTTAAGGTTTATCTTCTTTTTGAGATGTTTCTAAAAAGTGGCGTCATCGCCACTTATCCTTGAAGCACTTGCAACGCGTTTCACGCACCATCCGATCTCTTGATTATTTTTCCAGGATAAGGCGGGAAAGCTCGTTTTGCCGGATCAACTCCTGGGAGACGTTCCAGAGACGTTGGCGCACCGTCACATCATAGGAGAGCCTGGAAGACGATGCCTCTTTGCAGTCGGAGAAGTACTTCCCACTCACTCCCTCAACCTTGGGCGAGGTTGCCAGGTAGAGCGTCGTCTGCGCTCCCTTCTCGACATTTATTCCCACGAAGGTGTAGATCACTGCCCCGATGACATGCGCAAGGCCTTTCATGCCGTCGTTAAAGTTGGAGGCAACAACACCGGGATGGAGTGCATTGACCGTGACACCTGTACCCTTGAGCTGGTCAGCCAGTTCGTAGGTAAAGTAGATCAGCGCCAGCTTGGACTGGCCATAGGCTTTCGTGAAGCTATACCTTTGTGTCCCTTGTAGATCAGCAAAATCGACCTTCCCTCGGGTATGTGCGACTGAACTCACATTCACGATGCGCGCCGGTGCGCTAGCCTTCAGCACATCCAGCAGCAGCTGGGTGAGCAGGAACGGGGCCAGGTAATTGGTCGCGAAGGTAAATTCCAGCCCATCAGGGGTCACCTTGCGCTCGGAATTAATTCCCCCGGCATTGTTGACCAGCACGTGAAGCTGTGTATAGTTTTGTTTGAACTCGCTGGCCGCGTGGCGCACCTCGGAAAGCTCGGAGAGGTCCGCGACGATCAGATCCACCCGAGCGTTCCCGCTGGTCTCTTTGATCTCTGCCTGCACTGCCTCTCCCTTCGCGCGATTGCGGCAGACCATCACCACGGTCGCGCCCATCCGGACCAGTTCTCTGGCCGTCACTTTGCCAATCCCTGAACTGCTGCCCGTCACCAGGCATACTTTTCCCTGCATGTTGCTAGTTGCCATATATGTATCTCCTATCTAAAAATCTTCGTGGAAACTTCCTCAGAGCCGAAAAAGCATTCTGTCATTGCACTCTTGACAATGTGCCAATTGACGTTTAGAGTATAAACTATAAAGTATACTTTAAGGTCAAGCCCTTTTTGAGGAGATTCCCATGAAAATCAATGAACTGGCAAAAAAGACCGGTTTGACGGCTCCCACCATTCGCTTTTATGAGAAGGAAGGGCTGCTTGATACACGCCATGTAGGACGTGGGGAAAATAACTATCGCGACTATTGTGAGAAGGCAGTTGAGCATCTTCTGATTATCAAAGAGGTCCAGACAGCAGGTTTCACCTTAGCAGAGTTCAAAGAGCTTGACGAAGCCTGTAATGCAGCCGATGGGCTGGTCACCCAGAAGGCAGCGACTTTTATTCGACGAAAAAGATTGCTGCTGTTGGCGAGAAAATAGCAGAATTGGAGCGAGTTCAAACATACCTCGCTAGCAAATTAGCAGAAATGCTTCAGGAAGAAAATGCATCTGCTTAATATTTCTCGCAGGCGGTCTCGTGGGAGAAATCGCGGGGTACCCCTGGCAGCCCTACGGCGGCGGAAGTTCCATCACGTTATCCGGTCTACTCGGCGGACTGATCATGCTCATGCTCAAGCGAGATGGTCCAGTGCAAGTTGCTCTTCCCGTTTGCGTACCGAGCCTCGCTACATTATACTCTAAAAGAAGCTATACTGGTTAAACATCCCAGCTTAATTCACGTGGAATCTGGAGCTCTTACATGAATGGTCTGAACCTCTCCTGGCCCTCGAACCCGGGAGCGCTGATTGTGATTATCGTTTTGTGCTTGCTCTTTGGCCTGGCTATCCTCCAGGCATGGAGAAGTAGTGAGCGCGATAAGCCTCTTAATATATGGCGGGTAGTGGCCTTCGTGGTGGCAATCGTGGCGATGACCCTCGTACTGCTGACGCCGGTGGATACAATCGCCAGGACGCAATTATTTCTTATGCACATGGTGCAGGCGGTGGTCTTGACGACACTGTGTGCGCCGCTGCTGCTGCTGGCTTTCTCCGGGTGGTTTTTGAGGCCATTTCTAGAGCTTCCTGTTGTACGACCCGTGGCCCGGGCACTTACCCAGCCGGTCGTAGCTTCGCTTATCTTCAATATCACGTTCCTAGCCTGGCACGCGCCCGTCTTGCTTCATATAGCCATGAAACAGGAAGCGCTTTATCATGTTGCGATGTTGAGCTTATGGTTTACCTCTTTGCTCAACTGGTGGCCTCTGATCGGGCCGGTGCGGGAGTTCCGCAAGTTAAGCTATCCTTTACAGATGCTCTACGCGTTCCTGGATGGGCAGCCCGTCGATATTTATGCCTTTTTGCTGGTCTTTTCCGGTGTCGTGATCTATCCCTACTATGCCATCCCGCCGCAGTTAGGCATCCCAGCCTTTAGCGATCAAGCCGTTGGAGGAGCCTTTTATCCCGGGCCTGGTTGACCTGCTGGTGATGTCGCCGCTGTTTATCCGCTGGCTGGCGCAGATGGAGGAGCGGCAAAAAATCAAGGACCAGCGGCTTCAGGAAATGTAACTTCTGACTTTGCATTGCAGCACCTGCGGTTGGTATTTTACAGCAGTTTCAGATTTACGATATATATGTTTTTATGTTTATTAGATAGAACTCTATATGACAATACTCCGATTTAATCAGAACGTATCTACCTGGACATGCTGTAAGGGCAATCTTGCGAGCAGATTGCCTGCAGGAGTGCAGCATATGTCGCAAAACCTCATCAGCCAGTCTCATCCCAAACTCCTGGCCTTCGGACCAAATTCTCTACAGATCACCTGGCACCTCAGATGCAACCTTGTGATTACCGAGAAACGCCCCTTGCTCATATTGCTGCTTGAATACGGTGAGTATTGGCTGAGGCGGAGGGTTCGCGACCGTAAACTCCAGAAACTTCATAGCAACTGAAGTCATCATGGAGACATCATCACTCCGTGCTGGGAACACCGGGTGCCAGCATCCAATCCCTTCTCTCGTCAATCGTTGACCTGTGTTCTCCATGAGTTCCCGCTCCAGCCAGGGATGAAGGCACTCTCTGAAAGTGGCTTGTGAAAACCTACTCCCATGAGTCGTAAAGCACAATGAGATCACAGTTGCATAAAAAATAGTCATGTACCTATTTAGTCGAATGTGAAGACGGCTTATGGATCATAGTCTGCTCCTTTCATTTTCCCTTGTCCTAATAAGGACCGCTTCCCTTTCGGTACTCCCCCTCACTATGAGGGTCATTCGGCCTCTGCTGACGCGTCTCGCTGCGGATGAGCGTTATGGCAGCAAGCAGAATGAGCACCCCACCGCAGAGTTGCAACAGGTCCATCGTCTCACCCAGGACAACCGCGGCCAACCCAACGGTCACCACAGGTTCAAGGGTAGAGAGCGTTGAGGCCGTGATGGGGCCGATCAGTTTGAGGCCAGCGAAGAAGGTGACGAAGGCCAGCACCGTCGAAACGAGCGCGATAGCAACGACTGCCGCCCAGCCAGACATAGACTGCGGCAGAGCCGGACCGTGGATGATGACCATGCCGCTATAGCTCGTCGCAGCTGAGATCATCACGATGGCGGAAGAAGCGATGGAGCCTGCCTGATGCACGACGTGGCTGCCAACCAGGATATAGATGGCGTAGAGCAGGGCTGCTACGATGCCCAGGAAGATCCCAAGCGCACTTGCTCTTCCTACAAGTCCGGTCATCAAGGCAGTTCCTACCAGCGCGAGGAAGAGGACCTCCACTTTGACCCGACTGAGGCGTTCTCGCAGGAAGATGACCGAGAGCACCATCACCAGTGCCGGCTCTCTGGTGGAATTGGCCGAGCATATGAACCCCGCATACGCTTTGCTGTCCTTGAAGGAGTCCATAGCTCGGCACAAGGCTCGCAGCCAACAGAGAGAAGCGGCTCAAACTCCAGTGAAGGGGCTTGAGCCGCTTGCTGAAGAGCGAAACATGTCCTTGGAGCCACCAGGCTTCCACTGCTGCTTGTGCGATCATACGAAACAGAAACCGGTCTGAAGAGGCAGTTGAGATCAGGTAGATCGAGGAAGTGGAAGTTGAGTTACAAAACTGGGTCGGTCTGTTCTAGTGATAGGCTTCGTAATGGAACCGGCCCAAATGCCACCAGGGTAGCGCAAGTCCGCTGATGGGATGTTGATCTGGATGTTGTGACTGGTGTGTGACCGCACGCTCTGCATCTGTGATGGGGCTGTGATACGTACACTCTATGCTCTCAGTAGAGGGCGGACCAGGGACTATCGTGGAAGCTTGAGGGAACAGTAGACATGATTCCCTGCTAACATCTCGTCTTGTCAGGTTGAACGGAATGTCTGTCAAATCACTTTGTTGTAATAGGCCAGGCAGTCCATGCTGAAAAGGAGTCATATCATGTTTCAGCGCATGTTACTACCCCTGGATGGGTCAAAGCGTGCAGAGCGAGCCATCCCCATTGCTGCGCGCATCGCCCGCGCCTCCTGGAACCTACATGACAGAACCATCAGTGCTCATACGGGAGGCACTTGAACTAGACCTGACCAGGGTGATCGACTACCTTGCAAGGATCAAGATGTCGAATGAGCTTACGGGGATCGAGACAACGGTGGAAGTACGCTCTGGCGGAGTCGCACAGACCATCCTCGATGTTGCTCAGATGCGACACGTTGACCTCATTGTCATGTGTAGTCATGGAGATACCGGATTCAGGCGCTGGGTCCCGGGCAGCGTCGCCCAGCAGGTAGCCCGCCACAGCCCGCTCCCGGTCCTCGTCCTGCGCGATGGTGGGCCTGTGCCCACCGGCTCATTTCCAGATCCTACACATCCCCTACGCGCGGTGATGGGACTGGTGGCACTCGATGGCTCGGTGGGAGCGGAGGCTGCGCTCGAGCCAGCGGCGAAGCTAGCCAGCGGCGAAGCTGGTTGCTGCACTGGCAGCGCCCGCCCGAGGCATACTGCGGCTGACACGAGTCGTGAACTTGCCGACAAACGAGCGTGAGCGCGGCTCTCACGTGGGCATTGATCCTTTGATGAAAGAGGAAATGCTCTGCGCTGCGAAAACGTACCTGAGCGGTGTTGCGGACCGCCTACGCAGCGGTCCGCTAGCAGAGCTCAAACTCACAATCATCTGCTCGGTAGCAACTGGGAAAGATGTGGCGAGTGCTCTGCTCAGCGTTGCTGAAACCGGCAAAGATGCAGAAGGAACAGCGATGTTGGGGAGCTGTGACCTGATGGCTATGGCCACCCACGGACGAGGTGGCTTACAGCGACTGGCATTGGGGAGCGTGACTGAGCATGTCCTCGGGGCTACAAAACGACCACTTCTGGTCGTGCATACTCGTCCCCCTGTGCAGGGTTTCTCAGAAGCAGGAAGCCGCAACCGAAGCGACGCCTCAGGAGCAACAAGGGGGTGAAGGGGATGAGCACACGATCCAAAGGGAACCTCAAAATGCTCATGGAGAAACATCGTGGGCCATGCATCTCGCTGTATCTGCCCACCCACCGGACGGGCGCGGAAATGCAACAAGACTGGGTCAGGCTCAAGAATCAGATGCGACAAGCTGAGAACCTCCTGTTTCTGGCCAATGTACATGCTGCGGAGGTGGAGAACCTGCTAGAGCCGATCCTGGCGCTGGTAGCCGATGAACCGTTCTGGCTTCATCCGAGCGATGGATTGGCGCTCTTTCGCTCCCCGGATGTGTTTGCCCCCTATCACCTGCCGTCCAGCTTTAAAGAACAGGTCACCGTCAGCAACCATTTTTACCTCAAACCGCTGCTGCCGTTCCTCTGCAACAACGGGCGCTTTTATATCCTGGTGCTCTCCCAAAACGCCGTCAGACTGTTTGAGGGTACACACTTCAGCGTTCATGAAGTTGAGTTGCCAGGAGCCGTTCCTGAGCGCCTGGTCGAGGTCCTCAGCTATGACCGGCCTGAGCATCAGCTCCAGTACCAGAGCAGTTCGTCAGGCGCATCAGCGGGAAAGGGTGGCAGGCAAGCTATGATTTTTCGTGAGCAAGAAGTCGGGGGTGATGATACAAGGGAGCAGGTCCTGCGCTACTTTCGCCAGATCGATAAGGGATTGCAAGAGGTGCTAAGGGATGAAACAGCGCCGCTGGTACTGGCTGGAGTAGCGTATCTCAATTCATTGTATCGAGCAATGAACACCTATCCTCACCTGCTGGACCGGGGTATTGCGGGTAATCCTGATGAGCTGAAGGCCGAGACATTACACGAGCAGGGGTGGGCGCTTGTAGCGCCCTATGTGTCGAAACCGCAGCAAGATGCCGCTGCCCAGTACAAGCACTATGCAGAGGCCGAGCGAGTGTCCAATAATGTCCGCAAGATCATTCCAGCAGCCTATGATGGCCGCATTGAGAGCTTGTTTCATGCTCCGGCTCCCTGATGAGGCAACGTTGGAGTTCCGGGTTCACACCGGGACTGCCAGCCTGTCACTCCTGCAAGAAATCGCGCGCTACGTTGCAGCCTTTCATGCCACATCCCCTACGGATGCCCATATCGCCAGCTTCGGTGGGGTGGAGGTGATTCGTGGCAATTGGGAAGAAAACTTTGCGCAAATGAAGCCCTACATTGATCGTTCGCTCGATGCTCTCACCTATCATCGCATCGTCGAGTATATCCGTCACTTCTTGGACGAGCGTATCCCTCTCTTCACCAGCCGCGTACGTGATGGACGCATTCATGATTGTCATGGTGACCTGCGGCTGCAGCACGTCTATGTCCTCGATGAGCCAGATTTTTCTGCTCATAGATTGGCCATTCTTGATGGCATCGAATTCAACGAGCGGTTTCGCTATAGCGATGTCGCCAGTGAGATAGCCTTTCTCGCGATGGAGTTGGAGGCTGCCGGTCGATACGATCTCTCGCGCGTGTTTGTTGACAGCTATGTTGCAGAGACTGGCGACGAAGCGTTACGCGAGATACTGCCCTTCTACATCTGTTATCGTGCCTGCGTACGCGGCAAGGTGTTTTCCTTCCAACTGGATGAGCCAGAAGTGCCAGAGGCTCAACGTGAAGCGGCACAGGAGGAAGCGGCCTCACTATTTGCGCTCGCAGCAAGCTATGCGAGTGGTCCAAGCAGGCCTACCTTGCTCATGGTGGGTGGAGTGATGGGCACGGGTAAAAGCACCCTGGCTCATGCACTTCAGCACGAACTCGGCTGGGCGCTCTTCTCGTCGGACACGATCCGCAAGCAACTGGCGCATCTCGATACCGCACTGCCCCAGGCCGATGCCTTTGGCCAGGGAGTGTATAATCCTGAGCGGACGGCCCGTACCTACCAGGCAATGCTTGTCGAGGCGAGTGCAGCGCTGGCCAGTGGTCACTCGGTGCTGCTAGATGCGTCCTTCATCCGACGAGCCGATCGCCAGGCGGCTGCCCGCGAGGCGACAGCACGTGGTGCGCGTACAATCTTCGTCGAATGTGTGTGCCCACGAGAGGTAGCGCTCGAGCGACTGGCTCGACGCTGGGAGACACGCCTGGAAAGGAGCCGGGCAATGAGCGAAGAAGCATCGCGTGCTTCAGATGGCCGCCCCGATCTCTATGACGCACAGTGCGCTGTGTGGGGAGCCTTTGATGCAGACGAGGAGCCGCATACACAACACATTGCGGTCTCGACGACATCGGCACTTGTGATCAGTGTCGAGCAGGTGCTCGATGCCCTCCATCTGCCACACTTTGCCTGTATGTTAGAGGGACATCCTTTGCAGATATCCCTCTAACATACAGGTCTGGATGCGAGGGAAGCGGGAGAGCCATGAAAAAGTTGAACCTTCTCCTTCGTCTTCCTGGTTATGGATGCAGTTCTTCTAGTGGAGGGACTGGTGTCAGTAGTCCTTCGTAGATGAAATCATGGCAATGTTGGGCAACGAGTTGCGGGTCGACACGCAGGCGCGCTACGCCGCTGTCCATGGCCGCCTGGGCTACAGCCGCGGCAAGGGCGGGGGCAACATCGTAGTTCATTGCCTGTGGAATAATCTGGCCTTCAGCAAGCTCTTGTTCAGTGACCAGCGCAGCCAGGCGTTCCGCTGCTGCCAGCTTCATGGCGCCGTTGATAACACGGGCACGCACATCCAGTGCGCCCCGGAAGAGTCCTGGGAACGCCAGGGAGTTGTTCACCTGGTTGGGATAGTCGGAGCGGCCCGTTGCCACGACGCGTGCGCCTGCCGCCAACGCCTCCTCGGGCATGATCTCCGGTGTGGGGTTGGCCAGGGCAAAGATAATGGCCTCAGGTGCCATCGTGTGCACCATGTCTCGCGTCACAATGCCCGGGCCGGAAACCCCGATAAAGATGTCTGCGCCGATGAGGGCGTCTGCAAGGGTGCCCTTCTTGCCTTCGGGGTTGGCGATAGCCGCCATGGCTTCCTGGGCAGGATTCAAGTCGGCCCGTCCCGGCCACAGGATGCCAGTGCGATTCACCGGCAGCAGTTTGCCTATGCCCCACGCCAGCAGTATTTTGGCAACGGCGATGCCGGCGGCTCCGGGTCCCATGAGCACAACTGTCACCTCCTCTTTCCGTTTGTTCACCAGGCGCAGCGCGTTCATGATGCCTGCAAGCGTGACGGTAGCCGTGCCATGTTGGTCATCGTGGAATACAGGGATGTTGAGCGAGGTGCGCAGGCGCTCTTCCACCTCAAAGCAACGTGGCGCAGAGATATCTTCCAGGTTCACGCCGCCGAAGGCTGGGGCAATACACTCGACGGCCGCGACGATCTCGTCCACGTCCTGGGTCGCCAGGCAGATGGGATACGCTTCGATCCCGGCGAAGGCCTGGAACAGGATGGCTTTCCCTTCCATCACTGGTAGTGCAGCGCGCGGGCCAATGTTCCCCAGTCCGAGTACAGCGCTACCATCGGTGACAATGGCGACACGGTTGCTTTTGCCTGTGTAGTCAAAGACGGCGTCCAGCCGGGCGATGATCTGGCGCGTGGCCTCGGGAATGCCGGGTGGCAGGTAAAACGAATTGAGGATGGACTGATCAGTAATGGGCATCTTGGGCGTGATGTGCAGTAGGCCCTGATAGCGGCGGTGCAGTTCGAGGGCCTGCTCATCGAGCGTGGTCGTGCGATGCGACGGCGGTGGAACAGGTCGGTGTCCTTCATAGATGGTGGCCCGTGCCTGTGCTTCGACCTCAAGCGGGTTTTTATCCACGCGAGCCACGCCGCTTTGCCTGGCCGCTTCGGCTACCGCTCGCGCCACGCGGGGAGCCACAGCATAGTCCATGACCGAGGGCACGATCTGCTGCGGCGAGAGTTGTGGCAGTGGTACAAGCTCGGCAATGGCGCGCGCAGCGGCAAGCAGCATATCCTGGGTGACGTGGGTGGCCCGTATATCCATGGCTCCGCGAAAGATGCCCGGCAACACCAGGGCGTTGGTGATCATATTGGGGACATCAGGACGCCCGGTCGCTACAACGGCTGCCCCGGCGGCTCTGGCTGCTTCCGGTGTAATTTCTGGATCGGGTACGGCAAGCACAAAGAGAATGGGGCGTTCCGCCATGGAGCTGACCATCTTTGGGGTGATCGTGTTCCACGAAGAGAGCCCGATGACCACATCAGCGCCACGCACGGCATCAGCGAGTGTCCCTGTGATGTCAGCAGTGTTCGTCTGACGGGCGACGTCCACCTTCGCCCAGTTCATATTGAGCAGGCGATAGCGATTGAGGATACCCAGGCGATCACAGACCAGGAGGTGCTGAAAGCCCGCGTACAACAGCAGGTGGGCGATGCCAATGCCACCTGGACCGGCGCCATTGATGACGACGCGCACGTCCCCTGGCTGTTTGTCAACCAGCTTGAGCGCATTGTACAATCCGCCAAGAATGGCAGCGGCAGTCGCATGTTGTTCGGCATGCAGTACAGGGATGTTGACGGCTCGCGCCAGGTGATCTGCAACGGTGAAACAGCGTGGCGCAGCGATACCACTGAGGCAGATGCCGCCAAAGGTAGGCCGCAGCGCCATACAAGCTCTGATGATTTCCTCTACATCTTGTGTGTCCAGAGAGATGGGAAAGGCATCCACGCCCCCAAAGGTTTTGAAGAGAATGCAGGCGTCTTCGAGCATGGGCAAGGCCGCCAGGGGGCCGATGTTGCCTAAGCCGAAAGCTGACGAGCCATCGCTGACCAGTGCGATGGTGTTGCCGCGCATGGTGTAATCAAACGAGCTAAGTGGTGCCTTAGCAATTTCAAGGCAGGGTGCAGCAACGCCGGGCGTGTAGACCAGACTCAGGACCGAGCGATCTTTGAGGGGTACTTTGCTGGCAACGCCGATCATGCCGCGAAAGCGTTTGCGATACTCTAGGGCTTCCTGTGCTCCCAGGCCAAAAGGAGGGAAGAGACCTGCTCCGCTACGTGTTTGTTGTGCATTCACTATCTCATCCATGAAATACCTCCTGCTTTAATCATCCTGGAGCAAAGGGGCTGTGGGCTGTGACGTTCACGGAGACGAAGGACGGATCATCTCATTACTTCACGCAGTGTTCTACACCAGGGTAGAAACGAACCTGCCTATCTCGAAAATTTTGTCCTTGCCCTTACGTCCCAGCCCACGTGGTCTGCACCTGTCATCTTCTGGCATATGCTCCTTTCTTTTCCCTTTCGTCACCCTTCCTCCTCCTCACACAGAGAGCATACAACGCGCTCCTCACAACCGCATCACCAAAACAGATGAGGATATCACAGGGCGATCACAGTCTCTCAGCGCCCTCGAGAAATCTTCTCTGTCTCTAAGCATAGCTCTCCACTCCATACACACGAAACCTCTTTACACAAGGCATACCGAGTATTACAACAGGCTGATCTGTTCTACAAGCTTCTGCACCGCCTTTGTAACCTGCGGAGAAAGGCCGACTCCAGCAGTGAAATGTTTGCCTTCGATAGCATACACGAGCAGGAGCGGCGGGAGTTGCCGTAATGCTCGTGCGAGTCCGATGGCTTCCGCTACTCCGAAGGCGTGGGTAGAGTGAAGAGTAATGCCTGGACCTAACAGAGGAGTCACATCTGCAGGCTTTCCTCTCACGAAGTTGTCACGATTTCATCTATCGCCGGATATTCGCCAGCTTGCTGAGATGTCCAGGAACATGGCCCCACCAGTGAGATACTCGAGTGATTACCCCCTAAAATGTGATCGGCCTGTGATAACCGGCCGGCCTGTTGTGATGGGAAAGTGAGGTCAATAGACGATACTGTCCTGTGGAAGATGATGGTCGGATTTGTGATCTTGACCAGACCACATGTGACTTCATTGAGAGCATGGGCAGTTATGCTGGTCATTGAAGTGGTCGATCAGATCAAGAGACTGATCGACACAAATGCTTTGAAAACAAGGAAGGTGAATACCTATGACAAGGGCACTGTTAGACAAAGAGCTGCACGACCTGGATGCCCAGGTGACGCGATTGGGTTCCCTGGTAGATACTGCACTGGCGCAGGCGCTCGAAGCATTAGAGACGGGTGATCAAGAAAAGGCGGGCATGGTGGTAGTGTCTGACGCGCCGATCGACGACTTGCATTTAGCGATTGAAGAGCATACCTTCCGGGTCTTGAGCCTACAACAGCCGCTGGCCGGACGGGATCTGCGCTACCTCACGGCGCTTGTGCCAATGGCGATTGATCTCGAACGGATCGGAGATGAGGCTGAGAGTATGGCGCAGCACGTGCTGCGCATGCTGCCGCTCCGTCCTGTAGGGATTCCCCAGGCGGGTACTCCTGTGCAGCAGGAACAGGGGGAAAGCAGCCTCAGTGAGGCTGGAGGCATGAATGATCAACTTCCCGAGGCTTCTATTCTGCAAGGTATTCTCAGTCTTGGAAGAGAGGTCCGGTCCATGCTGCAGTGGACGATGAAGGCGTTCGCTGATCGTAACGCTGAAGCAGCACTCACCCTCTGGGAGCAGGATACGGTGGTGGATAAGGATAGCTACACCGTACGTCGTGATGTGATGGCGATACTGGAAGGTGCTCATCTCATTCCTCCTCTCCAGAGCGATCCCCATCTGATGCAGCGTGCGACCTACCTGCTCTGGATTGCCTATCAGTTAGAACGAGCGGCCGATCATTGTACCAATCTCTGTGAGCGGATTGTCTTTATCGTTCAAGGTGAGACCAATATGCTCACGCGGCTAGAAGAGTAGGCCTGTTCATCTCAGAAGGTGATCCTGCCCGCGCGCAAGGCATTCAAGATGACGATGACATTGATGCCTTCCTGCAGAATAGCGCCCGCCGCCGGGCTAATGAAGCCAAATGCAGCGAGAGCATGGCGATGACGGAGAGACCCATGCCAATCCAGATGCCTTGACGAGCCACGCGCATCACCCAGCGACCCAGGCGCACCGCTCGCACCACGCGCAGGATATCTGTCGAGAGCAGGACCGTGTCAGCGGCGCTTGCGGCGGCTGTTAACCCCTGCGAGCCGAGCGCCATCCCTACTGTGGCGGCTGCCAGCGCGGGGGCATCGTTAATACCATCGCCCACCATCAACACGCGATGCTTCTGTTGCACGAGTTCCTTGACGGTGCACACTTTGTCCTCTGGCAGGCAGCGCGCGATCACGCGGTCCACCTGCGCAATCTTGCCAATCTGCTGGGCCACCACTTCACTATCGCCTGTGAGCAGGATGGTTTCCTTGATGCCTGCCGCACGCACATCCGCTGAGAGGCGTGAGAGGTCTGCGCGCGGAACATCCTCCAGGACCAGCAATCCTGCAACCTGCTTCTCCAGCGCGATGAAGCTACAGATTTGCCCGGCAGCAACGCGCCGCTCGCGTTCAGAGAGCAGCGAAGGGGGGACAATGATGCCGAGATGCTGCATGAAGTTGCGGTTGCCCAGCGCTACCTCGACTCTCTCATGCACGCTCTGTTGTTCCGTCTGCAGGTCTTCAGCGATCAATGGCACGCGCCCACGTACCCCCTTGCCAAAGATCTCCTCAAAATCGTCCACAGGGCTGAGAGGCAACGCGCCTTCCTGAGCTGCTTCAACCACGGCGCGTGCCAGGATATGCGTTGAAAGCTGCTCTACCGAGGCGGCCAGGCACAGCAGCCTGTCCTCGTCCTCACCAGTGGAGTTGCGGCATCCTTCGTGACGACCCTCGTCAAACATCCCTCCACCCACCTCCTCTTGTGCCGCGAGCACAATGGCCGTCACTTTGGGCATACCCAGCGTCAGCGTGCCTGTTTTGTCAAAAACGGCGACATCCACCTCTCCCAGTTGTTCGATGGCTGCCCCGCTCTTGGCGATGATGCCGTTGCGCGCCGCGAGATCGATGCCGGACATGATGGCAATCGGCGTGGCCAGGATCAGCGGGCAGGGCGTGGCACAGACCATCACCGCCAGCGCGTAGATACTATCGCCCGAGAGCGCCCACGCCAGCCCGGCCAGGGCCACCGCTGCGATGGTGAACCCGATGCTGTAGCGGTCGGCCAGGCGGTGGATAGGCGCTTTCTGCGCCTGGGCTTCCTCTACCAGGCGCACGATCTGGGCATATTTGCTCTCTGCGCTGCGCTTGCTGGCGCGCATCTCCAGCACACCATCAAGGTTCACGGTGCCCGACATAACAAGCATCCCAGGAGTTTTGCGCACTGGAACCGGTTCGCCCGTCAGGTCCGCCTCGCTCACGCTGGAAGAGCCGGAGGTCACGACGCCATCGACGGGGATCAACTCACCCGGTTTGACCACGACCTGCATGCCGACCTCAATCTGCTCCGCTGGGATACTGACCAGTTCATCCCCTCGCCAGATGTGCGCGGTACGTGGGGCACGTTCAGCCAGCGCCGACAAGGAGGAGCGCGCGCGCCGCAGGGCATACGCTTCCAGGGCCTCGCCGCCTGAAAGCATCAGTACAATGAACGCGCCAGCCAGGTATTGCCTCAGCAGGATCGACCCCGTGATAGCAATGATAGCGATTACATCGACGCTGAATTCCTTGCGGAGGAACTGCTGTACTGTTTCCCACAAGAGCGGTATCCCTCCCAAGAGCACCACTGCCAGTAGCGTCCAGTTGGCAATATCTCCGCGCCCGGCGAGCCAGAGGACAAGGCTCACTACCAGCAGTGCAAACGCTCCCAGAGGAATGGGATAGCGTTTCAAAGTACGCCACACACGTCCAGGCCAGGGTTGCCTGGGTGCAGCCGGGGGATCGTTTGAAGCCTCCTCCTTCACTGGAACGGGAGAAGAATCCGGTGGAGCAGTTTTCCTCTGGTCGTTTATATCAATCATTATCTGCCTGCCTCATTGCTTGTGTATGATCTTCTTCATCGTCCAAGCATAGCCCAGACACATCACAAATCGCTCTCAGTCATGAAGGATTGTGTCACAGACAGAGCACAATGGTGTTCTTACTACTTTAGAGGGCATTTCGTAACTCATAAGCTCTCCCAGGTATAAGCTCAAACTCTTTTCGCAGAGCGGACCAGATCGAGGCGTCCGGCATGGTGAGCAGCCAAAGTGACCATAGTGGTGGTGGACGTCAAAGTGATCTGCCGAGTGATGGCTGACCAACTGGCACAGACAGCACTCACGGTGTTCGCGGTGTTATGCGGGTTAGCCGCGGTGCTGTTTGTCCAGCCACCAACCCGTCTGGATCAGCATGGGCAGCGCAGGAACTGGCGCCCGACGCTGCTGGTCCTGGGATTATTTGCCTGACTCATAGGTGTCATGGCCGTAGCGCCGCTGCGTGCCTTCTTCAATTTACAAGCGCTGGATGCCTTCGATTACCTCATCATTGGCCGCGCCACAGTGCTGTGGGCAGCGCTCGTACAAACGATCTGGCATTTTCACCTCTTTGAACGCTTCATAACCAAACCGTGATACGGGAATGCGCTGCTGTGATAACGCCGTGATATGAAGGGCTTATGCTGTAATGAGAGAACAGAAACGCAGGCATCTCCTGCGTTTGAAAGGAGGAAGTATATGTTTCAACGGATTCTGATGCCCCTGGATGGTTCACCTCTCGCGGAGCAAGCTCTCCCAATTGCGGCACGCATTGCACGGTCCACGGGTGGCACAATCGTATTGCTCCATGTCGCACATCTCCATGTCGAATACGGCCCGTACCTGGCGCAGGCCCCATCCCTCTCAGAGGTAGTGCTTCAGGAAGAGTTGGCACATGCCGAAAGCTATCTTGCTCGCGTTGCCAGTGCAAATGATTTCGTGGGTATCAAGACCGAGATGGAGACTATCTTCGGGATACCGGCACAGACTATTCTTACCTTTGCTCACATTCGCAAAGTTGACCTGATCGTCATGTGCAGCCATGGCTACACCGGTTTCAAACGCTGGGCAGTGGGCAGTGTGGCGCGGAAAATAGTGCAGCAGAGTGCTGCGCCCGTACTGCTCTTGCGTGAAGGATCTCCCACGTCTGAAAAACTGTTGACAGGCGCTGTTCGCTCTCTGCGTGCTGTGGTCGCATTGGACGGCTCGTCCCGGTAGCACAACTCGTCGCCGCCTTGAGCGCACCACTCCAGGGCCAATTACATCTGGTGCGCGTAGTCAAGTTCCCGCACGAGCAGGAGTACACGCTGCATGATGCTGAACTACAAGAACGAGCAGCGCATGAAGCAACAGTCTACCTCAGCGCTCTCGAGAGCGAATTGCATGCTGCATTGGCGGCAGAACTGGGTGTGAAGATCACCTACTCCGTGGTCGCGAGCGAGGATGTGGCGGACGCGCTGATCAGGACGGCGGAGCTTGGCGATGGCGCGGGCACCTTCCAGGCGTGTGATCTGCTCGCCCTGGCGACGCATGGGCGCAGTGGCCTGGAGCGCTGGATGCTGGGCAGCATTATGAAACGCGTGCTTGATGGCACGAAGCTGCCACTGTTCATTGTGCGCCCACAGGAGCAGCATATACGAGCTACACTTGAGCCGAAGGAGAAAGTCACAGCCGGGAGATCTCGTTGATAGAGCCAGCTTCCCAATCACCTTAGCAGGCTGGCGACAGTTCGGTGACAGGCCAGGCGAGCTGCTTGGAAGGGCAACCGCGCCTGGTCTTGTGCGGATACCTTGCTGTTTTTCCCATCTTGCTTCAGGCGTGACTAACGTGCCTGGTTGGGAAGTGATGACCGCGATATTCCCTCATCCACAGGAATGCGGCCAGTGAGAACATCGCCAGGCCAGCTCCAGCATAAAACGCTTGGAGCACGAGAGCTATGGAAAGCCAGCTTCCCACAAAGCGGTCGATGACCGCTACCTCCACGACCTCGAAGCCCATCATCATCAGTCCGGCGAATGCCGAGGCAAGCACGCCTACTTCGCGCCCGATGAGGATCGTGGCTGCGGCAAAGAGCGAACTCCCACCCACGAGAAGCCCCAGTGCCAAACCCGGGATGGTGTAGTCGCTGAAAGGCGAGCCTTGCAGCCACGCGAGACCGGCTGGAATCGCTCCTGTCAGAAGACCGATACCACCGGCGATGGCTGTCAGGCCGACAAACACATCCAGTACAAAGGTCGCAATACGCACTATTTTATATTTCATAATCTTGCTCCTTTCGTTTCACAAGCATATTTGCTACAGGTCCTCTCCTTCCTGGCATGCTCATGATAGAGCATGCCCTCTCCAGCGACTCACAAGGGGCCGCTCAATCGTCACAGGTCAATCACAGGTGTCGGTCTGCATTGCCTGAGAGCAGTTCCGTTGCAAAAAAGTAACTATTTCATTGCGGTTTACCTTTGAGGGGTGCTCGTGACCTTTACTTTCCTTTTTAAGGCGGGAAACCTATCAGCATAAGTTTCCCGAAAGTAGATTGTGAGTAGATTGAGAACCTATCCCGGGGATTTGAGACTGCATTGAGATGGCAAGCTAGCATACTTTAAATGTGGGAGTATTATGAACTGTAAGCAATTCACCTGGATACCTGTAGGGGCCGATGTATCGGCCCTCGGTGACTGTTCGCTCTCCAGATGAAAAAGAGAAAACTCATCATACTCCATGATAGCAACGCACATGAAGGTGATCAAAGGAGACGCAGGTGTGGCAGATCAGAATCCCTCCGCACCGCGTCTCATCCTCTCGGAAAAGGAGGAAGAACGATGAACAAGATTCTGGTGACGTATGCCACCCGCGCGGGTTCGACCTTCGAGGTGGCCGTGCTCGTGGCCGAGGTCCTGCGCGCCGCGGGGGCAACCGTGGACGTCAAGTACGTCAGGGCCGTGCATGAGCTAAAGGGCTATCATGCCGTCGTCATCGGCAGCGCCATTCGCATGGGGCAGTGGCTGCCCGAGGCAGTGGAGTTTGTCAAGGCGAACCGCGAGACCCTGAGCCACATCCCGACTGCTTACTTTCTCGTGAGCGGCTTTCTGCGAGAGGATACCCCTGAGATGAGGCAGAGGGCGCTGGCCTATCTCGATCCCGTGCGCAAGATTCTCGAACCGACCAGCATCGGCCTGTTCGCAGGCAAAATGGATTACAGCAAGATGGACTGGATCGACCGCAGCATTGCTGAGGCAGTGAGCTCTTCCCAAGGGGACTGGCGCAATTGGGAGGCCATTCGCAACTGGGCACACGACCTCTCGCGCCTGATCGTCCCTCAGTCGAATGGAGCATCGTGATGAAACCTTCAAAAGCTGTCATCTGGCTTTCAGCGCTGATCGCAATGCTGGTCCTGGTCGCCGCCGCCACCGGCGTCTTCTACCAGACGCCGGGAGCCCATATCAGTTTCGTGACCGTGCGCGGGGAACACGCCATCTATCAAGGCAGCGGCCTCTACCGCTACGACCCGGCCTCGGTGGCCCGTGA
>WNFJ01731847.1_pt2 | contig 18803 bp, 13 predicted proteins | sample 5400461 | NCBI WGS metagenome assembly WNFJ01 (sample SAMN13153349, study PRJNA577476) | soil metagenome | isolation source: 115 cm saprolite on Douglas fir-dominated hillslope | place: USA:California | collected 2013-09-17
CCGCGCTCTCGAGACGTACGGCAGCTCGGCTCGCGCGGAGCGCGAACTTACCGCACGAGCCAAGCGTGTAGAGCGCTTCCGTCTTCGCGATCTGAGCGAAGCCGACCATGCACGCTTCACGGCAACGTGGAGAGAAATCCAAGCACTCTTCGTGGATGACCCAGAGCGCGCGGTCAAACAGGCCAATGAGCTCATCAAGAACATCATGGCCGCTCGAGGTTATCCAGAAGCGGACTACGAGCACAGGGTGGCGGATTTGTCCGTGCACCACCCCAACGTCATCCAGCACTACCGGGCGGCACACACATTGGCTCAACGCGAGGCGGGGGGACAGAATACCGAAGAGCTTCGGCAAGCAGTCATCCACTACCGGGTCCCTCTTCGCAGAGCTCGTGGAAGCACCGCCGGTCGAGCAACGTCACACTCTTGGACAAGCGCGCGCCTGATCGGTTCGGCGTCAACCGCGCAACCGCGTCCTTCGAGCGCCTTTTGGCCGTTCTCAGACATCGCCCTCAACGAGATCGAAGCCATCCGAGACGTGACTGAGCGCCGGGCGCTCGACACCCCGGTACCAATCGTCGAGGCGCGGGGACGCCCGGTTTGGGGGCTGCTTGCGTGCGCGAGATCCCCCTTGGACGAGCCTTCCCGCGCTTCGTAAGCGCGCGGGCGTGGCCTGACAACCAGGGAAAGCGGGGGCGCCGTCCGAAGTTGGGCGGCGCTCCCCGCGTCCTGCTGCACACCGTTGGCCAATGGGTGTAGAGTCATTGGCTTCGTGCGCCGACCCATTTGCGCTGCCCTGCTCACTCTTGCTGCATGCGGTGGCGCTACGCCTCCGCAAGGGGCAGACGCCCCGCACGCGAGCTCCGAATCTGTAGCAAGCGATGGGCAGCCCGTCTCCACGGTGGTGGTGCTCAAGGGCTCATCGACCCCGGTCGACGACCCGCAAGGTGAGCTGCCGAAAGCATGCGAGGATCCTGGCGCCTCGATTTGCCTGCCGCCGAGCGAGTTCGTTGACCGTCTCTGCGAGAGTCCGCGCCAAGACGTGGCTCTTGCTCTTTTTGCCCACGGCACCCCTTTTTCCCGTGGATACTTGCGAGGCAAGCTGGACGAGTTGGCCTGGGATGAAGAGGTTCTCCTCGTTCGCTTTCGAATGCCGAAGACAGCCGGCGTCATCGTCGGCAGTAACCTCGGAAGCTACGACGTCCTTCGCTGGGATGGAACCTGTTCGAGAGCCATAGAGGCCGAGATGGTCACGCGTACGCGGCCACCGCAGCCGACGACCGCACGCATTCGGTGGCATCGGATGAGCGCACGGATACAAGATGCTCTCGTGACCGCGAGCGATCCGGTCAAGGGGGCACGAAGCCGCCGCGGCAAGGAATGCAAGGGCGCGATGACGGGGGAAGTATCGACCACGTGCGACAAGGCAGACGAAGGACTGACGCGCGCCGTCGTCGATTACGTTCGCTCGGTCGGACAATTGCCCACGCCCGAAGCGATCCCGTAAACAGGGGCGCCCGTCACTTCCCTCGTGCCAGGGCGAGCAGGTCTCCGGGCTCCCGAGCCCGAGAGGGAAAGTCTGGCGTCCAGTGGCTACTCCGCAACTAGGGGCTATCGTGAAGACCTAAGGGCTATCGTGAAGCGTCGCATGCCAAACTGTCCGGCGAATGCTCCTTCTGTTGCACTCGTGTTCGCTCTGTTCGCGGCCACGCTCGCGACCTTGTCTGCTTGCAACGCCAGTACGGTGGGCTCAGGGCGGGACAGCATGAAAGAGGCACTGAGTGAGCCCGTGGCCGCGAAGGCGGCGCCGTTGACCATGGCCGCCGTGCAGATGCAAGGGCCCGAAGTTACGCGGCGTATCATCCGCACCGCGGAGCTTTCTCTTGAAGCCGACGAGCCCGAGATCGTGCAGCGCGGTGTCGCTGAGCTGGCCGAACGTAGCGGCGGCTTCGTGGTGAGCTCGAGTACGAGCCGCACACGCGACGACGACGGCGCGGAGCTCATCACCGTTTCCGTCGTCTTCCGTGTCCCGGCCCCTGTCTTTGACGGCACGTTGCAGGCGGTGCGCGCGCTCGCCAAACGGGTCGCTAGCGAGAAGGTCAACGGTCAGGATGTCACCGAGGAATACGTCGATCTCGATGCGCGGATCCGCGCGCAGCGGGCAGTCGAGGCGCAGTACCTGTCAATCCTCAAGGATGCGAAGACCATCCACGACATCCTCGAAGTCCAGCAGAAGCTGGGCGACATCCGTGTTGAGATCGATCGCGCCGAGGGGCGACTTCGCTACCTCGAGAACCAGACGAGCCTTTCCACGTTCACCGTCCACCTCGCGCGCCACATCGAGGCAGTCGAGGCGAGCGGGCCCGGTTTCGGTGCGAGCGTGAAGAAAGCCGGGCACGACGCGGTGGTGGTTTCGATCGCCATCGTGAACGGCTTCATTCGAACGGTCGGCATCCTGGTGCCCGTGGCAGCGCTCATCGGCCCGCCTGCTTTTCTCGTGGTGTGGGCTCTTCGTCGTCGGCGAAAAAGAGCGCGCGAAGCGGCAGGGTAAGCGTGCGAAGAGGCGTGGGGTCGGGGACCCACGCCACAAACCTGGCGAAAAGGCGTGGGGTCGGGACCCACGCCACAAACCTGGTGGAAAGGCGTGGGGTCGGGACCCACGCCACAAACCTGGTAAATGCGAACTTCGGACTTGCGCATTGGTAGATTGTCGATTACGTTAGTCCCTCTCCAATGATTCTCTCATCCATGTTCCACACATACTCGCAGGGGCTACCGATAGCCGAAGCGTATTTGTGCGTCCATGGCGGACCTTCCCCAGCAATCGCAATCCGGAGGTGGGTATTTAGGGGCGGTAAACTCTAAGAGGTGATTGACCTCACGAGAGCCGCCCCGGGAAACCTGGGCGGCTTTCGGCATTTCTGGGGTCCAAAAACAAATAGCCAATAGGCTGTTACGCGCGAAGCGCGTCTGCCCGATTCCGGGGCAGCACAGGAGAGGTGTGTCGTCACGGGGTGTGAAGAGGGCAATGGAGCCCAAGCCGGCTGTAACCCGGTGGCCTAGAGCGAGCCGTTCGAGTCGGCCACGCCCCACGGAGGAAGTCATGAAATTGGGACTGATCAAACAAGAAGGAGGGCGTAACTCAATTGGTAGAGGCCGGGCTTTTACCCCGCGCGATCTCGGTAATTAGACTCCGGCCTTCGCCGGAGTAACGATTCCGGGCGCCCTCACGCTCGCGCGTCCGTAGTGTCAATGCAGCACACCGAGTTCTTACCTCGTGAAGTGATGGTGCAAGTCCATCCGGACGCACTGGGGCTTCGATGGTCGACAGCGACGCTCTGAATGTCGTGACGGTGGTCCGATTCCACCCGCCCCAACCGCCGCAAGGCCGTGATCTTTGACAATCTGAACGCACGTGACGCGCGCTCGCTCGAGCGCGGGCGGTCTCTGCGATGTGTTTACGACGCGCGGCGCCTGTGGCCGCGCACATTCCAGTGGCGCCCGATGGCGGGCAGCCGGTTGTTTCCCGGTCCTGAGAGGGTTCGATTCCTTCCGCTGGAGCTCGTGCCGTCTTCCCGCGCAGGCGGGCTCCGCTTTCGTAATGCGGTAGCGGCGAGTGCAACTCTCGCAGGCGGCTCCGACGCGGCTCTCAGCTAGAGGCCCAGGCTACGTGATTCTCAATCACGTCACGGTGGGTTCGAATCCCCCGAGCCGCGCCAAGGCCCCATCGACCATCAGCGAAGTCGCCGCTCTTTTCAAGGCGGAGAGACGGGGGCAGCACCCGTTGGGGTCATCAACGGCTCGTCAGCTGATCAAGTGACAGCGCTCGCCTGAAGAGCGAGAGAGCCCGGTGCGATACCGGGACGAGCCACCGGAGCCTAGCCTAGCCTAGCGGTCCAGGCACCTGTTTCGGGAACAGGATGAGGCGCGTTCGACTCGCGCGGCTCCGTCACTGCAGCGTGTGGGGTAAGGGTTGCCCGCTCCGTTTGGGCCGGAGTAGAGCGCGTTCGATTCGCGCCACGCTGACTGTGACGCGAGGGAGCAAGAGAACCCGGCTGGCTGTGGCCCAGTCTTCGACGGGCGCAATACCCGTGCGTCACCCAATCTCCGCGACCTGCCGGACGCAGGCGCTGCACTCCTAAGGCAGCTGGTCGGGTCCGACTCCCGACGCGGAGACTTGCATGGCCCCGTAAGCATCTGGTGAGGCTGCGCCGCTGTCCACGGCGCGAGGAGGGTTCGATTCTCTCCGGGGTCGCTACGGGTCCGAGGCGAAGCGCCAACACGTTCTCCAAAAGCGTGGACGCAGGGGCGGTACCTGCCGGGCCCGCAACGGGGGTGTCCAGAAGGCTGGGCGTCTGCCTTGCAAGCAGACTCACTCGGAGCGTTACCGAGCACTTCCACCTCGCCGTTCACCTCGTGGAGAGGAGCGTCGACTGGTATCGACGCGATGGGTTTCGAGCACCCAGAGCGGCTCCGCCGATTCGTCCCAGCGGACAGCGCGAGCCTGTACCTCGCTCGGGCCAGGGCAGCACTGGCAGTCGGCTCAGTCGCGGGTGCCGTCTGATGGCCAGACCTCGGGCTTCCAACCCGATGAAGCGTGTTCGATTCACGTCGCCCGCTCCGATGCGCATTTCGCGCATCGTGATGCGGCCAAATCGGAAAGTGACGAGGCTTGAGTGCCACTCAAGCATTGAGGGAGCGTTACCCTCTGGCCGCTCTTGGACGCCGGCACCCAGCGGTGGGCGCGGATTGCAAACCCGCGTGGACGCGTGCAACTCGCGTCGGCGTCTCTCGTTGCGCTCGTCCGGGCGGATCCCGGCGCGGCTCTTCTAAAGCTGACGGCTCGGTTCGACTCCGAGCAGAGAGACCTCCTCGAGCTCCCGCCGGATGCGGGCTTCGGTTTGCGATACCGACTGCGCTGGGTGATAGACCCCGGCCTTCGCCGGGGTAACGACTCCCAGGCTCGAGGCCGACACGATCGTTGCCTTGCTAACGATTTCTGCGCTTGTGGCGGCGGACCCGCCCGCAAGGCTTCGACCCTTGCTGACTCGGTTCGACTCCGAGCAAGCGCTCCGCGGGAAGGGTCGACCTAGTTCCCAACCGAGTCTCATACGCTCGGCCAGGCCGGTGCAACACGGCTCCCGCTTCCACGCAGCGACCCACGGTGGGAGGCGCGGCCCATAACCGCGTTCCGAGAGGGCTCGAATCCCTCCGCTGCGACTGAAAGCCCCGTGAGTGAGCTGGCGAACACCGCGCTCCTACAAAGCGACGCAGCACGGTTCGATTCCGTGGCGGGGCACCGGCGCGTGGCCACGGTCTGGCCAGCGACTCTTATAAGGTCGCCCTCCTCGTTCGACTCGAGGCGCGCCGACAGCACGTCCGCAGCTCTGCTGCGGCGTGGTCAATTCCTGCAGCGGGACGAGCGAGCCAGAGAACGCACCACCTCGACAAGGTGGCCCATGCCGGGGGCGGCACCCGGGTCCCGCACGACTCGCGACTGGATGGTCCGGTAGACCGACGGGCGCTGATAACGCCCGCGGCTGGGTCCGACTCCCAGCAGTCGCACGAAAGCACATGCTCTCCAAAGGAGGCTGACTGTGAAACTCAAACCAAGGTGACCGTCATGCAACTGCGCACACTGATTCTCAACGCCTGGATGTCCCCCCACTCGATCGCCACCTGGCAGCAGGCGATCTGCTTGCTCGTGACCGGCAAGGTCGACGTGCTCGAGGAGTACGAGGCCGAGGTCTCGTCCCCCTCAGTGACGATTCGCGTTCCAGCAGTCGCTCGCCTGCGCAAGGAGCTGAACATGCACAAGAAGGGCGTGAAGTTTTCACGCGTGAACGTGCTCACGCGCGACGCTTTCCGATGCTGCTATTGCGGCAAAAAGAGGAGCGCGCGCGAGCTTAACTACGACCACGTCGTCCCACGCTGCAAAGGAGGCAAGACCGCGTGGGAGAACATCGTCACGAGCTGCTACCCGTGCAACACGCGCAAGGCTCAGCGCACTCCCAAGGAAGCTGGGATGCGGATGCACTTTCAGCCGCACCGGCCGCGTGTGCTGCCGATGACGCAGCCGATGCTCGTTTCGATGGACGCGATACCCGACACGTGGAAGCCCTACCTCGAAGGAGCGCGGGCGGCGGGATGATCGCGGGAGGACGAACCGCACGGGGTGCACCCACGTGGTGACCTGTTCGACTCAGGCTCGTTCCGCGAAAGCGCGCACGTGAGGTAACTGGTCAACCTCCGCGTCTCAAATACGCGGGTCTCTCGGTAACTAGACTCCGGCATTCGCCGGAGTAACGAATCCGAGCGTGCGCACTCGGGCCTGCGTAGCCCAATCTCCGGCAGAGGCAACGCGTTCAGACCGCGTCCAGTGTCCGTTCGAATCGGACCGCAGGTACGACGCCATCGTGGTGGAACGGTATACACGCCGGCCTGAGAAGCCGGGCCCGAAAAGGGCGATGGGGGTTCGAGTCCCTCCGATGGCACCGCGGGTCCGACTCCCGCGAAGCACTTCGTCACACGCCGGCGCGTAGCGCGGGTCGACTCGACTTCCGCGCGACGTCCGTTGGGCGCGTCTGTTCGAAGGATCGCTTGCACGGTTGCCAGCGGCTCGACTGATTCGAGCGTCACTCTGGAATAGCGGGTTCGACTCCCGTCAGGCCCGCGAGGGCCTGAAGCTCAACGGTAGAGCAACAGATTGAAGATCTGTCACCACCCGGTCCCACGGACGCGGGTGCCCCTCTTCCACCAGCGTGCCTTCCAAGACACGCCGAGTGGCAGCCTGGTGCGTGCCCGGAGCTCGGGCGCTTTCTCTCGTGGACGGCGGCCATCGTCACGGCGACCGCTGCCGTACCCCTGGAGCGAGCCCTCGTTCTCTGCGCCTCACCGGGTCCGTGGTGCGAGCGCGTTCGGCGGCGACGTGCGTTGTCCCTTGAGACGCGCACCGGTCCGCCGGACCCGTTTGCATCGGGGCTCTCGCGTTCGTCGGGACCACTTTTTCGGGCGCCCGTCTCGGGCGTCTTTCATTTCCTTCTCAACCCCCAAACCCCGCAAGCCGGCGGCATCGGCACCAAGGAGGCTCGAACAGCCATGTACACAATGATCCGTATCAAGCTCAACGAACGCGCGGTCGTGTTCAAGCACGGCCTGCCTCGCCGCGCCCTCGGCCCGGGTCGCTTCGTCCTTTGGGGCTCGGGCGCGACCGAGCAGCGCTGGACGACGGACAGTCTCGTCTTTCAGGCGCTGCCCGAAGTGCGCGCGATCCTGCCCACCGACTGGTTCAAGGAGGTCACGCTCGGACCACGCGAGCGCGGCATTCTCTACCGCGACGGCCAGGCGAAAGTGTTCCTGCGCCCCGGCACGCACCGGTACTGGACGGTGGATCCGTCGGTGCGTCTCGAGGTGCTCTCGGTCGACAACCCAATGCCCGAGTTGACGACCGAGCTCGCCGGCGTGCTGCCGAATGACGAGTACCTGGACGCGATCGTGCGCGAGTATGAGCGCGGCCTTCAGTACACGCAGGGCCGCATGGTGGGCACACTCCAGCCGGGTCGCTACCGGTTCTGGTCGAATCGCGAGGCGCGGGTCGAAGTGCAGCTCGTCGACATGCGCCGCGTGCAGGTCGCCATCGTGGGTCAGGAGCTCATGACCCGCGACAAGGTGACTCTGCGTCTGTCGCTGACCGTCGAATACGCCATCGCCGATCCGGCGCTCGCGACGCATGCGGTCACGAGCGTGAAGGACGCCGTGTACTCGCTCGTGCAGCTTGCGACGCGAGACTACGTCGCCGGTGTGACCCTCGATCAGCTGCTGGAGGGCCGTGACGCGATGACGCGGTTTCTCGAGCAGCGAAGCGTCCCGGAAGGGCGCAAGTTCGGCGCTCGCATCGAACACGTCGGCGTCAAGGACGTGGTTCTGCTGGGTGAGATGAAGACCCTGCTCAACCGCGTCATCGAAGCCGAGAAGGAAGCCGCGGCCAACGTCATTCTGCGTCGCGAGGAGACGGCGGCCACCCGGTCGCTCGCCAACACGGCGCACGTGATGGCCGAGCAGCCGGTACTCCTGCGGCTGAAGGAGCTGGAGGCGCTCAAGGAGATCGCGGCGCGCATCCACGAGGTGCGCGTCGTGGTCGGAGCGGACGGCTTGAAGACGCTGCTGCCGGCAGGTTTGCTCGGCAACGGCAGCAGCAAGGTCGAGCCGAAGCCGGGAGAGTAGGAACCTCGCAAACGTCCTGCCCCGAGACGAAAAACCGGGGCGCTTTCTCTTTTGCGTGCGCCGGACCGCATGGCCGCCACGTCGCAAGCGGCACACATTGGCACATGCTGGGTACGCGCATCCGCGAGAAAGTGCCGCTGCGGATCGATTCATGAGAGTGGCACGGTATCTGCGTACACTGCGCCGAGCGCAGTGGATTTGCGGAGCTTCATGTCATGGGCCGCCGTGCTGGCGATCGGAGTCGTGCTCGCGAGCGAGGGGGCGGCGCGGGCGGACGAACCGCCGGCGCTTCGCCTCGAGTACCGCGCGCCCGTGAGCTGTCCGGATGAAGCGGCGCTTGTGTCGCGCATCCGCGCGCGAGTCGACATGCGCCTCGCCCGGCTGGGCGAAACGGTCCCAACGTTCGACGTCACGGTCCAAACCGACGGCGGCCGCGTCGTCGGTCGGATCGCATCGATGAGTGAGCGAGGCGAGCCCACGTGGCGCGAAGTGAGCGGCAGCGATTGCTCCGACGTCGTCGACGCAGTCGCCCTCATCGTCGCGATGGCGCTGTCACCTGAAACGAGCGGGAACGCTCCCGCCCACGCGGGCGCGGGCGCGGGCGCGAACGCAAGCGCGGGCGCAACCGCGGGGAGCTTTGCTCCTTCGACAACGGGCGCAACGACGGACGTTACGGTGGCATCCGGCAACCCGCCCGCTTCGCCAGCCAGAGAAACTCCCACCGTCAACAGCGAATCCAAACCGCGCATCAAGCTCCTCGGCAGCGGGCAGGCCGAAGTGACGCTCGGCTATTGGCCGTCCGCCCTGGTCGCGGCCGGTGCTCGCCTGCAGGTCTTTCGCACCCGCGCGTACGCAAGCGGACCGTCGATGGCCATTGGATTCGCGGCGGCACAGCCGGTCGACCGAGACCTGTCGATGGGGCAGTCGATGGCGCACGCCCACCTCGCGCTCACCACAGGCGAGCTTTTTGTCTGTCCCTGGTCGCTGGACCTTGCTCCCTCGCTCAGCCTGCGCCCGTGCGCGCGGCTCGACATCGGACAGCTCAAGGCCCAAGGAAGCGGCATCGCGGGCGCCCGGGGCGAGGACCTTCTCTTTTCGAGCGCCGGCGCCCTCGGTCAAATTTCGTTCGTCCCGGTGAAGCCGCTGGTCATCGATGCCCAGGCGTCGGTCCTTTTCCCCCTCACCCCCTACGAGTTCACCTTCATACCGGATTCGGTCATCTACCACGCCCCCATCGTGGGCTTTTCCGCGTCCCTCGCCGTGGGCGTGATGTTTTTTTGATGCGATCGCCCGCTTCGACCCATGGCCCCGGGGTAGTGGACTCACCACGCCTCGAAGCCGCTCCCTCTATGTCCGAGGTCCGGGGTCCGCCCCCCGGACCCATGGCACTGCACGCGGCTAACTCGGCGAGATTTCGTCGGTTGTTCGAGCAGCACTTTGCTTTCGTGTGGCGAACGCTCCGGCGCCTCGGGGTGCCCGATGCCTCGCTCCCGGATGCCTCTCAGCGCGTGTTTTGGACTGCCTCCCGCCGGCTGAGCGACTTCACCGACGAACGCGCGCGCTCGTTCCTCTTCGGCACGGCGCGTCGCGTCGCCGCCGATTTCCGGCGTTTGCGTCACCAGGAGGATTCGACCGACGACAGCCATGCGATCGCCGACGTCGCCACCCCCACGCCCGAAGAGCTCGTCGACCAGAAGCGCGCCCGCGAGTTGCTCGACGAGCTGCTGGACGCGCTCGACGACGATCTGCGCGAAGTACTCTTCCTTCAAGAAGGCGAGGGCATGACTCTTTCCGAGATCGCCGATCTCCTGGAAATCCCGCTCGGCACCGCGGCATCGCGCCTGCGTCGAGCGCGTGACGAATTTCGGCGTCGGCTTGCGCGACGCATGGCCAACATGCCCCGCGCCGGAGGCGTACGATGAAGTCCACAATCCCCGGTCACGAAGACGTCGAGCGCATCGAACAAAAGCTGTTCGAATCGCTCAGCCGAGACGAGCCGCCGGCTCGAGCGCGCCGTGCAACCGCCGCGGCGCTCGGGCTCGGGACCGCCGCTCTCACGAGCGCGACCGCCGGCGCACAAGGAGCGGCGGTGATCGCGAAGGCAGGGCCCTTGTTGGTGAAATGGGTCGGTCTCGGCACGTTGGCCGCGGCCGTCTCGGTCAGCGCAATCCGGTACGTAAGCGAGCCCCCACCGGCAGAGTCGCCGAAGCCCGTCGTCACGATGACATCGGCACCACGGGCCGCGAAAGAGCCGAGTGCTGTCTCTAAGACCGTGGCTCCCGAACCGGCTGCAGCTCAGCCCACGGTCGCGCCCACATTGTCAACGCAGGCGCCGCCACCCATTCCGTCGGACGAAACAAGAATTGCCCAACGTTCGTCCAATTCGCTCGCCAAGCCGGCTGCGGTTGCCGCGCCCGCCTCGCCGGTGACCGGGTTCGAAAAGCCCGAGGATCGCGTGTCCGGTCCATCCGTGCCGGTCGTCGACTCTCGGCAACTCGCCGCGCCGGCCATCGAATCTCGGCAACTCGCCGCCGAAGTGGCGATGCTCGACCAAGCAAGAAGCGCGATCGTGACCAAGGACGGTGAGCGCGCTCTCGATGCCTTGGGGCGCTACGGGCGCGAGTTCCCCGCGGCGACACTGAACCTCGAAGCCACCGTCCTTCGGATCGAAGCGCTCTTCTTGACTGGCTCGCCGGACGCAGCGACTTCCCTCGGTCGCGAGTTTTTGGCCGCGCACCCCACGAGCACGCATGCGACCCGGGTTCGACGCTTGCTCGCCGAGCACGAGAAACCGTGATGCGATTTCACGCGTGCCTCCATTGCACCTGTAGGAGGCGACAGACGCCATGAGATTCCTTAGAAACGGCCCATCGATTGTTCTCGTCATCCTGACGTCGGCCTGCGGCGGCACCATCCCCCTCGGCGGTCCCACGGACGCACAAGCGACGAGTGGCAGCATGGGTTCGTCGGGGACCGGCACTACGGCGTCTGGCGCTACGGCGTCCGGCACGAGTGCCTCAGGCTCGATCGCAACCACCGGGGCCACCGGAATCAATGGCGCGGGGGCGCAGGATGCCTCATCCAGTTGTCTGCCTCTCAGCGCCGCGCCGTGTCCTCCGGATTGGACGGCGGCAGTGGCCGACGAGGCGCGGTTCTGCATGAAAGAGGCGCCCTTCTACGATGCAGTCATCTCGACAGCACCATGCAGAGGGCTATTGCGCTATACACGCTTTCTCTTCGACGCCGGCCCCCGCTATTGCGTGTACGATCCGAGCACTCTCGCTCTCCGGGGCTACCGTGCCTACGATGGAAAACTAGGCTTCGAAGCCACCACGTGCGGATCAACGGCGGCTGACTACGACATTACCGGTTGCGCCGGCAACTCGTGCCCGAAGGACGCGTCGGTCAATTCGAGCGGCTCCGCCAGCGGCCCGCCTGACGCGGGAACCTTTGCGTGCGGGACAACGACCTGCTCGGGCTCCCAATACTGCGTCGGCGAATCCGGCGGACCCCGGCCACCACCCGACGCAAGTCCCTTCCACGCTTACTTGTGCGCTCCCATCCCGTCGACGTGCACAACGCGCGCGACGTGTGCATGCGTCGTGCCCTATGTGAACGACGCGGGCAGCTTCTCGGGAACGAACAACGCGTGCACACAGCTCACTCCGGGCGCTGGATTCGGCTACTGTTTGGACGACGGCGCGGGACACGTCACGGTTGAGTGCGGGCTGCCGTAGCGCTTCACGGTCCGGTCACCGCCGCAACGTGCAGCCCGTCCGTAACGTCGCCACCCGGGCTGACGATAACTGACTCGCCACCCTGGAGGCCGTCGACCAGCTCGATATCGCGGCCGTCGTCGAGACCACGCACAACCGCTACGAGATGCACCGCCCCGGCACCGTCCACCGTTGCTACGTGGACTCCGCGCGCGTCGGTGATGACAGCGCTCGACGGCACTTTGACGACGCGATGGGACAGGGCGACGGCGATCTTCACCTCCGCGTACATGCCAGCGAAGAGCTCACCCGTCGGATTCGGTATGTCGATCTCGACGTTGAGAGTGCGCAACGCCGGATCGAGCGTGCCTGCGGTGCGCGCTACGTGACCCTCGAAGACGCGTCCTGGAAGCTGGCGGACCGAAACGCTCGCCGTCTGTGCATCCTTTACGCTCAACGCGAAGGTCTGCGGCACCTGCACGAACACTCGCATCGGATCAGTCGACTCGATCCGGAACAGCGGCTGGGCGCCCATCTGGCCCGACGTTCCGCCCGCCGTGACAAGGCTCCCGACGTCGATGTTGCGCTGCGTGATCCGGCCATCGAAAGGGGCGACAACATGTCCGAACGACACGAGTTGGCCGAGCTCGCCCACGTTCGCCTGCGCGGCGGCAATGTCTGCCTGCGCGGCGTGCACGTTCGCTTCCCAGACTTTGATCTGGGCGTTGGCTTGATCGTCGTCCTGCTTGGAGGCGAGTGCCTGGGCCAGCAGGGCGTCCTGGCGCGCGCCGGTCAGCTGTGCGAACTCGCGGTTCGCGATCGCCTGCTCGAGCGCCGCTTCCTTCTGTTTGAGCGTCGCGCGCGCCTGCGCGAGCCGCTGGTTCAGCTCCGGGGTGTCGAGCTCCGCAAGCACTTCGCCTGCGTGCACGCGGTCGCCAATGTCGACCAGCCAGCGAGTCACGTAGCCGGTCGCGCGCGCGTTGATGAGTGCCTGCCGACTCGCCACCAAGCTGCCTGGCAATGTCAGCGACCGCTCGCCTTGCGCAGCCGTTGCGGTCGACACCTTGACTCTGGGCAGTCCGTGTTGGACAGCGCTCGACTCTGCGGCCAGCCTCTCGCGCGTCACGTGCCGAGACCAGTAGCCGGCGAAGAACAGGACAGCGAGCGCGATCGGGACGAGCGTGGCAATCCACCAGCGGCGGGGCCACCGGTCAGCGTGAAGCGGAGACCAGACCATGTTCACGACGGCACCTCGACCTTCTTTCGTCCCTGGAGGACGCTGAACATCACCGGCACGAAAAACAACGTAGACAGCGTGGCGAGGAGAAGACCGCCGATGACGGCGCGTCCAAGTGGTGCGTTCGACTCGCCGCCGTCACCGAGTCCAAGCGACATCGGCAGCATGCCCAGAACCATCGCCACCGCGGTCATGATCACCGGCCGGATGCGCGTGCGACCGGCCTCCAGAGCGGCGACTCGCGCGTCGACCCCCTCGCGCATCTTCTGGGCGGCAAAGGTGACGATGAGGATGCTGTTTGCGGTCGCAACTCCGACGCTCATGAGAGTGCCCATCAGAGCGGGCACGCTCAGCGTCGTTCTCGAGAGAAAGAGCATCCAGACGATGCCCGCCAGAGTGCCCGGCAGCGCCATGAGGATGACGAACGGCTCGAGCCACGACTGGAAATTGACCACCATCAGCAGGTAGACAAGGACGACGGCGAATGCGATCCCGATCCCGAGGCCGCGGAACGACGCGGTCATGTTCTCGGCCTGGCCTTGCACCGAGATAGTGGAGCCGCGCGGTAGCGCGCGCTGGGTCGCGTCGACGATCCGCTGCACGGGCGTGGCAACCGCCCCGAGATCGGTTCCGTCGACGCCGACGAGCACGTCGAACGATCGGGCGATGTTGTAATGCGTGAGGTTGGTCGGACCGAGCTGGGGCGAGATCGTGGCCACGTTTGCCAGCAGCTGGGGCTGCATCATAGTTGCGCCGCTCGGAGGCGGCAGCGCCGCCGCGCCTGCGGTAAGGGGAATGCTGCCGAGCGCTTCGATGGAATCGACGCGCCACTGGGGCGTCTGGACCGCGACGGTGTACTGAACTCCGGACTTCGGATCGAGCCAGAAATTTGGCGCCGTCTGACTCGTTGACGACAACGAGACGAGCATGTTGTTCGTCACGTCGCGCTGAGTCAGACCAACCTGCTGCGACAGCGTCCGGTCCACGTCTACCAAGAGTTCCGGCGTATCGGTCACCTGCGCGAGATGAACGTCGACCGCGCCCGGCACCGCGGCGAGGCGCTTCGCGAGGTCGCGGGCGATGGCGATGTTCGCTTGATCGTTGTTCGAGGGACCGGTGATCCGCACATCGATCGGAGCCGATTGCCCGAAACTCAACACCTGGCTCGAGATGTCCGCGGGAAGAAAGAAGAACGTCGTCCCTGGAAACGATTTGGCCAGGTCCCGGCGCAACGCGCGCACGTAGCCGGCGGTGGGCTTGTGCATCGGCTTTAGCGCAACGAGCATCTCGCCGTCCGCCGACGAGATCATCGACGGATCTCCCAGAACGAGATTGATCCCGCTGATCGGGACCCCGATGTCCTGGATCACGGTGTCGAGCTCGGCGGCTGGGACGATCTGACGGACGTGGTCCTCGACCTGGGCAAAGAGCCGAGTGGTCTCCTCGATGCGCGTACCCGCCTGCGCTCGAACGTGCAGGCGGAGCGCGCCCCCGTCGACGTTCGGGAAAAAGTCTTGACCGAGGAGGGGAACGAGGGCGACCGAGGCGACAAACAGGGCTCCAAAGCTTGCGATGAACATCCGCCGCCGCTCGAGCAGCCGCGAAAGCGTGCGCGCATAGGCTGCCTGCAGGCGTTCGAACTGGCGTTCGATGGAGCCGTTCACTCGGGCAAGGAGTCCGGGCCGGCGGGTTTCCTCGAGAGGTTCTCCGGGCAGAAGGTACTGCATCATCGTCGGAACGAGGGTGCGGGAGAGCAGGTACGAGGTGAGCATCGCGAAGACGACTGCCATGGCCAGCGGCACGAAGAGCGACTTCGCTGCCCCGGCGATGAAAACGACCGGAACGAAGACGATGCAGATGCACAGCGTCGACACGAGGGCAGGCGCCGCGATCTCGGCGGAGCCGTCGAGGATCGCATCGCGTATGGATTTCTTGTTCACCGACCGCTGTCTGTGGACGTTCTCGACGGCAACGGTCGCGTCGTCGACCAGGATGCCGACCGCGAGCGCCATCCCGCCGAGAGTCATCAGGTTCAGCGTCTGCCCAAGCAAGCCGAGAGCGATGATCGAGACGAGGAGCGAGAGCGGGATCGACACGAGAACGATGAGCGTGCTGCGCCAGCTTCCGAGGAAGAGGAGCATCATGAGCCCGGTCAGACCTGCAGCGATCATCGCCTCGCGGACGACTCCGTCGACCGCGCCGCGCACGAAGACCGATTGATCGAAGAGCTGCTTGATCTCGAAGCCCTGCGGGAGCGTCGCCTGCACCGCGGGAACCGTGGCCTGAACCCGTGAGACGACGTCGAGTGTGCTCGCTCCCTGCGCCTTCAAAACGGGCAAGAGGCCTCCCCGCGAACCGTCGGTCACGACGAGACTCGTCTGCGGCGCGTATCCGTCGCGCACGTGGGAGACGTCGCGAAGGTAGACGGTCGTCCCGCTGACCGTCTTCACTGGCAGGTTGTTGAAAGCGTCAACGACGCCGGGGCTCTCGTTGACGAGGATCGGGTATTCGTGAGCGCCGATCTTCGCTGTGCCGCTCGGAAGCACTAGATTCTGGAGATTCACGGCGCTGGAGATGTCGGAAGGCGAGAGACCCCACGCGAAGAGTTTGCTGGTGTCCAAGTCGACGACGATCTCGCGCTGTTTGCCGCCGATGGGCAGGGGCAGCTGCGCTCCCGGCACGGTCGCGAGCCCGGGGCGAAGGAAATTCGTTCCAAGGTCGTAGATCTGCTGCTCGTCGAGCGTCGGGCTCGAGAGACCGAGCTGAAGGACCGGGACGTTCGACGCGCTGTACGGGATAATGAGCGGAGGCGTGGTGCCTGGGGGCATCGTTTTCACAATCGGGCTCGCCGCAGCACCAACCTGAGCTACGGCCGCGTCGACAGACGTCCCCGGCTGGAAGAAGATCTTGACCACGGACACACCCGCAAGCGTCTGGCTCTCGATGTGCTCGATGTTGCTGACGGTTGTGGTCGTTGCCCGTTCGAAATTGGTGGTGATCCGGCCTTCCATCTCGCGCGGCTCGAGACCCGTGTAGGACCAGACCGCAGCAACGACCGGGATGTTAATCTCCGGGTAGATGTCCGTCGGCATCCGGAGGATCTCCACGACGCCCATCAAGACGATGAGCATCGCGAGGACCACGAACGTGTAAGGGCGCCGGAGTGCGAGCTTTACGATCCACATGGTCCAATCTCCTCCGGCGCCCTCACGAGGCGAGGCTCCAGTCCTTGCCCACGTCCGCCACGATCATTTGCCTGCCACTGGGTTGCTTTCGCCTCGAGCGAGTGGGCTCGCCATGGGCTCGGGGGCCGAGGAGGTCCGGACTGGAAAACCGGCGAGCGCGGCATGCACGTCGCCCTGCAGAAGGCTCGGGTCGACGTACTTGTTGATTGCGACCTTCGACGTGGCAGTGCCTTGCCACACCTCGGTCTTCGTCGAACCGTCGAAGACATCGACGTCAATCTCTCGCAACGTGTAGGGCGTAACGTCCGTATTCTCTTCGGTCGCCGGACCCGGATCGATTCGCACGGTTCCGGCCGCGAACCGCACGATGAAGTCAGGTTTCGCGTTCACCTCGGCGTAACCCTTTTGCTGGAGCTCCGAGCCAACGAGCGCTCGCATGCGCTGCTCTACCTCCAGCGATCGCGGCGACGCTTCGTACCCGGCGGGGGGATTCTCCGTCAGTCCGAAAGAGAACGTGTGGAATTGAGGCATCGCCGCCCTAGCGGCCGTAACGGTTTGAACCGCAGGGCCTGACTTGATGGCCGGAGCGCAGGCAACTGCCAACGTACCGAATAGAGCCAATGCAATCGTTTTCATGGGAATCTCCTTCTTGTTCGAAGCACGCTAGGTGCATCGTTGATGGGCACACTTCGCAAGGCCCGTGCCGACAGGCGCAGAGCGGGAATAGCGCGCGGGAAACAAGGCGAACGGCCGGCTCGTGCGGGTTCCGCACGGCCTTGGGTGCCGAATCCGCAGTCGTCGGGAATGCATTTGTCGACGTTGAGCGGTTTGCGCCGCAGCCGAGATGGCGGGTCGTTTGCATGGCCCGGCCCGTGGCAGCCCGCACGTCCATCTCCACCGAGCGCCTCGTCGGCTCGGTCGCATCGGAAGCCGCCGCAAGGCATCCGTCACATCGGCCGTTCGCAGTATCCTCTGCGGAGAGGTTACGCGAGATGAGCGAGCAACAGCGGCGCTGGTCATGGTGGGCTGCAAGGGGGGCCGTCGCGATGGCGGCCCTCGCGGCGCTCTCACTGGCCATTACCGTCCTAGTCGCGCACCAAGCACTCCGCGACGCGGCCGACGTCCTGGTCCGCGGCGACGGAGATACTCTCGTCACCAGTGTGGTCGTCGACCTCGCGGAGGCCGTGTGGCCGCCGACGACCACGACTCTCGCTGTGGTCCTCGCGAAGCACGAGGCCCAGGGGCTCCGGTACGTGGCGCTCGTCGACCGCCACGACCACCGGACGCTGGTCGAGGCAGGCGCAGCGGCGATCGCGAACGCCGCCCAGTTGCCCGGCGTAGTCGTGCGACAGGAGCGGCGTGCGCGGTTGGTCGACGCGCTGGCGCGTCTCTTCGCGCGCCGGCGCGACATCGACGAACTCATAGAGCGAGCAGCGGAGCGGCCCTTCCTAGTCCTCGAATTCGAGCCCCCGCTCATTGCACGCCTTCAGAATGACCTCACGAGGATCTCGATCGTCGCGGCCGTCGCGGGGTCGGTCCTCATCGCCTTGGCGTTCGCCTGGTCGCGCACCATGACCCGCCTCTCGGCGGTTCAGCAACAAGCCGAGCGCGAACGCCGGCTCGTGGCCCTCGGGCGCGCATCTTCCGTCATCGCGCACGAGCTCCGAAACCCGCTCGCTGCCCTCAAGGGACATGCTCAGCTCCTCGTCGAGGATCTCGCCGAGCCGTTGCGGGCGAAGGCCGCGCGCGTCGTCGAAAGTGCGGAACGGCTCGAGCGCCTGACCGACGTACTCCTCGATTTCGTGCGCGACGTGCCGCTCGAAATCGGCGCCGTCACGCCAGCCGAGCTCGTCGAAGCAGCCCTCCTGACGCTGCCGAGGGATCGCGTTCGCGTCGATCTCTCCGGCGCGCCCGAGACGCTTCACGTCGACAAGGAGCGAACGCGCCTCGCGCTGCGCAATTTGATACGGAACGCGGTGCAGGCGAACGAGGGCGCCACCGAGCCCGTCGAGGTTCGCGTCCTCGGCGACACTCGCCGGGTCGTCATCGAAGTGCGCGACCACGGGTCCGGTCTCGCACCTGGGGCCGCAGACCATATCTTTGAGCCGTTCGTGACGACGAAGGCCCAGGGTACCGGGCTAGGGCTTTGGATCGCACGGCAGATCGCGGACCAGCACCATGGTACGCTCACGGGCGAGACACACCTCCAGGGCGGCGCCGTGTTCCGCCTTCTCCTTCCGCTCGATTCGAAACCTGCGTGACCATGAACAGCCCGCAAAAGCGCGTCGGGAGGATCCTGGTAGCCGACGACGAGGAAGGCGTTCGGACTTTCCTTGCCGAGTCGCTCGAGCGTGCTGGACATGAGGTCACGCAGGTCGCCGACGGTACGGCGGCCGTACGCTCCGCGCGGGAAGAGCCGTTCGATCTCGTGCTCACGGATCT
>WNFJ01266122.1_pt2 | contig 18800 bp, 20 predicted proteins | sample 5400461 | NCBI WGS metagenome assembly WNFJ01 (sample SAMN13153349, study PRJNA577476) | soil metagenome | isolation source: 115 cm saprolite on Douglas fir-dominated hillslope | place: USA:California | collected 2013-09-17
GATAGCGGAGCTTGAACTTAACGACCGCCAACGGAGCTACCTCATCCGCGTCTTGCGTTCCCGGCTGCGAAGGATGGTCACTGTCGCCGGTCGAGGCTCATCGCCCCGGAAGCTATAACGCATCACTACACAGAAGTTGAACCAGTAAGAGCCTCTCGTCTGAGAGTATTTAAGGTCGCCTGCGCCCGAAGCAGACGCTCCAGCTCCCGCTGGCGCTGTGTAATAACTGTGCGGAAACCCGGTCTTTTCCATCGATTGGGGTTAGCTTTGAAAAGCAGATGCCCCGAATTGTTGGAAACATTGATAGTTAGAAAAATTGGATGGAGTTGTTGGAGCCGGAGGCCGCGCTTAGAAGTCAGACGCTCTATCCAACTGAGCTACGGGCGCTATGTTGATTCTAAATGATTTCCGGTTTCAGCGGCCATCTTGAAGCGTACTCTTACTGCAGAATTGCTCACGAATTTCCTCACACAGCTTTCCGAGTACTGCGTTTTTTCTCGTACATCGCTTGGTCCGCTTTCACCATCAGTTCCCCGAGCGTAACGGCACGCTTGGGATCGAACCGCGCCACTCCGACACAGAGGGACAAGGGGTAACGGGTTTCTGTTGCACTGGACTTCTTGAGATTTTTCTCGAGACGCCTGAGAAGAATTTCCTGGGTTTGACTTGATGTTTCCGAGGCCAAAACGACAAACTCATCGCCGCCAAGCCGAGAAAGTACGTCGGAACCGCGGAATGATTGCTCCAGGGCATCCGCCGTTCGAATGAGTGCCAGGTCCCCTTCGTGGTGACCATAGGTGTCATTGATTTTCTTCAGATTGTCGACATCACAAAACAATAGCAGGAGACTTTGGCCATTGCGCTGGGCCTGTTTGAGTTGCTGAGTCGCAGCGGCAAAAAAACCGCGCCGGTTGAAGAGGCAGGTTAAGTCATCCGTGAGAGCGAGGCAGCGCAGTTCTCTGTCCAGAAGAGCCTGCTTAACGGCGCCCCAGACTGCCGGGTGAGTTGCCACTCTCACAGTCTGGGTATCGGAAGGGTTTGACTTCAGAAGCTTGGAAATCTCGTCTACCTCCTGCAGTATCTGACTAAACTCGGAATCCGCCGCCTGCAAAGCGGAGGAAAGATTTTCTGCAAGGCCGTTTTCTGCGGAGCCGTTCTTCCGACCCATGGCTATAACCTTGCGATTGGACATGTGCTTCAGCGCCCCCGCTGTTAACCGAGTGGCCTGCGAAGCCTTCTCGGCCTGCAATTCTGGTATGGACATCACCCCTCCTCCCAGCGAGTGCAAAGCTGCCCCTCTGGAAAGCATATGGTTCCATTGATCCGAACCGACGACAAGCGGGTAACGCCCGTACTGTGGGTACAGGTGATTCACCTAGTACCCGCGAATGGTTGGGAACTCGTGAGGTACAAGAGTGGGAAAAAGTCTATCCACTTTGACGAATATTTAGGCCGCCTCTAAGGTATTTACCTGAGATCAATGTCAGGTGTACGCTTGATTAAGGCAGGGGCAAATCATGGTGCTCATTTCACATTTGCAGGAAACCCAGGAAATTTCCCTTTTTGACAAGCCATCCTAGCGGCCTCCCACCCGGCGTTCGGTATGGTCCTGCACTCCTAAGCATAGGACTCGAATCCTGTTTCTGGACAACCTTCTGGGTAGCTGGCGACACTTCCGCAATGCGCCTGGAGCGAAGGGCTGATCCTCGGAAAATTCAAGGAGCAGGCTGTAATGAGGCCCATTCAAAGAGTTGGGGCGGTGGAGGGCCTTTCGCAGTACTCGCGAATGACAGCCCCACGTAATAACCAAATTAGGGTCTCAATCATCGAAAATATGAGTAGTACCAGAGCGAAAAGATGATTTGTTGCGTCTAAGAGTTATTGAGTATTATTAGTCTTCATGAGCTTTTCGATTCAAAACACCGCTGCCTGTTGTTGTCGTCTGCAAATGACGGCGGGGTGTCTTGTATGGGTGAAAATCCAGCTTTGTAAGAAGCTTACAACTACAAGATTGTAGCCAACCCACTGCCGAGAACGCCGGCAGGTGGGTTTTTTGTTTTTAAACGGAGATTCATGGCGCACTTATCGCAAGTCACGTTATCTGAATCGGCGGCGGTTTCAGCCCAGGGGGTGGAGGCTGCGACGTTTGTCTCGCGGCGATTGAATCATCTGAGAGCGCTCGAGGCGGAGAGCATTTACATCCTCCGCGAAGCGGCTGCTGAATTTGCGCGCCCGGTGATGTTGTATTCGATCGGCAAAGACTCCTCGGTGATGCTGCGCTTGGCGCAGAAGGCGTTTTTCCCGGGCAAGATTCCTTTCCCCCTCCTTCATATCGACACAAGCTACAAATTTCCTGAAATGATCGAGTTTCGTGACGCTTACGCGAGGCAAATTGGCGCGGAACTTATCGTCCACAAAAATCAGGCGGCCCTGGACGTAGGAGCCAATCCGTTCGCGCTGGGAACGCAGAAATGCTGCGGGCTGCTGAAGACGAAATCGCTCCTCGATGCGCTTGCGGAAGGGGGCTTCGACGCTGCGTTTGGAGGAGCGCGGCGGGATGAAGAGAAATCGCGGGCTAAAGAAAGAATCTACTCTTTCCGAGATCCGCTGGGGCAATGGGATCCAAAGAACCAGCGGCCGGAGCTCTGGAATATTTTCAATTCCAGGATTGACAAAGGGGAGAGCATCCGCGTTTTCCCGCTCTCGAACTGGACCGAACTCGACGTATGGCTGTACATCCAAGCAGAAAGCATTCCCATCGTTCCCCTCTATTTCGCGAAAGAACGCGAAGTGGTGCTGCGAAATGGATCGATTGTCTTGATCCACGACGTAAGAGAACTTTTGTCAGGCGAAAAGACACTCATGCTGAAGTGCCGGATGCGTTCGCTAGGGTGTGTTCCTTGCACGGGAGCAATTCGTTCAGAGGCGGACACTGTTGCGGGAATTGTTGAGGAAATGGTTTCGTTCCGGCGTTCGGAACGAGAAAACCGCGCGATCGATCATGATGAAGAAGGTTCGATGGAGCTCAAAAAGCGGGAAGGCTACTTCTAATGATCTCCACGACGCAGCTTAGACCGCGCGAGAGTTTTGAAGAGCTCACCGAGCAGAGTCCGGAGATGGAGCTTCTTCGCTTAACGACGGCAGGAAGCGTCGATGACGGCAAATCAACGTTAATCGGGCGGCTTCTGCACGATTCGAAGAGCCGTATCAACCGCTCGACTGGACCGATCGACTTTTCCCTGCTGACGGACGGGCTGCGCGCGGAACGGGAACAAGGCATCACCATCGATGTGGCCTACCGTTATTTCGCGACTCCCCGGCGAAACTTCATCATCGCGGACACACCGGGGCACGAACAGTACACACGCAACATGGCTACAGGCGCGTCTACGGCGGACCTTGCCGTGATTCTTGTGGATGCCACAAAGGGCATCCTTCCGCAGACACGACGCCACGCGTTCGTCGCTTCGCTGCTGGGGATACGCAATGTTCTGGCTGCGGTCAACAAGATGGATCTCGTCGATTATCAGAAAGATGTGTTTTTGCAGCTGGAGCAGGATTTTCTGCAGTTGGCAGCGCAACTCGGAATCACTCGTACTCAGTGCGTGCCGATCAGCGCGCTTGAGGGAGATAACGTAGTCGAAAGAAGCCGGCGGACGTTTTGGTATCCGGGCCCGACGCTACTCGAACATTTGGAGACGGTTCCAGTTAATGCAGGCGATTCGCTCGAAAGTCTGAGGTTCCCGGTGCAATTGGTGATTCGCCCGGATGCGAATTTTAGGGGGTTTGCAGGCCGCGTTGCGAGCGGAGTGATTCGCGCAGGCGACCGTGTCCTGGCGCTACCATCCGGACAGAGAACACGCGTGCGCTCAATCGTAAGTTACGACGGCGATGTTTCTGAAGCGTTTGCGTTGATGTCAGCGACCGTGCAACTGGAAGATGAGATCGATCTCAGCCGAGGAGACATGCTGGTCTCGCCCGAGAATGGCCCGCGCGTCTCGAAAAGACTTCGCGCTATGGTGGTCTGGCTGCACGAAACTCCGCTGGAAGTTGACCGGACTTATCTCGTGAAGCACACCTCTCGCCAAACAAAAATTCGCGCTCTGCGGATTCGTCATCGCGTGAATGTCAACACACTCGAACACGAACCGGTAGCGCAGCTGAACATGAACGATATTGCCTCCGTTGAATTCGAAGCTCATGTTCCGCTTTTCTTTGATCCGTACGGTAGCAATCGCACGACTGGCAGCTTCATTCTGATAGACGCGATCTCAAACGCTACGGTTGGCGCCGGAATGATTCAAGGGGATTTGTCTGATCTTCAAGGACAAGAGGAACTGGAACTCGCATCGCCGGACTCCACACAGAAACCTGTTAGCGCGCAAGAGCGCTACAAACGCCACGGGCACAATCCAGCCACTTTCTTTCTGGAGAATCAGCCCGCTCTGGCTTCGAGGTTGGAGCGGGTCCTCTTCGACCAAGGCTTCGAAGTGCTCCATTTAGAAGGCGACAAAGTCTCTTCCGATGGGCTGGTTGAAACGATTCGCGTAACGCAGAAGATCGGAGCCATTTCCATTTATTCTGGAGAGCCCCTCGATGCCGCGACGAAACAAAGACTCGCATCGGAAGTAAGACACCAGTTGTACGATCTCTCTCGTAAAAACGAAAACGCCGACGATGAAGAAGTCTTCCGTAACGCCTTGGCGCTGGCGGACTCCTTGCGGTTCATAAAACGACAAAACAATCAGGAAGAGGCCAATTAAATGGATGTGGATCGCATCTCTGAACATTTGGAACACCTTGCGCCCGAGCAAGCGCTCGAAACGGTGCTCGCCGCGAATCAAAGCGCGCGCTCTTGCCTGACCAGCAGCTTTCAGGCAGAGGACATGATAGTTGCGCATATCCTGGGGAATCGAATTCCAGACTTTACGGTCCTGTTTCTCGATACCGGGTACCACTTCCCGCAGACCTACGAATATCGCGATCGGATGGCGAAGCAGTGGTCGCTCAATCTCGTCAACGTTCTTCCCGCGCAAACGGTCGCGGAGCAGGAATCAGCATTTGGCATTTTGTATCGCAGCGAGCCCACACGGTGCTGCCAACTCCGCAAAGTCGAACCGCTAATGCGCGCACTCGAACCGTTCGACATCTGGTTCACGGGGTTGCGGCGAGAACAATCCCCGACGCGTAACAGTTTGAAGAAAGTCGAACTCCATCGCCTGCCAACCGGAAGGAGTTTGTGGAAAGTCAGTCTGCTCGCCGACTGGAACTGGGAGCGGGTGTGGCAGTACGCGAATGCCAACGGAATCCCCCATCTGCCGCAATACGACGAAGGATATTTGAGCATCGGATGCCAGCCCTGCACCGCTCTTCCATCTGATCCTAATAATCCCAGGTCCGGCCGATGGGGTGGCACAAAGCTCGAGTGCGGAATTCACACTTTCTCCACGCAGGTAGAAAAATGAATTTTCTCGTCGGGTTTCTCATTGCCGCAGCTGTCGGGTTAACTGGGATTGGTGGGGGAAGTTTTACGGTCCCTGCCCTAGTCTTGCTCGCCGGCCTTGGTGCAGGAGAAGCGGTGGGAACAGCTTTCTTGTTTGCGGGGGTTTTGCGCTTGATTGCCGCCCCTTTCTATTTGGTGAAGAAGCAGATTCATTCGCGTTACTTGTGGCTTCTGCTGCAAGGAGCGATTCCAGGCCTTCTTGTGGGCACTTGGGCGCTCCGTTTGTTGAATCGAGATGCAGGAAATCCAGTCGTAATCTTGCTGTTGGGTATTCTCCTCGCGGCGTCATCTAGCGTGACTTTTATAAGGCGAGTGCAAAATCACGCCTTCGCCGGAAAAAACCATCGCTGGCTTCCTTGGCTGGCTCTGCCGATTGGAATGGAATCTGGATTTTCCTCCGCAGGTGCCGGAGCACTCGGAACTGTTCTTCTGTTGAACTATTCCGAGATGACGCCGGCGCAAGTTGTGGGGACAGATTTGCTATTTGGATTGGTGTTGGCAGTCATCGGCAGCGCCTTTCATTGGACTTTTGGCTCCATAAGCATGCCGATTCTTTTTCAGCTCCTTTTTGGCGGTATTCCTGGAGTAGTGCTCGGCTGCTTGCTGGCGCGAAGGGTGCCTGCGAATAAACTGAAGACGGCGGTTGCCCTGGTGGCTATCTTTGCTGGATTGCAATTGGTGTGGAGCGGAAGCCGCACGCTCGTCGCACGACGCGCCGCGAACGCCCCCAAAATCGCGGCAGTGGCAGGTGTTGGCCATGCACGCTAGCCGATCTTTTTTCACGAATTACCTTTTCCCGGTTGCGCTATCAAACGAAATCGCAAGTCCGGTCCTTATCGTGGTCGCAGTCCTTCATCGCTTTCCTTGTTGTTGATTCCCGCCTGATTCGTTCACGTGAGTCCATGGCGGATTGACCTGCCGCTATTCCAAGAAAACTTCCAGCGAGGGCGAGGCGTGGCCCAGGCAAGACAAATCTATTTCGGAGAATAAAATGCGATTTCGAAGAGTTGGCGCTTCAAGTTTAGGGAGTATCTCACGGCGCGCATTTGTGGCTCTTGCGTTTCTCACGAGTATGGCAATTTCCAGCTTCTCGCAGGGAGGGGCTTCGATCCAGGGCACTGTCAGCGACTCGTCCGGAGGAGCCGTCCCGGGTGTCGCCATTCAAATTAAGAATTTGGAGACCCGAGCAGTACGGAATCTGGTGACGGATGAAGCGGGGCGTTACGACGCGGCCTCGCTTCCCATAGGCCCTTACGAGCTTCGGGCAGAAAAGACCGGCTTTCGCAGCGAGGAAAAAACAGAGATTTCGCTTGTCCTCGGCCAGCGACAAACGGTGGACCTGGTTCTCCAAGTCGGCGATGTGCGGCAGACCGTGCAGGTGGAATCAGCGCCAACCGTCGTTGCCATCACGACCGAAGACGTTTCAGGTCTTGTCGGCGAGAAGCAGGTCAAGGAACTTCCTCTGAACGGCCGCAGTTACGATCAGCTGATGACTCTCAATCCAGGGATTGTGAACTACACCTCGCAGCGAGCCGGAGGAATCGGAACCTCAAATTCCGTCGTCGGCAATATGTTTGCCGCTTCCGGCCACAGGCCACAGGAAAATCTATTCCTCTTGAATGGAGTCGAATTCACGAGTGCGTCTGAAATCAACAACACACCCGGTGGCGTTAGCGGCCAACTTCTAGGAGTGGATGCGGTACGCGAGTTTTCAGTTGTCAAGGACACGTACGGCGCGGAGTACGGCAAGCGCCCCGGGGCCCAGGTCAACATCGTGACAGCATCGGGGACGAACGAGTTTCACGGCGACGCTTACGAATTCCTCCGCAATAGCGCACTGGATGCCAAGAATTTCTTTGACCATGGCAATATTCCGGAGTTTCGGCGCAATGTGTTCGGTGGTTCGCTTGGTGGTCCGATCAGGAGGGACAAAACTTTCTTGTTCGCGAATTACGAAGGCTTCCGGCAGAATCTGGGCCTGAGCGATCTAACGCTCGTCCCGGATAATGCTTCAAGAGCCAGCGCGGTCGCGAGCATCCAGCCGCTGCTCGCTCTGTGGCCTGTGGCCAATGGACCGGAACAATTGACCTCCGCCGGTGCACCGAGCGGAATCGCCGAAGCGTTCAGCAATCCAACGCAGAGCATTCGCGAGGATTTTGGAACTGTGAGGCTGGATCAGATATTCACGGACAGGGATTCGTTTGCGGGCGTTTACACAACCGACGACAGCCGGGCGAATTCGCCCACCAATAATCCGTTCACTTTAGTGGATATTGCCTTACGAGAACAGGTCGCCAGCCTCAGTGAAACCCACATCTTCTCTCCGAGCCTGCTGAACAAAGCGACCTTCGGATTCTCCCGTGGCGCGTTTTATTTCAACAGTGGAACGACGGTGAGTCTGCCTGGGTGGATCCACGACGGTCAACCGGTCGGTGCATTGGTGGTCGGCGGTGGTACGACGCTCAACGGGGCATCGCAGATCACAAACGGCGGCACGAACGCAGGCAGCAATCTCAGTGCAGTCCGTAATTTGTATACGGCGTCCGATCAAGTTTCATTCACCCACGGCAGCCATTTATTCAGCTTCGGAGGATCGTTGCAGTGGCTGCAGTCCGACGATGTTCTCGTCCAGGACCAGTATGGTCAGATCTCGTTCACCAACCTGCAGACGTTTTTGAAAGGCAACGTGAGCACATACACGTACGCTCCCAGCTACACGCCGTTGTCCTGGCGTTCTCTCGAAGGCGCGTTCTATGCGGAAGACGCGATAAAACTCAAGCCTTCCTTGGAACTGCGCATCGGCTTCCGAGGCGAGTCCACAAACGGATGGAATGAGGCCAACGGACGCGCCTCGAATTATGCGTTTCCTCCCAGGGGAGTGATCGAAACACAGCCCGTTGTTGGCAACTCCGCCTTGTCCGTCAGCAACGCAAAGTTCCTGCCAGCACCGCGCGTCGGAGTCGCTTGGTCTCCGTTCGCATCGAAGAAAACCGTAATTCGGGCGGGCTTTGGTCTGTACTATGCGCTTCTTGACAGTCTCAGTTACCGCCTCGATCAAAACGCTCCCTTCAACACAGTCTTTCAGGCCAAGAACATCGCGTTCTCGAGCATCGCGCCGAGCGCACGATATTCCGGGGCGAAGGTGATCCCTAGTGGCGTGCAGCCTGATCTGAGAACACCCACTGTAGAATCCTGGAGTTTGAAAATTGAGCAGCAAATTGCTTCAAACACCTCTTTAGGTGTCAGCTACATTGGTTCCCAGGGCTACCACGAATTGCTCTCCGTTGACGCGAACTTGCCGACGCCAACGATTTGCCCGGCGTCGCCCTGCCCTGCAGGCTATCCCGAAGGTGCGTATTATTACCCAACGGACGCGCCACTGGCCAACAATGCCGTATGGAATACCACGCATTGGTTCTCAGAAGGCATCAGTTCCTACCACGGGCTTGAGGTCGATGTGAACCGCCGCTTCGGCCATGGATTGCAATTCCGGGGAGTCTATACCTTTTCGAAGACGCTCGACGATGGCGACAACATGAACACCAGCGTCGCAACAAACTCGCCCGCGTTCGTTGCGAATCCGCTTCAGCCAAAGTCCGATTATGGCCGCGCTTCCTTCGACGTACGAAATGCCGCGGTCATCAATGCCACGTATGACCTCCCGTTTGGACGTGGCACCAAGGCCAATGAGCACCCGTGGGTGCAGCGCCTGCTAGGAGACTGGCAACTCAGCGGAATCGAGACCTTGCAATCCGGCCTGCCATTCACCCCGCAGCTGTCTTACAACCCGTCCAATGACGGCGACACCCGCAATCCAGTCCGGCCGTCTCTCAATCCGAATTTCACAGGTCCAGTGATTCAGGGTGGGCCCAATAAGTTTTTCAACCCCAGCGCGTTCATCCAGCCGTTGCCCGGAACTTATGGCAACGCCGGCCGCAACATGCTACAGGGGCCGGGCCTCGCGGAAACAGACGTCTCTCTAACAAAGAAGTTCGTACTTTCAGAGCGCCTGAACATGCAGTTCCGCTCCGAGTTTTTCAACGTATTCAATCACACGAATTTCAACAATCCAAATCCCGTCGTATATGCATCGGCCACGGGCGGCCCGTCCCCCACCGCAGGTGTGATCACCTCGACTTCAACCACATCGCGGCAGATCCAGTTCGGGTTGAAGTTGATGTGGTGAGGTGAATCCCCAATTGTGCCACCAACAATTCGATCCGTGGCAGACAGCTTTGAAATCAAAGTCCGCAATCACAAAACCACCCCCAGTCGAAGTCCGCATCATCGAACACTCTTCCGGCGGCGTAACTCGGACGTCAGCAAAAGTTTCGACCACTTCAAAAAGGTCGACGCACAAACAGTCGCCTTCACTGGAGAGATTTCGCCCGACGGAGAAAAAGCTCTGACGTGCCAACCCCACTACTCTTGGTAAGAATATTCCGCCGCCTGAACGCGAATGCGCGCGATAGGCCAGCTTCCGATTACCCGACTACACAGCCAGGTGGACCGCCATTGCGCATTAAGTTTTGGACTTGCGTTCGAGGTGGTTGGACTCGACCACTTCAGTGCTCACTCACAGCGCATCGTTGGCGTTGCGTTGGTCATGGCGTGCACGTTAGCCATGTAAGCCGTCGAATTGGTAATCGCGAATGTGCTTGCAGTGCAGGTGATGGGTTGCAAGCGAATAAAGTTGAAACTCAACGTTGGCGCTAGCTTGGAGCCCTTCGGCTCACTCATAGCCGTATTCACAGTAACAACGAGGTCGTTCACTGCCTTATTGTACGTGTTGACGTTTTCGACGAGCTTGTTGTAGCGCTCTACGACTTTGCTACGCGCTGATTCACTTTCCAGTAAAGCCTTTATCACTATATTCTGACCTTCCAAAGCGACATCCGCCAAGAGCCCCTCCGCTTGCGAAACAGTCATGGCGTCTTGTAACTGGCGGAGTGCGTAAATCCGTTCGTATTCGATTGTTCCCGCTCTCTCCCTTAGTTCGATGGTGCATTGTGTGTTGGCTATGCCCATTTGCCCGCGTCCTCCCTCCACTGCGTACCAACGAATGAACTCAGCGAGCTTATCCTGCCGCGTAGAAACCCTTTGATATTTATCTTTCCCGCCGATGAAATAATCCACGCCCTCTTCCTGGGTGCCATCCCTATACTTTTTCATGCCCTCGTCGTAGTCGGTCTTGCTGATTGCTTCGTTCTTGTAAACCGCATCTAATCGAGCCGCCATCCTATCAAATTCGACGCACGGCTGCGGCTCGTCGGGAACAAACGTCCTTTGCACAGGAGTAGGCTGTTTCCTTTGTTGGGCCAGCATCGGGCCGCACATTAATAAGATTGCTACGGAGATTAGAATCGCTTTCATGCTCCGCCTCCTCGAAACTTATTATGGAATTACGGCTTTGGTTAACTCGTCCGCAAGGATAAGCAGCGGCATCATAGCACCCTTGAAACTTGGCCGGGCTAATGGATGTTGCGAACGGGATTAGCCACAGACTAGCTGGCTAGTGCCCGCGGGGGTTACCGGAGAAATGGAAACGGACCCAAAAACAACTGGGCAATTGTCCGAGAACGCGAACATTCAGGAGTTACATTGACAATTCCGAAACAGATGGCAGCATGTACCCCATAGAAGGGGGAGACTCGATGAGGAAATTGGCTTTCGGAAAGAAGGACCAATCGAATTCGCGAACGTCACTCTACCCGCTCCGCAAGTTGCGGCTGACGGTGTTGTTCATGATGATCTGTTTTGCTTGCGCCGTCTCCCGCGCCGGGACCTCAAAACTGTACCCACCGACCAAGGATGAAGCTGGAACGTTGCGGGTCACGCAGATTCTGCATTTAGCGACCCGCGAGGAGATCCTCGGCCTCAGAGCTAGCCTTCAGCTTCTGTTTGCATCGGGATTGAAAGACTCTGACCTCAAGGATGGGAGCCTTGCCATCGGCCGCATCTACTGTTGCCATCAGAAGACTGAGGAAGGGACGGCCATTTGGTTTTATGTTCCGCCCGACGTGCCGGCGGAGCTGGGCGAGATCGTAGTAGTCCGCATGGGCCGCGAGTCAACCAAGACGGACCCTGGCGCAGTCAACGCGATGGTCGAAGTCCGCGAGAAGAAGGATGCTGCCGATTCGCAGTGTTCATGGGATCCGCCAAATAACACATATTGGACCAGGGTGCTTTACTGCAAATGGATGCCAGCGGAAGGTTGGACGCTAAAGAAGGGACTCTACAAGACTTGGTTAAAACGAGCCCCTGACGCCAAGCCTCAATAACGAAGTGGTTCAATAACACTGCTCAACTTCGCATCTCCGCTAGGCTTTATCGTCCACAGCACATTCTGAAATAATCGACGTGGCTGATTAACGCCAAAACCGGCATATATGGGTACCTACGCGCCGCTCATTTTAAAGTTAGACTATCTGACAGGGAAAATAATCGTGGGCAGCAGGAACACACCGGTAAATCAATGCAGCAAGCCGACAGGGTGGCTGGGCCGATTCACTTTGTGGCGAATGAATTCGAGCCATTCCAAGCTAACAGACTGGGGCTTGGAGCAGATCTCGATAGAGAACTACGGCACGATTCTCGATGTTGGTTGTGGTGGCGGCAGGACGGTCAGTAAGTTAGCGGCCATTGCCACGCAGGGGAAAGTCTACGGCATTGATTATTCCGAAGAGAGCGTCGCCGCAACAAAAAGAAGGAATGCACAATGGATAGATCTCGGCCGCGTCGAAGTCCGGCACGGCTCTGTGTCTCAGTTGCCGTTTCCAGATGGTATGTTCGATCTTGTTACCGCCGTGGAGACACACTTCTGGTGGCCCAACTTGCCTGGTGACATGCGCGAAGCCTTCAGAGTCCTGAAGGCCGGCGGCACGTTCATCTTCATCGCGGAAATCTATAAAGGAGCAAACACCATGGCTGCAAAGCTCGCCGAAAAATACGCATCGCGAACAGGCATGACGCTCCTGAGCGTTGACGAGCATCGCGAACTCTTCACAAACCCTGGTTTCTCGGATGTTCAGATAATCGAGGAACGCGACAAAGGATGGATTTGTGGTAAAGGCAGAAAACCGATAGCGAACTCCTGATTAAAGCGGTTACCGGAGTGAAACGAACCCAAAGACAACCGGGCAATGTCCGGTTACGCGACGCACCAGGCACTGACACCTATAGCCCGGAGAGATATGCAACGAACACCATGGCCAAGATTCCATCGAAGGTTGCGATAGCTGTCATCGCGATCGTACGTTTCACGGGCCCAAAAAGAATCAGGGCAACAATGACAAACATTTCAATGACGGCAACCTTGAAATTCGGGCGCGAGTAATGGGGACGTATGCGCTATAGACGGTCAGTGCGCAGACCACACAGAGCAGCCCTCCCCAATGCCGGGCGAAGAACATCGTCAGGCCGTCGGGTACTCTTCACTCCGAACACTAGTCGTAAGACCGGCTGGGGGAAGAGACACGCGCCAAGGCCGCCAGTAGCCGTCGCGACGCCTGAAACGGGAGTATCCATTCTATGGACGATGCCAACACGCGTCCTCCAGTTATTAGCACCTAGCAGTAAGCGTCGTATGGCTGGTGGGGCGGCCCAATTGGGGCGGTACACGGACCAGCTTTGCCATCCCATAGAAGACCGTATGACCGTTGCGACCGCAGAGCGTGGACATGGCTTCGCCACCCTTGCCGGAGCAAGATTGTCCCTAGATGCGTCAAGACGTAACTGTCAAAAGTAACGGGCACTGCGCTCGGCCAAAGGGACTTAAGCCAGATTTGCGCTCGGCTAGTTCAGTCGGTGCGCGACTCGGGACTTTGCCCCTTCACAGCTCCCAAACTACAGAATCCACTCTATGGGAAGCGCCTCCTCGTCAACTCCCTGCTGTGTGGTGGAGGCCGCACTTGTCGGAGCACAGCTCCCAAGCAACGACAATTCTTTTTCCAAGCAGACCAAAAGCTTCGGGAATAGCCAAACGCCGGGTTGGTCCAAATGTTTGAGACCAGTGCAATGGATGAGCATCTCAGCCGAAAATTCGGCCTGATTGCCCGGCGCGCATGACACACGAGACGTAACAACCTCCTCCGCAACACAAAAACCTACGGCCTGGGCTGGCCGGGAGTCGGTGACGCAGGTCACACAGCTCTGGCAGAGCATCGAAGGCTAGCGCCTGATAACGCCGTCATCGGTAACTGGCTTTCGCGTGCCCAAATCCAAATGTTAGGGAAAGTCTTGCTCTGACATCTCTCCGATTTCCGCGTTATAATCGGATCACTCGACATGCTTGTCGACATCGGCTTTCCTGCCGAGAAGGAGGTGATCCAGTGAGGTACGGTTTACGTTGACGTAGTAAAGGAGGCGCTTGTGTGGTTACCGAGCGCCTCTCTCCTTTTGTTCCTCCGGTCCAAATTATTTTGCACCTTATGACTAGCCAGTGTCTGATGAACGCCGTAATCGGAAACTGACTCAATGCTCGGCTCTGCTTAGCTCTGCTTGCTCTGCTCTGCTTCAGCGGTTGGTCTTCCTGGCTTACAACATTTTTCATGTCTTCCTGGCACGCAATGTGAAGCCAGCCGTGCGTCGGGGCAAGGCGGAAATCTTCTGGGCCAGGCTCATCGCTGCGGAACTCTACAGTGAGGTGGTCTCCGCCGGCATATCGCCCTGAGGTTTTTCGCTCCCCTCGTCCGATACTTCTGCTCGCCCCGGGGATCTTCATCGCGATCTTCCTGCTTGTGCAACTTCGAATGGTGTTGCTAACTCAATTCCGCCCTCGAAAAAGCCGTGCGAATTAGCCGTCCCTTCTGTCGCATGCCCAAAAATGCTCAAAACCTTCACCAACCTACCTATTCTCACCTTCATCCCGGGCTCGATGCGGAATCGCTGGCTCTGCTTCTTGCTCCTTGACCCTACGCTTCCATCTGCTATACACAGGCTAGGCATTTCTATGATTCCTCAGCGCGGCAGCAGTACTGCCGCATTTTTATTTGGGAGAATCGGTACAGTGGCCTAGCCAATCTTGGCCGTGCTCTTCTGAGCTGTTTCTCGAACTACCAAGCCCGTGCAGCCAGACACTCGCGGAAGTGAGGAAGGCCCAAACAGTGAGAGTGAGCGGTAGAACGTCGAACTCACGAGTGGCACTGCGCCAGCCAATCAGCTTCGGCTGAGTTTTGCAGGTTCAGAAGACGGTGAAGCCGAAACGGAAATCCGCAGAGCGGCGAAGCCCTCGTGGCGAACGGTGGTGTGGCAGGGGAGAGCGGGCGACCGCTCCCCCCATGCCGATTTCCGCTCCGCATTTACGAAAAAGGGGTAGGGTAGCGGCACGGCACGGATCGGGCGCATTCCTGAGAGCATAGGCCCAGGCAATCCACTGTAACGTCGCTTGGGGGAGGACTCGCTGGCAGGTCAGGTTTGCGCCCCCGGCTGCACTTCGGCCGGTACCTTCGCCGCCGCCAATTCCTTCAACAGGGCTTTGCCCTTACGGAACCACGGACGTTCATACCGTTGCATGTAGCGTGGGAGAGTCCGTTTCTTCGCCAGCAGTTTCTCCGCCCACTCGCGCGCCTCTTCCCGTCGGCCCGCGAGCTTCAGAAAGTAAGCGTAGTTGTACAGCGTCTCCGTAGTTGTCGAGAATTGCGCTACGTCGACGTAGAGTTGCTCGGCGCGCTCCAATTGCCCGGTCTGCGCGTGGGCATCGGCCAAAAGTCCCGCAGCCCGGTAGTAATCAAACTTTCGGTCGCTGCCGATCACACGCTCCAGATCGGGAATCGCCGCAGCGAAATCGCCCAATCCCAGCGACGCCTGCGCGCGGTAATAAAACGTGTACACGGAATCACTGCGCGCCGCGATCGCGTTCGTAAACGCCTCACGCGCTTTTTCAAATTGCTTCTGGTCCTTGTACAGCTCGCCAACCTCTTCGTAGTTCGCGGCGGAAGGATTGTCCAGGATTTGCGTTTCGACGGACGATCTGAATGCGGGATCTTCGTCCAAATCCTTGAAACACCCCACGCAAAAGGCCGAGATCAGGCAGGACCTCGACGATGATGTACACGCCCGCACCGAGAAAGCCGCCGAAGAAAATAACGTAAAACCAGTAATTCTCCGGCCGCCGCCGCACAAAGTGCAGGATCGCAAGGCCTTGCAGGATAAATCCCCAAGGATAGAAGAGGTGGCTTAAGCCGAACATGGACGACCGTCCTTTGGACAGGATCTCTGGCCTGAGCGAATTGGTCAAACGGAACCTCTTGCCAGTATGAGCAGAAGTAACCGTCCACGCAGCCTATCTTGCTTTGCTATGATAGGCGGAATGAATCCCATCGAAACACTGGGGCTCGCTCTCGGCGCGGGATTTTCTTCGGGCCTGAATCTCTATGCTACCGTCGCCACGCTCGGGTTTCTAGAGCGGTTCGGAGTCATCCATCTTCCTCCGGCGCTGCACGCCCTTTCTCATCCGGCCATTCTCGCGATTGCTCTGGTTCTCTATTTACTCGAGTTCTTCGCAGACAAGATCCCCTACGTAGATACAGTTTGGGACGCGATCCACACGTTCATTCGTCCGCCCGCTGCCGCCCTGCTCGCGTTTAGCGCGGCAGGCGCCGCCCCCGCTGAGTGGCGCTGGGCTGCCGCGCTCCTCGCCGGCGGAGTCGCGCTGACATCGCATGGAACGAAAGCCAGCGCTCGCGCTGCGGTCAATACCGTGCCGGAGCCATTTAGCAATTGGGCGTTGAGCTTCGGAGAAGACGTCTTAGCCGTTTGGCTAACCTGGATGGCCGCAGTGCATCCCGTCGCAACGACGGTCATCGTCGTTGTACTTCTTGCGCTCTCCGTGTTCCTGCTCTTTCATCTTTTCCGCTTTGCGCGCCGAGCGCTTCAGCGGTTGTTTGCAGTCTGAGTCGGCGCCTATTTCAAATACGTCGCCAGCCAATCCAGAAACGTGTTGTACCAGAACCGGCTGTTTTGTGGCTTCAAAATCCAATGCCCTTCATCCGGAAAAACAATCAGTTTTGACGGCACGCCTTGCCTCTGCAACGTATTGAAGAATTCCAGCGACTGTGTGTATGGCACTCGATAGTCCCGCTCTCCCGCAATCACCAGCGTCGGCGTTTTGAATTTCGCCAAGTCGCTCGCGTACGTCAGCGGCGCCCATTTATGGTAACTCTCGGGATTCGTCCACGGCATGCCCTGCATGTCGTGCTCTTCAAACCATAGCTCCTCCGTGGCGTACATCGCATTTTTATCGTAAATCCCAGCGTGGCTAATGATCGCCTTGAAGCGTCCAGTATGCGTTGCAATCCAGTCCGCNNNGATCCGCCCGCGGCCGCCATGCGCGATCCGTCGATGTACGGATATTTCTTCAGCGCAAAATCCACACCATTCATCACGTCGACGTAAGCCTTGCCACCCCAGTCATTGGTGATCTCCTCGGTGAATTTTTGCCCGTAGCCCGTCGAGCCGCGTCGGTTGATCATCAGCGATACATATCCAACCGCGGAAAAAACTTGCGTATTCCAACGATAGCCCCACGCATTCGAGAACATCGTCTGCGGCCCGCCATGCAGCACCACCAGCAGTGGATATTTCTTCGTCGCATCAAAATCCGGCGGACGGATCATCATTGCTTGAACTTTGGTTCCGCCTGCACCTTCGAACCAGAATGTTTCCGGCTCATTCATTTTCAGCGAAGCCAGAATCCCATCGTTGTGATGTGTAAGCTGCCGCACGCCGCTTCCATCGCTCGACGCAGCAAAAATCTCCGCCGGCATCGTCAGGCTGGTGCGCTCGAACACGAACGTCCTGCCGTCGCTGCTCCACGACGCTCCCAGGTTGTAACTATTTGCAATCAGTTTCTTTGGCTCTGCGCTCGCGCGTGCCTCCATCGCATAAATCGGCTGCAGCGTTTCGTCTTCCGCAATCTGTTTTACGGCCGTGACTGATCCCATCGAAGCGATCAGCACCAACGGAGATTTGTTCAAGTTCTCAATCTTGTGCGTCGTCCGATCGTAGAGCATCACGCGCCAGCGGTCAGACTCATATTCCGGCGTCAGTTGCGCGTGGTACGCAATGTACTTTCCATCCGGCGAATACGCCGGCCCGCCATCGAAAGCCGCTTGCGCCGTGATTCGTTTCAGCTCACCGCCCGCCACGGGGACCACGAACAAATCTCCGTTGGTGCTGATCGCTTCGATGGGATCAGTCACGGCCGTAAAACAGATTTCTTTCGAGTCAGGCGAAAAATTCAAATCGCTAGGCCCGCCCCGCTCATCCGGAGGCACGTCGTAATTCGCGCCGGCCGTCAGATCGCGCGGTGTCGTGTTCCCATCGGCTGGAACCACAAACAAATGGCTACGCTTGCCTTCATTCCAGTGCGTCCAGTGCCGATACAGAAGATGCTCCGCCACGTGCGCCTTCACTTTATTCTTTTCTTTTTGCGCGTCCCGCGCGCTATTGCATGCATCGTCTTTGCAGTCCGGGTAAACTCCCGATGTGAACGCAATCGTCTTTCCATCCGGCGACCACTTCACGATGTCCGCGCCGGTCGAAAGATGCGTCAACGGTTTCGCTTCGCCTCCATCCATCGACAGCAAATACACCTGCGAATCCCCGCTTCGCGACGACAAAAACGCAATCATCTTTCCGCCCGGCGCCCACACTGGCGACGAGTCGTGCCCGCTCTGCGTCAGTTGCAGCGATGCTCCGCCCGTCGTCGGAACAATCCAGATATTACTCGAGCTGCGATTGGCGTCCATGTCCGGCGTCGACACCGTATAGGCCGCCCATTTGCCATCTGGCGACACCTGTGCTTCTCCCACGCGGTGCATTTGGATCATGTCGTCAAAGGTGATGGCATGCTTCGCAGCTTCTTGCGCCTCGATGCGGCATTGTCTCGGTAGCAGCACTACAATAAACAAACTGCACCTCAGAATGGCTCGTTGCATTGCATTTCCTCCCGATGGAGTATGGCGAGTTGCATTTTCTCTGCGCGGAACTTCGGATGATGTCACGATTCCGTGGCGATTCCAAGCGCGCGGCACCGCGTGGCCTATCGCCCAGAATCACTCTTTCACCGCAGGCACGGGCGGCCCTTTCATTTTTGCAATTTCTCCGAGCAGGTCAGGCTTCCCGGCGATTCGTTCCAGGTGTGGATAACGCTCGCCGCCGTGATAGTCGACGTGGGAAGTTTGGAAGAAATCTTCATTCTCGATGAGCAACTCAATCGGCTCGTGCGCGGTCTTCGCTTGCTGGATCGCTGCGTGAAGATCGTCGGGATTCCACTTCCGCCCATTCACCGCTACCA
>WNFJ01213252.1_pt2 | contig 18799 bp, 17 predicted proteins | sample 5400461 | NCBI WGS metagenome assembly WNFJ01 (sample SAMN13153349, study PRJNA577476) | soil metagenome | isolation source: 115 cm saprolite on Douglas fir-dominated hillslope | place: USA:California | collected 2013-09-17
TAGAAGACGCCTCCCCCGGCTTGCAAACGACCGGCAGGGACCTGCAGGCGCTCGGATGCTGCTTCCAGGAGCTGCTGCTTCAGCTTGCGGGCGGCGGCGATAGCGGCATTGCCCGCCATGAAGGTGACACGGCTGGAATAGGAGCCGAGATCGACAGGAGTGAGCGTCGTGTCGGCGGTCTCCAGGTGAATCTGCTCCGGTTGGATACCCAGTTCTTCGGCGACGACATAGGCCAGCACGGACGTGGAGCCCTGGCCGATGTCGGTGCTGCCACAATAGACGGTGACGCCGCCTCCACGGTCAAGGCGAATCTGTACGGCCGAGTGGGGCATGTCGTTCCAGTAAATAGGCTTGCCAGCGCCACAGATGTACGACGAGGCAGCCAGCCCCAGGCCGCGTTTGACCACGCCCCGGTCCGTCGTCGCGGGCACGCGAGGCTCGTGCCAGCCGGAGCGCGCGGTGACCTGGTCCAGGCATTCATCCAGCGCGCAACTGGTGATGCGCAGGCCGTTGACGGTACGGGAGTAGGGTTCGACAAGGTTACGGCGGCGAAACTCGGCGGGGTCGAGACCAAGGTCATGGGCGAGCTTGTCTATGTGTACTTCGACAGCGCAGCGTGGCTGCGTTGTGCCGTGGCCGCGCTTGGGGCCGCATGGCGGCTTGTTGGTGAAGAGGCGCATGCCCTCAAATTTATAGCAGGGCAGCTTATACGTCACCGTCTGGAGCACGCGGGTGTAGTAGGTGGTTGCCACGCCATACGAGCCGTAAGCCCCGCCATCGAGGAAGGAACGGAAATGCATGGCGGTGAGCGTGCCATCTTGCTTGACGCCGGTCTTGATCCACATTTTGACAGGGTGACGCCCACGGTGGATGAGGAAAACCTCTTCGCGCGTGCAGGTGAATTTGACCGGGCGGCCGGTGCGGCGCGAGAGTTCGCAGGCGCAAATTTCGTGCGAGAAGGGGTCGGTTTTCCCGCCAAAGCCGCCGCCGACGTTGGGGGCGATTACACGCACGTGGGACTGCGGGAGTTTGAGTACCTTGCTGACTTCGCGGTGAACGTAGTGCGGCGTCTGGGTAGAGGTCCAGAGGGTGAGCTTGCCGCCGACGGGGTCGCTGGGGTTGGGTTCCCAGCTGGCGACACAGGCGTGCGCTTCCAGGGGGGCGTGGTTGTTGCCCTCGTAGTAGAACCAGTCCTCGCGGGTATAATCGGCCTGGGCAAAGCCCGCCTCCATGTCGCCAAATTCATAGTTGACGGCTTTGTGGATGTTGCCGGTGCGGGCCTCGTCGTTGATCTTCACCTCGGGATGCGCCAGGGCCTCGTCGATGCTCATGAGGGCGGGGAGCACTTCGTATTCGACCTGGATCAGTTTCAGCGCTTCGTCGAGGATATCGGGGTCGAGCGCGGCGACGGCGGCAACGGGGTCGCCGACGTAGCGCACTTTGTCGATGGCCAGCGCGTATTCGTCCTGGCTGGAGGGGAGGATGCCAAATTTCTGCGGCAGGTCTTCGCCGGTGAGTATGGCTACGACGCCGGGCAGTTCTAGAGCGCGGCGGGTATCAATGGAGAGGATGCGCGCGTGCGGGTGGGGCGAGCGCAGCAGCCGACCGTGGAGCATGCGCGGCAGCATGATGTCGTCGGCGTAGAGGGCGCGGCCGGTGACTTTGGCGTAGGCGTCGACTTTGGGGCGCGGCGTGCCGATGACATGGTAGGGGCGGGCCTGCTTGTGCCCGTTTTGTTGGGTTGTCATGAGGCACCTCCGGCGGGGGCAGGCCTGGTAGCGGTCTCAGGTTTACCGGTGATGCGTTGGGAGGCGGCCTCGACGGCCTCGTAGATTTTGGTGTAGCCGGTGCAGCGGCAGAGGTTTCCGGCGAGGGCTTCTTTTACCTGGTCGCGGGTGGGCCGGGGGTGAGCTTCGAGAAGAGCGGCGCCCGAGAGGAGCATGCCGGGGGTGCAGTAGCCGCACTGGGCCGCGCCGAGTTCTGCGAAGGTTTCCTGGAGGGGATGCAATTTGCCATTGTTCTCCAGGCCTTCGATGGTGGTGATTTCGCTGTCCTGCACTTCGATGGGCAAAGGTCAAGCACGAAAGTACGGGGGCTCCGTCTATGAGGACGGTGCAAGCGCCACATTCTCCCAGCTCGCAGCCGTGCTTGGTGCCGATCAACCCCATATCTTCACGCAGGACTTCGAGTAGGGTGCGGTGGGGTAACACGGCCAGCTCGTGACGTTCTCCGTTGACGTGCAAGGTGATTAACTCACGCATCACGGCCTCCTTTCGCGCTGCTTTGCCAGGTGGCGGGAATTAGCTGATATTTGCTTCATTTCTGACCTCATATCTCCATATGGATATATCAAAATTGTATGTTGGGAGGGGGGAAATGTCAATGGTATAATTTTCGCAGGGTTGGCTGGAAGTCTGTGGCGGTGCGGGGGTCGGTGCTGTCGCTGAACTGATCAATGCTGCCGATGAGCGGGCGCGAGGCAAGGCGCTTGACCGCCGGGTCGGTGATCTGCGCGACGAGGGCCTGGGCGAATGAGCTGCCATCGATGACCTTGAACGGGCGGTTAAAGAAGTGCGAGACGGTTTCCGGCAGATGCGGGGTCACCCTGAGCGCGTTGTGGGCGCGAGCAAGAAACTCATAGGCTTCACATAATGCCGCTTCGCGCTCCTGCCAGGTGGGGGCTTGCTGCGCACGCCAGAGTACAGGCCAGAGCTGGCCAGCGCATTCGAGTTGTTTGAAGGCTGTGCCAAACCATTTCGGGTAGGGCGCGTACTGCTTTTCGAGCAAAAAACACAGGCTCATGACATCGTGTACGAGGCGGGAAGCGATGAGGGCTGAACCCAGTTCGTCGCCCACGAAGCCGGCACGAGGCATCAGGTGCTCCTCCTGTCCGATGCGCTGCCAGCCGGATGCCAGCAGGTACAACCAGACGTCGTGGGGATACCAGGCCAGGTCTGCGCGGAGCTTCGTTAGTTCACCGATGCCATCATGATGCACTGCTCCTGCTGCGATTTCACGCAGCGCCTGCGACGGGAAGGTCAACCATTCTGCCACATCTGGTGGATGGGCGATGTCATAGGCCAGGTGCGTGAGAAAGAATGTTCGCAGCGTCATTGGGAACACGCGATGATTGACAGGGCCATCTTCGATCATGTTCATGGCAACGGTTCCTGGTTCGAGAGGCGACTCGTCGAAGTTCACCGGGTAGCCGTAGAACGTATGGGGGAGGTGGTAACTGAGCACCTCGCGCATGCTCTCTCCAAGATGGGCATCCTGGTCTCTGAGGAAGATGAGGACCGATGGTCCCCAGGCATGATCGGTCGACATTTCGGTATCAAAGCCAAGGACGTCACTGCCTCTTCCGAGATGGGCGGCGGCGTGTGGCAGGCCGGGAAAGCGCTCATCAAGCAAAGGACGCACTGCTTCCTCATAGAAACGGCGGCTGAGTTCACGTCCGGGAAGAAATGCGGTCATGAGAGGTAGCTCCTTTCTGCTAGCTCTTTTCGTTGGGGCCAGTGATCCTGCGGTGTTGGAGCAGCCAGGTATATAGCTGTGGATTGGCGTAGGTCCGCGTCCACGAATCGTGGTCCACGCCGGGATAGACGGTGAGCGTCACATGGCCGCCACACGCTTGTAATGCCTTGACCATGGCCTCGGTTTCCTGTAAGGGAACTGTCGAGTCGTTCTCGCCATGAAAGGCCCAGACCGGAAGATGGCGTATGGCACAGACGGTCGAGGGGTCGCCCCCGCCACAGATGGGCGCGATGGCGGCGAAGCGGTGTGGATAAGCAGTGGCCAATGCCCACGTCCCGTACCCGCCCATGCTTAACCCTGTGACGTACACCTGATCGGGATCAACGAGATAGGTGGTCTCGATCTCATCGAGCAGGGCAGCGAGTGCGGCAATATTCGTCTCCCAGGTCCACCAGCCATAGGTTGGACACTGCGGAGAGAGAAGCAGAAAGGGGAAGTCCTGGCCCTCTTCGACGAGTTTTGGCGGGCCGTGGCGGGTGAGCGCGTACAGGTCATCACCTCGCTCACCCATGCCATGGAGGAAGAGGACCAGCGGCCAGCGCTCTGGCCGTCGAGGATCGTAGTCTTTGGGGAGAAAGAGCAGGTAGTGACGAGTGACGGTAATGGTCAGTTGTTTGGTAAATGTATGTGCCTGTTGAACATGAGACATGGTTATGCGCTCCTTTGGCTTGAGTCAGCAGGGCCACACCGTCCCCCAGACGGCGACCGCAAGTCTGGCAGGGCGAGGGCAAGGGTCTGGCAGGGCGAGGGCAAGCCTCGCCCCTACATTTCTGTCTATCACATCAAGGGTAACAGTCCAGTAGAATCCTTTTTATGGTGTATTGTTTCTTGCGTTGATAGTATTGTATTCTATTAGAGAGCTTATAGGTACTTCGTGCGGAAATCAGAGTAGCCATAATTCTTGCAGGGAGGCCGGTGATGATCAAGGCTGATCCGAACGTGGTACGGTACCGCAGGCTCCTCATGCTACAACTCGCCTGTGCTATTGTGATGGTTGCGGCCATTGCTTTCATCTACCTCACCTCTTCAACTTCCACTCTTTTCAAAGTCTGGTCGCTCACAGTGCCCCTGCTTGTCCTGCTTTTTTTCTTCTCATATATACAACAACGGCGGTACTGGAAACGTTTTGAGCAACAGCGTATCAGGGCAGCACAGGGTGATCAAAGCCTGCTGGCGGAGGAACAGCCTGAGCTGGATGAGGCAGCGCTCCCACTACCTCTCACTATTCAAAGCCGCATCAGTTCGCCTGAGAGTTCCCTCCTGCCAACAATAATAGCAGCGATAGTGATCACGATATTTGTAGCAGGAGTAATCGGATTTTTAGCAGTCTTTACATCCATTTTCTCTCCTTCTAACGTCCTGGCATTTGTTTTAGGAGGCGTGGCAATACTCGTCTTCATTCTTGTCATGTTGGTTTCTATGGTGTTTCTTGCGTTAGTCCTTTCCAGGACAGATCAGCGGATCGAGCTGACCGAACAAGGAATGACGATACGCAAGGGAGGAAACGCCCATAGCGTTGCCTGGGATGAAGCTCGCCTCTTCGCCATCGAAGGCATAGGTGGTCTCAACAGACCCTGGCTACCAAGGGTGTACCAGTTGGCTAGCGCTAACGACATACTGAAATGGACATACCAGAGACGACGAACTCCTGAACGTAATGGATGGCTTTACAGGCCGATTCTGGCGATAAAGCCAACTACTTCTTACGAGGAGTATGAGCGGCAGATGGAGGCGCTGCCCGCGCTTGTTGTGGCGAAGACGGGGCTGCCGCTGTATGACCTCCGGAAAGACAAGCAGGGAGGAGGGGTGAAGGATTGAAGGCGAGGGAGTTCTTTAGAAAGCAAGGAGGTAGAGATGCTGCCGGTTGATCCTATGCTGGCAAAACTGCGCAAGAGGCGTGTCTGGACTATTCTCCACCTGCTATTACTGCCTGTAGGAATTATTCTCATTGTCATAGGCGGCACAAGTAGCTCATCCTCGTTTGGTAGGGATTTTCTCTGGTCCGGACTGCTCAGCATCCTGGCTTTCACGTTTATCTTCTTCCAGGAGCGATTTTTAAGACGTATCCAGCACCGACGCCAGGAAGCAGCTTTCGGTGATCAAATGCTTATTGCTGCCGAGCAGCCTGCACCGGATAGCGCATCACTGCAACTCCCTACAACTATAAAACTACGCCTGAGTAAAAGGTTTGTGTTGATTGGTGTGGTAGAGGTGCTGGTAGTAGTTCTTGTGGGAGGTTACCTGGCCTACCCATTGACGCGGAGCCACTTCTCCAGCGGCCTCTTCATAGTCATAGGTCTTGCTTTGGCATTATTTTTTATAATGATGGGAGTGGCTTTTGCTATGATCTCCAGACAACTTAGCCAACAGTTGGATATAACTGAGGATGGGCTGACCTCGCGCTATATGGGCACTGTGAGTAGTATACGCTGGGGTGAAGCAACCCTCTTCGCCACGTACGCTGCTTTTGGCGCTCAGAAAAGTAAAGCAGTCAGTACCTACGAGTTGTCCGGTGCAAATTCGATGGTGAAATGGACGTGGTACAAATACAAAGGGAAGAACTCTTTTATGAGTATCAGGCCGACTATCCCCATCGACGAATATACCCGGCAGATGCAGGCGCTGCTCTCGCTGGTTGTGGCCAGGACGGGGCTGCCGCTTTATGATCTCAGGAAAGGCAAGCCGGGAGGAGGGCCGAAGGAATGAAGGCGAGAGAGTACTTCGAGAGCAGGAATGTGATCAAGGCTGATCCAGTTCTGGCAATGTATCGTACAATATGTTTTGTCTGGTTTTTTATCGCTATCGCTATGTTAGCCCTCATCATAGTTTCAGTTCTCATAGATGATATATTCAATGGCGGCCAGCACTTTTCACATAGTACAGCTCTGTCTGTACCTATTTTTTGGCTGATTTTGAGCACCTTCAATCTAATTCTGGGTATACTGCAAGTGAGGTACTGGGGACGTATTGAGCGACGTCGTTTTGCAGCGGTACGAGGAAATCAACTTTTTCTTGCTGCTGAACAGCCTATACCAGATACGACTTCGCTGCCACTACCAACAACCATTATTACATCGCGCCGTGGCAAAAAGGCCTTCCTTTTGATAATAGGAATGACATTGTTGATGGCTATGTTTTTTGCAGGCTGGCTTACCTGGTTCGATAGCAATCCTTTGCTGCTGGTTGCTGATCATCTGCTCAACTTTCTTGCGCTCTCCGCGATAGGTTCAGTGGCCACATCGATGCTCTTTTTTGCAATATTTCTCTCTCCTCTAGCTCGCCCGCAGATCAAGGTGACAGAAGGAGGGCTGGCTGTACGTGAAGGTATGCAGACCACTACAGTAATGTGGCACGAGGTGCGCCTTTTCGCTATGTACGGGACATTTGGTAGGCAGAAAAGCGGGGCGTCTATCACCTATGAGCTTTCCAGCGTAAGAGCTATTGTGCGCTGGACATGGTTCCTGCGGAAGACATACTGGGTGGACCTGGAGCCGACGGTTCCTCATGACGAGTATAACCGGCAGATGCAGGCGCTGCTCTCGTTGGTGGCGGCGAAGACGGGGCTGCCACTTTACGATCTGCGAGAAGACCTGCCGAAGGGGGAGCCGAAGGATTGAAGGGGCATTGGCGGCAAGATAATGGAACGAAATGAAGGCGTTGTTNNNNGGCTTTGCCCCGCCCCAGGCGCCATAAATGTCGCGGCTACGCCGTTCACGTGACGCCCATGGGGCCGAAGGATTGAAGGTACACCAAGAACGGCTCAGCATGCCGGGATTTCTCCCGTTCACGTGACGCCCATGGGGCCGAAGGATTGAAGGGGAGAAAGTTTTTAAGAAAGTAAGACAGAAGGTGAACTGATATGTGCTGGATAAGGAACGCCTATCGCTTTTTGCTGCTGTTCTTGTTCTTATTGCTGGCAAGCTGCTCATCCGCAGGTGTTTCGACATCCCAACCAGCGCACAAAAGCTCTCAGACTGCCACGACTGTCGTCGTTCTCACCCCTACGCCCACGGAAAACTTTGGCCCTGTGCCTACTCCGCCTCGTTCCCAGGTTGGTGCGATACCATCAAATTGTCACCTGACGCCTGTTCCGGGGACGAGAGTATTTCCGCAAGGCTGGGGCGGCTATCTGATAGATACGACCCTGATCGGGAAATCTCCGGTCTGGGCGCAGGTGCCGCAGGATTTGCAGGTAGGATTGTTTCCCCGCACGCAAGACGATCCCTGGACCGGAACCAAGATACTGTGGGAGGTGGGGCCAGATACCCCGGTCACTGCGACGGTGCGCGTGAGGAACCTGGCAACAGGGCAGCTGGCGTGGTGGGGCAGAGGTGGCCAGCCTCCATCCGAAGCCATCCTGACACTGAATGCACAGGATGAAGGCTATCATGGCACACCGGAAAGTGGGTGGAACGAGTGGGGCAGCGAGCTCTACCTTTTAACGGCTGGCTGCTACTCGATGGATGTTAGTTGGGCAGGCGGATCATGGCATGTGGTGTTCGCCGCCGGAATGTAGTGCGCTTGGAGGCGGCATTTATGGTGCGAGTCCGGCCCCCCACCCTGGAGCCATGATGGACTTTAATACAATGCTATGGATACAGAATCATCTCGGGGGAGTAGCTGCGCGATGATGAGTTTTAACGAGCAAGATCGGTCAGGTGATGTCACCCTGAGCGCATGAGCCGCAGCCCTGAGCCCTTCGCTTCGCTCAAGGGAAACTCTGCGAAGGGGAAGGGTCTGGCTTGATGGGCACAGAGATGCTTCGCTGCGCTCAGCATGACAGTCCCGGTTTTGCTCGTTAAAACTCATCATCGCGCCGGGGAAAGGTGAGCCCATCCCCCTGGTGCCATGAATGTCGGTCCCACGATAAATCGGGGACCTGCAACGCCCCTCCCGGTGTGGTCTACCACATCGCTACGAGTATCCACCTTATTGTGTGATACCTCATAATTACGGTCCCTCGATAAATCGGGGACCTACAACGCCCCTATGAAAATGTTTTGGGGAGAAAGCGGGCGGCCATAAAGGCCCCCACTCCGCTCCACACCACTCCCGCCCCTACGGACTGACGAGCACATTTCCAAAAAACCTACCCAAGAGAGCAGGAATCAAATCCCCTACGGGAATCAAATTTCCCCTTCGGACAAGATGGAGAGCCCGGGTTCTTGCCTCTTGACAAAGTCATTTTTACAGGCCATAATAGGTCATAGAGTACGTCACTATGACATGTCTATGTGACACTCTCGATGAGAGATACTGTGCTGGCGGCACAGAAAGGATGTGAGCGTGTACGAGCTTCTCATACAACACTACAAAGCAGACTACCGCCGGCCACAGAAAGGATGTGAGCGTGTACGAGTATCTCATACTGTCTCAGCTGATGAAAAATTCAGCCCACGGTTACCTCATAGCCAGTATTATCAACGACATTATTGGTCCGTATGCACGCGTCAGTAATGGGCGGCTCTATCCCCTACTTGCTAAGTTGGAGCAGGCCGGACTGATAGCTGTCCGTACAGAGCCTGCTTCTGCCACTCCGGGTGATCGCCAGCTCCACGTTTACGAAATAACCGAGGCCGGTAGGAAGCGTTTCCGGGCGTTGATACTGGATACGACCCTGAATCCTGGCGAATATCAAAAGTTGTTCTCTCTGAAAGTGTGTGATTTTGCGTTTCTCGAACCGATTGAGCGCTTACGGCTCATTGACCACTACATGCACTATTGCCAGGCTCACATTATCCATTTGACGATGCAGATGGAAGAAGTCCTCCAGGAGAGTTCATCGTGGTGGCCCGATAATGATCCTGCAAGCAATAAAGCACATGTCGAGAGGGTTATACGCGTCATGCAGCATTACAATGACGAGTGGCAACTGGAGTACGACTGGGCAAAGGGCCTGCGTAAGAAGGAAATGGCCCAGGCTCATCCCCAGGACCCGGCATAGGTACAAAACCACTCCTGAGTGCAACGTATTCAAGAGAGAATAGTGTAGAAAGGAATAGCATCCATGGACAAGTACAGTACTCAAATCGCTGCCCCTTCGCGGCCAGCAGAACATACTGGCCCTGCTATAGAGATGATCGATCTGTGTAAAGACTTTGGCTCCTTTCGCGCCGTTGATCACCTCTCGTTGACTGTCCAGCAAGGCGAGATTTTTGGCCTGCTGGGACCCAATGGTTCGGGCAAAACGACGACGATCAATATGATCAGCGGGCTGAGCGTGCCTAGCAAAGGCGAGGTGCGGGTGATGGGCTACAATGTGCGCCACCAGGCCCGCGAGGTGCGACGCCTCCTTGGCGCAATTCCCCAGGAAACGGCTTTGTACGAAGAGTTGACGGCCTGGGACAACATGGACTTTCACGCCGATCTCTTCGGCGTTGCCCGTCACGAGAAAAAAGAGCGGATTGTCAGGCTGCTGGAACTGGTGCAACTGCTGGACCGCAAAGCGTCACGTGTGAGCACCTTTTCCGGTGGCATGAAACGCCGCCTGGCCATTGCGCGCGCGCTGCTCCACGACCCTTTGCTGATCTACCTCGATGAGCCGACGCTCGGGGTCGATGTGCAGGCTCGCCGCGCCATCTGGGATTATTGTCTCTCGCTGCGCGACCAGGGGAAGACGGTCCTGATCACCACGAACTACCTCGAAGAGGCGCAGGCTTTGTGCGAGCGCTTAGCCATCATCGATCATGGCAAGCTCATTACGGTAGATACACCTGATCATCTCAAGCAGACTTTCGGCGGTACCATCCTTGAGTTGGAGACTGTCCAACTGTTTGAAAATGTTGAGCGGATTAAGGAACTGCCAGGTGTCAAAGAGGTGCAGCGGGAGGGAAGACGCATGAAGGTCACGACGGCTGGGGTCGATCATATCGTGCCGCAGATCGTCAATATCGTTTCCCAGGATGCTGAACTGCGCGATCTTGCTGTGCGCGAACCTACATTGGATGAGATTTTTTTACAGTTGACCGGAACGGCCTTGCGCGATTAGGAGGAATACTATGTTCAATTTGCGGGTCATCTGGGCCTGTATGAAGAAGGATATCAAGACGTCTTTCACTGAGCGCACGTTTACGATTGTCGGGACACTGGTGCCGATAAATTTCCTGTTCCTCATGATTCTGTTTGTGATCGGCGGCGGCTATGCTCCCACCGCCGTGGTGATGAATGATCGCGGTCCGTATGCGCAGCAATTTTACCAGGCGATGAGTGGAGCGCATTCTTTCCGCTTGCAGCAGAGCAGTACACAGGAGGCCGAAGAGCTGCTTCGTTCCGGTCGTATTGTGGCGGTCGTGACCGTTCCGGCTGATTTCGATACGCGCATCCAGCAGAATCGGCCTGTCCAGGTCGGTGTGCAGATCAATAACCTCAACACTGACTTCACCAACGATATCCGGCGTGCCGTCCCGCTCTCCATCACGAGCTTTTATGCCAAAGCATTTCCCCATCTCGTGACGGTTGTACCTCATGAGCAGGACGCCTATGTCCAGGATACCGATTACGTTCCCTACCTGTCTGTCTCCATCCTGGTGGTTGGCATCATGCTTGGCGGCGTGCTGCAATCAGGCCTCGGGACGGCGCGTGAGTGGGAGAGCGCTACCATAAAAGAATTGCTGCTCTCACCGGCCAGCCGCTGGTCGATGATCGTGGGGAAGATGTTGGGCGCGTTCGCCGTGGGCGTGGTCTCGCTGATCATCGTTATTGCGGCGCTCATCCTGCTGATCGGCGTGTGGCCTGCTCACTGGGACGAGGTGATTGGCTTCGGGTTGTTGACCCTGGTCATCTTCGTGGCCTGGGGAACGCTGCTGGGGACGCTGTTCAAGAACCGCACGCCTGTCCTGGCTCTCGCGTTTGGCACTTCGATCCCGTTGTTCATCTTGAGCGGCGCTTTTGGCCCGCTTTCGTTTACGACCCCGGCGATCCAGTTCGTCGCCCAGCTTTTTCCAGTTGCCTATGCCATCGCGTTACAGCAGCACGCCTTTCATAACTTCAATGTGAATACCTATGGTGTCGGGGGCAATGCCCTGGTCCTTGTGGGCTATGCGCTGGCGCTGATACTCCTGGCGGCGGTTGCATTGCGACGTTCTACAGTAGCTCATTAGCACGGGAAGGAATGCGATGATGGCTCAGTTGATCAACTTTTTGCGCATTGTCTGGATTGTGTTCAAGAAAGATGTGCGGGTCTGGCTGCGCCCGCCTGTCAACCTGGCGGTAATATTCATTCCTGCTCTCGGTTTCTTGCTGGTAAGTGCGCTGGGCACAGCGGCGGTCGGTCGCAGCCCCGTGGCGCTGGTGACGCTCGATCAGGGGCCGAAGGGTATCCAGATGCAGCACATTTTCCACACCGCCAATGTATTCCGCATCACCGATGCTACGCCGGAGCAAGCGTATAAACTCTATAAGGAGATCCAGGTGGTGGCGATCATCACGATCCCTGCCGATTTCACGCAGCGTGTCGAGGCGCACCAGCAATCGCCCATCGATGTCCAGGTCAACAATCTCAACCTGGACTTCACCAACGATATCAGGCGCGCGGTCCCCGATGCGATTACACAGTTTTACCGGGCGCAAGGAAGCGGCAGTCCGGTGAAGGTGACGATGCAGGAGCAGGACCTGCGCAGCCGCGATATCGAGTTGTTCGAGTACAGTGTGCTGCCGACGATTGTGCTGCTGCTGACCATTGGCGGCGTGATCAATGGTGGTGTGGCGACATCGCGCGAGTGGGAAAGCCGGACCATCAAAGAACTGTTGCTCTCACCAACACCGCGCAGCGCGCTCGTCACCGGCAAGGTGCTGGCAAACTTCTTGATTACCTTTGCGCTCGGTGTGGCTGTGCTGCTGGTAGAGGCTTTGCTAGGCTGGACGCAGCCCCAGGGGGTCTACTGGTTGAGCGCCTTGCTGGCGATAGCCCTGGTGGCTCTGATGAGTTCCGGGCTTGGTGTGGCTCTGGGGGCTGCACTTCAGCGTATGCAGCCGGTAATTGCCATCGCCAACACTGGGTCGGTCTACCTGTTCTTCCTGGCCGGTGGTATTGGCGTGCTGGCGTTTGCGCCTGATTGGTTGCAAACTATCGCGACCTTCATTCCCCTGACTTATGGGCGACACGCGCTGGAAATGGCCGTGTTCTATAGTTCCTCGGACTTGCTTGGGCGCGATCTGCTGGTGTTGGGCGCATCTGCGCTGGTGGCTGTAGCACTCGGGGCGCTAGCGATGCGCCGGGGCATCGCCAGCTAAGCGGGGCAGGGCCATACTGCCCCCCAGACGGCGACCGCAAATCCCCCAAGGCGACCGCAAGGGGTCAGACAGGGCGAGGGCATGGGGTCTGGCCTGGCACCCGCAAGGGGCAATACTGTTCAAATAAGAAGAACAACAAAATCAAGAAACCGATCCTTGGGATCGAAAGGAGGCACAGCCAACTCGTGGCGCGACTTGCGCTTATACTTGCGGTAGAGCTTTTTGAGCACGCGTGGGTTGGCACGTAAGCGATGTTCTGGCAACACCTGAGCGGTGAGTCGCGCGCACATCTCTTGCAGCAAGGGTTCCTGGTAGCAGTGCTCCACCAAGGCCAACTCGCGCGTCGTCTCAGAGAGGACAAAGAGCGCGTCCGTCAAACTGAGACGGTCGGGGTCCACCTCGGCCTGGCAGGCGGCCCGATGCATCCAGGCACGCACCGCGTAATGGGCCAGGAGCAGTGCATAGACCTTTTGTCGCACGCCATCTGGGGTGCGAGAACGCAGCACGGGTTGTTGCAAGCGCTGATGGGTCTTGATCTCATCAATGACGAGTTCCACTTCCCAGCGCTCATGGTAGCAGTCGATGAGCTCGAGAGCTGGGGCGGTGCGTGGATTGAGCCAGGTGGTGGCCAGCCGATAGACCTGCGCTGGCTCTCCCAGGCGAGGGTCAGTGATGCGGTATTCGATCACACGTACCAACAGCGGCTTCTCGCCCTCTTGCTCCTGCTGGTGGTTGGGCACGTAGGCGGCCAAATAGCTGCCATCGCACAGTTGGCGCAGGTAGGTGGGCAGATGATGGCTGGGCAGCGGTCCCATCACATGAGCCTTGCGTGCGCGGACCGCTTGCCAGAACCGGAGCCCCGTGAATTGGGCATCATGCAAGAGGAACATGTCCGGCGAAAGTGCGGGCAGGACCTCCTCGGCCAGACGCCGCTCGGCGGTGGTGCTGTCCTTGATCGTCGCATCCACGATGGCATGGCTGCCACATTCCGAGAGCAGCAGCAGGCGGATCTGGGGAAAAGGCCCGACTCCGTACTGATTGCTGGGGCGGGAAAAAGCGGCGGCATTGGCTCTTGTATCGGGCACATCTTGCATCGTCCCATCCAGGGCCATCAGCCGCTTGCCGAAGCGGTAGGCCCCTTTGGTCGCAGGCGTACACAGGGGCCGACACCAGCGTGCAAAGAGTCCTTGCAAGGGGGCAAAGCCCAACTGCTGCCGACGGTAGCTGATGGCCGAGCCTCTCACCCGCATGGCGCTTAGCGGTAGGCCCACCAGGTGCAAGGGGCGTGCGAGCCGCTCCAGGACGCGCGGGAAGGCCAGTCGCGTCCACAGAGCGCCGGCCAGTAAGAGGTGAATGAGCACGAACATGTTGAGAGCACGTTCTCGCTCTTCCCACGCTTGGTGCAGGCTCAGTTGCTCGCACACGATCTCTGGGGGATAGACCTGTTCAAAGACTTCCAGGCTGACTTGCTGACACATCTTGTCATCGAGATCCAGATGGCGTAGTCTATAACGCATGAGCGGGTCCTTTCTGACATCTCTTTGGTTTTCCTATCCTTAGGATGTCAGATGGGGTCCTTCTCCTGGATTTCTTCCCCCTTTCTTCTTATTTGAATTGTATTGCCCGCAAGGGGTGCCACTACTATACTCCCCCTACCTAGTAGCCATGTTTAAAAGTTAATCTTCATCATCAGCGAGAATCAACCCCACAACACATCCTTCGATACATGATGTCCCGCCTGGTTGAGCTACATACTGAGGGTAGCGCTGAAGAAGCGTCAGATATCTGTCAAAAGGAAGTACCATGAACTGGTATGAAATTCGCGTTCAGGGACACCTCGACCAGCGCTGGTCGGCGTGGTTCGAGGGGCTCGCGATCAGTTATGATGCTGACGATAACACGGTACTGTATGGTCCCCTCGTCGATGAGGCTGCGCTGCATGGGGTGTTGATCAAAGTGCGCGACCTGGCCTTGCCACTGCTGGCAGTGAACCGGGTTGCTGGCGCAGCGGAGCCGGAAAGCCACGAAGCCTTGTAACATCCATCGTTGAAACACAGGCATTCTCCGCGGAAGATCCCGCCTGAAAGAAAGCAATAGCCGTCAATTGTGGCTGTGACAAGAAAGGAAAACAGCATGTCGACCGTTACAACAAACTCGCAACCTGCGACCTCCTCACCACTTCGGCGTCTTATTAGTGATCATCCATTGGTGGCCTACTTCGTCATCGCCTACGCCGGGACCTGGCTGGTCGATCTTCCGGTGCTCCTGGGCAAGGGCGGCCTGGGTCTCTTTCCCTTCAGCTTTGGCAATGCCGGTATCCTGGTCGTTTTCTTCAGTGCATATGCCGGTCCGCTGCTCGCAGCCTTCCTGGTGACGGCTGCCACCTCTGGCAAAGCTGGGGTTCGGCTCCTCCTGCGTCGCTTCGTGCAGTGGCGCGTCGGCCCGGGATGGTACTTCGCCGCGCTCTTCAGCAGCCTCCTGGTCTGGCTAGTCGGCCTGAGTGTCTTCTATGGATTCTCTTTGGCTACTGCCTTCATCGCCCATTGGTCGCTGCTCTTGAGCGTGTATCTCCCACTATTGGTACTGAATCTCTTTGACACCGTAGGGGAAGAAACGGGCTGGCGCGGCTTTGCGCTGCCACGCTTACAAGCGAAATACGGTCCTCTCATCGGGACAACCATCCTCGCCATCCTGCATGGCTTCTGGCACGTGCCTCTCTTACTGATACAAGGGCCGATCTCTGGAGGAGTGTTCACGCTTCCCTTTATCGTGGGGTTCATCCTGACCGTCATTGGTGCAACGTTCTTGTATACGTGGATTTTCAATCATGCCCGTGGCAGTTTGCTCATCGCGTTCCTCGTCCACGCGGGCTTTAATGCGTCCAGCGGCCTGCTGGCGCTGCTCATCCCTGCACATCCCGCTCTGAGTGGGTGGGCAACCGCGATCCTCACAAGTCCATGGCTGGATAATGGCAATCTTCTCCCCTTCGCGGTCTGCGCGGTGCTGCTCCTCGTCTTCACCAGGGGCCGTCTCGGATACAACCCAGAGCGGAACGCGCAACTCTTCGAGGTACCTCGACCAGCAGAGACGCCTTCGACAGGTGCAGGTGAGCAGACTGGACGTTCGTGAACGCAAGAGCCAGCTTGTATCCCTGGCAAGAAAGGAAACACACCATGTCTACCATCACAACAACGCCGCAGCAACCTGCGGCCTCCTCACCGATCAAGCGTCTCATCAGTGGTCACCCGTTGATTGCCTTCTTTGTCATCGCCTTTGCGGGGGAATGGATTGTCACCCTGCCCCTGGTGCTGGCCCAGAATGGCCTGGGCCTGTTCCCCTACACTATCCCAGAGATAGGACTTGTACCGCTGGCCTACTGGTTCTCTGTCCTGGCTTCGATCGCAGGGCCTACTCTGGCTTCCATTGTCGTGACCGCCATCATTTCTGGAAAAGGAGGGATGCGGCAGTTGTTACGGCGCTATGTGCTATGGCGGGTTGGGGTGCGCTGGTACCTGCTCGTGATTGCTGGCGTGCCCCTGATCCAGCTTGCATTTGCAAGCATCTTTTCTGGTGGGGCTCCGCTCGTGGCGTTTCTCCAGCACTGGCCACTCTTCTTCACGGTGTACCTGCCAAACATCCTGATCATTAGTGTTGCCATACAAATCTGGGAAGAAGGGGGCTGGTCGGGCTTCGCGGTCCCCGCCTTGCAACAGCGCTTTGGGGCGTGGCGGGCCTGCCTGGTGCTCGGTCCACTGTGGGCTTTGTTTCACCTGCCTTTCTTCTTTGTTCCGGGGCAGCTTTTCCAGAGTAAAGTCGGGGTCAGCACGATGGTCGTGTATATGGGGGTCCTGATCATTGTGGCAGTCCTGACCAGAATTGTCATGACCTGGGTCTTCAACAACACGAAAGGCAGCATCCTCATCGCGATCCTCTTGCACTCGGCGCTGGATGCGAGCAACAGTGGAAGCGCCTACATCACGCATTTACTGCCCTCGTCCCAAAACGGAGCCTACGGCCTGGTCAGCCTGCTCTTCCCTCTCGTCGCAGCGGTGGCGCTCCTCATCTTCACGAAGGGACGTCTCTCGTACAAGCCGGATCGTGTCGTGCAGTCAGTAGAGGCACCGCAGCCAGCGGAGACGCCTTCGACAGGTGCAGGTGAGCAGACTGGCCGTTCATGAAAGGCAGAGACGACACCAACCGGGGTTTGCAAAGGAGCCCCGATGCCAGGAAGGAAGGATGGTGTGAAAACCATAAGCGTTTGTTCAGCGATGGAGCGGGTCAAGGCCCTTCCGCCTTTCTCCTGGATGTGGTTTTACTCTTTACACTGGACTGCCAGATGGTGAACTGGCAGTCAATCGTGCCTCATCGTGTCCCTGAAGCCAGCCAAGCAGAGAACCAAGAAGGATTCCTAAGACGCTCGTAGCGAGTCCGAAAAGAGAGGGAAGCAAAGAGAGGCTGATAATTGCTGCCAGCACTGAGAGTCCAAGGAGTACAGGCAGTTGTATCTCAATACCTATGCTCAAAAAACCCAAGATCCAAGCGGCCACGATGGCGGTCAATGGATACGCCAGTACGCTCGCAATCCAGCCAGCAAGGAGACCTCTATACCACGTCACACGCTTCGCTCTATTCACGATGAAATGCCAGCAGATGACCATGCTCAGCATTGGCCCAATTCCCAACAGGATGCTGATCCCAAGTGCTTTATACCAAACGAGCGGAGAGGAATTCGGCAGATACGTTTCCCCCGGATAGCTCAGGCCATTCCTCACGGCGACGAAAAGTGCCGGAGCGATGAGCGTGAGAGCACCTGTCCCACCGGCAATACACAACCAGAAGAGCCTCCTGCGGCGTCTCTTTTCCTCGATGCTTCTCACATTGGTCGTCATTTTGCATTCCCCCTTTCAATCCTCAAGAAGAGATGCTTTTCATACATCATGCTCTTTCTATTTTCCCCTCATGAGACGGCAATGTCTAGTGAGCATACTCATCTTTTTTCTGACAGGCATTGGAAAAGCTTTGTGTGATTTTTGTACAGCTTACGAAGGCAATTGACAATCATCACGGCCAATCATTCTGACTAATGACACTTGAGTGAAAAACCGAACACCACAGCAGTGCAGACGAAAATTGAAAGTGACAGCTGGTGCAGCGTAAAGACGAGATGAAGCTAATCAGTTCAACATTGCCAACTAATGGTATGCGTGTTGGCCGGTCCCCGGAAGAAGAAAGTGCCTGAACACTCATGGACTGGTATTTTGATCGTCAAGATCACCCTTGTACCGGGGGACAGGCTTCCCTGAGAGGGGATGAAACGAACTCCCGAAATGTTGGCAAAAGCCACCCAATGGAGTGTGGTCTGATTGCTTGCTCCGGAGATCACTGCCGCCTGACAGACAAAAACGGAAGTGGTTCTACTACAGTCCAGGTGTCCGACAATACTCATGGATGAGGGCGCCACATCGAGGATGGGAGCAGGCGGCTGCGGAGTAGGTGTGGGCGGTTGTGGAGTGGGCGTGGGGGTCAGCCCTGGGGTATCTGTGGGCGTCGGGATGAAGGTAGGTGTAGGGGTGAGAGTAGGCGTCGACTGGTTGCTCGCCGCCGGGGAGGCACCACAGGCAGCAAGCAGACAAGCTATGAGAGAACAACAGAATATTACGGTCAGCTTCCTGGCAAACTGCATTCGATGGGGACCTGAGGGGCTGGCACTTGCGATAGAGAACCGGGAATAGCTCATAGAAGTCCTCCTGAAGAGAGAAAAAGGAATAGACGCGCTTCTTCGTGAACACCATACGCTTATACAGATGAGTAACATAGCCTTATACAGAAAGGTACGTGTTGAGTTACTCTGGAAGAATGAGAATGGGCTACCAGGGCGTCTACTGCAGCTTCTATCATGCCAATACGCTTGGAGTGCCGGACGGGCGCTGAGCGGATGGCCTGGGGATCGATACCCTGCTCCTGGCATGCGGGGCTTGCCAGACTATGACCTTGCCATTCTCCAGGCCGGCAACAAGATACTTACCATCGGCGG
>WNFJ01082632.1_pt1 | contig 18792 bp, 16 predicted proteins | sample 5400461 | NCBI WGS metagenome assembly WNFJ01 (sample SAMN13153349, study PRJNA577476) | soil metagenome | isolation source: 115 cm saprolite on Douglas fir-dominated hillslope | place: USA:California | collected 2013-09-17
GAGCCTGTCGGAGATAGAATTTCTGCGACGAAGAATCAATCACTTGCGGAGATTGCATTCTTCGTAAGTTATTGATTGTTCGTCCAAAAAGTTTCACTCCGACAGGCTCCTGAACTGCGCAATTTATTTCTTAGAAAAGGGAAATTGGCGGGTTGAAGTCTCCCGAGCCATAGCACGTTCGCCAGAAAAATCACACAGTTCAGGCTGTCCCCTTTTCCCCCAGGGAAGTACAATGCTGACGCTAAAGGGAGTGCAAGATGAAAGTTAGAACAGTGGTAAAAGCATTTATGGTCGCATTGCTCTTGTGTGCGACTGCGGTTGCGAAGGTTAAAGATAAGCCTAACGCTCTACTCGCACCACTCCCCGAGGCGCTCAAGTCGGCCAAGACCGTGGTGCTGAAGGGCGACCAGCAAGCCATAGATAGTGCTTTTGATGAGCTGGCCAGGTGGGGCCGCTTTCAGGTTGTCACCGACAAGACGAAAGCCGACCTCGTGTTTGAGTTTGTCTATACCAAGGAGCCCGTAGCGGACAATCGCAAATTCGTGACCAAGGAAACCTTGGAGATTCACGATGCGAAATCAGGTGAATCCATATACCACGATTGGATAATGGACGTTTCGGGTAGCATGGCCCGGGGGCTTGTCAAGAACCTGCGCAAGCGCTTGGAGCAACATTAGGCTGGGCTGCGCAATTTATTTTTTGGGAGAGAAGGGGACAGCCTGAACCGCGCAATTTATTTCTTGGAAAAAGGGAAATTGGCGGGTTGAGGTCTCCGAGCGCCATAGCACGTTTGCACAGAAAAATCACACAGTTCAGGCTGTCCCCTTTTCTAAATGCACTTGTTTAGATCTTTTGGGAGGTTCCATAAGAATGATTCGTGACTTAAAATATCCCGAAGATGCGCGAAAAGTAATCGATTCACTGCACCGCGGTCTTCGATACGACGCCACAATAGCAGTGCTTGGAAAGAGCCATTCAACACCCTTGAACGCGGATAGACCTGACTTCAGCACCGGCACCAGATATGGAGGGGTCGAGGAAGATAAAGCCGTGAGGCGGGATTTTGAAGGTCTTCTTTCGCGCTTTTCTTTCATATCGTTGGTCAGCCGATTCGAAACACATGTTCGGCTGCTCTTGCTACAAAGGCGGGTCCTCGAAGAACTCGGCAGCTCTGGCAGAAAAATGGTTCCGGATCGCATGTGGAACATCCTGCGGAGGATAAACAAAGAAATGCGGGATGGCCCGGTCATAGTGTCTAGTCAGTTCCTGATAGAACATCCCTCTCCGGAGCTGCGGGCTAGAATGAAATGGCTCGAGGGAATTTATAAGATCCGAAATTGTCTTGCCCATCGGTTGGGAAGAGTCGAGATGATCGACGTCAAAGCCCCTGGCGCGCCACTCGACAGCGTAAAGGATGGCGACACACTGAAGACAGCATGGTTACGGCTGAAAGCGACTGCAGACGGACGGGAGATTGTGACCCTTCCGCACCAAGTTGCCGGGCTCGGCAAGGTGGAAGTAGTTTTCGATGAATATGAGCGCGAGTGGAAAATCGGCGATCAGATCGAGATCACGCCACTCGAGTGCCAGTTCGTCGCTATGAGCCTGTCGCTGTTGGGGAATCAGGTGTTGGCCGACTTTGAGACGGAGATGAATGCCGTCCTAGCAAGTCCTGCGCATGCCGCCCCAGGTAGCACCAAATTCGTCGATAAAAAGCAGGAGGCGCGCCCGGCAGGTGGCATGAATGTCGGTCGCAACCAGAGCTCAAGCCCCGTGGCAGATACATCACTAGGCCAGTTGGAAACGCACTTTGCGGATTTTGAATTCAGGAAGGATGCTGATCATGGCGAGGTCCTTAAAGCAGGTCATCAATGGATTTGCAATGCATCGCTCCCTAGTTGGCCTGAGATACTCGCTACCGGATTACTGCAGCACTTGCCATGTGTATATCTCTGTGAGCGTGACGCCCTCGAATTAGGGCTTCGCTGGTGAGGCGCGCTATAAGCGGCTCCTTCAACAATTCCGATACGTATCGCTGAGTGTTCCTCTTTGCTCTTCGCGTTGCTTTGTTGGAGAGAGCCCTTTAACTGTTCACCGCTGGGGGTTGCTATGGGGACGACTAAGACACGGTTTTTCCGCTTGTGAGTGATTGTTTTCGCGTAGGGACGCGGTTGTAAAGTGGATTTCCCAAACCGCAAGTCGGCGGTTCTCCGTCCCAGGGCCTCCAGGTCCCTACCTATCACGCCGAGCCCAATCGGCGGTAACCGTCGTTCCAGCCTCGCTCACCACGCGTCCTCGGTTGTGAGTGTAAACGCCTGTTCTCAACAATTACCCTTTGGGAGCCGCACAATTACCCTTTGGGAGCCGCAACTGGGGGCAGAGCGGCTCAGCACTACTGCTCAGATGCTCGGCCGGTTTTGACGTAGTGGAGTACAAGAGCAATGTTGAGGATGCCCAATATGAATAATCCGGGCACACATCCAACGATGCCAAATTTCGCTCTGGCCAATGGCATTGGTGCAAGGCCGAAGCCGAGCATAACAAGCACAACAATGGCAAACGCGTATCGTAAGGCAAGCAGAGAAGCAGGAGTCCCCGCAGGGAACCTGCTAGGGTTGACCTTAGGTCTTGGTATCGGGACCGCCAGTCCCCGGCGCTCGTAAAACTTTATGAGCTTGTGAGAAATCAGCAAGACACAAATCCACGCCGCACTGGCTGCAACGGCGAACATCCAGCCCTGCGAAAAGGATACAACCCATAACAGTCCCACGATTACAGCCGCGATGTGAATCAACACAATCGGGAGTGGTGTTCCTCGGGGGAAATCGTGAGTTTTGCGTCCGCCGGGCATCTCAATAGTTTAGCGCAATTCCGGCTCCTAGAGGAGGCTATCTCCCCGAGATAGCGTTTTAAGGGTATAACCGATAAACAAAAAAGAGTCAACGCCACGACCATCCTCTGATGGGACGACCCATTAGGAAGAGGAAAGCGGACACACGAGAGCAAGCACTTGGAGCAGTCATGTTCAAGGGGAGAGGTACCATCGAGTGGCCCTCCAGTTCGACCAGAGGATTCGGGCGATGGCCGACCGTTACAACAGAGATACTGCCGACCTAGCGGGCAAACTGTCTGCGCTTCGCAGGGACTATGTTGCCCACCTGAATCGGGACGTTCAGTTTTACGAGCAGCTACGCAAAGAACAAAGCGCAGAGCAGTTGGCCCAAGCGCTCAATTCCTTGCTCCAATTCTCCGCTGACAGCCGTTCCGCGCCCCAGGTTCAGCGCGCTTATGAGCCTCCCCAACGGATAAGCTGTACCACCCAGACGATCCCGGCACGTGTTCCAGGGCTGAGCAGTTGGGCATATACGAATTGTTATTAGCGTGTGCGCGTGTTCCGCTAGGGCTCGTTCCGGGCTGCGGGCTTGATTCCCAGATGTGCTTCCGGTTTAATACGCTGCAAACCTCTCATGAGCGATTCGGGCAATCGTTGGGGCACTGCGAAGGGGATCATCGACATTCTCGCCGGTGTGGCTGTTGTCTTTACCCTTCTCTTCATTGGTCTCCAATGGCGTGAGATGAGGGAGAGTGGCAAGGATACGCATGACTTGGCTGTTCAGGCTAAGGCGCAAGCGGATGCCGCCAAAGCTCAAGCTGACAAAATGGGTGAGTCCCTCAAAAAGACTGACGATCTCATTAAGGCCACCAATGATCTCGCCAGGGAGGCCAAGCGGTCTGCTGACCTTGCGGGGAAGACTCTCAAAATTGACCAGCGCGCTTGGGTTGGAGTTACTGTGGCCAATTTGAGGAATCCACCAATTCAACCCGATAAACCCATCGAAATTGCCGTCAATTTTTCCAATACCGGGAAGACTCCAGCACTTCACGTTTTTGGCTTTGCCCAAGCGATTCTTCTCCACTCTGAAATGCAACTTGATTCCTTCAAAATTATGCCGCCAATAGAGGTTTTTAAGAACACACTTTTCCCTGGAGGTGCAAATCACTTTACGAGAGGAATCCAGGCTCTTCCCCAACCACTCATTGATGACATTGACCACGGGGCTACGCGCATTTTTTTGTATGGCAAGATTACTTACTCCGATGTTTTTACCCATGAGCACTGGACGAACTTTTGCCTCTTCTACTCTCCGCAAGTCAAAACATTCGTATACTGCCAAACACGTAACAACACCGATGAAGGCAAAGAGGCAAAGTAGCCTGGCACGGCGCTGGCACTATCAAAACTTATGGACGGGTGGCCCGGCCTTTCAGCTCTTCTCTCCTGTCCTCACGACACCCAAGGGTGCCCCACTCTTCCTCCGAAGCTGGCTCTTGGTTTTTCAGCTTCGGAGGAAGGGTGGGATTCGATGACGTGTCCCTGTCATTTGTATTCGATCGATGAAGTGTCCCCCAGTCCACGGCGTTACAACAGGGCGCCATGCCGAAACGGTTGCGCATCTCCGCTTCATCACTTGCAGTTGTTATCAGTGACGGCAATTCCTAGGCACAGCGCGGCGTCGTGACCTATTCCTCCGAGAAGAGGGCCCGGTGAAGATTGGTGATTAAAAGAACAGGTGAAGTCGACATGAGCGGTGCGATGGAGACTGCCTCAGCGAGTCAACGGGCTCACGCGGGGCCGAAGACGAGGCCGGAAAGGCGGGCTGAGCGGGACAGTCCGTCGAATCCCACCGTTTGCTCCGAAGCTCAAAAACCAGCGGCAAGCCTCTAAGCAAACAGTGGGGCACCCTCGATTCGTGTGAGGGACAGGAACAAGATGCTGAAAGCACGGGCCACCCGTCCGGAGGCCGTGATGAGCAAAAAACGGCCAAAATGATGGGCCAGTCTTCTGAGAGTGGGGCACTGATTTTTAGGGGGCCTTGCTTACTGCTGATCCACTTCCACCCATTGACCGTTATTCATAACTTGAATCCGTGTGATCGGATGGATCTCCCAGGCTTTCCCCTTTTCTCCCTTTTCTCCCAAATTGATCACTTTCTGCTAGCATTAGCCCGCAAAGAGACACTCGTTCTAATGACTTCACCTGATCAATGCGTCTTACTGTTTTCAGGCGGTAGAGACTCCACGGTTGCTGCTCTTCGCCTCTCCGAGCAGTTTAAGCGCCTTGTGCTGATCACGGTGACATCGGCGCACATGGATGGGATCGAACGGGTCCGCTCGCGGGTTTTAGAGCTTAAGAAAATCCTGCGCGCTGGGTCGGAGTGGATGTTACTCGGGGAGCCCGCGCCTTTTTCCGATGCGCGCGTTGGAGAGCCATCAGGCTGCATTAGTTGCCATTTCGGGTATTTCCTGATTGCATCCGCCATTGCCGACCAGATGCGCTGCGGCTCGATTGCGTGCGGCTTCGTCGCCTATCAAGAGAAATGGGTTGAGCAAACGTCCTACGCCATCCAGCGTCTTGAAGGGTTGCTGGCGCAACATGGGAAGCGCCTCATCCTGCCTGTTTTGGATATCCAGGACCGCGACAAAGCAGAAGCGGAGCTTCGATTGCGCGGGCTTTCGACGGAATCTCTCGAGCTGAAGTGTCTCCGACAGCAAATTGATCCTGGGCTCACGGGCTCAGCGTTGAAAAGGGTTGTGGACAGGTGGATTGACAATCTCCGCGCAGCCCTGGAAAGAAAACAGATTCCTGCGCCACCTCTGGAGCGGGTCATCATGTCGGGCGGAGAGGATATATGACGCTACCGTCCCCTGTAACCCTGATCACCACGGCGCTTGCGGTGTTGGCTTTCGTAGTCGCCTTTTACGTTCTGCTAGCACGAGAGAGGAAAATTCCCTACATTACGAATTTTATCTTTCCGCCCGTAGGGATCCTTTTTCTTTCGGTCTTTTTCGCATTCGCAGCTGTACTCGTTCAGCCAACGGCCGTTACTAACTCAGGGCCGACATCACGACCAGCTGTAGTGCAACCCAGTGGCAGCGGTGCAACACTCCCTGCGCCAGCTCTTGCCTCGCGCCCCGTTGCGATTGCCTCGACTGTACTTACGTCTATCGCGTTGTTATGTCTGTTGGCCGGGATCTCATCAACCGCGGTAAACATCCTGCGGCTCTATAATCGACAGGTAAATTTTCGGGATGATAACTGGTGGAAAAGCACGTCGCTAGTCCGATGGAACAAACGGAGACGACGCAAACTCCACTCAGGCCCCACGTACGAGCATTCTCCAATAGACGTAGACCCTGCGGAGGTGGTTCAGGCCCTTAACGCTGCTAACATCCTGTCGGGGCAGCAGGACAAGCCTGCTGATTTGCGCACAATAGCGATCTGTAAGGAATCCCTGCGGGTAACCGATCCCAAGATCGCTAAGCTCTGTTTGGAATTGATCAATGCTGGATGGTTTGTGCAGTACACAACGTGCATCCGCCATCCGTTTGAATTAATCCGAGCCCTGAAAACTGCATTCGGAAACAACTGGACGCAATTTGCGCGCAGGATAGTCGTTGTGGACGCGTATACACCTCACTTTGGGTTCACTGACTCTATCCACGATGTCAAAACGTTAGAGGTTACTCGAGATGGAGTCCGGAATGTCCCCGCGAAGGATTCCTTTGCGGGGGTGCATACTGCAAACGCTAAGGCATTTAACATAATCAAGGAAATGGTGGCAGCAGACCGAGAGCCACGAAAGCCCGCGATACTATTGTATGAGGGTGCTAACGCCCTCGGTGACCTTGAATCGGTAGAGCAATACCGCATTTTTGCCCGCCACGTGCTGAGCTCGGAGAGGATGTGGGGAGGCATGCTGACCGTATTCGTGGAGCCCGCCCTAGGCTCAACTGAAATGGATTTGCTGCGCACCTATTCGGATTTATTTTTCGCGCCGACTGAGGTGAAAAGTGGCTAGCCCGTTTGAAGATCCTTTTTTCGATCCGCTGTATGGTGAAGCGCAGCTGGAACCCGCGATCGCGAATCTGGCCACTCGACCCTTGGTACAGCGATTACGGCACATTCGATTGTCGAACATCGATTCGTTGGCCTCGCCCGGCATTGCGAATATCAGTAGATACGAACATGCCTTGGGGACGGCAATCCTCGCTGCGAATACATCCTTTTCCCAACGCGTTGAGCCTCACCTCCGGCTTTCATTCGCAGCAGCGGCTCTGATCCACGACACAGCCATAACACCGTTTGGGCATCTGATGGAAGAAGCGCTTTTCTACTCACAGGCGGACTATCACCACGAGAGCAAATGGTCATTGCTGCGGGAAGGCCATTCAGGGGCAGAGCCCGGCGGCGTGAACCTTCAGCTTTATCTTGGCCTCCAATCCGGGCTCCGTGACTGGGCTGAAAAATTCTTCGGAGCGGACGCGAGTGCCATCATTGAAGGGATCGTAGACGGAATTCAAGGCAAAGGTCGGTTTGGACCTGGCATCGCAGGTGAAATTGACCTCGATAATCTCGATAACGTTACTCGTGCGGCCTTTCACATCGGTTTGTCTGTTGACCGGAAGCTGCCGTTGCGTATAGCAGAGTGTCTCGAAGATGTTGGGGAGACCGGCGCGGTCTTTTCTGACAGGGTGCTCGATTGGATTAATGAATGGCTGGTTCTCCGGGAGCAGGTCTACTCGCGCTTCATGCTTCCGGTGCCGGACTTTAGCGGCAAACTGATGTTGCTTTTCTGCATGGTTCATGCTTTGAAAGCCGGCCGCATCACAGAGACGAGTTGGAACCTCACAGATGGACAATTGCTAGAAGTCCTCTCAAAAAGTGAACAGGATGAGATTTCGAACACCATCCGTCGTTGGCTGATCGCTGATCTCTGGGATGTCTCTGATTTGATCTGGTTCGAAGGTAGCCCACCTTCCTTTGCCGCCCTGAACTCATATGCTACAGATTTATCTTCTGCATTGTCGCGTACGTGCTTTGCCTACCGGATCAAGGACAAGCGCAAGCGGAGAATTGAATTATTGCTGAGTTCTGGACGAAGAATGATACTTGGAGAGAATCCATGTCAATGGCTCTTCGGAGTTGGCTCGCCGATCAAGAAGCCATTCAGCGCCAAGGAAAACAGGACGATTATCGAACTAGCGCGCGGACACTTTAATGCGGAATTAATGGCCGCGGCCGACCACTCCAGTTCACTATTTGCATGACGCCGCTTACAAAAAAGAGTAGCGGAAAAGGAATCGTCTCGGCGTTAGACAGAGTTGATTGGGATTTTCCACGAGCGGGAACATGGGCGAACGCTCTGCACTCGCTGCATTGGTTCCCCGGGAACTTCATACCCCAGATTCCCAGTTATCTCGTCCAATTGCTTTCCGCCGACAGCGAGGTAGTGTTCGATCCTTTTTGTGGAAGCTGCACTACGGGAGTCGAAGCCGTCATACTGGGGCGTACTGCATGGATGAGTGATTTCAGCCCGGTGAGTGATCTCATCTCTCGCGCTAAGCTGGGCCTCCTGACCGACAAGACGGGAAGAGAAGAATTACATTTCGTGGAGTTACCGCCCCTGCTGGCGGCTTCCCATACGACCCCTTACAGTGAAAAAGACGCTCCACATTTGCAACAGTGGTTCCACCCCGACACCCTCGATCAGCTTTCACGTCTGTGGAACTTTATAGTCGAGCGCAAGGATTGCACAATTCGCAATACTCTTGAAATGCTCTTTTCCGATACTCTCTTTGCGTGCGCTTCCACCTTGCGATCCCGCACAGAATCAGGCAAAGCACGTCGGCATCACTGGGGCTGGATAGCTGACAATGTGTGCCCTAAGCCGCCACAATGGCATGATGCGGTTGGGCACTTCGAAAAACGCCTCCATCGAGCAAAGCTGATAACTTCGCGGCTTCCGCTTTATGAAGCAGGCTTCGACGTCCGACGAGAGGATGTTCGAACGTGCAGCTATGACTCCAATTCTGTCGATCTCGTAGTGACCTCGCCACCCTACTTAGGGATGATTGACTACACTACCGCGAACCGCTTAACGTACCTCTGGCACGGATGGGACATTGCGGTGGATCGCGTTTCTGAGATAGGAGCCCGGTTTCGTAGGAATCATCTCGCAGAGGCCGAGAAGTATTTGTTAGATGTCGAGGCAGCAGTCTCCCAAATTCTTCGTGTTCTCAAGCGCGGAGGGTTCTGCGCTATCGTGATAGGGTCCTCGCGGAAATATCCAGGCATGGCGCTGAATGTTATCAGTGCGTTTAGGAGACAAATGGAACTTGTTTGGGGACCGAGAGAACGTGTCCCTACGCGCAGAAGGGTTTCCGACCGAAAAGGCAGCACTCCCATTGAATACATATGCGTGCTCAGAAAAGGCTAGTTGTTGCTGTGTACGGCGCCAGTTGCACCGGCAAGAGCACAAGCGCAAGGACTCTGGCCAGGCTGCTCGGCTGCGCCTTGCGAAGTGCTGGAGAAGCGATACGAGCACGAAGCATTGAACTGAAGACGAAGCCCAGCGCTCTAACATTAGATGAGCATCGCAAAATCGACGAGACCACACGCTACTTCGCAGCGTCCGGACCTGAGCCGTTGGTGATTGAAGGAACGTTCCTGGATGCGCTGCTTTCCGATATTGAGAATATTCGCCTGGTGGAGCTGATATGCGCGGATCACGAACGGCAGCGGAGGTATGGCGATCGAGAAGGTAGCCACGGCCTGTTGTCTCGCGACAATGCCGACCAAAAGCTCCGGTACTCCTTGCATGGCAACCACAAGGGCACACCTGATATTACAATCGACACCACATCAAAGACTCCTGAGGAGGTCGCTGGGGAAATCGTCACATGGATACAGTCGAAGGATGCAACAGAGGAACGCAGCTAAACAGAATTCATCCGTACCCTGCAATGATTGCGGATGATTTCGCTCTTCGAACTGCAGCGAGATACGTTCAACAGGGCGCTCGCGTCTTGGACCCATTCTGCGGTACTGCTCGAACATTGTATGCCGCTGCCATGGTCGGAGGAAACTGCTTTGGCATTGATGTGAATCCCCTTGCCATATTGATCGCGCAGGCCAAGGGCGTCAGTTGGCTCCCATCCATGCCCGCACCCAAGTTCCTGCTCGGTAGCCACTGTAGCGCTACATTCGACCTTCAGCCATTAAGGAAGGTCAGATGGTTTACAAAATCTGCTGAACGGGAACTCGGTTTAATCGTGGCCTGGATTAACTCGCTCTCAATTGATCGAAATAGCCGAATCGCGCTTGCCTGCATCTTGAGCGCAACGGTTCGAGAAGTGTCTTTCTGCCGAAAAAAGCAATGGAAGCTGCATCGCATGTCCGCACAGGATCGGCGCGCATTTAGACCCTCGGCGCTGAAGGTTTTCAAGCGTCGCTTGGATGCAGTGGAAAAGGTGTTGCAACAGCACGTCTCTCTTCGGAATGTAACAACCGTGGAGGGCGATGCAAGGGCCATGCGCGCCGTGTTCAACGCTTGGGGTTTGCCTAACTCGTACGATGTCATTTTTACCTCCCCTCCCTATGGAGATTCACGCTCTACCGTGGGTTACGGCGGGATTTCGTCGATGTGTCTGGGAGTTCTGCGACACGTGAAGAATCTCGAGCTGCCGTTCAGGACAGGCCAACAGATAGATTCCGATTGCCTGGGAGGGGCCAAAGGAAAACATCCGATAAGACGTGAAATTAAAAAGTATTGGAAGGGAAGCGCGGTTGGTGCTGAGTGGGTCAGAATGAGCGTGTTTTTGGATGATCTCGCAGTTTGCTGTAAGGAAATTGCCGCTGTGTCTCATGTTGGTACTAAAGCGATTTTTGTGGTTTCCAGGCGCTGCGTAAGGAGAAGACGGTTATACATTGACTTTTTTCTCCGCGACGAACTGAAACATTACGGTTTTGTTCTGCTGGATAGCTCTCGTCGACGCATAGAAAAGAAAAACACTCCTTACTTAATCAATAGGAAAGCACGGAGCGGGAACGCTGACAGGGTCAGAACGATGGACCACGAATTCCTACTCGTTTTTGAAAAAACGAATGGATGATGCGCTGACCAAGCGGCTCAAGTTCGAATCCGTCTGGGCAAAAGGGCAAAAGGGGACAGCCTGAGAGCCTGTCGGAGATAGAATTTCTGCAACGAAGAATCAATCACTTGCGGAGATCGCGTTCTTTGTAAGTTATTGATTGTTCGTGCGAAAAAAGTTTCACTCCGACAGGCTCCTGAACTGCGCAATTTATTTTTTGGAACAGAGGAAAACTTCACTGCTGCATGCACCGTGTCCTTATATGTAAGTCCGGTCTTGTAATAGGCAGCATTTTCATCTTCGCATTCTGGCGAACGTTTTGTGCGCGGCTGCTGAAGTTATCATCACCTATGCTATTATCATGAAGTAACGCTGAATCCCCGTCTTTGAAGCCGGAATCTCTCTCGTAGTACCCAAAGAAACAAGATGATTTCAGTCAGTAACGTCTCCATGCGCTACGGCGCCAAAGTTTTGTTTGAGGAAGTGTCCACGGCGTTTACGCCGGGAAAGCGCTATGGCCTGACCGGCCCCAACGGCGCCGGCAAAACTACATTCATGAATCTGCTTTCGGGCGAGCTCGAGCCGCAGAAGGGAAACGTGGTACGGCCGCGGAAGCTCGGCGTGCTGAGCCAGGACCAGTTTGCCTTTGACGCTTACCGCGTGATCGACGCGGTGATCATGGGCAACCGCAGGCTGTGGGCGGCGCTGGAAGAGCGCAACAAGATTTACGACAAGCCGGAGATGACCAACGAAGACGGCATGAGGCTGGGCGAGTTGGAAGCGATCGTCGGCGAAGAAGACGGCTACAGCGCGGAGAGCGACGCCGCCATTCTCTTACAAGGGCTGGACATCGCCGACGAGCTGCACGAACGCAAGATGAGCGAGCTGCAGGGCGGGCAGAAAGTCCGCGTGCTGCTGGCGCAGGCGCTGTTCGGGCATCCGCAGGCGCTGCTGCTGGACGAACCCACGAACCACCTCGATCTCGATTCCATCCACTGGTTGCAGGATTTTCTCAACCGCTATGACGGCGTGTTGATCACTATCTCCCACGACCGTCATTTTCTGAACAGCATCTGTACCCACATCGCCGATATCGATTACGAAACCATCATCACCTACACCGGCGGCTATGACGACATGGTCATGGCCAAGACCCAGGTGCGCTCGCAGATCGAGGGCCAGAATGCGCAACGGGAAAAGAAAATTGCTCAGCTGAACGAGTTCATTGCCCGCTTTGCCGCGGGTACGCGTTCGAGCCAGGTACAATCGCGGCGCAAGGAAGTAGAGAGGCTGCAGGTAACGGAGCTGGCTAAATCCAATATCCAGCGGCCGTTCCTGAAGTTTGAGCAGAAGCGGCCATCCGGAAAACACATTCTGGAGCTGGAAAGCGTAACCAAGTCGTATGGCGAGAAGGAAATCGTGAGCGGGTTCACCGCCAGCGTGATGCGCGGCGAAAAGATCGCCCTGATGGGCCGCAACGGCGCCGGTAAGACTACGCTGCTCAACGCGCTACTGGCCAACTCTCCCACCACACCGGAAACCGAGCTGCGCAAGACCAGCGGCTATCAGGGTCCGCTGATTGACGGCGGAGACGTAATCTGGGGGCATGAAGCCGCAGTCGGGTATTTCCCCCAGGACCACCGCGCTTTGATCGAAAAACGGAAGACGATCTTCGAATGGCTGTTCCAGTGGGACCCATCGGTCTCCAACGAGGAGATTCGCGGCCTCCTGGGGCAGATGCTCTTTGCCCGTGACGAGGCCATGAAGAAGACCGATGTTCTCTCCGGCGGCGAGGCGGCGCGCATCTTGTTCTGCAAACTCATGCTGCAGAAGCCGAACGTGCTGGTGCTGGACGAACCCACCAACCACCTGGATCTGGAATCGATCAACGCTCTGAACATAGCGTTGCAGCGTTACCAGGGGACGGTGCTGCTGGTGACTCACGACCACGACTTGATCGACGAAGTTGCCACGCGGATCTGGCGCTTTGAAGACGGCAAGATCGAGGACTTCAAAGGCACCTACGAGGAATATCAGACGGTGCAGGTGTGATGGTTTGCATTACGCCAACGGTGGCGTGATTAAGCAGGAATGACCACGGTTGAAGCACCTGTCGTCGATCGCATAGCCGCCACTTCTATACCATGAAACCGCCTGTCAATCCTCCCGGGCCTGACTCACCGGGAAATTTGATAATCTTAAAACCGAGAGATCTTCCTCGCGTATGCTCGCGGTTCGCGACAATCTTGCCCAGTGCTTCAGTGCGCTGCGCGCGCATAAACTGCGCGCCTCGCTCACCATGTTGGGGCTGACCATGGGTGTGGCCACCCTCATCACGGTCATGACCATTGTTCAGGGCGCGAACGTTTATGTCGAGCAGAAGATCGCCAACCTTGGTACCAACGTCTTCCAGATCGCGCGCACTCCGTTTGCCGTGGCCGACTTCAACATCATCATCAAGGCCCTGAAGTACAAGAAGATCGATCTTGAGGACATGCTGGCCGTGGCCGACAAGTGTCCTGCTTGCGAAGAGGTCGGCGCCACTTCCAGCACGACGGTGCGCGCACGATATGGCGACAAAGAGGTCCAGGATGTGAACTTCTCCGGTCAAACGCCAAGCATGGCGGACATTGACACGCGTGCCGTCGCGCTCGGCCGCTACTTCACGCCGTCGGAAGCGGAACACCGAGCCGACGTTTGTCTGATCGGCGATACGTTAGTGCAGCAGTTGTTTCCCGGAGTCGATCCCATCGGCAAGACCATTCGCGTCGGCAATGATGAACTTACGGTAATCGGCACCATGGAGAAGATCGGCAGCGTGCTGGGCCAGGACCAGGACAATTTCGTGATGGTCCCGCTACCGGTCTTCCTGCGGATCCAGGGCGCGCATACCAGCCTAGTCATCAACGTCAAAACAAGCGCCGGCAAGTTCGAGGAGGCCCAGGACCAAGCGCAGCTGATCCTGCGAGCGCGGCGGCATCTTGCCGGCAAGATGGAGAACGATTTCTTCATCGGCACCAAAGAGAGTTACATGGCCTTGTGGCGCAGCATCAGCTCGGCATTTTTTGCCGTGTTCATTATGGTGAGCGTGATTTCGGTGGTGGTCGGCGGCATCGTGATCATGAACGTGATGTTGGTGAGTGTAACCGCGCGACGGCGGGAGATCGGCGTACGGCGCGCAGTAGGCGCAACCAAGATCGATATCCTGCGGCAGTTCATAGCGGAAAGCGTTATGCAATGTGTTGCCGGAGGCTTGATTGGCATCGCACTCGGCTTCTTGATTGCGCTGACGTTACGGAGATTTACCCCCTTTCCGGCCGCTGTCCAAGCGCGAGTGGCCGTGTTAGGAGTGGTGATGAGCTCCGGGGTGGGACTGTTTTTTGGAATCTATCCGGCATTACGCGCGTCACGGCTGGATCCGGTGATCGCGATGAGGTCTGAGTAATGGCCATCATGACCGCTTCCCAGACCCGCGAAAATTTCCTTTCAGCGCTGGAAACGCTGGGCTCCAACAAAGTCCGCTCCGCGCTCACGGTCATCGGCATCGTCATCGGAGTGTCCTCGGTGATTTCGATGGCGGCGATCATTGGCGGCCTGAACAAGTTTGTGCGGGACAAAGTGGAATCTCTCGGGTCGCGGACCTATTTCATCTCGCGATTTCCGCCGGGAGGCGATCCGGCCCACTGGCCGGAGCGGATTCGCACTCGCAAGTACTTCGAGTACAACTACGCTGAGCGCATCCGCGAGGCCGCTCCCGATGTGCATGTGGTGACCACGGTGGGCACGCGCGGCTTCTTTTTCGGAGATACCAACCTGATCACCAGCGGTGATCGCAGCGTTGAGAAGGCCATCGTGCGCGGCGCCGAGCCCCAGTACACGGACGCGATTCCGTTGTTCAGCATCGAGCGCGGCCGCTTCATCAGCCCCTACGATCAGGAACACGCGCGTCCCGTCGTGGTGCTGGGAGCATCCATCGCCGAATCGCTCTTCCCTTACACTGACGCCGTCGGCAAAACGGCGCGCATCAACGGCAGCACCTACGAGGTGATCGGCGTCTTCGAACACGACCAGGGCTTATTCATCGGCCCGGGAGTTGACGTGTTTGCCATCATTCCGCTGAGTGAGTTCAAGAAGCGGTATCCGGAAAACAAAGAGCTGATCATGGTGTTCACAGTTCCGGAGAACGTCAGCGTGGAGAAAGCTCAAGACGAGGTTATTCAGGCGATGCGCCGGCTGCGCCGTGTGCCCGCGGGCAAGGAAAACGATTTTGAGCTGAGCTCGCCGGACTTCCTGAGCAATCTGTGGAACCAGCTCACCGGTGCGTTGGTGATCCTTACGGCGGTGATCAGCTCCGTGGGTCTGGTGGTGGGTGGTATCGGTGTAATGAATATCATGCTGATTTCTGTGACCGAACGTACCCAGGAAATTGGCGTACGCAAAGCCATTGGCGCACGCCGGGCCGACGTCCGCCTGCAATTCCTGCTAGAAGCCGTGGCCTTGACCCTGCTCGGCGGCACCATCGGCATTTTGATCGGGGCTGGAGTCTCTACTCTCGTGCGCAGTCTGGTGCCTTCGGTTCCGGCGACGCTGTCTTACCTTTGGGTGACGATCGGTTTCGCGATCTCGGTGGGCGTAGGGGTTTTGTTTGGCTACTATCCAGCGAATCTGGCCGCTAACCTGGATCCCATCGTCTGCCTGCGATACGAATAAAACGTCCGTGCCGAAGACTTTGTAAGGACGGTATCCGCTGCAAGTATGCCCGAAAGCCGTGAGAGAGCTGGAGGAGGCCGTCGAACGCTTAACAGGGCCGGCAGAGGGGCTGAATTTACTCTCGGGGAACTGATATCTGATTGACAGTTACATCGCGGCGGCACATGCTCAAGCATATGCCATCCAAGCGTCGATCTCTAATTCGAGAGCAACATGTGAAGCTGTTCAGGAACGGCAGGAATCAAGCAGTGCGCATTCCTCGCGAGTTTGAGCTACCCGGAAATGATGCCATCACGCGAAGGGAAGGCGACAGGCTGATCATCGAGCCTGCTCCGCCAAGGTCTCTTCTTGCCGTACTCGATAAGCTGACTCCCATCCAAGAAAAATTTCCGTCCATTGTTGAACTGGCTAGTGACCCGGTCGATCTCTAGTGCGCTATCTGCTCGATACCAACATCGTCTCCGACCTCGTGCGCAATCCTCACGGACCAATAGCGCAGCAGATCCGAAAGGTTGGGGAAGCCGAGGTCTGTACCAGCATCATTGTTGCCGCGGAATTGCGTTATGGCAGCGCAAAGAAAGGATCGCCGCGACTTGCCGCGCAGCTCGAAGCTGTTCTCAGCGCCCTCGAAGTGTTGCCTTTCGACGCCCCAGCCGATCGTACTTACGGCTTGCTTCGAGCTCGTCTGGAACAAAGCGATAAACTAATCGGCGCCAACGATCTGCTCATTGCGGCCCACGCGATTGCTCCCGGTGGTGTTCTTGTGACCGACAACGAGCGCGAGTTTGCTCGGGTCGATGGTCTTAGTTACGAGAATTGGCTGCGTTAGATTGTTTTGTACGAGTGCTGCAGCTCCACTGAAGCACACCTCGTTGCATCACTGATTGCCCCATGATGGCAAAGCGACAGAGTTCTGAAATCGTCCTCTAGGACGCGCCAACTTCCCTCCAGTTCGTTGCGGGAGATCCTTCGCCTTCGGCTCACGCAAATCCTACCACTGATGACGCTGATGACACTGATCATTTCTGAAATCCCGAGCGGAGCGAGGGATCGCCATCGCCAGAAAGATCGGGAGATCTGTAGATCGGATCATCGGGCGATCCGTGTTTGTCAAACGTCTTCCATCGTTTGTTGGTCTACCCTGGCGCGCACTGCGACCAGAACGAATGTTCGGGTTTCCGATCACCCGATCTCCCGATGATCCGATCTCCCGATTTTGAATAGGGTTCCCTCGCTCCGCTTCGGGATTTCAGAAATGATCAGTGCTCATCAGTGTAATCAGTGGTGAGGTTTTTGGCCTGGCGCTCTGCGGCGATGGCATCGTTGAGGCTTTGGACGGCGGACACAATCTTCCCGATCTCCTCATCGGTCAGCTCCGCAAATAGTTGCCGCTTCTCTTCCTGAAGTTTTCCGTTATTCTGATGAATCATGCGGACCAGCAACGCGGCTCGCTGGTTCGGCATGTCCACGATTTCCATCACCGCTTTCACAGCCGCATCGCGGAATTTCAGGAAATCCAATTCGGCCCTTAAATCGCGGCGGATTGCGTCTTCAATGCAATCAAACAGATACTCGGTCTGGGTGGTGGCGTCAAAGTAACGGTAAAGGTCCCCAGTTTCGTTCGACACCACCATTTGCTCCTCGGCGTTCACCGCGTATTGGACGAACGGTTGAATGGCGCCGGAGAAGTTCTCCAGGGCGCGATCATAAGCGCTCGGGTCCCGGAGCATCGCCGCGGACACGGGGAAAAGAACACCTTCCGGGGTGAAGTTTCTTCGGACGAGCACGTTATGTACCAGGAAACGATGGATGCGTCCATTCCCATCCAGGAAGGGGTGCACAAACACGAACCCGAAAGCTGCGGCGGCAGCGGCACACACTGGATGAACTGTACTCTCGGGGTCCAGCAGCTTAATCATCATGCTCATCCAACCGCCCATCAGCGAGCCAACGTCTTCAGGTTTTGGGCAGACGAAGTGAACCTCCTGGGAGTAATCGGGCGAGACGGAACCGATGAATACCTGGACATCGCGCCAGTCGCTCTGCGCGTACCGGGGATCGACGATGGCATTCTGCAGTTCAATGAGCGATCCCTTCCGAAAAGGGTCGAATTCTTCGGCCCGCATGAGCGCGGCAACAAAGCGTTCTGTACGGTCCTTGCTCGGCGCCTCGCCTTCGATCGCGAACGACGATTTCGTCTCTTTGGTGAACAGATAATGCACGGCCCGCTTCAGCACGCCCGGGTCTACTCCAGAGACCAGCGTCTTTGCCTGTTCAGCCAGGTCCTTATTGAAATCGATCTTGAGTTTTTCTGTCCGGCGAATGAGGGGGCAATAGTCTTTGTTGCCTAAAAGGTTGTCGAAAACGCGCTGCCTTCTCACCCGGGTGGGAACTCCGACGATGTGGAGATCGTCATCAAGGAGATCGATGTATCTGCCGGATTCGAGATCGGGAACGTTGAGAATCTTTCCCGTTAGCAGCTCGTAAAGGTACCACGCACGCCGGGCAAAGATCCCGTTGGGTTCACTCCCGATCCAGACCTCAAGGTCGGCTCTCTCAATTCGCATGAACGCGGCTTTATAGACCCGCACATCCAGGGGCTCGTAGCGGAGGGCGAACCGGAGCTGCCCGATAACCCCCTTGGGCGGCTCATAGACGCGGGGATACTGCTCCAAGACTTGTGTGCTCGTAATCGTGGTTTTGCGATTGCCGGCTAGAATCTCCGAGCGGACCACAGGATAAGGAATCTTGAGGCCCAGTTCGTCAATGATGGCGGTGAGGCCGATCGGGGTTGGGGGCTTCCAGTTCCGTTCGTCAGCCATAAAATCGCTCCGCGGTCAGTAATTACGTCCCAAATAATACATTATGACAAAAATTCATCCCAAATGTTTTTTAAAATTCCTGTCTGAAACGGAAGAAATTCATCCCAATACTGATAAAAAGGTTCCAAACATGGATCTTACGCGAAAAATTGCCCCAATTTAGCAATCCATAGCTAAAAAGGCCCCAGTAAGACGCCGTTTTGCGATTATATTGTGATATGTCATTTATAATCAACATGTTATGTACGATTTGCTCCCAGGACCACACCTGTCCTCGTTCGGGATTTGCGCCCCTAGCTATTGCGCCCCTATAAGCTAAGGAGATTCT
>WNFJ01350582.1_pt1 | contig 18791 bp, 15 predicted proteins | sample 5400461 | NCBI WGS metagenome assembly WNFJ01 (sample SAMN13153349, study PRJNA577476) | soil metagenome | isolation source: 115 cm saprolite on Douglas fir-dominated hillslope | place: USA:California | collected 2013-09-17
CTCCGATCTGCTTCATCACGAACGATTCATAGTCCCTGAAGCACCAGCGGTACGTCTCGATGGTTCGGGGGGCCGCCTCCTTCTCGACCCGGAGATAGTGGCAGAACTCCTCGAATAAGGCGGACAAGCGCATAGGCTGCCTCCGCGTGTCCGCCACGCGCTTGAAGGCAGTATCGGGGGCTACGAGCCATGCGTCAACGTGAGGGGCGCCCCGCGCGGGCGCCGGAGCGATCGCGCCCCCAGCGGCGGGTGTCGACGTCGGCTGACCTGGAACGGCGCGGGGTGGTCCTTGAGGGCGGGGGGACTCGAATGGGTGGGGCAGTGACTCGACGGGCTGCGTGCTGTACGGTCTGCGCGCGCGAGGGCCGTCTCCTCGCGAGGAGGAGCTGGCGGGGGATCCGTCTCCGTCGTCGGATCCAGCAGAGTCCGGACCCGAGCCCGCGGCCGCCGGAGCCGTCCGGCCAGTCCCCGTTCCTGGACCCAGTCGGTCCCGGCATCGGCTGACGGCGTGTGTGGCCGTGTACGCGGCGGCTTTGCGTGTGGACAGCTGCCGGGAGCGCGCGGCCAAGGCGGCAGAGCTCCAAGCCACCACCCCAAGTGGGCCTCCTCCAGGGAGGAGACTGAGAAACGCGCCCACGCCCAGTCCGCGGCGCCGGGGGGGCGACGTAACGAGCACCGACACACCGACCGCCGATCGGGGGAGACGTCTCGTGCGCGCCGGACATAGTCGAAGTGTCGGAGCGTCGACCAGGGCGGCGATGGCTCCGAGACCGCGCAGCGTCCGACGCGCGGAGGAGCGGGACCCCTGATCCGAAAGCGAGGGTGTCACGGGGTGATCCTCACGGAAGTGGCAGACAATGTCAAATTTCGCGCGGCGGTTCGCCTGGTGGCTCATTGGGTTCGCGGACCTGCGGCGAGGCGCCGCCGTGGCATGGGGCTCTCCGCGGGCGCCGTACGCGGGCGGCCATTCCAACACCCCTCGCAACGCGGCTCCAACGCTCCCGCGACGCTCCCAGCGAGGGTCCGAGGGTCCAGCGAGGCTCCAGCGATGCCCCTACCAGCCGGCCCACATGATGGGGTAGAGGGGCGCTACACAGAAGGCCTCGACCAGGTAAGGGGGGGCTGTTCTCAGGGCTGAAGGGGTCACGGATCCTTTGAAAGTCCTAGAGCACCGACATCGGGGGGGCCAGCAACGGATAGGGAGTGTGACCTTGGGGTGTTCCACCCCAAGGTCATGGGCCTGGCGGTTGCTGTACGAGGGGTTTTGTTTCAAGTGGATATCAACACTGGGCCCGGGTAAGGCACTAGAATCATTGTGAAGCGGTGGGGGAGGCGAAGTCTGAAATCGAATGATGATGGATGAACAGACGCTGATGTCCGTTGCCGGAGGGGTCAAAGATGGCTAACCTGCACGACGGCTGCGCCACTTGGGAGCTTCTCCGACTCGCCGTCGACGTTGAGATATCCTCGAGGAATAGCTTTATGTGACTTGCGACCTGCCGGAGACGGGATGTCGTTCACGAGCGGCAAGAGGACTTGAAGAACATTTAGCCGCTGGGCTCTATTACCAGGGAGTTCGGGAGGTCAAGTGTCTTGGAGTGACGCGTTAACGGGGCCCCATCTGGACATTGCGTCATCAAATGAACCCGTGATCCATGTGCTGGCGGGGCCGGGCACAGGCAAGACGTTCTCCATGATGCGCAGAATCCAGCGTTGGCTGGAGACAGGCGTATCGCCACAGCGAATACTCGCCGTCACATTTACCCGCACGGCGGCGCGTGATCTTAAGGACCAACTCGCCAGAATGGCGATTCCGGGTGCTGAGAGGGTTCAGGCGAGCACTCTTCACTCGCTGGCCTATTCAGTTCTCGCCGAAGACGAGGTCTTCCAAGCGACTGGGCGGTCGCCGCGAGCGCTCTTCTCCTACGAAGTCCGCCAGCTCATTCTCGACTTGCGCGAGAGGCATGGAGGCATTCGCCGAGTCAAAGCTCTCCTTCGTGCGTTTGAAGCGGGCTGGGCGCGATTACAGCGTGATCCAATAGAGCCGCCCGCCGACGCCGGCGAGGCAGCATTTCAAACCGATCTCTTGGATTGGCTCCGCTATCATAGGGCGATCCTTATTGGTGAGCTTGTGCCACTTGCGCTTGCCTATGCTCGGCGTAATCCGGCCTCAACCGTCCTGCCCGCATTCGACCACATAGTTGTGGATGAATACCAAGACCTCAACCGAGCGGATCAGGCTCTCGTGGTCGCTATCCCACGAACTGGATCGTTGACAATTTCCGGCGACCCGAACCAGTCCATCTACCGTTTCCGATTTGCTCACCCGGAGGGCATCATCACCTTCCCGAGTGAGCACGCGGGTTGTGCCGAGTTTACCTTGAGTGTCTGTCAGCGATGTCCAGCCAATCTTGTTCGAATCGCCACATCTCTCGTAGGACACAATCCACCATGGGATAGGCCGGTGGAGTTTTCGCCCTCACCGGATCGCCACGATGCCAGAGTCTACGTGGTCCAGCATCATGACACCGATATGGAGATCGAGACAATCTCCGATTTCGTGGATGCATATCTTCGCGACAACCCAGAGACGCCACCCGGCCGCGTCCTCATCTTGGCTACGCGCCGGTTCTTGGGCCATGGCATCAAGAGCGCGCTCATCTCTCGGGGTAGGAACGCCCTGAGCTTTTTCTACGAGGACGAGGTCGAGGAAAAGCAAGCAGCGGAGGGCCTATGTCTTCTGAACCTGCTGGTGACCCCGAATGACCGAGCAGCTCTGCGAGGATGGCTCGGTTTGCATCGACCCGACGATGGTGCGGCAGCTCCCTACAGACGCATACGAGAGCACGCTGAGCAATGTGAGATGGAAGTGCGCGATGTTCTCGAACAGTTGGCGGATGGCACCATCACCTTGCCGTACTGCAGTCCGGTAATCGACAGATACAGAGAGCTGCGAACGCGTGTGGCGGCACTGGACGGACTCACTGGCAGCGGGTTGGTCGATGCGTTGTGGCCAAGCACGGTGCCAGAAGTGGCGGATATCCGCGTTCTTGCAGGAAATCTCGCGGTTGAGAATCCGTCGCCGTCGTCCCTCTTGGATACTCTGAGGCGTGACATCATGCAGCCTGAACTGCCCGGGTCTGAAGGGGATGTCATTCGCATCATGAGCCTCCATAAGTCGAAGGGGCTTACTGCGGACGTGTGCATCGTGACAGGATGTGTTGCTGGTGCGCTCCCGACGATCACGGAGGAGGAACCGGCTGGACAGGATGCAGAGCGGTATGAGCAGCGGCGGCTGTTTTACGTTGCCGTCACGCGACCTCAGCGCGTGCTCGTCATTAGCTCGTCGCGACTGATCGATTCCGGGCTCGCAAGGAGGAGCTTGATTGATACGTTTGGAATGGAAAACGGGCGCGCACGTATGCAACCCAGCACATTCATTGACGAGTTGGGTCCATCATGCCCAGCTCCGATCACGAGCGACGAGTGGAGAGATGCGGCTGCCTTTCCGAGGCGTGCGTAGACTGATGAGAGGTCAAGGCGCGCTCGGTAGGTGTACCCCGACGGTCGACCGGTGCGAAAATAGGTCAGGATAGCTAGGTGCATGTTGCCACTGGGCACGCGTAGCTAACCTGTGGAGCAGTGATCCAAAGGTCACGCTTGCGGTGGCCAGGCAGGGCCCATAACGCGGCTTATCTGCCTTTCGGCTCGGGGATCGTTTTCGGTGGTTGCAGGGGCCCGCAATCACCGAAATCGACTCGCCTCACCTTCGCCGTGGACTTCATCTGATCGCCGGGCCCGTTCCCGTCTCATCTTGTCCGAGCCCGTTCCGCGATCTCAGCTCGTGAAACTTGGGTGGGAATGGACGGGGAATGCGGTGGGAACGTGGGAATCGAACTGGGTCTCCCCCTAGCCGGCAAAGGGTCCAGTCTGGCAGCCTGGTTCACCCGTTCGAGTGTGTCAGTCACGATCACGGGTTCGGTTTGCCGCTCACCAAATTAGAGCGCAGTCCAAGCTGTGGCCGGGACCCCGGTCGCGGAGATCTGCCGAGCGTTTGAGCGGCTGCCCGGCATCGTCGCCGGAGGCACCATACTCAGGCCGGCGGGCGCCGGCGCCGGGTTGGCCGCGCCCGCGCCACCGCGTCGATCTCGACGAGGAAGTCCGGATGAGCCAGGTTCGTCACGACGGCGAGCGTGCTCGCAGGATAATGTCCGATGGGCGCGAACACCCGCGAGCGCACTTCGTGGATCACCGGTCGGTACGCGAGGCTCGTGGTCAGGACTGTGACCTTACCCACGAGGTCGAGCCCAGAGCCAGCCGCCTCGAGCACGCGCCGCAAGTTTTCGAAGACTTGCTCGGTCTGCTGGCGCGGGTCACCCTGGCCGACCAGTTTGCCCTGAGCGTCCTGTGCGACTTGTCCGGCTACGAACACGAGGTCGCCGATTCGAACCGCGTGGGAGTACGAGAAGGTCGGCGGCACGTAGACCCCGGCCGGGTTGATGACCGCGATGCCGCGCATGCCACGGCCTCCGGCTACACGACAAACGCCACCGGGCGCACCGGCGATGCCGTCCCGTCGCGCATCTTGAGCGGCAGGACGACCAGCCAGAAGTCCTTGCCGGCGAGCTTGTCGAGGTTGCAGAGCTGCTGGACCATCGGGATCCCGGCCTTGAGCCAGACCAGGTGCGTCGGCCACCACCATTCGTCCGGGTCGTCCATCCCGATGAGATCGGTGGCGAAGAGCGTAATGCCGCGGTCGACGAGCCATTCGGCGGCCGGCACCGGCACGTACGGACGCTCCTTCGTGAATCCCGGCTTCGCCCAGTCTCTGTCGACGCCCGTCCAAGCGATGACCGCGGTGCCGCTGCCGATCTTTTGCCCCGACTGTTCCTCTGCCGCCTCGAAGTCGGCGACGCTGATGGCCTCGCGGACCTTCTTGTGGGTGAAGTCCAGGAGGTGACCGGGCAGGATTACCTTCTCGAGCGGAAGCTGGTCGACCGACGTCCCACCCTCGACGAAATGTCGGGGCACGTCGATGTGGGTGCCGCAGTGCTCGGCCATGAGCATCATGCGGCCTTCCATGGCGAGCTTGCCGCCGCTCATCTCGCGGGTGGCCTCGAAGGTCTCGAGCGGCCAGAAGGCGATGTGGTTGGCGCCGAGGTTAGGCATCCCGTTGTACAGCTCGTGGCCAAGGTCGACGATCTCCTTGAAGAACGGCTTCATGCTGTCTCCTCCAGAAGGCGGTCGTTAGTGTCCAGCCGGGCTCTTAGTGTTCAGCACGGCCCTCAGCGCGTCCTCCGACGCCTCCAGGGTGCGGTCGATGTCGGCGTCGGTGTGGCTGTAGCTGATATGGTTGCGCTTCAGATTCATCGGCATCTCGAAGACGCCGCGCTTCATGAGCTCCTGCCGATAGCGTACAAACCGGCTGGCGTCGTTCTTCAGTAAGTCGTAGTAGCTCACGATGGGCTCGTCTGACATGAAGTAGAGGACATACACCGACCCGAAGCCCGTCACCACCCCCGGCACGCCGACGCGAGCCACGATCTCGCGCAGCCCAGCGCGCATTCGATCTCCCAGGCGGAAAATGTGATCATGCACCTTTCCGCTCTCCAGGATCTCGATGGTCGCTAGGGCCGCGGCCAGGCAGCTCGCGTGGGCGTTGAAGGTGCCGGCGAAGTACACGGTGCCGCCGGGGCGGGTGTTGAAGTGTTTCATCAGCTCGCGCTTCCCCCCGATGGCCGCGATCGGAAGGCCGTTGGCGATAGCCTTGCCCAGCGTGGTCAGATCTGGCCGGACGCCCGATATCGCCTGATATCCGCCGATGTGATGCCGGAAGCCGGTGATGACCTCATCGAAGATGAGGACGATGCCCTGGCGATCGCAGAGGGCGCGCAAGCCTTCGAGGAAACCCGGCTGGGGCAGGATGCAGCCGAGGTTGTGCGGGATCGGCTCAAGGATGATCGCGGCCACCTCGCCCGGCCGGGCGCGGACGATCCGTTCGACCCCCTCGAGGTCGTTGAAGTCACAGACCAAGGTGTTGTCGACGGCTTCGTCGAGCATCCCCGCCGACGTGGGATCGCGCTCGCCGACTCGCTCTGGCGCGCTCAGGACGTTTCGCAGCAGGTAGTCGTGCCACCCGTGGTAGCAGCCCTGGAACTTGATCAGCTTCGGCCGTCCCGTCGCGGCCCGTGCCAGGCGCACGGCGTGGAAGGTGGCCTCCGAGCCCGTGCAGGAGAAAAGCACCTGTTCCACCGAGGGGACATGGGCGACGACCCGTCTGGCCAGCTCGACCTCGAGCTCGGTGGTGCTGATGCCGTAGAGGTCCGTCACCCGAATCGCCTCCACCACTCGCTCGACGACATCGGGGTAGCAGTGGCCCAGGATGAGCGGGCCGAAGGCGGCGTGGTAGTCGATGTATCGCGCGCCGTCGACGTCCTCAATATAGGCCCCGTTCGCCCGGCGCACGCAGAGAGGCGGATCGATCATCCGGATCGAGGTGTGGACGCCGCCTGGGGTGTAGGCTCTCGCCTCCTCGAGCAGCGCGTCGTTCCCGCCCGTGGTCAGAATGTGCCGGCCTCCCGCTCGACGAGTCGCAAGAACTGCTGGGTCCGCGGCTGCTTCGGCGCTTCGAGGACGTCGCCCGGCGGGCCCTCCTCGACGATGACGCCGCCGTCCATGAAGACCACCCGGTCCGCCACCTCGCGGGCGAACCGGACCTCATGGGTCACCACGATCATGGTCATGCCGCCGTCGGCCAGGCGGCGGATCACCGCGAGCACTTCGGCGACCAGCTCGGGGTCCAGCGCGGAGGTCGGCTCGTCGAATAGCATGAGCCGCGGGGAGATGGCGAGCGCCCGGGCAATCGCCACCCGCTGCTGCTGCCCCCCCGACAAGCGATGCGGCAGATGATGCGCGTGGTGGGCGAGACCCACGCTGCCCAGGAGCGTCATCCCGCGATCGAGGGCCGCCGCCTGCGATCCTCCGTACACTCGAATGGGCGCCTCGACGACGTTCTCGATCGCGGTCAGGTGCTCGAAGAGGTTGAAGTGCTGGAAGACCATGCCGATGCGCGCGTCGGCCCGCGCCTTCGACAAGTTCCGGCTGGGCCGTAGCGCCCCGTCCCCCTTCTCGTAGCCGACGAGCTTACCGTCCACGGTGATCTCACCGCGGTCGAGCCGATCTAGATGGTTGATGCACCGGAGGAGCGTGCTCTTTCCGGAGCCGCTCGGTCCCATGATGGTGACGACCTCGCCGCGGCTCACGGTCACGCTGATCCCGCGCAGCACTTCGCGCGACCCATAGGCTTTCCAAACGTCGGCACACACGACGAACGGCGGGGCGCCGTTGCTGTTGATCGGGCTCGGATCGGCCCCGCGAGTGAGCGGCGTTGTCGGCGCGGGGCGATGGGCGGGCCCGCCGACCACGGCGACGAGCTCAGCGGGCTTCCCATCCGCGGCGGCGGTCTCCGACATCGGGCCCTCCGGTGATCTGGCGCGCTGCCCCATCGCGAGGAACCGCGCGAGGGCGGATTGCCGACCCGCCGACCGATCGAGCTCGAGATTGAAGTGCCGCTCAAGCGCGGCTTGGACCACCGAGATCACCGTGGTCAGCATCAGGTAGATGACCCCGGCCGCCGCGAACACTGTGAAGAACTTGAAGTTCTGCGAGACGATCTGCTGGCTTCGAAACGTGAGCTCGTTGACAAAGATGACCGAGGCCAAGGACGTCAGCTTGATCATGGCGATGGTGTCGTTGGCCATGCCCGGGAGGATGGCGCGCATCGCTTGCGGCAGGATGATGCGCCTGAGAGTCAGGAATGGCCCCATCCCGAGCGAGGTCGCAGCGACGGCCTGTGTCCGGTTCACCGAGAGGATCCCACCTCGGATGATCTCGGCGCTGAAGGCCGCCTCGTTCAGCGAGAAGCCGATCACGGCGGTGGCGAACGTGTCGAGCTTGATGCCCACGATGGGCAGGGCGTCGTAGAGGAACACCAGCTGTAGCAGTTGCGGCGTGCCCCGAACGAACCAGATATAGAACCAGGCGAAGCCGCTCGCGGGAAGAAACTGCGACAGGCGCATGAGCGCGAGCGCCAGGCCCAACAGCAGACCGCCCACCATCGAGAGCGAGGCAATCTGGACGGCAAGGAGGGTTCCGCGGAGCAGGAACGGTGATCCGATGTAGAGCAGCATCTCGCGGAGCCCCTGGAGCACCGCGCTTCCCGCCGCGGGGGCGCCCCCGCCAGGATCCCCGGTGACCCGCTTGCCCGCGCTCAGCTCTTCCAGGGATTTCCCCGGCACTCCCGATCCACCGCTTGGATTGCCGCATCCCGCCACGAGCAGGGCCAGGAGAAGGCACCCCACCAGAGTCACAACTAGCCCTTGTCGTGATCGCGTCACGGCGCCCGTCGCGAGACTCAGTCTTTCAAGGTCTGAGCCGTAATCTGGAGCGTTGGATCGAGCCCGTACTTTTTGAGCAGCGCCTGCTGGGTACCATCCGCCTGCATCTCCTTCAGCCCGTCGGCCAGCGCCTTGAGAAGATCCTCGCGCCCCTTCTTGATGGCCACCCCGACCTTGAACCCCGTCATGATTGCGAAGCCTCGCTCGAAGGCCGCTGGGTTGTCTCTGGCCAGTTGGTCCACGAGCGCGAGGTCCGTCAGCATAAGGTCCGCGCGATCGTTCTGCACGAGGCGCACGCCGCCGGCAATATCCGGATAGGACACCTGGGGGATCTCCGGCTTCCCCGCCGCCACGCACTTCTTGCTCTGGTCGCGGAAGGCTGCTTCCTCCACGGTGCCGAGCCCGGCGGCGGCCCGGATGCCGCACGTGTCGTCCATCGACTTGAGCTTCTTCGGGTTGCCCTTTGGGACGAGCGCCCCGGTCCCCGCCTGCATGTAGACGACGTAGTCGACCTGCTTGGCCCGCTCCGACGTGTAGTAAAGGTTCGACCACATTGCGTCGTTCTGGCCGGCGATGACCGAGGGGAGCAGCCCCGACCAGGCGCCCGTCGCGAACTCAAGCTGAAGGCCGACACACTTGAAGACGGCGCGCGCGAGATCGGCGTCGAATCCGATGATGTTTTCGAAGTTGCCCGGATCTCGGATCGTGTAGGGCGGCGTCGACGGGTCGATGGCGATCTTGAACTTCTTGGCGGCGAGGTTGGGGTAGGCTGTGGCGACCCGCTCCGGCTCGCACTTGGCGAAAGCGGGCGAGTTCAGCGCAGTTGCGACGACACCGACTAGGGCGGCAGCAAACAGCCAGCGAGCGCTCCTCATGGGAACCTCCTGTGGCTTGAGTGGTGGGGTGGCACGTCCGGAGTCGCGACTAGGTCGGCGGCAGCGTTCGCCGGCGGCAGTTCGTAGCTCCCGAAGCATCGTTCGAGCATCGCCCGCGGCGACGCCCAGTCCCAGGCGCCTTCGGCGCGGAGCGACGTCGTCATCGACCGCGAGCCGGCGTAGAACAGCTCGTACTGCTGGTGCCGGCCGGCGAACTCCGACCCGATCAGGTCCCACGCGAGCTTGAACAGCTTCGTGCGCTCGACGGCCGAAACCCCGGGGGAGCGGATGAACCGGTTGACGTCGCTGGCGATCTCCGGATGGTGGAAGTCCAGGTACGAAGAGGGCAACTGCAGGACGCCGGCGCCGGCGAGCTCGCGCACGCAGGTGATGAGTGTCGTATGGTACGAGGCCTGAAGCCAGCTGTTGGCATAGACGTAGGCGGGATTCGGGTACACGAAACCCCGCTCGTCGCGGACGCAGGCGGCGTCGGCGGCGACCACGAGACCGCTCGCCATGGCGCAATAGCTCGCCAGCTCGCCGAGCACCGTGCGCACCGACGGAAGCTTGTCCACGCCGTTCACCTCGGCGATGCGGCGGCCGAGCGCGGCCAGGAACTGGGCCTTGCTCCAGTAGCGCACCTGCGCCTGGTGATTGCCGAGGACGTGGGCGGGCGTGTCGAAGAACTGTCGCCACGTCAGGGCGACGTTCTTGTAGACGAACACGCGCTCCCAGGGGACGAATACCCGGTCGAAGACCAGCAGGGCGTCGGTCTCGTCGAACCGGCTCGACAGGGGGTAGTCGTAGACGCTGGTTGCGTTCGTGGCGTACGACCGGCGGACGAGCATTCGCAAGCCCGGCGTCGCCGCCGGCACCGCGAGCGAGATCGCGTAGTTCTCGTCGCCGGCGCGAAGCGGGAGGATGCAGCTCAGGAACACCTCGTTCGACAGCGGTGCTCCCGTGCCCAACATCTGGGCGCCGCTGACGACGATGCCGTCCGCGCGCTCGTCGACGACGCCTGCGTAGAGCGTCGGGTCCTCCTGCTGGTGGGCGGGCCGCGACCGGTCGATCTGCGGCGGCACGAGCACATAGCTGATGTAGAGGTCGTTGTCGCGCGCGTGCTCGTAGTAGCGCACGATGTTCCGGCCGAAGCGGGGGTCATCTTCAGCGAAGAGGTCTGGGCGCAGCGAGAAGCCGACGAGGAACCCCGCGAAGTGTTCGGGCGATCGCCCCATGAGGCCGTACGTCGAATCGGCGAGGGCCTTGAGCGCGTCGCGGCGCGTCACCAGATCGGCCGGGGTGCGCGGCTGAAGAAAGGCCACGCTGACCGGCGCCCCGGTGCTGGGCGACGCGTAGGTCATCGTCCTGCGGTTTTCCGCTGCGGCGACGCAGTCGTAGAGGCCGGCGATGGAGCGCGCAGCATTCCGGAACGCCGGGTGGTCAGGCGCGCTTCTAACGCGCTCGCCATCCAGGAAGACGGAGCGGCCGTCCCTCAGGCTCTCGAGGTAGCTGACCCCCGTCCGCACGCCCGTCGCCGACATATCCGGAGCCTCGATTCTACCGATGTGTTGGTCCGGCCTGGCCGACTGTTGGCCGATCCGAACTATCGCGCGGCGATGCGGGCCGAGGGGCGCGCGCGATCGCTCGCCCCTTGGGCACGTCTCGTGCCAACATCGTGAGCGTGTGGCTGAGAGGTGGAAGTATCCGTAGAATCGCGGTGGGCACCACGACCCTCGGAGATCTGAAGCCGGCTCGGCGGCTCCGAGTGCCATCGCGCGAGGCAGCTCTGATCAACGCTTGGGCATGCGACCGCGCGATTTGGGGCCTGTATCGCGCAGTCCTGGCTGGCCACGGCCTTCGTCGATGGATTGCCTACAGCGTGAGCACGCACGGGAGGCCAATCGCGCCGAGACGAACTGCCCGCGGCCGGCGGCGATGCGGGGGCTACTTCCTCTTGATGGCCGACATCACCTAAGCCGAGAAGCACTCGAGTTGCTCGAGGATCACTGCGAGGGAGTGCTCACCGGCTGCTCGACGTCGACGACCTCGAGGCCGGGGCGCCTGTGCTAGATCTCCATGAGCTGCTTGGCGATCTGTTCCGGCTGCCCGATCAGCCACGTGCCCGCCTTGATCGCGTGGGCAGGGTCGTCCACGACGAGTGCGGCTTCATATACCCGAACCCCACCTTAACTTAGCCAGGTATCGGTCACCGGGAAAACCCTGTCCGAATTCCCACGTTTTTCCCGAGCGCCGGACCCAGGTGGCTGCGCGTCGTCACATAGGCTGGCCGGTGTGGATGAAGCGGCGCACCACCTCAGCCAACTCAGCGGGGGCGGTCGCGGGGAACATCGTCTCCCCGGACGGAAGCGCATCATGCACCGGCTTCAAGTACCTCATGACTCGGAGCCGGAGGCCGGTCCCGGGCGAGCGGTGGGCCCAATCCCGATCGGTTTTTCCGCTTGACAGAGGTCGGTGCGAACGGTAACCATCTGCCCCTAATGAGATCTCGGCCGAGTGGGTCAGCCTGTGATCGTTGTGCGATTTTCATGAGTCCCACCGCCGAACCTGCGTTCCACCGACCGGCCTTACCAGAGAGGAGGCGCTATGGACTTGACCCGGCGTAACCTACTGAAGGGTGGAATAGCGGCAACGACAGCGGCCGCCACCGTCAGCAGCCCGAGTATATTTGTTCGCCGTCTGACCCAGGCGAACGCGCAAGACAAGACGATCAAGGTTGGCATCCTGCACTCGCTGAGCGGGACGATCGCCATCATCGAGCGTTCCCTACACAACGCCGAATTGCTCGCGATCGAGGAAATCAATGCCAAGGGAGGTATCCTCGGCAAGAAGATCGAGCCCGTCATCGAGGACCCAAAGTCCGAGGTCCGGTTCTTCAAGGAGAAGGCCGAGAAGCTGCTTCTCAAGGACAAGGTCGTGGCGGTGCTAGGGTGCTACACCTCGGCCAGCCGTCAGTCGGTGCTGCCCGTGTTCGAGAAGTACAATGGGGTGCTCCTGTACCCGACGCTCTACGAGGCGCAGGAGTGCAGCTACAACTGCTTCTACACGGGGGCGGTGCCGAATCAGCAGCTCACCGATTTCGTGCCCTGGCTGATCAAGAACGTGGGCCCGAAGTTCTACCTCATTGGCTCGAACTACATCTATCCGAAGGAGACCAACCGCGAGGTCAAGGCGCTGCTCGCCAAGCACGGCGGCCAGACCATCGCCGAAGAGTATGCGCCGCTCGGCCACACGGAGTTTAGTACCAACATCAACAAGATGAAGGCGGCCAAGCCTGACGTGATCTTCTCCGATCTCGTCGGCGACTCGATCGTGGCCTTCTACAAGCAATACCGCCAGTTCGGCATCACGGCCAAGGACATCCCCATCGGCAGCCCGATCACGACCGAGGAGGAGATCAAGGCGATGGGGGCGGAGAACGCCATCGGCCACTACACCTCGTTCAACTACTTCCAGAGCCTCAAGAACCCGCAGAACGAGCGGTTCGTCAAGGCGTTCAAGGGCAAGTACGGGCAGGACAAGGTAACGAACGCGGTCATGGAGGCCGCCTATTTCCAGACATACTTCCTCGCGCAGGCGTTGGAAAAGCTGAAGGGAAGTACCGACGCTGACGCCTTGATCCAAGAAGGCCTGCCGGGTCAGCAGTTCCAGGCGCCGCAGGGCAAGGTCAAGATCGACGAGAAGAACCATCACACCTGGCTGTGGGCGCGAATCGGGAAGGCCAACCCCGAGGGACAGTTCGACCTCGTCGATTCGTCGAAGGACTGGATTCATCCCGAGCCGTGGACGAAGGTGCTCTACCCGGACAAGGACTGTGACTTCACGAAGGTGCCCAAAGGCTCGAAGTCTGGAACTATCACGGTCAAGCCCTGAGCGGCCGCCGCATCCCGGTACTGATCTTTTGTTGCGCGCGTGGAGGGACCGGGGGGTGGTCCCTCCCGCGCCGTCGGCGCGCACGTTAGGGGCGAAGGTCCATGGCACAGGCGCTCTTCACGCAGTTCCTGACGGGCTTCAGCATCGTCGCGATCCTGCTCATCATCTCGCTCGGCCTTGCCGTCATCTTCGGTGTCATGCGCGTGATCAACATGGCGCACGGCGACTTCATCATGGCCGGCGCCTACGTCGCCTTCGTCATGCAGGAGTACTTCCAGCTGAACCTCTTCTGGGGTATCCCGGCCTCCTTCCTGGTGCTCGGCGTGATCGGCATGGTGGTCGAATGGGGACTGATCCGCCGGCTCTACGGTCGCCCGCTCGAAACACTGCTCGCAACCCGAACTGCGATACGTGAAGGCGCCCGACGTGCTCGACGGCGGATTCCAGGTGCCGGGTTCCAACCTGCCATTCGCGTGGTTCCGGCTCTTCATCATCCTCCTCGCCCTCGGTCTCCTCTTCGGGACGTACTGGCTCCTCTATCGGACCGACTTCGGCATGCACGTGCGCGCCGTGAACCAGAACCGCCCGATGGCCGAAGTTCTCGGTATCGACACGCGACGCATCGACCGGTTCGTCTTCGCCTTCGGCTCCGGGCTCGCCGGAGTGGCCGGAGCGATCCTCGCGCCGATCAAAACCGTCTCGCCCACCATGGGCTTCCCGTACGCCGTCGACTCATACATGGTGATTGTGCTCGGCGGCGTCGGTCGCCTGGTCGGGACGGTAGCGGGAGCGAGCGTCATCGGGGAATCGGAAACCGTGCTCTCGTTTCTCTACAACAACGTCATCGCCAAGCTCTTGGTCTTCACGCTGATCGTCCTGGTCATCCGGGTGTTCCCGCAGGGGCTCTTCACGATGCAGCGGCGATGACGAGGGTCGTGTGATGGGCATTGGACTTCCCCGGCGGTACCTATTCCTCGGGCTCGCTGTCATCGCGGTCCTGTTCTTCTTCCCGTACTACGCTGGCGATTTTCGAATGAACCAGCTTGGGCTCTTCCTCTGCTTCGTAATGTTCGCGCTCAGCCTGGATCTGATCTGGGGCTTCACCGGCATCCTAAGCCTGGGCAACGCCGTGTACTTCGGGGGCGGCGCCTACTTCGTCGCGATGTCGCTCAAACTCAAGTACGCGGCCACGAATCCTGCCCGCTACGGCAGCGGCATCCCCGACTTCATGGAATGGAACGGACTCACCGCAGTGCCTCTTTGGATGCGCCCGCTGGAGAACATTTGGTTCGCGGCGCCGGCGGGTGTCCTGGCGATGGGGCTGCTGGCGTTCGTGTTCGGCTTCATCACCTTCAAGCGGCACATCTACGGCGTCTACTGCGCGGTCATCACCCTCGCGGAATCTCTGATCTTCGAGGAATTGATCATCGAGAAGCAAGCGTATACGGGTGGCTTCAACGGGATCACGGACTACGGCAGCTACTCGAGCAACATCACGTTCTACTGGATCATCCTCGCGGTGACGGTGTTCTTCTTCTGGTTCGCGCGACGCCTGACCACCTCGCACTTCGGGATGATCTTGCAGTCGATCCGCGAGAACGAGCTGCGCAGCGAGTTCTTCGGTTTCGAGGTGGCGAATTACAAGATCTTCGTCTTCACGGTGGCGGCGATGATGTCGGCGATCGCCGGCGGCCTTTACGCTGCGCTGAACGGCATCGTCTCTCACCAGGAGATCGGCCCGTTGCTCTCGGTCGAGGGTGTGATCTGGGTCGCCGTCGGCGGACGGGGCACGCTCATCGGCGCGTTCGTCGGTCCCATCCTCATCAAGGGTGCGGAGTCGCTGCTCAGCGAGCAGTTCGCCTGGTTGTGGGGCCTCCTCGTCGGGCTGCTGTTCATCCTTGTCATCGTTCTAATGCCAGACGGGATCGTCGGCACTCTCATCCGGCGCGCACGGCGGAAGCGTGCGCTCGCTGCGGGGCGGCAGCCGGCATACGAGCCCAGCGCGGTCGGGGTGGAAGAGACACCCACCACATTGTGATGACTGCGAATATTCTCGAGATCCACGGTCTCGTCAGTGTGGTGTCCAGGCATCCGATCATCAATCACCTTGATTTCGCTATCGAGGAGGGCGAGTTGCGGGTGCTTGTCGGTCCCAACGGGGCGGGCAAGACCACACTGATCGATCTGATCACGGGACGCCACCGGCCTACGGCGGGGCAGATCCTGTTCAAGGGCCAGCGGATCGACGGGCGCGCCCGACACGAGATCTATCGCCTCGGGATCTCGCGCAAGTTCCAGGTGCCGACGGTGTACGACAACCTCACCGTCTTCGAGAACATGTCGATTGGGCTCCGCGGTCACCGCAGCGTCTTCTCATCGCTCAGCTACCGGATGACGCCCGCCGCGGTCGAGCAGATCGAGCGGGTTCTCGCGCAGATCAAGCTGCTCGAGCGGGCGCGGGAGGAAGCCTTCACGCTCTCGCACGGGGAAAAGCAGTGGCTCGAGATCGGGATGGTGGTGGCCTCGGACCCCCAGCTGCTGTTCCTCGACGAGCCGACGACCGGTATGACGCGAGAGGAGACCAATGCCACCGCGCGACTAATTCGCGATATCGCCAAGACGCGGTCGGTCATGGTCGTCGAGCACGACATGAGCTTCGTGCGCCAGATCGCCCGCACGATCACTGTCTTGCACCAGGGTAGAAAGCTCGCCGAGGGGTCGGTACGCGAGGTAGAGGATAACCCGAAAGTCGCCGAGGTCTATCTGGGAAAGGTGAAGATCAGTGCCGTTTCTTGAAGTGCGGGAGATCGATACCTTCTACGGGGCGAGTCACGTCCTCCACTCCCTCTCGCTCAGCATGGAGCGCGGGGCGATCGAGTGCATCCTCGGGCGAAATGGGGTTGGCAAGACCACGCTGCTGCGCAGCGTCATCGGCTTGACGCCACCGCGGCGCGGCGCGATCATCTTCAAGGGCAACGACATCACGCGTATGCGGGTGAACCAGCGCGCGCGGCTCGGCATCGGTTACGTGCCGCAGGGGCGGGAGATATTCCCCGACATCAGCGTGATCGACAACCTGCGCCTCGGGCTGGTGGCGCGGAGCGATGGCATGACCCGCGTGCCGGATGAGATCTTCGAGTTCTTTCCGATGCTAAAGCTACTGGTCGATCGCCCTGGTGGGCTGCTGAGCGGGGGCGAGCAGCAGCAGCTCGCGATCGCGCGCGCGCTCTGCGGCAACCCGGAAGTGCTGCTGCTCGACGAGCCGACGGAAGGCATTCAACCGTCGGTGGTCGAGGAGATCGAGCGCATCCTCCGGCGGATCCATCAGGAGAAGAAGCTCACAATCCTGCTGGTCGAGCAGAAGCTTGATTTCGCCAAGAATGTCGCGCAAGAATTCACGATCATGGTGAAAGGACGGGTGGCGCGCGAGGCCGACATCCGCAGCCTCACGGACGAGGTGGTCCGCGAGTATCTGACGATCTAAAGTAGTCGAACCGGGGACGCTAGGTCCCTACCTGACAGGGAGGATATGCGATGCCTACTGGAACGATCTCATCCTCGAAGGACACGGTGGGAGTGGCGGTGGTTAACTATGAAGTCCCCGTCGTAGAGACCAAGGAGCAGGTGCTCGACAACTGCCGCAAGATCGCGCAGTACGTAGAGGGCACCAAGCGCGGCTATCCGGGACTCGATCTCATGATCTTTCCGGAGTACTCGACGCAGGGCTTCCACCCCACCAAGTGGAAGGACCTGACGACGACGGTGCCGGGCCCCGAGACGGCGATCTTCTCGGACGCGTGCCGCAAGAACAAAATCTGGGGCGTGTTCTCGATCACCGGTGAGCACAACCCGAAGGGGGCGCCGTTCAACTCGTTCCTCCTCATCAACGACAAGGGCGAGATCGTGCTCAACTACCACAAGATCCTGCCGTGGGTCCCGATGGAGCCGTGGTACCCGGGTAACGAGACCATGGTGGTCGACGGACCCAAGGGCCTGAAGGTAGGGGCGATCATCTGTTACGATGGCAACCACCCCGAGATCGTCCGGGACACCGTCATGAAGGGCGCGGAACTGGTGATTCGGATCCAGGGCTACATGTATCCCTCGAAGGACCAGCAGCGCATGATCTCGCAGGTCCGGGCGTGGGAGAACCTCACCTACTTCGCGGTCGCCAACATGGCTGGCCGCGATCTCGTGTACTCGTACTTCGGCTGTTCCAACATCGTCGATTTCGACGGCCGCGTGCTCGCCGAGTGCGGCACCGGGCCGGGGGAAGTGCAATACGCGCTGCTGTCACTGGGAGCCATCCGCGACGCCCGGCAGAACTGGACAGCCGAGAACCACCTGTTCAACACGCTGCATCGCGGCTACACGGCGATCCCGCCGGACGGTGTCGCCGAGTGCCCCTTCGACTTCTACAAACTTTGGGTGAATGATCCTCAGAAGTGCAAGCAGATGGTCGAGAACCTCACGCGGGCCACGGCGATTCCCGTCGCGGCGACGACCCACTAAGCGCGGTCGGCTGGTTGGCTGGGACTCCGGGGGGATACTTCAGTATCCCCCCGTGTCGTCCAAGGAGCCCATGGAGCTAGGGTATCCGCACCTTCACTTCACCGCAGGGTTCTGGTGGCGGCGATCCGATGGTGATCGGGTCCGATTGGGAATCACGCGGCAAGCCGCCGAGCAGCTGACGTACGTGACGCACGTCGAGTTGCCTGCTGTCGGCGCGAGCTTTCGCGCCGGCGAGCCGGTCGGTGTAATCGAGTCCCAGAAGGTCGTCAGCGATCTCTTCGCGCCAATGAACGGAACGGTGGTCGAGCACAACCCGGCACTCGGCGACCAGCCGTTTCTCGTAAACTCGGATCCTGAGGGAGCAGGTTGGCTCCTGCTCGTGGATCCGGGCTCGCCCGCCCCACCGAGAGCGGCCTGAGGAGGATACCCTGCAATGCGTCTCTGTCCGAGGTGCGGAGGAGCGATGGTGGTCGCGCAGACCATCACCGTCGGTGGCCTCGAGAATAAGGACATCGCCTGGCGGTGTGAGTATGACGGGGTGATGGCCGAACTGCGCCATCCCGTCCAGTACGTACACCTGAATGTCGGTGACATCGACGACGTGGACGGGCGCCGCCGCCGGCTCGTGTACAAGGAGATCCGCGGCGCCGAGCTGGTCGTGTATCACGAGTGGGTGCGCGAGGGGGCAGCCGCGCCAACCGGCGTCGACCGGCCGCCAGGAAAGCGTCCGAGTCCCCCCGCGGAGTCGGCGAGCCGCCCGGCAGCCCCGAAGCGCGCCAGGACCGCCAAAAGTGCCAAACAAACGGCCCGCACCATTGCCGCGAAACCTGCAGGAGCCGCCGGGCGCGCACCGACGGCGAAGCGCCAGGTCTCGACGAGGCCACCGGCGCGCTCGAAGCGTCCGCGGCGGTCGGGCCGGAACCGGGAGCGGTAGATGCTCCGCGACCGGCTCCCGCTCGACGGCCGGTCCTATGTGGAGTCCGTCCGGGAACTCGAGCGGCTGATCCGCGGCACCCCCGACCTGTCGAACCTCGCTGACATTCGCGCGTTCCTGTCGACGGCCCCGTCGAGCCTCATGGGCGAGCGGACGGCAGAAGAGTGTTTGGCGGCGGACGAC
>WNFJ01483644.1_pt2 | contig 18789 bp, 15 predicted proteins | sample 5400461 | NCBI WGS metagenome assembly WNFJ01 (sample SAMN13153349, study PRJNA577476) | soil metagenome | isolation source: 115 cm saprolite on Douglas fir-dominated hillslope | place: USA:California | collected 2013-09-17
TTGGCCGAAATCAGCGCCTCATGCGGCTGATACACCCAATTGATATACGCAGCAACGTAACGACTGTGGGTATTGGTGGCCTGCAGGGTCACGCCCCGGTCAATATACAGGTGAACGTGACTTTTCAGCGTGAACGGTCCGGTAACATAGACGGCGTTTTTGCCGGCCACGCTGAGCTCCACGATTCCGCCGCCCTGCACTGCACAGGCATTGACGGCATTTTGAATGGCGGCGGTATTGTCAGTCATTCCATCCCCTACGGCCCCGAAGCTGAGCGGATTGCAGACCGTTGGCGGGGTGCCCCAGCCGCCGCCGTCGCCGCACGATGCGAGCAACACGGATAATGAAGCTGGCGCGGTCAGACGCGTCAACAGATCCATGAACGACCGGCACCACACAGCCAGCTCACTTCCAAGGGTCCTTGAGGAGCTTGTGCTCCCATGCCAGCGAGTGCGACACGATCGCCTGTAGGTCGTCGTAGCGCGGCTGCCACCCGAGTTCCGCCCGGATGCGATCGGCCCGGGCCACCAGGTAGGCAGGATCGCCGGCGCGGCGCCCCTCCTCGCGGATGATCAGGGGCTTGCCGCCGACGAATTCCACCATGCGCAACACCTCGCGTACCGAGTAGCCATGACCGTAGCCGACATTCAGCGTGACCGATTTGCCATTGCCGCGCAGATAGTCGAGAGCGTTCAAATGCGCGGCAGCCAGATCCTCGACATGCAGATAATCCCGCATACCCGTCCCATCCGGGGTGGGGTAATCACTGCCGAATACGGATACATGAGGGCGTTTGCCCACCATGGCTTCGCAGGCCACCTTGGTCAACAGGGTGGCGCCCTGCGTCGCCTGACCGATCCGTCCGCCGGGGTCCGACCCGGCCACATTGAAATACCGCAGGGCCACATAGCGCAGTCCGCTCACCGCGGCGACATCGCGCAGCATCCACTCGCTCATGAGTTTGGACGTGCCGTAGGCATTGATGGGACGCGTCGGCGACTCTTCGTCGGCATAACCCTGATCCGGCATGCCATACACCGCAGCCGTGGACGAAAAGACGAAGTGCTTGATGTGGTGTTCGAGGCAGACCTGCAGCAGTGCACGCGTGGAGCAGGTGTTGTTGCCGTAGTACTTGAGGGGTTGAGCCACGGACTCGGGCACGATCGTATGCGCTGCAAAATGCATGACCGTCTCGATCCGGTGCTCCGCCATCAACCGCGACACCAGCGCAGAGTCGCCCACGTCGCCGACAATGAGCTCGCCTGCGGTCACCGCCTGCCGGAAGCCTCGGCCCAAGTTATCCAGGACGATGACTTTCTCAGCGGCCTCGCCCAATTGCCGTACGACGTGACTGCCGATGTAACCGGCGCCGCCGGTGACCAGAATGCTTCCCTTTGACACACCCATTCCTCGCAACCGGGCTCATGCCCGCCTAAGGGTGGGCAGTATCGGTGGGTCCGGTGTTTCTTACAATGCGCCGGGGCTTGAGACTGGTGACTTTGCGGTCGTCGGCGGCTGAGGCCAAGGTAGCTTGGCGCGCCGACACCAGATCATGCGATTCAGGCGCCGGTTTGTATTCTTCGACGACTTCGCCCAACAAATGCAACGCCCGATGGCAATCGAATCGGCTCATCGCCACGAGGATCTCTTCCAGCAAGGATTGAACGCGCTCCCAGGGTAAGGAATGCTCAATGGCCCGCAGGATCATCGGGTGCTCGGTGCCGGTGACATTGTTGCCGATCAGCAATTCCTCGTAGAGCTTCTCCGCCGGACGCAGGCCGGTATAGGAGATCTCGATATCCCCTTCGGGATGGTCCTCGTCGCGTACCGTCAACCCCATGAGATTGATCATGCGCCGAGCCAGATCCCCAATCCGGACCGGTTTGCCCATGTCGAGCACGAAGACATCGCCGCCCTCCGCCATCGACCCCGCTTGAATCACGAGCTGCGCGGCCTCCGGGATGGTCATGAAATAGCGGATTACTTCAGGATGCGTCACGGTTACCGGGCCACCGGCTTTGATCTGCTCATTGAACAGCGGTACAACCGAACCCGAGGATGCCAGCACATTGCCGAAACGCACCATGCAAAACCGCGTCTTGCTGCCGCGCCGATGCAGGCCTTGTAGGACAATTTCGGCGAATCGCTTGGTCGCACCCATGACGTTGGTGGGATTCACGGCCTTGTCGGTGGATATCAGGACGAATGTCTCCACCTCGGTCTCATGCGCCGCTTCTGCCGCATACCAAGTGGCAATGACGTTGTTATGGATCCCCTCTATGACGTTCTGTTCAACAATGGGCACATGTTTGTAGGCCGCCGCGTGGTACACGGTCTGCACACGGTATGCCTGCAGGATGTCGCGCAAGCGGAACTTGTGGTGGGCATTGCCGATCAGGCCGACCAAATCGACCGCCAGCGCGTGTTGGTCCGCAAAATTGCGCAGTTCGCGCTGAATGTTGTATAGGGCCAATTCAGACATTTCGAACAAGACCAGCCGCTTCGGGCCTAGGCCGATGATCTGCCGACACAGCTCGGAGCCGATGGAGCCGCCGGCCCCGGTTACCATGACGACGTGATCGCGAATGCAGGCGTCGAACAGACCCGGCTTGGGCGGCACTGAATCGCGTCCCAGCAGGTCGCACACGTCCACTTCGCGGATGTCGCCTACCGCCGCGATACCGGTCACCAACTGTTCGAATTCCGGGACAGTTTGCACATGCACGCCCAACGGCTCGAGCCCGCTCAGGATTTCCCGGCGCCGGCGACGAGTCAAAGACGGCAGCGCGAGCAGAATACGGTCGATATTGCGCTCTTTGATCAATGCGGGGAGTTGTTCAGGTGGGTAAACCTTGATGCCGTTGACCATGCGGCCGTGCAGGCTCCTCTTGTCGTCGACGGGGGTCGAAGGCGCGGGTGGTCGACAATGCGGTGGAGAGGTTGGCACCGGCGTCCCCCGCTCCGTAAATGGCCACCCGCGCAACGGTCGGCTGGATGTAATGGGTCAACAGGTAGTAGCGCAGCACGAAACGGGAGCCAGCCACGTACAGCAGCGCGAGGCAGGAATAGATGGTCACGACGCTCCAGGAAAGCGCCGGTATCCTCAGCCACACGCCTAAAACACCCAGCACGACGCCACTCAAAAAGACCGCAAAAGCGACAGCGAATACTGCTTTGTGCCCGAGAAAGCGGATAACAGCACGGTACAGGCCCATGCGCACAAAAATCGGGGTACTGACGGCAACGACCGCCAGATAGGCAGGCCAATCAGTGATTGAAAATGCCGGGTTTCCGGTCTTGAGAGTCAAAGCGGCCCACAGGGCCAGCGGCATCATGATCGAATCGGCGCAAACCGAGATGACTCGTTTGAGCGGTCCCGGCAGCTCTACGGTTTGCCGTGCAAAGTCACCAGTTGTTTCCACGGTCTTTAAACCCAAGGTGAACCTCCCTGACACGCTTCCCCTTGCCGCCGGCCATAAACGTTCACTTTCGCCGCAGACAAGGAATTTTATCTCCCTGCCACACAGTGTACCGCTTTTATTTGAGCAGTCACCGTTGGTCTAGCGAGTTTACGGCGAGTTAATGCAGTAACGCGCCATGAGAGATCGCGTTGACCGCGTTGCAGAGGACGCACGGTTTAGAGTCGAGCGTCGGCGGAATGTTCTTTGAACCACGCATAGGTGCGTTCGATGCCATTTTTGAGCGGGATTTTCGCCTGCCAGCCGAGTTCGGTCAGTCGCGACACGTCCAGCAGCTTACGCGGCGTGCCATCCGGTTTGGTGGAATCGAAAATCAGGCGACCGCTGTAGCCAATCGCAGACATCACGAGCTCGGCCAATTCACGAATCGTCACATCCTGGCCCCAGCCAATATTGACGATCGGCTCCGCATCATAAGACTGTAAAAGGTACATGACGGCGTCGGCCAGGTCGTCCACATGAAGGAACTCACGGCGCGGCGTACCAGTCCCCCATACCGTCACGCTCTCGTCCCCGCGAACCTTGGCTTCGTGGAAGCGCCGGATCAACGCCGGCAGCACATGCGAGTTCTGCAAATCAAAGTTGTCGCCGGGACCGTACAGGTTGGTCGGCATCAAGGAAATCGCGTTGAACCCGAATTCCCGGCGATACGCTTGACACATCTTCACACCCGCAATCTTGGCGATGGCGTACCACTCGTTGGTCGGCTCGAGGGGACCGGTCAGAAGATACTCCTCCTTGATGGGTTGAGGAGCGAGTTTGGGATAGATGCAGCTCGATCCCAAGAAGACGAATTTGGCGACGCCCGAGCGATGAGCGGCATCGATGACATTGTCTTGAATTAATAGATTGTCGCGAATGAATAGCGCCGGTCGGGAATTGTTGGCGTGAATTCCGCCCACGCGGGCGGCCGCCATGATGACCGCCTCCGGGCGTTCGGCCTGAAAAAACTCTCGAACGGCGACCTGATTCGTGAGATCGAGTTCATGATGTGTCCTCAGTACCAGATTAGTGTGACCCAGCCGCTGAAGGGCTCTGACTACTGCTGAACCCACCAAACCACGGTGGCCGGCCACATAAATTCGAGAGGTTTGCGTAAACTGCACCGGCTTTACTCGTGGTAGGTGTAGACCTTGAAGCCCTCTTTGGCGACCAAGGCGTCTCGCTTCGCGATATCTAAGTCTGATGCGACCATTTCGGCTACCAATTCTGGGAAAGTGACCTCAGCCATCCAGCCCAGTTTATCTCGTGCCTTTGTAGCATCACCCAATAGAGTTTCCACTTCCGTCGGCCGGAAGTATCGAGGGTCCACGCGAATAAGCGCGCGGCCGGTGGCAGCATCGATACCCACCTCGTCCACCCCCTCACCCTGCCATTCGATCTTCATGTCAAGCAATGATCCGGCGGCAACCACGAAGTCTCGAACCGAAAATTGCTTGCCGGTCGCGATGACGAAGTCCTCCGGCACATCTTGTTGCAACATCAACCATTGCGCACGAACATAATCGCGCGCATGCCCCCAGTCGCGCCGCGAATCAAGGTTACCGAGATGCAACGTTTCCTGCAGGCCGACCTTGATGCGTGTCAAGGCACGGGTGATCTTGCGTGACACAAAGGTTTCACCGCGCAGCGGCGATTCGTGGTTGAACAATATGCCGTTGCAGGCGAACAGTCCATAAGCCTCCCGGTAGTTCACCGTAATCCAATAGGCATACACTTTGGCGGCGCCGTAGGGTGAGCGAGGATAGAAAGGCGTCGTTTCCCGTTGCGGGATTTCCTGCACTTTGCCGAACATTTCCGACGTGGACGCCTGATAAAAGCGCGTTTTTTTTTCTAGACCCAAAATACGAATGGCCTCTAGCACTCGCAGCGTACCCACAGCGTCGGAGTTTGCCGTGTATTCGGGGGTCTCAAATGACACCGCGACGTGACTTTGAGCAGCCAAATTGTAAATCTCGTCCGGCTGCACTTCCTGAATGATCCGAATGAGATTCGTCGAGTCAGTGAGATCGCCGTAGTGCAGCTGAAGACGGAGGTTCTTCTCATGCGGATCTTGGTACAGGTGATCTATGCGATCCGTGTTGAACGAGGAAGCGCGGCGCTTAATGCCATGGACAACATATCCTTTACTCAGTAGAAACTCGGCAAGGTACGCGCCATCCTGACCGGTGATTCCGGTAATTAAAGCGTTCTTTGTCAATTCCCGTGCTCCATGTGAAATCGTTTAGAGACCGCGTCCGATATTATCTGAACTACGGTATATCTTTTGGGCAATGACAATCCTGTCGGTTTTGTCCTACCGAGTTAGTGCCGATTAGCCCACAAGAGGGACTATAGCAGTGTAAGTATCGCGCGCTTTCCGCATGCCCGTATTGAAACGCAGCTACGGCTCGCGTCTTCCAGCACCAGCAAGTAGCGCAAAAACAACGAGAGGCGACAGCGCCCCTGCGAAGCAAATCCGAGCGTTGTCTGGGAAGCGGTTGACCACATACGCCCAAGGGAGTAGCCAGCTAAGATTTATGACGATAACGATCAGGGTGACCCGCTCGTGGCTTCCCCATCTGCGTGCCAGATGCTGGTACGCGTGCATTCGATGGGGCTCCGACCAACGATCGCCGCGCAGAAGTCGCCTGAGCAGAGTAATCGTCGCATCCACCAGGAATACCCCCCCCAATATGGGTAATACTTCAATTCTAATGCCTCCGCGCTGAGTAGCGATTATGACTAGCGCCGTCACCATGAACCCAAGAAATCCGCTGCCAACATCGCCCATAAAAATACGTGCCGGGGGCCAATTCCACACCAAACACCCAAGGCTCGCTGCAGATAGACTTAACATCGCGGCAGTCATCCCGGAATCACCGCAACTACGCCAATTGAGCCATGCTGCGGCCGCCGAAACGAAGATCGATTCGCTTCCAGCGATCCCGTCAATCCCGTCCATAAAGTTGAATAGATTCGTGCCCCAAGCCAAGACGAGCACGGCGAACACCGAGCCAACCCAAAACTCGCTCAAACCCCATCTGGCCAATTCTCTCTCTGGAAAGCCTCCCACGAGAGCAATGACGAATACTGCGGCGACTAAATGTACGCTCAACCGCGATCTCGCGGTGAGCTGACGCCGATCGTCAAGATATCCTATCCCTGCGATCGCACACCCCGAAGCGATCAATGTAAACGCAGTTTTTGTGTCAACCAGACCACAGCTGGAAAGTGCGCATAACGCGGCCATAAACGACACCACGATTGCGATGCCTCCCGCACGCGGGGTTGGTACGGTGTGGGAACTCCGCACGTTGGGTAGATCGACGATATTTCGTTCGAGCGCGTGGCGGCGTACGAAGCCGACGAGAACGACCGAGAATGCGAATGTCCCCAGTAGAATGGCAAGGATTTCCATACTCACCGATTTCGCTCGGCTCGGAATGCGGCGACAGTTCGGGCCAATTCCCCATCCAGGGAACTCGTCGGTCGCCAGCCCAGTTGCACGCGCGCGGGCGATGCGTCTATCTGCAGTGAATCGCAAAGCCGATCAATTTCCGCGCGTGCTCGCAATGGCGTAGCGAGACGGCGAAGCCATTTGGGTGAGAAACGAAACAACCGCGAACGATGATTCATATGTCGCGATAGTCTACGCAACAGTTCTGGAGTCGAAACGCACTCATCATCTGCTATAAGCCATACTTGTCGTGCGGCCCCCGGATGAATCATGGACGTTTCGATAAAATGCACCAGATTAGCTAACCCTATGAGGCTTCGTCGATTCCCGATCGATTCAAAGGGCAGCGGTATTCCTAGGTCCACTAAACGCATGAGTCTGTGAAAATTCGCCCTGACCCCGGGTCCGTAAACCAATGGAGGCCGGATGATGACCCACTCCATTTCACTGCGTCCGCAAACTTCACGGATAACCTGCTCCGCCGCCAGTTTGGATCTCGCATAAGGGTCACGAGGATCAGGTTTATCGGTCGCACGATACAGCGTTGCGCCACCCTCACCATTGACCTTTATGCTGCTCAAGAAAACCAGCCGGCGGACGCCTGCGTTCGCAGCCTGCTCAGCGACGAAACGCGATCCCTCAACGTTCATTTGATGGTAAGCATTCTCCGCATCAAGGTCCGCTCCCATCTGATGCACCCGCGCTGCAAGATGCACAACGCAATGGGCCGAAGCCATAGCGGCCTGCCATTTGGCAGGTTCTGCCATCATCCTCAAGGGTTGACTTCTAACATCCCAACCTTGCCTAACTAATAAGGCGCAGAGTTCAGTCCCGACAAACCCACCGCCACCGGTTACATATACCGATCTTCCCGTAATCAACGCGAAGTATCCTCACAACGCCATCTCCAAGCGTCAGCAGCGCTAAGCATGGTGCTCACGGATTCCTCTGCCCATTTAATTCTCCCTGTAAAACGCGACAATTCTTAACGGAGGCACTTGCGGTTGTCTGCGAGATTGTGACATTCGCAGCCTCAGAAGCGCTAGCAGGGTTGGCAGCCAAATTCGTAGGCAATAAACGCGGCCGGCTTCGCTATACGGTCTGGGTGAGAGCCGCACGAACCGCAAGCAATGTCTGTACTCGGGGCGGTCTCAAAAAAATCCAACGCAAAATGCGGGCGCCCTGCGAGATACCGTACCAAGGGATGTTAGCTGCCCTTGGGTCGTGCACGGCGAAACGACGCAGCTCGGCCCGCGCGTCGCGGCTCGGCCATATTCTGCTTATAATAAAGCTGAGTGCTTCGCGGGGAGTTCTCGACCACTCGATTCCTGGAAAGGCATATACTTTTATGTTCGACCAAGAGACGTCCGTCAGGCGCTGCCGACGGGCGATCTTGCGGAGCAACCACGGACACTCTCCATCCAGGCAAGCTATGACATACGGCGGGATTGCGGTCGGATAGTAGCGTGCCGTAAGCATCAACGGCGCCACAGCCCACCACAGTGGCTGATCACCTGGACGGGCAAGCAGCAACTCGTCCCAATCGCGACGAGCGAAACGTTCGCCCAACCGGGCAATATCGTGCAACTGAATGAGCCTCAGCGCGTGGGCTCTAATATTCCCCGCTGCATGCAGCAAAAGGTGCATCATGAGAGATGCAGCCGAGCGATAGTCGTTAAGACCTGCAGGCGGCACCTGCGGGAACATGAATTGAGTTATATCGGTCTCGCGGACAGGCAGGCGTTCCCGTATAGTCGTGTGCAATTCAATCTTAATTGGATTATCCATGTGCTCGCCGAAGCCAGCACTCGAGTCTTTCCCGACTCGCGACTCAAAGAGTTGATGCCGCCAGTTGCTGAAGGTCACCTCAAAACCGCAATCCTGCAGCAGCCGGGTCGTCGCTTGCACGTCGTCGTTGCGCACCAGCAGGTCAACATCGGCCATAGGCCGATCGCCAGCCTGATAGATGCCGATTGAGTGCAGCGCCACGCCTTTTAGCGGAAGTAGCGCAATGCCTTTGTCACGGGCGCCCAAATCGATTCTGTCCAATAGCTGCTCTATCCGGCGATGCCGCGCAGCGACATGATTTCGCTGTTCATGGAGAAATTGGAGCCAGCTCGGAGGGCCCGTCCAGCACGATTTTTTTAGTAACAGCGGAGCTACTCCCTGCATTGTCGCCACGGCCCGGGCAACGCACCATTCAAAGTTATCCCAAGCGGGTAGTTGCCCGGTAGGCAGGGTAAGCTCACGTGCCAGGATATCGGTGGTATCGCGCAGCGCAGCAGCGACCTTGTCAAGGGGTGGTAGAGTCATGGCCCCACTAGTACTCACAGGGTTACCGACCCAAAACCTCGGCTGGTCCGTCTCTTTCGAGCACTGGTGCTGCACCGCATGCCGAGAAGGGTTTGCATGTTGCGTCGGTGCGAAGATTGATGCACGTCGTCCATGTCCAGTGAGTACCAGTTTCAGCCCTCCAAGTTTCTCCCGTTTTTTAGAAAAGGCGACTCATTGACTAGTTCTGCATCCGAGCGGCCCAATAGCCTAATTTTTCTGAAATAGAAACTCGTTACAACCCATGCGATTGGTAGTGATCAGGTTTTTCAGCGTGAAATCTGCGTTCCGGTAGAGCAAGAAAATCTGCTCCGGTTTAGCTACTTCGAATGGATAGCCGCCGAGCCAGTCGATCCAGTCGTAGTAAATCGACATGCCTCGCCTGCTCCGGTATTCGATAAAATACGCCCACGGGTTCTTATACCTGAGCATGCTTAAAACAGCGCACTGCAGGGAAAAGTACGGAACGAAAATCGTCGTAACAATCATCTTGCCGAGGAGATTGCTGCAATAGGCCCGCTTCACCGTGGACCACAATCTTGACGCCAACCCTTGATCGTTGTAGATCGCGATATACAGATAGCCGCCTTTCTTGACTGGAAGTTGTGCGTTTTCCAGCGCCACCTGCATGGCTCCCGTGTGATGCAATACGCCCCATGAATAAACGATATCGAAAGTACCCAACCGCCGAACGTAGCTTTCGTCCAACGCCGATCCTTCTTCGACAGTCCAGGATGGATCCCTCGGAAAGTAGCGGTCCTTAAGCTCGGCTGTGCACGCAACCGATTGCGGATCGTAGTCAAAAGAATGAACTACGGCCCCCAACCTTCTGGCGGCGAGGCTAAACAGCCCGCTGCCGCTTCCCATGTCTAGGAATCTCTTTCCGGACAGGTCGGTCTGCCCAAGCATACGCTGTATGGACTGCTCCGCCTGCTCGATTCGCTGACCATTCAAAGTAGCGAGAAAACGGTTCCAGTTTGCTCCGAAGCGAAAGCGCTTCCCTCGACCGACTTCCGCAGAATGCTGGGTGCTCATTACAAGCCCTCTTGCAGCTTCATCTATATGTCCTTTTGCCGCGTCATTTGATGCTAGTCCGCATGACGTCGTCGATCCCTCAGCTAGTGCTGGCGGCATCGTCAAAACAACCATGATCTGAGAATTCGAACGCAATTGCGAGTGCGCGGTATGGCAATCAGCACATGCGCTCAGCTGGGCGCAACGGATTGCCATGCCCAGACAGCCTCGCCCCATCACACCATTTGGAAGTCTCGCCGCCTCAACCAGTCAGACTCGCGGATCGCGTTGATAAGCAACTTTGCCACGTACGGTCGCTGAACCCTCATAATTTCAGCTAAAAAAGCAGGGTCCCGGGCATGTGTCAAGATCATCGCGGGCTGACCAGCCCATCAGTCACGGTCGATATTGCGTCCATATCTACATAGTACAACAACGCTGATCGTATAAACTTCGCTAGATTCTTCACTAAGCCACCTTAAGTTTGGGAGCCTTCATGCGAGTTCTCGGTCGATCAAAGATAGCCATCATAGGTTTGGGATATGTCGGTTTACCGCTCGCTGTCGAGTTCGGCAAGAAATATCGCACCGTAGGATTCGATGTTGACCCAACCCGCATCAAGGAACTACGTGTTGGTCGAGATAGGACGCTCGAGGCAACTGCCGCTGACCTCAAGGCATCCCACAAGCTTACGTTTACAACCAACGCCAAGGAACTGGATTCCTGCCATATATTTATCGTCACGGTACCGACGCCGATTGATAAATACAAACGTCCCGATCTGGAACCTCTGATAAAGGCTAGCGAGACTATTGGAACTGTGCTCAAGAAGGATGACGTTGTCATCTACGAATCCACCGTATTCCCGGGCTGCACCGAAGAAGTCTGTGTGCCGGTGCTAGAACGAGTATCGGGTCTACAATTTAATCGTGATTTTTTTTGCGGTTACAGCCCTGAGCGAATAAACCCAGGTGACAAACAGCATCGGCTCCCGACTATCGTTAAAATCACTTCAGGTTCTACGCCCGTTGTAGCTGATTTTGTAAATTCCCTGTATCGCTCGATTGTGACTGCGGGCACGCACCAAGCAGCCAGTATTCGGATTGCGGAAGCAGCCAAAGTTATCGAGAACACTCAGCGCGACGTCAATATTGCGTTGATAAATGAGCTTGCTCTCATTTTTAGTCGATTGAACATTGACACCGAGCAAGTCCTACAAGCTGCCGGCACTAAATGGAATTTCCTGCCATTTCGACCGGGGCTCGTCGGGGGCCACTGTATTGGATTTGATCCCTATTACCTGACCTCATAAGGCTCAGGAGATCGGCTATCATCCCGAGATGATTTTGGCCGGGCGGCGCATTAACGACAATATGGGACTACACGTTGCCCAGAGGGTTATCAAGGCAATGACCGAGCTAAACATTTTTGTAGCCAAAGCGAAAATCTTAGTTCTCGGATTGGCTTTCAAAGAGAATTGTCCCGATGTCAGAAATAGCAAGGTTGTTGATATTGTGCGTGAATTGAAGAATTTTGATGCCAAAGTGGATGTCTACGATCCGTGGGTGAGTGCCGACGCGGCCAATCGCGAATATGGGATTCGCCTAACTAGTAAACTGAAAAAAGGTACTTACGACGCGGTAGTAATTTCGGTTGGCCACACCTTGTTCAAGGAATTGGGTGTCCGCAAGATTCGCGCGCTCGGGAAGAAGACGCATTTGCTATTCGACGTGAAATATTTGTTCGATGCGAATCAAACCGATCAACGCCTGTAGAGGATGAATAATGAAGATACTCGTAACCGGCGCCGCAGGATTCATCGGGTTTCATACTGCACGTGCGTTGCTCGACCGCGGTGAGACGGTTGTCGGACTCGACAATTTGAATACGTACTATGAACCCGCTCTGAAATTGGCGCGCTTGCAAATGCTCGAGCAATACGCAAATTTCAGTTTCCTCGAACTGAACATCGCCGACCGAGCCGCAATGGAGGTTATCTTTCAACGCGAAAGATTCCAACGAGTAATCCATTTGGCGGCCCAAGCCGGGGTGCGCCACTCGATCGACCACCCGCATATCTACGTAGAGAGCAATGTCACCGGATTTTTGCACGTTATTGAAGGTTGTCGGCGCAACGACGTAGAGCATTTAGTTTACGCATCTACGAGTTCGGTCTACGGGGCGTACACTACTATGCCTTTCAAGGTACGACAAAATGTCGATCACCCGCTCACGCTTTATGCCGCCACAAAAAAGGCCAATGAATTGATGGCGCACAGCTATTCAACGCTTTACGGTTTACCGACCACTGGTCTGCGTTTTTTTACCGTTTATGGGCCATGGGGCCGGCCAGACATGGCATTGTTTTTGTTCACCAAGAATATTCTCGAGGGTATACCCATTGACGTCTTCAACTACGGTCATCACAGACGGGATTTCACATATGTCGATGACATCGTCAATGGTGTAATCTCGGCAATGGATAAAATTGCGGCTCCGAACCCGCAATGGGACTCCGCTAACCCGGATCCGAGCACGAGTCGCGCTCCTTATCGTCTGTACAACATCGGCAACTCGCGTCCAGTTGAGTTAGTAGATTACATTTCGATATTGGAGAACAAACTCAATAAGAAGGCCCAAAAGAATTTACTTCCGATGCAATTGGGTGACGCGCCGGATAACTGGGCAGATGTTGAGGCGCTGGTACATGACGTGGGGTACAGACCGGTCACGACCGTGGAAGCCGGTATTGGGTATTTTGTGGACTGGTATCTCGACTATTACCGCGTTGCGTGATGAGGTGATGCGCGTACCGTGAAGATTCTTCACGTAATTATCGGTTTAGGCGCCGGCGGCGCAGAGCAGATGTTGCGCCGCCTTATAGAATCTCATCGTGGCAGCTCGGAGTTCCATCATTGCGTTGTCTCACTCACTACGCCCGGGGTCCTTGGTGCTGCTCTCGGTGCAGGCGGAGTCGATGTGCAAGCCTTAGGGATGCGCGGCATATTAAGCGGGCCGATTACCATGCTCCGTCTTACGAGGTTAATCCGCCGGATACAACCCGACGTCGTTCAGACCTGGATGTATCACGCCGACTTCATCGGTGGCTTGGCAGCGCGAGCGGCTGGTAATAGGCATATAATTTGGGGAATACGCGGTACGGACATGCTCGAGGGAACGTCGTACACCACTTTTGTCGTTCGTCGAATTTGCGCGCCGCTCGCGCGACTGATACCGGCGGTCATCGTTTGTGCGGCAGAGGCGTCGCGCCTCTCCCACGCGGCAATCGGCTACGATGAGTCAAAAATGGTCGTGATTGCCAATGGCTTTGAGTTACCAGAACCTCCGCGGAATTTGGAACACCGGCGCGCATTTCGCGCCGGGCAGGGATGGTGCGATGAAGAGATCGTGGTCGGGTGCATCGGACGGTTTAATTTCTACAAAGATCACGCGAACTTCGTCAGGGCTGCGGGATTGCTCGCGAAGCGCTATACGTCGGTGCGCTTTCTAATGATTGGCGAGGGGATCGACCTCGAAAATGAAGAATTGCGCGAACTCGTTGCCAGTACCGGCTTCGCAGACAAGTTCAAATTGCTTGGTTTTCGTCAAGATGTTTGGAATTGTCTCAACGCGATGGACGTATTCTGTTTATCATCACGCTCAGAGGGATTTCCCAATGTTGTTGGCGAGGCGATGTCTGTCGGATTGCCATGCGTTGCGACGGACGTGGGAGATATCAGAACACTCTTGTCGGACACCGGCGTCATCGTACCCAAGGAGGATGCGTCGGCTCTCTGTGAAGGTCTCGCGCAAATTGTCAAAATGCCGCGTGCCTTGCGCGAAGCGATGGGGCAACGAGGACGAAACCGGGTGATTGAGGAGTTTTCCATGGCGCGAGCCACGGACAGGTTCCAGACGATCTACAGGTCAGTGTCTGAACGCGTGATTCCGGAATCCAGTCGGACTACCGAGCCGTCGTGAAAGATCTTCAAGGCGTGGGGCCATCTACCCCTGCACGCGGGTGACACAATTGAAACCCGATAGGCACCGAGCGGAGAATCGGGTAGATGGACTCTTCCGGACGTTCCTCGGCCAGTCCGCGTACGCCGCGAAGCCGAGCCAGCGTCTCCCAAATGGCGGAACAGATATGCTCTTATGTGTGGAATAGCTGGTTTTTGGACATCTCGCGCGTTAACGGTGCCGCCGGAACGAATACTGGAGAGCATGACCGCCGCAATTGCGTATCGCGGTCCTGACGGCGAGGGTTTTTATTGGGACGGGTCCTCCGGAGTGGGCCTGGGTCATCGAAGGCTCGCCATCGTGGATCTCTCTGAAGACGGACACCAACCGATGACGTCTCGGAGCGGCAGATTTGTGCTGGTATTTAACGGTGAGATTTACAATTTTGAACGCCTTCGCGCGATTCTCTCCCCGCTGGGTCACAGCTTTCGAGGTCATAGTGACACCGAGGTTATGCTAGCCGCATTTGAACAATGGGGCGTACGGGCCGCGGTTGAGAAATTTGTGGGTATGTTTGCATTCGCGGTTTGGGATCGCGTTGAACGAAAGTTGATTCTCGCGCGCGATCGGTTCGGGAAGAAGCCCCTCTACATCCACCTTGGAAGTCATTTAGTCGGCTTCGCCTCCGAGCTGAAGGCCTTGCGTCAATTACCTGGCTTCGCGCCACAAATTGATCGGCAATCGTTGACCCTTTATCTGCGCCACAACTACGTGCCCTCCCCACGGTCCATTTATGAGGACACCGTGAAGCTGCAGCCGGGCCGCCTCGCGACCGTTGCGTTCGAAAACGAAGCACCCGTGATTCAGTACAGTACATATTGGGACGCACGAGCGGTTCGCGACGGCGCGCGTGGGGAGCCGGTCCAGGGCTCTGAGGCGGGCGTTCTCGATCAACTCGACGAATTACTCCGGGACGCCGTCGCTATCCGAATGATCGCAGATGTTCCCTTGGGGGCATTCCTATCGGGTGGCATCGATTCCTCGTTGATCGTCGCGTTGATGCAGGCCCAAAGCACCCGGCCGGTCAAGACGTTCTGCGTGGGCTTTTCCGAGGGCGAGTTCAACGAGGCGCCGTTCGCAAGGGCGGTTGCGCAGCATATTGGAACCGATCACACTGAAACAATTCTGACGCCGCAGGATGCGCTGGATCGCGTTCCTCGTTTGGCTTCCATTTTTGACGAGCCGTTCGCCGACTCATCGCAACTCCCCACGTTGTTGGTCAGCGAGGTGGCGAGACGTCACGTGACTGTTGCTCTGTCCGGGGACGGAGGAGACGAAGTATTTTGCGGATACGACCGCTATGCCTTGGGCCGTGACATGTGGCGCCGATTCCTGCGCGTGCCGCTGTCCGTTCGCAAAGGTTTGTCCGCCGCGATTCGAACACTGAGCCCCCGCGCCTGGGACGCCATCCTGCTTCCGATGCGAGCCATTCTGCCAGCGACACTGCGCACTGGGAGCCCAGGCGACCGCATCAACAAATTTGCTTCTGTGCTACAGATTGAGTCGGCAGGGGCCTTCTATCAGCGATTGGTTTCTCACTGGACCAGTCCATCTGAAGTCGTTTGCGGTGGCTCGGAACCCACACCGACGATCTTTCCCAGAGATCTCGATTTGCGTTCATTCACGGAAGAGATGATGTTGGTCGATGTACTCACGTATCTTCCCGACGATATTCTTACAAAGGTGGACCGCGCGAGCATGTCCGTGTCTCTCGAAACCAGGGCCCCGCTGCTGGATCACCGGTTGTTCGAGTTCGCCTCGCGACTGCCGCTGGAGTACAAATTCCGTGATGGCAAGACCAAATGGGCACTGCGCAAGATTTTAGATCGGTACGTTCCACGTCATCTTGTGGATCGGCCCAAGACTGGATTTGGCGCCCCCGTCGATTCTTGGTTGCGGGGACCGTTAAGGGCCTGGGCCGAGAACCTGTTGAGCGAATCTCGGCTCAAAAACGACGGCTATTTCGCGATCGCGCCTATACGTAAACTTTGGACAGAACATTTGAATGGTCGACGCCGATGGCACTATTTGCTATGGGATGTTCTGATGTTTCAGGCGTGGCTAGACGAGCAAAGAAGTGCCGGATCGACTCATTAATCTGAAAGATCCCCATCGATTGCTCTATCTCGTAAACGCAGCGTGGTTCTTCATTTCTCATCGCTTGCCATTGGCGGAAGCGGCTGGCCGAGCCGGCTACGATGTGCACATTGCAACTGGGGCAGCGACCGCTGATGAAGTCCAACTGCTGGAGAAAGCGGGTTTCACCTATCACTCACTTGGACTGAAGCGCGCGTCGGGGAATCCATTTCACAACGCCGCACTTCTTTTACAGCTATTTAGACTCTATCGATCTGTGCGGCCTGCGATAGTTCACCACGTGACGATAAAACCAGTGATTCTAGGAACGCTCGTGGCGCGATTTCTGCACATCCCCGCAGTAGTGAATGCTGTATCCGGCCTGGGATACTCTTTTTCCTCAACCGAGAGGCGGCGTAAATCGCTGCGTTATTTGGTGGGGCTCGCATATCGCGTCTGCTTGAATCACCCGCGAATGACGGTAATCTTTCAAAATGCCGATGATCGTTTGGATTTTCTGAGGTGGACAGGGATTAAGACGCTCAACTATGTTTTGATCGCAGGCTCGGGTGTTGATATCAACCGGTTTTATCCCACTCCAGAACCCAGCGGAATTGTTCGGGTCGTGGTCCCAGCACGCATGCTTCGCGATAAGGGAATTGTTGAATTTGCCATGGCTATCAGTAGCCTTCGGGCGAGGGGAGTCTTGGTAGAAGGACTGATGGCTGGCTCACCCGATCCTGAAAACCCAGAAAGCCTGACAGAACCGGAGCTTCGAGCGACGGTGTGCGATGGATCGGACATTGCAGTGATGTTGCGAACCTATTCTCCAGCACGCATATAGTCTGTCTACCATCCTACAGGGAAGGATTACCAAAGGCGCTTATAGAAGCATCTGCGGCCGGCCGCGCCATAGTTACAACCGATGTGCCCGGATGCAGACATGTCGTTGATGACGGGGTAACGGGTCTGCTGGTGCCGGCACGACAAGTTACACCCCTTGCTGAATCCATAGGTCGACTGGTCGCCGACCCGGATTTGAGATTGCGCTTAGCCACAGCCGCGCGCGCGCGCGCCGAGGCACAATTCGGAATTGACCAAATCGTATCTCAAACCTTGCACCTTTATTCGCAAATGAAGTGAAATGGTTTTGGTGCTGTCTCTCTCTCGTTTTCGTCGCGAGACAGCGGCAGCGGATCGCGGTAGAGTTTGACATCGAGCAGGTCTGGCCCCGCTACCGGGAACTGTACCGACGCGCGAAAGGCAAGCGGGAGGGGCAGGCGAGTGCAGCGACGCGGATTTTTGGAGCTTTGTGGGTCGGCTCTTGCGACACTGGCGCTGAGACCACGGCAGGCGCGGGCGCAGGGCACGGACGTGCCGAGTGCCGCCGAACAGGCTGCGGGAGTTGTTCCGCGGAACTACGCCTATCCGCCGCTCAACGTGCTCCGCTATGGCGCAGTCGGGGACGGTGTCACCGACGATGGGGCCGCCATCCGCGCCGCGTGGCGCGTTGCCAGGCAGCAGGGCGGCGGCACGGTAATCTTTCCCGGCGCTGCCACCTACCTGATCAGCAGCCTCGATCCCGCCTCGCCGGTCCGACTTCCGGAACAACAATCGGGCGGGTCGATCCTGTATCGGCCCTACCAGACGCAGCTGTATTTCCAGAACGGCTACAACGTGGTGTTCGACTTCCAGGGCTCGACGCTCAAGAGCTCCCTGACAGGCGGTGGCGTCTTCATCCTGCTGGATGGTTGCAGCAGCGTGCGGCTTTTGGGGGCCAGGATTATCGGCCGGCAGCTCATGTCATCCGGCGCGACAGCGTTCGGCGACATAAGCGGAGGATCCGGCTACGCCAACGGCACGTATCGCAATGTGCTGCTGAAGGGCGGCTCTGGCGGTGGCGCGGTGGCGGATCTGGTCGTCAGCGGAGGCGCGGTATCCTCCATTACGCCGGTGTATCCCGGAGGTTCATACGCGGTAGGCGACACCCTTACCTGCAACAACGCCGATGTCGGCGGCAGGGGCGGTGGTTTCAGCGTACCGTTGACCAGTGTATCGGGGGCAGGGCCGAAAGTGGCCGTCGCTGCGCCGGTTGCCGTCGCGTGCACGGCGCTGTCGTGCTCGTCCGCCAACATCACCATCAGTGATCTCGACGTGGATTCGATGTACGCAGCACTGTATGTGGTGAGCGATCCGAACTCCCCCAAAACCGTCACGCAAGTGACTGTCGCCGGACACACGCGCTCGCGGAACTGCGAGTACGGGGTAGCGCTGCACAACAGCGGCGACGGTAGCCGAATCGAAAATCTAGATACCTACCGCGTTAACCGGCCGTTCTTCTTCTACGGCGTGGAGAACGTGAAGATCAATTGCATCGGAGATCAGACGAATTTCGGCTTCGCGCCGCTGGTCAAGGCTTACAGCAGGAGT
>WNFJ01016918.1_pt2 | contig 18784 bp, 20 predicted proteins | sample 5400461 | NCBI WGS metagenome assembly WNFJ01 (sample SAMN13153349, study PRJNA577476) | soil metagenome | isolation source: 115 cm saprolite on Douglas fir-dominated hillslope | place: USA:California | collected 2013-09-17
CGGAGCCGGATGAGCACATCGTAGAGCGCACGGCTCCCCGCCGGACCGCTCAAGAGTGTCGAGGCGCGGAAATCGAAGCTGGGTTGGACCCCGGCGCTGCGTTGCCCGGCCCAGATCGCCAACGCCAGGGCGAGGACCAGCACTAGGACGAGGCCGATCTCAAGTCGCCGCGACATGATCGAACACGAGGTCCGCCTCAGTCGCGAACTCGCGGTAACCCACCTCGTCGCATGGGATCGCGCCGAACACGTGGGCGTAAAGCCGGCTCACCAGATGGTTGAGGGAGGCGCGGCCGGACCCATCGAGCCGCGCTTCCTGCACGTACTCCGCGGGTGTCTTCGATGGACGGAATTGCAGCGCGCTGCGGCGATCCAGCTCCAACACGAGGGCCACGAAGCGGTGCGCCAGCGCTTCGGCGTAGCGACCCGCAGCCGCGAGCCGATCCGCCCGCTCGCGGTGCACGCGTGCGTCCTCGAGCGGGAGGCCGGCGGCGCCGCCCGGAGTGCCCGGGGTGCGCATGGTCGGCCGCGTGACGCGCCACACGACGTAGCCCATATGGACCAGGATCCCGAGCAGGGCGACGATCAGCACGACGAGAAGGGCGTGAAACAGCGCCGGGTGGCCCTGGCGCGCCTGTGCGAGCCAGTTGAGCAGCCGCGCAATCTGCTGCAGCAGCCACTGCGCGAGGCTGCGACCCGTCGCCCAACGGTACTGGGGCTGCGCGAACACTTCGGCGAGGGCGCGCCGCAGCGAGTCCGGCGGCACCCCCTGAACGAGCAGGAGCGCCGTACCGCTCAGATGATCCCCAGCTGCTGGCCGAGCACCTGAAGGTCGAAGGCTTCCCGACGCACTCGCAGGTCGTAATACATCAGGGTGATCACGGCGGCGAACACCGGCGCCAGGATCAGGGGCAGCACGTAACCGAGGGCGGTGAGCGTGACGCCGAGCGCTGGTACGGACGGCAGGAAGGCGCTACCGATGCCCCGGAACACGAGAGAGGGTACGGTGTTGGTGAGCAGGATCGCCACGACGCCAAGCCCCAGCACCTTGAGCTTGAAATCGCGCGTGAGCTCCCAGGAGCGACCAAACGCGTCGAACGAGCTGCCAAGGTGCTCCAAGACGACCACCGGCGTGGTCAACCCGTACCCGCTGGCGACGAAGACCACGAGCCACGCGCCCACGACGCAGATGGCGACGATGAGGAGCACCGCCACGGCGCCCGCCCCCTTCGCGAGCGCGGCGAGGATCGCCACGGCAACCCCAACGCCCACTGCGACCAGAAACAAGATGATCCCTTTCCCAAGCCCCACCAGCACGAGCGATCCGATCTTCGAGAGGCCCAGCGCCAAGGCGTCCCGCAGCCGCGGTGTGCGGCCGAGGTAGGACTCGGAAATGATACGAATGGTGCCGGCGGTCAGGACGAGGCTCGCAACGTAATAGAGGATGACGATCGGGAACACCCACAGCACCATAGCCACATTGGGCGTCTGCGTCATGAAGGAGCCGAGGAACCGGGCCCCGACGTAGACCAACAAGAGCAGCGGTATCGACAGCGACACGACGGCGAGCTTCAGGAACAGTCCGAAGTGGCGCCGATAGATCGCGACGGCGCTGTCGAGGATCTCCCCGAAGTTCATCGGTCGAATATCCGCCATGGGCGACTCGCTCTGGTTGCGGGGTGGCGGTAAGATGTTCAGGTGAGCGCTCGCGCGCGAGAGCCGCTGGGCTCGGGGCCGTCGCTGCAGCAACAGCTGGGCATCGAGACGCCAGAGCATGTCGCCGTGCACCTGGAGCTCGCGGGCGTAGGCTCCCGCGCGGCGGCGGCGTTGGTGGACACGGTGGTCGCCTCCCTGGGCCTCGCCCTGCTCGTGGGGGTGGTGCTGTTGCTCGGCTTCCGACCGGGCTCCCTCTTGGCCGGATGGCTGCTCGCCCTGGTCGTTCTCCTCTTGGGGTTCACCTTTCTCGCCTACTTCGTGCTGCTGGAAGCGCTGAACGGCGGCCGCACGCTGGGGAAGCAGCTCGTGGGCATCCGGGTGGTGATGGACACCGGCCGTCCCGTAACGCCGACCGCGGCGGCGGTACGAGGCCTGTTTCGCCTGCTCGACTGCTATCTCCCCATCCTGCCCTTCCTCCCGGGGCTGGTGCTGATCTTTCTGCAGCGGCGCAATCAGCGCCTGGGCGACGTCGTGGCCGGGACGATCGTCGTGCGCGACCGGCCCATGGATTGGACTCTCGGCCCGGCGCTGGCCGTCGTCGAGGAACCATTCGACTCCGGCCCGCCAGAACTCTCAGACGACGAGTTTCGGCTGCTCGACCAGTTCCTCGCGCGCTCCGGCGAGCTCGACGCCGCGATCCAAGCGAAGCTCGCCACCGACTTGGCCCGCCGCTTTCAAGATCGCGTGCCCCCGCGCACCGCGGACGCCGACGCGTATCTCACGGAGCTGCACGCGGACGAGCAACGTAAGCGACGCAGCCGGTTCGCGACGCGGGCTCAGCAGGGCGCCGGCCGCACCACCGTCACGGCCGAGCGCTTTGTTGCCCGCAAGCGGGAGAGCTGGGAGCGGTTTCACCGCTTGGCGATCGAGGTGGAGCGTTCCGGCGTGAGTCGCCTCGCCTCGGCGGACATCCCGGCCTTCGCGGCCAGTTACCGGGAAGTCGCCGCCGACCTGGCGCGGGCGCGGACCTACGGCGTCGACCAGCGTGTCATCGCCTACCTGGAACGCGTCGTCAGTGCGGGACATAACGCCTTGTACCGCGAACGGGGCCGCCGGCGCGCGCCGGTGCTCCGCTACCTGGTGCGCGACTTTCCGGCGGCGGTCGTGCAATCGTGGCCGTATGTGCTCTTGGCGTTCCTGCTGTTCGCCGGGCCCGCCGCCGTCGGCTATGGCGTGATCCGGACCCACCCCGAGCTCCAAGACGAGCTGGTCTCGCCGGTGATGGTGAGCCGGGCCCGCCAGGCGGCGGCCAATCAGGCCCGCGGCATCGGCTACGCCGAGTCCCCCAATGAGGATCTGCCGGTCCTCGCGTCGGTGATCATGAGCAACAACATCCGGATCGGCTTCTGGGCCTTCGTCGGAGGTTTGCTGCTCGGCCTGCCGACCGTGTTGGTCCTGGTCACAAACGGCCTCAGTCTCGGCACCGGGTTCGGCGTGTTCGCCAACTATCACGCCGGCGGCTACCTCGCGACGTTCGTCGCGGGCCACGGCGTGCTCGAGCTCACGGCCATCTTCATCGCGGGGGGAGCGGGATTCCGCCTCGCCGGCGCCGTCCTCTTCCCCGGAGACCGCACCCGTCGAGACGCACTGATCGTCGAGGGGCGCGTCGCGGCCGGCATGGTGGGCGCCGTCGTGACGCTCCTCGCACTCGCCGGGACGATCGAAGGACTGTTGTCGGCGAGCGACGCGCCGACTGCGTACAAGTACCTCACGAGCGCTTTGTCGGTCGCGTTCCTCGTGATCTACTTCGCGAGTGGACGGGCCGCTCTTGCCCGAGGACTGCCGGTCGCGACGTGACCTAGGAGCCAGAGACCAGCCCCAGCTCCTGAGCCAGCATTTCCAAGTCGAAGCCTTCTTTGCGAACGCGCAGATCGTAGTAGAACAGCGTGAAAACACAAGAAAGCAGCGGATAGACGAGGAGCGAGAAGGACGCTGCCAGGAGCGTGGTGGCCCAGTCCCGCGCGCCTCCCAACGTCGCCAGCACCCCACTGAGCACGCCGGCTCCGAGGTATACCGCCAGAAGGACGCAGATCGATACCACCCAGAGCACAAGCGCTTTCCATTTGAACCCCTTCGTGAGCTGCCAGGAACGGCGCAGGGAATCGCTGGCCGAGGGGGGCGACTCGAGCGCCGCGACCTGGCTCGCGACCTGGTAGCCGCAGGCCAGGATGATCCCGGGCGCGATCAGGGCCAGGAGGGCGAGCAAGGTCCGCACGCCGCCGACGAAGTTGGCGCCGAGGATGTCACCGAACTTGTCGCCGGCGAAATCCAATGCGTCTCGGAGTCGGGGCGTCCGGCCCAGGTACGCTTCGGACACGACGCGCACCGTTGCGCCGGTCACGAGCGTGGCGCCGATGAAGCTGAGAATTGGCTCCACGAACACCAACCCCTGGTGCTGCCCCCGCCCTCCGGCCAGGTCCATGTACACATCCATGGCCGTGGGAATGCCCTCGCCCGCGACGGCGATCCCCACGAGGAGCCCGAAGTGACGGCGCAGCAGCGTGAGCGACCCGTCGAGGATTTCCCCGGTCGAAAGCGGACGGAGCTGATAGCTCCGCATGGGCTTCAGCCGGGGCGGCGACCGTGCGCCGAGGGCCACCGCAACCACGGGCACGGCTCGGCGCGCAGCCGGCACCGCGACCACCACCAGCGCGACGGCGGCGAGAACCGCGGGCGGTGCCGCCGTCTCACGCGTCGAGGTCGTGGAGGATCTGGCGCATCTTGCGCGCCAAGGCCTCAATCTGTTTCAGGCTACCCACGGTCTCGGCGTCGAGGTGATCAGCGCTTAACAACAGCAGTTGCGTTTCGGCGAGAATCGCGGCCAGCGGATTGGCGAGGTCGTGCCGAAGCTTGTGGAGCGGATCAGATGCCTCCGCCATCAGAGCAGCGACCGGTACAGGTCGCGCAGGTGGTGGTCGCGCAGGTCACGGACCGACTGCCACAGATCCGGCTCCGAGGTGGCGCAGAAGATCTCGGCCGTGGCACGCTCGGCTTCCGTGTCCGGGGCGCCGAACAAGACGCGGCCGCGCCAGATGCCGTCCTCGCTGCGGCGCAGTTGCAGGCGAATGACGATGAGTTGTCCGTCGAATCGGATGGGGGGGAGTTCGTGAACGACCGTTTCGCTCGAATCCGGAGCGTTGTAGCGTGCCGGTTGTGCGGGCATGCGGCGCCGTTCGGGCTGGTTTGCGCAAAGATAAACGAAAGCTTGACTTACGCAATACGGGACGCGCGGGCTCTCGCCCGCAGCCGCGCCGCTCACCGCGCGCTCCGGGGCGGGTTCGCTAGAGCCGGAACGGCACCGGCGCGAACGTCATGAGAAAGAGGGCGAGCCCTGCCCACGCGAGGACACGGCGCGAGCGCGGCAGCGGACGGTGGGCGTCGAGCACGACGGGGTGACGCAGCCGCCCGCGCGACAGGGCGAGAACGAGCACACCCCAGACGACCCAGCCCCACCAGTACGCGCCGAGTGCGAGGATCAGGATCCAGAAGGCGAGCGCGATGCGCTGATGCCACTGCGGCACGGTCGCGTAAAGGATGTGTCCGCCGTCCAGTTGCGACATCGGGACCAGGTTGAGCATGGTCACGAGCATTCCCACCCAGCCGGCGAACGCCGCGGGATCGACGCTGACGACGGGCGCCGGGCCGAACAGCAGGCGACGAAGTCCGACGGTCAAGAGCGAGTCACCCAGAGGAATCTGTGGCAAGCCGCCGAAGTACACGATGAGCCCGCGCGCGCCGCCTTCCGCCGCGACGGCGTGGCTCAACATCAGCCCGATCACGAGGACCGGCAACGCCACGACGAAGCCGGCGATCGGTCCCGCCACGCCGACGTCCAATAATTGGCGGCGGTCGGACACGATGGTCCGGAGCCGAATGAACGCCCCCATCGTCCCGATGAACGTCGGCACCATGGGTGCGGGCAGGAAGTAAGGTGGTGAAACGTCCAGCTGATAGCGCCGCGCCACAACGTAGTGACCCAGCTCGTGGGCCAGCAGGATCGCGAGCAGCGGCAGCGAGAACCGCAGCCCCGCGGCCCACAGCGCCAGAAACCCCGGGTCGCCAGGGTAGCCGCTCGTGAAGAAGAGGAGGGGGCCAGTGTATGAGATCGAGCTCGCGAGGACTGCGCCCGCGAAGGTGGTCGTGTAGAGGGTCGCGAGGAACAGGACTGCGTGCCACGCCCAGCGCTCGCGCCGCCGCACCAGAGGCCGGGTGAGTACGAGGTGGCGCCCATCGGGCTCGTCGGACCAGTAGTAGCGCCCCGGCCAGCGGCCCAGCGCAGCGGCCAATGCTGGCGAGGGGCCGGCGTGGGTCGGATGTACAAGCGCGTCAATCACTTCCCGGTCAGGGAGCGTGGTGGTGCGCCAGGCGAGCAGGAACTGGCTCAGATCCACGCGCGCTCTTGACTGGGACGGCGGGGCGGCCTACTATACCAACCTCGCACTCCTTCGAATTCCCAAGATTCCAATTTCAACGCGCTCACTAAAGGCACTCGTGGATATCGCTGAACTAAAGAGGAAGTCCGTCGCGGAACTACACGCGATGGCCGAAACCCTGAACATCACCAACTACTCAGGGCTCCGCAAGCAGGATCTCATTTTCCGCATCGAGCAGTCGCTGCTCGACTCCGATACCGTCCTGCGCGGCGAAGGGGTGCTGGAGATCCTGCCCGAAGGCTACGGCTTCCTCCGCAGCCCCGACTGGAACTACCTGTATGGCCCCGACGACATCTACGTGTCCCCCAGCCAGATCAAGCGGTTCGACCTCCGGACCGGGGACACGATCATGGGGCAGGTGCGCCCGCCCAAGGAAGGCGAGCGCTACCTCGCGCTGCTCAAGGTGGAGACGGTCAACGGCGAGGAGCCCGAGAAGGCGAAGCACCGCGTGGCCTTCGACAACCTGCGGCCGCGCTATCCGGAAGAGCGCATTCGCCTCGAACGCAAAGACGGCGATCTCTCGATGCGGGTGATGGACATCTTGAGTCCCATCGGGAAAGGGCAACGCGGCCTGATCGTATCGCCGCCCAAGGCCGGAAAGACGATCCTCCTCCAGAAGCTCGCCAACTCCATCATCGAAAACCATGCGGAGATCTACCTCATCGTGCTGTTGATCGACGAACGGCCCGAAGAGGTGACCGACATGGAGGAGAACGTGCGGGGTCCGACCGTCGAGGTGGTGTCCTCGACCTTCGACGAGCCGGCCGACCGCCACGTGCAGGTCGCCGACATGGTGATCGAGAAGGCGAAACGCCTAGTGGAACACGGCAAAGACGTCGTGATTCTGCTCGACTCAATCACGCGCCTTGGCCGCGCGCACAACGTGGTCGTCCCGCACTCGGGAAAGATCCTGTCGGGCGGCGTGGACGCAAACGCACTCCAGAAGCCGAAGCGCTTCTTCGGCGCGGCTCGCAACATTGAGGCGGGCGGCTCGCTCACCATCCTCGCGACCGCGCTGATCGACACGGGCTCGCGCATGGACGAGGTGATTTTCGAGGAATTCAAGGGCACGGGCAACATGGAAGTGATCCTCGACCGCCGTATCGCCGAGCGGCGCACCTTCCCCGCGATCGATGTGCAGCGCTCGGGGACCCGGAAGGAAGAGCTGCTGCTCACCAAAGAAGAGCTCAACAAGGTCTACCTGCTCCGCAACTTCCTGGCCGATATGCCGCCCGTCGAGGCGATCGAGTTCCTCCTCGAGCGACTCAAGCGGACGAAGAACAACGTGGAGTTCTTCGCGACGATGTCCCAAGGGTGAGGCGTCGGACCGACGGGCCGGCGGACTGAGGGTCCGTGATCGGCCAGGACCCCGCGCCCGCTCACGCCGCCGACCGCCCCCCCGAGTATCCCCGCGCGGGGCCGCTGCTGGCGGTGGACTCTGGAGCACGCCGCATCGGTCTCGCCCTGTCTGACGTCTCCCAACTGCTGGCGCACCCCCTCACCACGCTGACGCGCCGCGCCGGCAAGCGGTTCCCCATGCGCCAGCTGCTCGCGTTGCTGGACGCGCACGGCGTCGCCGGCGTGGTCGTCGGCTTGCCGCTGGCGCCCGACGGCTCGGAAGCGGCCGCCGCCGCCGCCGCCCGCCGCCTCGCCGCCGAGATCGCGCGCCGGACCGCCCGCCCGGTGGTCTTACACGACGAGCGACTCACTACAGCGCGGGCGTTACGGGCCGTGCGCGAGATGGGCGGCCACACGCGGGGCCGGAAGGCGGACGTCGATGCCCTCGCGGCGACGCTCTTGCTGCAGCGCTATCTCGACGTCCGCCGGGGTTCCGCGGTATGACCCGCCGCGCGCTGTTCGCCGTCGCGACGCTCGCACTCCTAGCGTGCGCTGGGGAAGGCCCTCGGGTGACGGTGACGGTACCCGCCGGGTCGACGCTAGACGTCGCGATCGACTCCCTCGCGGCGCACGGCGTGGTCGACCACGCCGCCCTGTTCCGCGTGTACGCACGGCTGCGCGGGCTGCGGGGCTCGCTCAAGAGCGGGGTCTACTTGCTGCGCGGGCATTCCGCGTGGAGCGACGTGGTTGACGCGCTGGAGCGCGGCCGCGGCGTGGAGCTGCGCTGGACCGTCCCCGAGGGACTCATGCTCAGCGAGGTGGCGGACCTCGCGGCGGCCGAACTCCACGTGACGCGCGATTCGTTCCTCACCGCGACCCGCGACTCCACCACCCGCGCCGACCTCGGCCTGCCGCCCGGCACCGCGACGGTCGAGGGGTATCTCTTTCCCACGACCTATCTGGTCCCGCTGCACATGGGCGCGCGCGAGCTGGTGCGTCTCATGACGCGCGAGTTCGTGGCGCAGTGGAGTCCCGAATGGCAGGCGCGACTCGATACGTTGCGGCTCTCGCGCCACCAAGTCGTGACGCTGGCCTCGATCGTCGAAGCCGAGGTGCGCTACGACCCAGACCGGCCCTACGTGGCAGCGGTCTATGAGAACCGCCTGGCGCGCGGCATGAAGCTCGACGCCGATCCCACGGTGATTTACGCCTACGGCCGGCGGCTCAAGCGGGTGTGGGACAAGAATCTCGCCGTGCGCTCGCCGTACAACACCTACTTGCATCCGGGACTCCCACCCGGGCCCATCGGCCAGCCGGGTCGCGCGAGTCTCGCGGCCGCCCTGTACCCGGCCGACGTGCCGTTCCTGTACTTCGTGGCCCAACCCGACGGCAAGCACATCTTCTCCACCACGTACGCCGAGCACGAGAGCGCGATCGAGCGGGTCAAGCGATTGCGGCGCGAAGCGCACGCGCTGCGGCGGCCGGGTCGCTAGCGCTCCACACGGCGCCCACGACGGCGATCCCGACAGCGCCGGCCCGGGCCAGCAGGCCGGCATTGGCAGCCGTAATGCCGCCGACCGCGATCACGGGAATGCCGGTCGGTGCGCGGCGCGCAAGGGCCGCGAATCCGGCTGCGCCGAGCGGAGGGCCGGCGTCCAGCTTGGTCGCCGTGGCGAAGCAGGGGCCCACGCTCCAGTAGTCCGCCGGCCAATCGCGCGCCCGGTCGGCCTCGCGGGCCGACCCGACGGAGACGCCGAGCAGGAATCCGGGGGGCAGGTGGGGCCGGAGCGCGTCGGGCGGGGCGTCATCCTGGCCGAGGTGGGCGCCGGCCGCTCCGGCCGCGAGCGCCACGTCGACCCGGTCGTCGACCAGCACGGGGACGGCGAGCGCGGCCACGAGCGCCCGGGCGAGCGTCGCGACTTCGCCGGCCGGCGCGTCCTTCCGCCGCACTTGGATCATGGTGGCGCCCCCCTCGACGGCTCGCCGACAGGCGTCCACGGGATCGCGCCCCTTGAGGAGAGCCGCGTCCGTGATCACCATCAAGCGCAACTGATCGACGAGGGCCATGAGTAAGATCCTGCGAGGCCTGCGCGGCGCGACGACCGCGCCGGCAAACACCTCCGACGCGATTCTCGAGGCGACGGCAGAACTGCTCCGCGCGTTGCAGGCGGCGAACGGGTTCCGGCCGGACGAGGTGGAGAGCGCCATCTTCACGTCCTCCCCCGACCTGACCGCCGAGTATCCGGCCCGCGCCGCGCGCTTGCTCGGGTGGCATGACGTCCCGCTGCTCGGGGCGGCCGAGCTGCCCGTCGCCGGCGGGCTGGCGCGCTGCATTCGGGTCCTGCTGCACTTCTACACCGCCAAGCCGCCGCGCGAGTTGAAACATATGTACCTGCACGAGGCGGCCAAGCTGCGCCCCGATCGGCCGCGATGACGGAGGGAGTCGGCGGCACCGCGGCCTCGACGGTCGCCAGCCGCCTGGTCGTCGTGTCGGCGAAAGGCGCGGCGCGCTGGCACGCCGGCCACCCCTGGATCTACCGCACCGACGTCTACGCCGAGCCCCGGGACACGCCCGGCATTGTGACCGTGACCGACCGCCGCGGGCGGCACCTCGGGCAGGCGCTGTACTCGCCCAAGTCGGAGATCCGGCTCCGCCTGCTCACCTCGGGCCGGGAGTCCATCGATGCCGGGTGGTGGGGCGCGCGCATCGCCGGCGCCCTGGCGCGTCGCGGCGCGATCGCCGCGACCGCCTACCGCGTCGTCCACGCCGAGGGCGACGGGCTGCCGTCGCTCGTCGTCGACCGCTACGGCCCCTATGCCGTGGCGCAACTGCTCTCCGCCGGCCTGGAGCACGCGCGCGCCGACGTGGTGGCCGGGATCGAGGCCGCGCTCGCGCCCACGGCGATCCTGCTCCGCAACGATGCCGCCATTCGACGCCACGAAGGCTTGCCGCTCGCCGTCGAGCCCGTCGTCGGCACCGTGCCGGAACCCGTCGAGGTCGAGGAGGATGGGGTCCACTATCTCGCCGCGCCGCACACCGGTCAGAAGACCGGGGCGTTCCTCGACCAGCGGGAGAACCGCCGTCTCGTGGCCCAGCACACCGGCGGTGGCCGTGCGCTGGACGTGTTCACCTACCACGGCTCGTTCGCGCTACATCTCGCACGGCACGCTGCGGAGGTGACCGCCGTGGATTCGAGCCGCGACGCCTTGGCGCGCGGACGCGAGAACGCCGCGCTCAACGGGCTCACCAACATCGTCTGGCGCGAAGCGAACGGCTTCGACTTGCTGCGACAGCTCGAGCGTCGCAGCGAGGCGTTCGAGACGATCGTGCTCGATCCCCCCGCGTTCGCGAAGACCAAGGCCAGTCTCCCCCGGGCGCTCGCCGGCTATAAGGAGATCAACCTGCGCGCGCTGCGGCTGCTCACTCCCCAGGGCGTCCTGTTCACCTGTTCCTGCTCCTACCATGTCAGCCGGGCGGCGTTCGCGGACATGCTCGCCGCGGCGGCGCGCGACGCCGGCCGGCGGGTCGAATTGCTCGCCCAGGTGGGGGCGGGGCGGGACCACCCCGAGCTGCTCAACGTCCCCGAGACCGGGTACTTGAAGGGGGCGTTGCTCCGAGCCGTTGACTAAAGCCGAGCCCCTTACAAGCTTGCACTCCTGCCCATGCCGGCGTCCGCCCTAGTTCGCCGCGTCCTGATCGGCCTGCTCGCCGCCAATCTGACGGTGCTGGGGGCGAAGCTTGCCGTCGGTGTCGCGTCGCGGTCCCTCGCGGTCCTGGGCAGCGCGGTCGACTCTTCGGTGGACGCCTTGAGCAACGTGCTCGCGCTGTTCGTCATCCGCGTGGCCGCCAGGGCGCCTGACGAGGACCATCCCTACGGCCACGGCAAGTTCGAAACGCTCGGCGCGCTCGCGATCGTCGGCTTGCTGTCGATCAGCTGTTTCGAGCTGGTGCGGCAGGCGGTCCATCACCTCGCGAGCGGTCAGGACCGAGCGACGGTTAGCGACGCGCAGCTCGCCGTGCTCGTCGTCACGCTGGGCGTCAACGTGGCCATCGCGTGGTACGAGGCGCACCAGGGTGCGACGCTGGGAAGCGCGCTGCTCCTCGCCGACGCGGCCCACACGCGGGCGGACGTGTTTATTACGGCAGCGGTGGTGGCGGGCGTGCTGTTCGCGCGACAGGGCTTCTGGTGGCTCGACCCCGCCCTGGCCATCATCGTCGCGTTCGCGATCGTGGCCGTCGCCTATCGGATCCTGGTCCGCACCGTCCCGGTACTGGTGGACCAGCGGGCCATCCCGACGCAGCGCATCCAGGAGGCTGCGCTGGGGGTGGCCGGGGTGAAGCGCGCGTACGCGATCCGCTCGCGCGGCCCCTCCGACCTACGCTACGCCGAAGTCACTATCGCCGTCGACCGCCACGCCGACGTGGAAACGGCCCACGCCATCGCCGACGAGGTGGAGGCGCAGCTGAAGCAGGGCCTGCAGCTCCACGAGGTGACGGTGCACGTCGAGCCGTGCTGAGTCTGTCCCAGGAGCACCCGTCGCGCGCCGTCCAGCGTCCTCCCCGCTCGCTGAAGCAGGCCTACCAGGAGTTCCTATTGCAGCGCATCGAGGAGTACAAGAACGCCCTGACGCGCGAGGCGTTGCTCGAGATCGGCGACGAGGCGGTGCGCGAGCTGGAGGCCAACGCCGCGGGGCAGTACCTGCTCACCGAGGTGTTGCTGCTCGAGCACGTCGACCGCATCATCGCCCGGCGACTGCGCTTGCCGTCCTTCCCCCGCTGGCGGGACAAGCATCGCGCCTTGCGCGCGGCGCAGCGCGAGCCCACCCACTGGGGACTCGAGCCCGGCGGGCCGCTCGCGAGCTGCGCCCGGCGGCTGGAGCCGGGCGACCTCGCCGTGGTCGTGGGGGCAGCCGCGCTCCCCTGCGCCCTCTTCATCGCCGCGCATGACGCCGAGGTCTTCCTGCTCGACCAGGACCTCGGCGCGATCGAGGCGGCCGAGAGCCGTGCCGTGTCAGAGCAGCTGGCGGGCCGTTTTCAAGCGCTAGTGATCACGTTCGGGAGCTGGTTTCCCGACCTCGCGCCCAGCGTCGTCGTGATCGACCCCGCCGCGCTGGCCCCGGCGCGCGAGCGCCAGCGCAACGCCCTCCTCGGCGAGCTGAAGACGCGCACCCGGCCTGGCGGCATCCACTTTATCCTGCCGCGCCCCGAGGCGGCCCACGTCATCCCGCTCGGGCCCGAGGCGTTGCACGCGCAGTACGGCGGCTGGGAGATCATGCGGCGACGCCGCGGCAAAGCAGGCGCCGGGTTCACGGCGACCAAACCGGAGCGTCAGCTGGACACGGCGGCACGCGTGTCGGACTGACCACTCGTCCCCGCCTCGTTCGCCTAACCACCGGTGTGACAGCAGGTTGTCCGACCGGGCGCGTGGCAAGCCGTTTGCTCTGGCAGGACGGCATCTCTCTCCCACGCGACGGTGGACATGACCAGCCTGCCGCTAGTTCTAGACGACCACGAGCCGATCGGCATTATTCTCCGCGCCGGCCGTCGCATGCTGCGGCCCGCCAGGATTTGGGCGTACTGCTGGTTTACGGACGAAGCGGAGGCGGGCGATCACACGCACCGCCATCTGCCCGAGCACATCGACTGACGCTTGCGGGCGGGGCGGTGGCGTACCGCTCCGCTCGATTCTCACCACGGTGGCGATCCCCGGCGCCCCTCGAGCGCCGCGGCCGATCGGCCTGAATCGGTAACTGTTTGACACCCCGGCGCTTGCCCAGCGCCGCCACGGGTTGCCGCCGCCTCGGGCGACCTCTAATCTTGTGAGTATGGCCACTCTGACGGTGAACGGGCGCTCCGTCACCGCCGACCCCGAGCGGACGATCCTCGAGGCGGCCCGCGCCGCGGGGATCTTGGACATTCCCACGCTATGCTGGTATCCCCAGTTGCCGACCGTCGGCAATTGCCGGATCTGTCTCGTCTCGGTCGAGGGCCAGGGGAAACTCCTGCCTGCCTGCGCGACCAAGGTCGCGGACGGGATGGTGGTCCACACCGAGTCTCCCGCCGCGATCGAGAACCGTAAAGGCGTGCTGCGGCTGCTGCTCGAGCGCTACCCCGGCGACCATCTGATCAACGGGGGTCGAGCCCAACCCCGCAACGAGTTCGAACAGTACGTAGTGCGGTACGGCGTGGTGCCGACGGCACTCGCGCTGCGCGACCTGTCGCTCCGCCACGGCGACGAGCGCCCCGGCGATCCGATGATCCGACACGACATGAGCACGTGCATTCTGTGCACGCGCTGCGTCCGGGCGTGCGAGGACATCCAGGTCGTGGGCGTGCTCGACGTGGGGCAACGCGGCGAGCACACCGAGATCATCGTCGGCGCGGACGGCGACCCCGATGCCGCGGGCTGCACCTGGTGCGGAGAGTGCGTCCGCGTCTGCCCCACCGGGGCGATCTTCGAGGTGATGCCGCGCGAACGGTTCACGCCCGAGCAGGTGCGTCATCCCGACCGCGTGGTGCGGTCCGTGTGCCCCTATTGCGGCGTGGGCTGCCAGGTGGATCTGCACGTCGCGGGCGAGGCCGTCGTGCGCGTCACTTCTCCCGACATCGAGCTCGACACGCCAAACCAGGGCTCGACCTGCGTGAAGGGCCGCTTCGGTTACGATTTCCCCCAACACCGCGACCGGCTCACGCGGCCCCTGATCCGCAAGGGATGGACGCGCGAGGGCGACCGCTGGGTGTGGCGCGGCCCCACCGGCTCGGATCGCCGCGGCGGCCCGTGGCGCACGATCGAGGAGGAGGGACAGGTCGCGAAGCCCGCGGGCCCGCCACGCTCGGTCGGCAAGGCGGTGCGCGATTTGCCGCTGCTCGAGCGCCTGGACTTGGACATCCGCGACCGTGTCGCGACCCCAGCCGCGTGGTATGCCCCGTTCCGCGAGGCGACATGGGAGGAAGCGCTGAGCCTCGTGGCGCAGGAGCTCAGCCGCCTCCGGCAGCAATACGGCGGCGACGCGCTCGCCTGTTTCTCCTCGGCGAAGTGCTCCAACGAGGAGAACTACGTCATGATGCGGATGTTCCGCGCCGCGCTCGGGACCAACAACATCGACCATTGCACGCGGCTGTGCCACTCGACCTCCGTCGCCGCGATGCAGCGGGCGCTCAACACGTCCGCGGCCTCGGGGTCGATGCGCGAGGTGGAGCACGCCGCCGACGTGATTTTCATCGCCGGGGCCAACACCACCGAATCTCACCCCGTGTTCGGGGCGGCGATCAAGCGCGCGCACGAGCGCGGCGCCAAGCTCATCGTCGCCGACCCGCGCCGCACCGAGCTGGCGGCGCGTGCCGACATTCATTTGCAGATGCAACCCGGCACCGACGTGGCGCTGTTCAACGCGATGCTGAGCCACATCGTGGCCCAGGGGTTGGAGGACCGCGCGTTCATCGCCAGCCGCACCCGCGAGTTCGACAAGGTGCGGGAGTCGGTGCGGGCGCTGACCCCGGACGTCGCTGCGAAGATCACGGGGGTCCCCGCGGAGCGGATCCGTCGAGCCGCCGAGCTGTACGCGGCCGGCCCCCGCGCCAGCACGCTGTGGGCGATGGGGTTGACGCAGCATGCCAACGGCACCGATCTCGTCTCGTCCCTGCTCAACCTCATGCTGGGCTGCGGGATGATCGGCCGCTGGGGCGCCGCCATGATGCCGGTGCGCGGGCAGAACAACGTGCAAGGCGCCTCCGACGTCGGCGCCATCCCCTTCGTCTACACCGATTACCGCTCGGTCAAGGACCCGCGGGTCCGCGCTGAGTATGCGCGCGTGTGGGGCGTGGCGCCCGAGGCGCTGTCGCTGCGCGAGGGGCTCATGGTCACCGAGATCGTGAAGCCGGAGAGCGGGGTCCGCGGCATGTACATCATGGGCGAGAATCCCATCATCTCGGACCCCGACACGAGTTCCTCGCCGTCCACGACCTGTTCCTCACCGAGACCGCCCGCTACGCCGATGTCGTGCTGCCAGGCTCCAGCTTCGCCGAGAAGACGGGCACGTTCGTCAACACGGAGCGCCGCATTCAGTTGGCGCACCAAGCCGCCGCGCCCCCCGGAGAGGCGCGCAGCGATCTCGCGATCTTGGTCGAGCTCTCCCATCGCCTCGGCCTCAAGACCCCATTCCAGACGGCCGCCGAGGTCATGGCGGAGATCGTGCAGGTCACGCCGTCGTGGCGCGGCGTGACCTACGACCGCCTCGAAGGACCGGGACTCCAGTATCCCGTGCCCACGGCCGATTCCGCCGGCACCGCGTTCCTGTTTGACACGCGTTTCCCGACCGCCGACGGCAAAGCGCTGTTCGTGCCGGTCGAGTACGCTCCACCCGTGGAGCTGCCGGACGCCGACTACCCCTTCGTGATGAACACCGGGCGCCAGCTGTACCACTGGCACACGGGCACGATGACGCGGCGGGCCGCCGGCCTCGATCAGCGGGAGCCCACACCGGTGGTCGAGATCCACCCGGAGGACGCGACCGAGCTCGGCGTCGCGGACGGCGACCTCGTCCGACTGACGTCGCGCCGCAACTCGATGGTGACCTCGTGCCGGATTTCCGAGCGCGTGGCCCGTGGGCAGGTGTTCGTGCCGTTTCACTTCCGCGAGGCCGCCGCAAACCTGCTCACCAACCCGGTGCTCGACCCCTACGCGAAGATGGCCGAGCTGAAGTGCTGCGCGGTGCGGATCGCGGCGGCCGCGGCGGCGGGCGTAGCGGACTGAGCGCCCGGCGCGGCGCTCGCCCCTGCTCTCCTCGTTCCCTCGCCCCGGCCGCGCTCCATGGACCGCGGCCTAGCGGGTCGCGACGCCACGGTCGGAGAGTGACCGCCATCCCCACGAGCCCGACGCGAGACGCCGACGACGTGGCCGCGCCCGCCGTGCTCGCCGGGGAGCGTGCCCGTTATATTAGGGGAGCGGTGCTCCGGATGGACGGCGGCCGCACACGCTCGGTATTCTGACCCGTCTCCCGTCCGTCTTCCCTCAGCTCCAGCGCCGCGACGCGATGCAGGCGATCGTCAAACCAACGCGGGCCCCTGGCCTGAAAGTCGTGTCCGTGCCGAAGCCCACCGTCGGCCCGGGCGAAGTGCTCATCGCGGTGCGCCACGCCGGCGTCTGCGGCACCGACCTGCACATCGCCGACTGGGACGCCTGGGCGCAGGGTCGCATCGCGCCACCCGTGGTGGTGGGCCACGAGTTCGCCGGCGAGGTCGTCGCCCTGGGCGACGGGGTTGCCGAACTCCAGGCAGGTCAGCTCGTGACCGCCGAGGGGCACATCGTGTGCGGGCACTGTCTGCAATGCCGGACCGGTAATAGCCACATCTGTCGCAACACGCGCATCATCGGCGTCGACCGGGACGGCGCCTTCGCCGACTATGTCGTGATGCCCGCGACCAACGTCTTGCCGCTCGACGGCATCCCGACGACCGTGGGGGCGGTCATGGATCCGATGGGCAACGCGTTCCATGCGGTACTGACGGCGGACATTCCGGGCAACACGGTGTTCGTGGTGGGGTGCGGACCCATCGGCTGCTTCGCGGTGGGGATCGCGCGGGCCGCGGGCGCGGCGAAGGTGATCGCCTCGGACGTCAACACGCGGCGGCTGGCCCTCGCGCAACGGATGGGCGCGCACGTCACGCTCAACGCGGCGACCGATGATGTGGTACAAGCGGTCCTCGCCGAGACGGGGGGTGAAGGCGCCGACGTCGTGTGCGAGATGTCGGGGGTCCCCGCCGCGCTGCATCAGGCGTTTGCCGCGGTGCGCCGGGATCCCCAAGGGAGCGGTACCGATCGATCTCGCCGAGGAGATCATTTTCAAGGGGATCACCGTGTACGGCGTCATCGGGCGCAAGATGTATGAGACGTGGCACGTAATGCGGCGGTACCTGACCGCCGGGCTGCTCGACCCGCGGCCGGTGATCACGCATCAGTTTCCGCTGGCGCAGATCGACGACGCCCTCGCCGCCATCCGGGCAGGGGACGCCGGCAAGATCGTCCTGGAGATCGCATGACCTTCGTGGCGCGGCTCGAGGCCGAACTCGGGGAGTTCAAGGAAGCAGGGGTCTACAAGCGCCTCAACTACCTCGAGTCGCCCCAAGGAGCGCGGGTGCGGATGGAAGGCCGGGGCGAGATCCTCATCCTCTCCTCGAACAACTACCTCGGCCTTTCCAATGCCCCCGAGGTGGTGGCGGCGGGGAAGCGGGCCCTCGATGAGTTCGGGGCGGGAACGAGCTCGGTGCGGTTCATCTGCGGCACCTTCACCATTCACCGCGAGCTCGAAGCCGCCCTGGCGCAGTTGGTCGGCTGCGAGGCGGCGCTCAGCTACGTCAGCTGTTGGAACGCCAACGAGGGGCTGAGCCCCACCCTGCTGGGCGAACAGGACATCGTGATCTCCGACCAGCTCAACCACGCCTCGATCATTGACTCCGTCCGACTGGCCAAGAGCATCGTGCGATGCCAGACCGCCGTATACCGGCACTCCGATATGGCCGACTTGGCGGCGAAGCTCACGGCGGCGCGCGGGGCGCGCCTGCGGCTCATTTTCACCGACGGCGTGTTCTCGATGGAAGGCGATATCGCGAAGCTGCCCGACATCGTGGGCCTGGCGCGTACCCACGATGCCGTGGTCGCCGTGGACGACTCACACGCAACCGGCGTGCTCGGGGCGCACGGGCGCGGGACGGCCGAGCACTACGGGATGGTGGGCGAGGTCGACATCATCACCTCTACGCTCGGCAAGGCGCTCGGTGGTGCGGCGGGCGGCTTCACGGCCGGGGCTCGAACGCTCACCGACTACCTGACGCAGCGCTCACGCCCCCAGCTCTTTAGCAACGCCCTGCCTCCAACCGTGGCCGGGAGCGCGCTCGCCGCCGTGCGCCACCTCGAGCGCCACCCCGAGCTGATCGTCCGGCTGCGCGACAATGTCCTCTACTTCCGCGAGCGGCTGCTCGCCCTGGGATTCCGGCCGCTGCCGGGCGAGACGCCCATCGTCCCGGTGATCCTGGGGGAGACCGCCCAGGCGATCCGCATGAGCGAGCTGCTGCTCGAGGAGGGGGTGTTCGTCACGGGGTTCACCCGGGAGGACCTCGACGTCGCGCTCGGAGCCTTCCAGCGCGTGGGCCGCAAACTGGGGCTCGTCTAGGCCGTTCATTTCGGCTTTTCTTCGGTGTCAGCGCCCCTGGGGCGCCGTCACCTTCAAGTACTTTCAAGCTTCCGAGGCTTAACCCGAAGGGGTATCGCGTTTTCCAGACGAACTCCCTATTTTGGGGGG
>WNFJ01318029.1_pt1 | contig 18772 bp, 17 predicted proteins | sample 5400461 | NCBI WGS metagenome assembly WNFJ01 (sample SAMN13153349, study PRJNA577476) | soil metagenome | isolation source: 115 cm saprolite on Douglas fir-dominated hillslope | place: USA:California | collected 2013-09-17
GCGCATCATCTTTTCGTAATAGCCTGAAGCAGCTTCGAAAGACGCGCGCGACACCGGCCCGGCGGCGGCGCTGTTGAGATAAGCGAGGCGTTCAGTTACCGGAAAGCGCTTACGGATTTCGTCCCAGTTGATCATGCATGGCGAAGATACACGATGCGGCACAGGCGGCGGTAGCCCGAGGGAGTTTTTCAGAAGCGCCAAAGGCGCGCAATGTAATAGCCTGGGGCGAAGCCCCAGGACTCATAACACCTACTCGAGCCAAGCGCTGAAAGCGCGAAATCGGTCTCCCGCCTCGAACCATCGTTTCTCGTGAGGCGCTCGTCGTTTGATGGCAGGTTTTATCTCGCGCCTTCGGCGCTCTTGATGGTTTCGGATCACTTACCTGGGGCGTCGCCCCAGGCTATTGCATTGCGCGCCTTCGGCGCTTAAGCTGGGTTGGACCAAATGAATGACCAAGACTTAGCTCATGAAATTGCTAATACTGTCGTTCGAGACACTCAATTTTGGGTAATAATATACTTGACACAGCCAGCCTAAATCTGTATAGTAGCTGGCATGGAAAACGAAAACCTACCGAAAACGCTTCTTGAGGCCGTCCGGTTCTTTACCGACCTCGATATCTGTACTCAGTTCATGGCGGCTATCCGCTGGCCTGAAGGCGTAACCTGTCCGCGTTGTGACCATGCCGAAACCTCATTCGTAAAGACCCGCCGTCTGTGGCAATGCAAAGGCTGTCGCAAGCAGTTTACCATCAAAACCGGATCGGTCATGGAAGATAGTCCGATAGGTTTGGACAAGTGGCTTCCGGCCATTTGGATGATCGTCAATGCTAAGAATGGCGTTTCCTCGTATGAGATTCACAGAGCGTTAGGCATCACGCAAAAGTCGGCTTGGTTTCTGCTTCACAGAATCCGGTTAGCGATGCAAGCAAAGAGTTGGAGCAAGCTAAGCGGCCACGTTGAGGTTGACGAGACGTTCATAGGCGGTCGCGCCAGATTCATGCACAAGCACGAACGTGAGCGGAAGATTAAAGGCACGGGCGGTTATGGCAAGGTCGCGGTCATGGGCCTACTCGAACGACACGGCGAAGTGAGAGTCCAAGTTGTAGAGAATCGCCGTCGCCGATGTCTTGATGGCACCGTGCGAGAACACGTCGAATCTGGATCGAACGTCTATAGTGACGCGCTCCGCTCGTACAGCAATCTTCAAGATGAGTATGTCCACCAAGTGATCGACCACGCCGAAAAGTACGTTGATGGAAATGTCCACACGAACGGGATCGAAAACTTTTGGAGTCTCTTAAAACGAACACTCAAGGGAACCTATGTCAGCGTCGAACCCTTCCATCTTTTCCGCTACTTAGACGAGCAAGCGTTCCGGTTCAACAAGCGGACGGGCAACGACCTTTATCGGTTCCTTGAGACCGCAAAGGCTGTAGTCGGCAAAAGACTGACATTCGAGGAGTTAACAGGAAAGGAGGAGGCCACCTGTAGCTAACAAGTGGATTAAGAAGCCCTCCAGAGGAAAGAAGCACAAGTCCAGAGTTTGATTTTCGCCACAACGCGAGAGATACTTCTAACAGCCATAGAGTTCTTCTTTAGCGGTTTAGGGTTCTGAGGAAAAACGGTTGATGTTCCGAGAGTCATGTAGGAGCGTGGACACTCCGCATGACGAAAAGTAGGGTAGCTCACGAGATTCTTGCCGGAGCCTTAATGAGTTAACCTACTTGTAACGAGCTTTCCTATAAAATGCCGTCACCGTGACATTGTATCACAGGTGAAACGGCATGAAAAGGCTACGTGTATTTTCACGAGTTTTCCAGGAGAGCGACGAAGTGAAGCGTATCCCACGACGATCCAATCAGTCCTTACTCGACTTCCCTACATATACGATTCCTGAAGCCGCGCTTTATCTGGCGATCCCCGTGCGGACTCTAAGATATTGGGTCTTAGACCGTCCCGTTTGGGAAATCGCGGGAGGGGATTTAGATACTCCGCTTTTGTCCTTTCGAGATGTAGCGCAGGCGTATTACATCGATCTGGTAAGACGGCGGTTTAGCCTATCACCAGCCAAGACACGAGAAGTCTTATTAGAAGCAAGTAAAGAGACGAAGCGACAATATCCTTTGCTTCAAAAAAACATTCTCGTTTTTTTCAAGCATATTCTCATGAAGAAGGCTGCGACTCGAAAACAATCACGAGCACTCATCGATCTCACTCAACATCGTCAATTAGCAATGTGGGATGTCGTGAAGCCTTTTGCGACACGAGTCGAATGGAATAGGCGCGGACAATTGGTAAGAATCTTCCCGTGGCGACTTTGGAAAGGCCCGGACGATTCAAGAACGCCGGTAAGTATCGATCCTGAAATCATGTCAGGTAGGTTAATCGTAACGGGCACTCGCATTCCCGTACAGGTTGTGTTGCAACGGAATTTAGCGGGAGAGACGGTCAATCAGATTGCAAAAGACTATAAACTCCCTACCTCAGCAATAAACCAGGCAATCGAACACCTTGTACATAAAGCGGCATGAGCCATGCGTCTTGTTTTTAGAGGACGCTTTTGGAAGCGGAGTATACCCTGACCAGTTACGCGAGGCGGGATTTACCGTAGAATGCTTCGGGGAACATTTTTCCGATCCGCAAGGAAAGAAAGAACAGGCGGTCAAAGACCCGCGTATAATTCAGCTTTGCCACGAAAACAAGTGGGTGTTGATAACGACGGACAAAAACATTCTCTATACGCATGTTCAAACGATCAGAAAAACAGAGATTCTAATCATCGCAACCGAAAGCAACCGTATCGAACTAGAGATATGGGTGAAGGCGCTGATAAAAGCAAAGCTGAAGATTGAACGTCTAGTAAAACGATCAGAGCGTCCCTACTTCGCTTGCATCGGAAGAACAGGCAATCTCAATCCAAAACAAATAGGGACAACGACGCGGCGGCATAGACCACGAGAGGGGCAGGAAAACTAAACCACTATGAAAAAACCGAAAATATCTAAACCACCATCAGAGGAATTCCAACGCTTTCAGGAATTCACCAAACGACTAATGGCCGTACCTAAGAAAGAGATTGACCAACAAAAAGCAAAGTACGACAAGCACAAGGCAACGAAGAAAAGAAAAGCCGCGTGACGGTGCTTTGATTCGCGCCGCCGCGTCAACTAAACCGTTGGGCGTCATCCGTACCTCATGCTGAAGTTCGAACCAACCATTACGATCGGGGCTCTTATCCAGGCCGCTGCATTACTTGTCGCGGCGTTGGGTCTCGCTTTCAATGCCTTGGAAACTCGACGCGCCACTCACCAACGAAGAATCCAGCAACTCGTTGACTTGCAGCATAAATTTTATAGTGATGCGGAAATGCTCGACGCGTACTACCTTATCGAATACGGAGACTTTACCTACGACGTTAACTTTCACGGTTCTGATCTCGAAAAGAAGATAGATCGTCTCCTCGTTCATTTCGAAAACATTGCTACCTTATTTCAGGCGAAAGTTGTGTCGCTGTCGGAGTTGGATATTGTGGCGTACAACTATTTGGTAATCTACCAAAACGCTCAAATCCAAGAATATTTTTCGTGGCTCGATACATGGTATGAACGGCGTGGAATCAAAGAAAAACCCTTCGAGATATTTCGCGCTGTAGGTGCTGTAGTGGAGGAGCGTAGGTTCAAACTACTTCCTGCATGACGCCCAACAAATCGTTGGACGTGAGCGGCGGGGGCGTGTTTCTCAACGCTGGCTGTGTCAACTATATTATTACCCAATTTTGGATTGCCGTCATCGGCATTCTTGGAGTAGTCGTCGGTTCGCTGGCGACGATTGGTGGCAACCTTTTGTTGAACTGGCTCCAGAGAAGAAAACAGAAATCGTTGGATGAAGCCAGGAAGAGACTGCTCCGTCAAATGCTCACAGAGAAAGATTGGAGAAACCTTAGTACCCTCTCAAGAGTGATCGGAGCTGACTATGACGAGACCAGAAGGTTGCTGATCGCCATAAACGCCCGGGGTTCTGAACTGCCTAAAGAAAACAATGAAGAAGCTTGGGGACTCATCTCGAAGCATCCCTTAGACAGAGTTGAATAGTAGCGCGCGAAACGCCTTACCGCATTATTCGAGCAAATCGGCCGGTTCAGCTCGATCTCTTAAGGCCGCATCTATTTGCTAGCCCCCTCAAACCACATCGTCGCCAGCGGCGGCAAAGTAATCTCGGCCGAATATTCCAGACCGTGAGATGGAACCTCTTCAGCCTTGATACTCTTCACCACACCAAATCCGCCGCCGCAATATTTTTCAGCATCGGTGTTGAGTAGTTGCTTGTATATTCCGGGGCCCGGTAAACCTAAACGATGAGCTTCGCGCACGACGGGTGAAAAGTTTCCCACGCAAATAATTTCTTTCCCTGTTGAAGGCGAGATGCGACGAAACGCGAGCACATTCTCAGCAGCGTTATCCACTTCGATCCATTGAAAGCCGCTCAGGTCGCTATCCGCTTCCCAAAGCTCGCCGTGTTTCCGATAAAGCTTGTTCAGATCCTGAATCAGTTTCTGCACGCCCTTGTGCACCGGCGTCTTCAGCAAATGCCAATCGAGACTCTCTGTTTCGTTCCATTCGCGCCACTGGCCAAACTCGCCGCCCATGAACAGAAGCTTCTTGCCTGGGTGCGCCCACATATAACCGTACAGCGCGCGCAGGTTCGCAAACTTCTGCCACTCGTCACCGGGCATTTTGTTCAGCAGCGCGCCTTTCATGTGCACCACTTCGTCGTGAGAGAAGGGAAGGATGAAGTTCTCGCTCCACGCGTACAGCAAACCAAACGTCAGCGAGTTGTGATTGCCGGCGCGAAAGAACGGATCGGTTTGAAAATACTTCAGCGTGTCATGCATCCAGCCCATGTTCCACTTGAAATCAAAGCCGAGGCCGCCGGCGTAGACCGGATGACTCACGGCCGGCCACGCAGTCGATTCTTCCGCTATCATCAACGTGCCGGCACATTCACGATGCACAACTTCGTTCAGCTCTTTTAAGAAAGCGATAGCCTCCAGGTTTTCGCGTCCGCCAAACTCATTCGGCACCCACTCGCCTTCTTTGCGGCTGTAATCGAGATAGAGCATAGAGGCGACCGCATCGACGCGCAGCGCATCGAGATGAAACTCGCGCAGCCAGTAGAGCGCATTGGCGATCAGGAAGTTGCGCACTTCGTTACGGCCATAGTTGAAAATGTACGTGCCCCAATCGGGATGCTCGCCTTTGCGCGGATCGAGGTGTTCGTAAAGCGCCGTGCCGTCAAACCGAGCCAGGGCGAATGCGTCTCTGGGAAAATGCGCCGGCACCCAATCCATGATCACGCCCACCCCGCTTTGATGAAGATGATCGACGAGAAAGCGAAAATCGTCCGGCGTGCCGTAACGCGAAGACGGAGCGAAGTAAGCGCTGACCTGATAACCCCATGACGGACCGTAAGGGTGTTCCTTCAGTGGCAGAAACTCGACGTGCGTGAATCCGTTCTTCACCGCATAGTCAGCCAGCAGCGGCGCCATCTCACGATAAGTCAGAGGGCGATTGTCTTCTTCCGTAATACGCCGCCACGAGCCGAAATGCACTTCATAGATGGACAGCGCTTCGCGCCACGGCTGTCGTTTCTTTCGTTGAGCCAACCATGCGCGATCGTGAAACTTGTAGTTTGATTTAAAGACGATGGAAGAAGTCTGCGGCGGAACTTCCATCATAAACGCGTACGGGTCGGCTTTGAGAAATGTTAGCGGTCCGTTCTTGATTTCGTACTTGTAAAGCTCGCCGGCTTTGAGGCCGGGAATGAACAACTCCCACACGCCGGAACTTCCCAATTGTCGCATGGGATGCTGCGAGCCATCCCAGCCATTAAAGTTTCCGACCAGATTCACCAACTCCGCGCTCGGGGCCCACACAGCAAAAGCAACTCCGCGTTTGCCTTCGTGGGTGGTTAGGCGGGCGCCGAGCTTTTCATAGATGCGTTCATGTCGGCCTTCGTTGAAGAGATGTAAATCGATGTCGCCGAGCGTCGGAGAGAATTCGTGGAGAGATTTGCGAGCCGACATGCCCTTGCTTACACGCCGGCTTCGGACACTTTGCGCCTTTGGGCTTTTGCGTGAAGGTTTGGTCAGTCCCTTTCCGTTAGCATCGACGGAGCCCTCCCCGACGGTCGGGCTATTGCCCCGCTCTTGTTTTCGCGCCCTTTTCATGCCGGCATTGGTTCCTGCGCGGGTGAAGGTTTCAGTGGTTCAACGAACCGTCGATAGATGTCTGCGCCCGTTCCCATCTCAGGCCGATTGCTTTTCGCCTGCGCGAGAATTTCCAGGAAACGTTCGCGCACCGGTGGCAATCCCAACTGCGCCATTAAATCGATTGCCCGACCGGCGTACTTCAGAATCTGAATAGTTTCGATTCCGGAGATATCGTTAAAGAACCAACCGCAACTCGTGTACATCAGCAACAGCATCCGTTGCAATTCAAGATAAGTGAGCGCGCGCCACAATTCATCCATTGCTAACTGACGTCCGGCGTGATCGCGAAGAAATTGCTCGCGCAACTGATCAGGATCGAGCACCAGCGAAATACTGTCATCGCGTGCCTGCCATGGATCAAGGAACAGTTCTCCGCGCGTTGCTTCAAAGTGCACCGCGTTCTCGTCGCGCAAAAAGTCCAGAGCCTCTCTCAAAGGCGCGCGCCAACGTTGGTTCCATCCCGGCTCTCCACCGGTGTGACAACCACAATCGCGAATCCAACGACTGACGCCATGCAGACAACTCCAGGAAGTTCCTTCGCCTTGCGGGCCATTGTTAATCCCAACTTCGTATGCCGGAGGATGCTCGTCAAGATACTCCGCGTAGTTCGTGATCCGAAAGCCTCGGGCCGGCGCCTCAACTTCCAGCGCGTGCGCCAGGCATATGTCGCCAAACTTGAAATGGTGGCCGTAAGTCTCGCCGTCAGTCGCGACGTTGACCAACTCGCGGGCGCCCAGTGACGCGAATCGGTCGACAAAGTCACGGCTCGACTCTAAAAGATTTTCAAAAGCAATTGCCTGCGATAGGGGTCCGTCATAGAAGAAAATCGCGATCGATCGACCGGAACCATCGTGATGAGAATAGCGATAGGCGACAGCGGTATCGACGCTATTTTCATCAACGGAGCGCCAATCCGGGTATTCGGCCCCGTCGCATCCACCACCCCACGCGAGATGCTCGCGCGGGGACCCCGGTCCGCTCCGGGTTCTGTAACGAGCCCGTATTCGCGCGGCCTGATGCGGCGCCAGAATGACAAATCGTAAGCCTTCATCGATCAGCGCGCCGATTACTTGATCACTACAGGCTGTCTCCGGCAACCATAAAGCTTCCGGCGCACGCTCGAAGCGTTGGCGAAAGTCAGCGATACCCCAGCGGATTTGTGTGCGCCGATCGCGTTCGTTGCAAAGGGGCAGAATCGCGTGGCCATAGGCCTGGGCGATGGCATTGCCGTGTCCCCCTCGCCTGGATGCGCTGAGACGATCCGCATCGAGTATGCGCTGGTAGGTTTCACTGTGATTTCGCTCCAGCCAGCTCAGCAGGGTCGGGCCAAAGTTGAAACTGATATTTGCATAGTTGTTGACGATGCGTCTTTCACCGGTCGCGGGATCGACAATCGAGGCGAATGCGTTGGGACCATAACACTCGGAATGAATGCGCTCGTTCCAGTCGTGAAAGGGCGCGGCGCTGGGCTCAGCCTCAACGATTCCAGTCCATGGGTTTTCGCGCGGTGGTTGATAGAAATGGCCGTGAATGATTAAGTTGCGCATTGGGCAATCAAAGCACGGAGCCACAAAAAAGCTCAAAGGCACAAGAGAGAAAAGAGCAATGCAAAAAAGGAACTGAAATCTCTTGTGCCTTCGGCGTTTTTCGCGGCTCCCGCTAATTTCCTGATCAAGACATTAGGCCACAAAAAAGCTCAAAAGGCACAAGAAGATCTGGATGCTTCACCAGCAAAAACCGTTTAGCTCCTTTGTGCTTCTTGTGCCTTTTCGTGGCTCGTTGTTTGTTAAGGTTAGGTTTTTCTCCGCCCATACATGTCAAAACCCACCGCGGTGACCAGCACTCCGCCTTTGACGACGTATTGCGCCCAGTTCTCAACATTGAGCAGTGACATGCCGTTATCCAGGCTAGCCAGAATAAGCGCGCCGAGCACTGCGCCGAAGACGGTGCCGCGTCCGCCCATCAGACTGGTGCCGCCAATGACGCATGAAGCAATGGCATCCAACTCCATTAAAGTGCCGGCGTCTGGTGAAGCACTGCCCACGCGAGCAGTGTGCAGAATCGAGGCGAGCCCTGCCAGAGCCCCCATCACGCAAAACGCCGCCAGTATGTAGCGCTTAATATTTATTCCCGATAGCCGCGCCGCATCCCGGTTTCCGCCAATAGCGTAGAGATAGCGGCCAAAGGTTGTGTTGGCAGTCAGAAATGCGCCGGCGATTGCGACGGCCAGCAGAAAGATTACCGGTATCGGCACGCCGCCGGCTTTGTTCATCAGAAAAATGAAAGCGACAATGACAACCGACGGAATCAGAATCCGAGCGGCCAGCGCGCCCGCGCTCATGGCCGCCAGACCGTGCCGCAGTCGCGCGCGGCTGCGTCGAATGTTGATCCAGACGATGGCCGCAATCGCTGCCCCCGCGAGGCCGAAACCTATGCGCGGATCGATGAAGTCGCGGCCCAGAGAACGAAAGAAGGGAAGTTCGACCGGAATCGTCGCGCCCTTAGTCAGCCTCAGAATCACACCGCGCCAGGCTTGGAGACCGCCGAGCGTTACGATGAAGGCGGGAATGTTCGCATAAGCCACCAGGGTTCCCTGCAATGCTCCGATGATCAAGCCAATGATGATCGCCGACAGCAGCGCGGGAACCAGTCCGTATCCTTGCATCAGCGCAGCAACACCTCCTGCCAGGCCGACCACCGCGCCTATGGATAGATCGATGTTACCGCACACAATCACCATCAACATGCCCACGGCGAGCACGCCGGTGACTGCCATCTGCTGCAGCAGCTTGGAAAAATTCGTCGCGCCGAGGAACAGCCCGTAAGGATGGTGTTGATCGATTGTGGCCCATTGAAAGAAGAGCCAGATGACGATCAGCGCCAGCAACATGGTGTAGGCGCGCAGCGCTGAAGTGCGAAGTTTGAAACGGCCGGTCCTTGAAGTTTCAGTCATAAGGAATCCTATGCAACTTGCCGCGCGCGGCCCGTGGCGCATGACATTACAGCTTCAGGTGTCGCTTCCTTGCGGGTGAATTCGCCAGTGACGCGGCCCTCGTGTAGAACGATCACCCGATCTGATAGCCCCAGAACTTCAGGCAGCTCAGATGAAACTAAAACAATCGCGAGACCGGTTTCGGCCAGCTTGTTAATCTGGGCGTAGATTTCCTGCTTGGCGCCGACATCGATGCCGCGGGTTGGCTCGTCAAGGAACAGGACGCGCGGACTCGTCAACAACCACTTTGCCAGCACGACTTTTTGTTGGTTACCGCCGGATAGTGTGCCCGCGATCGTGAAAACCGACGTAGACTTAATTCGCAAGTCGCGCGCAGCGCGCTGGCCCGCCGCGGCCTCAGCGTCTTCGTTGGTAAAAAAGCGTCCGGACAGCCGGCGCAACCCAGCCAGCGTCATATTCTTCAGAATCGTCTGCTCGAGTATCAGACCATAGCGCTTGCGATCCTCAGTCACGAAGCCAATGCCGTGTTTGATCGCGTCATACGGATGATTAATTTGGACGGGCTTACCGCCGACCAAAATCTCAGCAGACTTGCGACCCGCATGCGCGCCAAAGATGGCCATTAACAATTCGCTGCGGCCTGAGCCCATCAAACCGGCGATTCCCAGCACTTCGCCCTTGCGGGCTGTAAATCCGACTCGTTCGACGAGCAGCTTACCCGGCACTCCCGGATCTTCGACCGTGATGTTGCGCGCCTCAAAAACCACTTCGCCGTGTTCGTGCGTCGCCTCCGGAAAGATCTGTCCCACCTCGCGTCCCACCATGAGCGCTATTACTCGCGGCTCATCGAGCGAGGCGGTAGCGTCCGTGCCCACCGTCCGGCCGTCACGCAAGACGGTAAGACGATCGCTGATGCTAAAAACTTCTTCCAGCTTGTGCGAGATGTAGATCATTGCCACCCCGCGCGCACGCAACTTGTTCAGGATGCCAAAGAGTGTTTCGACTTCCGTATCAGTCAGCGCCGCGGTCGGTTCGTCCAGCACCAGAATGCGTGGTTCCTGTGACAGTGCTTTGGCAATTTCGACCAACTGCTGCTGTCCAATACCCAGGTATCCCACCGGAGTGCGTAAATCAATTTCCAAATGCAGATCGGCCAAGAGTTTTTGGACGCGACCGTAAAGCTGCTCCCAGTTGATCACGCCGAAACGCCGTGGCTCGCGACCTAAAAAGATATTCTCGGCAACGCTCAACTCCTTAACCAGCGACAGCTCCTGATAGATGACGGAGATGCCCGCTTTCTCAGCCTCGCGAATATTTGCAAAGCGCCGTTGGGCGCCCTCGAGCATGATTTCGCCACCGTACTCCGGATGGGGATAGACACCGGCGAGAATCTTCATCAGCGTCGATTTGCCCGCCCCGTTTTCGCCAACCAGCGCATGAATCTCGCCCTCGTTGAGGTCGAAGCTCACCCCGTCCAGGGCTTTTACGCCCGGGAAGGTCTTCGTAATGCTCTTCATCTCAAGAAGCGGACTGCTTCGAGTTTCGAGTTTCGAGTTTCGAGTTTCGAGTTCGGGTTTCATCTCTTCCTTGAGTTCAACGATTGAGCTATTGAGTTTTGTATTTTGTGCCCTTGATTCCCGAGCTACGTAGATACTTCATCAAACCGCCAACCATGTTGCCTGTTTCCATAGCAAGACCGCTCAACTCGGCAAAAATCCTCTGGTCGAGGTAGTTTTGATCCAGCGCAACGTACAACTGGCTCTTGACCTCGGCAGTTGATCCCTTTGCGATGGCCAGAAACTGTACGAACTCTCCCGTTCCACTTCGATCATAGCCTTCAGCGATATTGGATATGATCGAGACTGAAGCCCGGCGAATCTGATCCCTTAGACTGAAATCCTTTGCGAAAGTGCCCGCGCCGGACACCGCGTAGATTGGTTTGGTTAGTTCTCGGGCTTTTTTCCAAGCGTCGATTTCTTCAAACGTTTTGAAGGTGGCCATTGGTTTCCTCCTTTGAGATTAAGAAGTGGTCCAGTTAATTAACTCGAAACTCAAAACCCCAAATTCGAAACTGCCTTGCTTACTGCTTCGGCCACTGATCCTTCGGCACATTCTTATAAACGTCTTCCATCTTGTGATAGCCGTCCTTGATAACCGTCTGCATCACATTGTTCATGTCGACCACGATCGGTTCTTGCAGGATGGACGGTACATCAATCTTGCCATTGTTGACTTTGTCTTTGGCGTCGACTTTTTCCTTGTGCGCCAGCTTGATGGCTGAGTCCACGGCGCTGTAAGCCAGCGGCTTAATCGGTTTGTAGATAGTCATCGTCTGTTTACCGTCGACTATGCGCTGCACCGCGTCGAGGGCCGCGTCTTGCCCCGTCACCAGAACTTTTCCGACAAGCTGCGGCGGTAGCGCGGAGATTGCGCCGCCCGCCGTTCCGTCGTTTGAAGCTACTATTGCCTGGATATCATTGTTGGTCTTAGTGAGCGCATCCTCGGTGATGCGCAGCGCTTCTTCGGGTTTCCATTCCTTGGCGAACTGATCGGAAATGATTTTTATGTCGCCGCGATCGATAGCGGGTTTCAGGATGTTCATCTGACCTTCGCGCAACAACAGGGCGTTGTTATCAGTCGGCGAGCCGCCGATCAAAACATAGTTTCCCTTCGGCGCATGGTCGAGCGCGTACTTCGCCTGCATCTGTCCCATCTTCAAAACCTGGTGCGAGACATAGAGGTCAACATCCGAATTACGAATCAAACGGTCATAACTAATCACCGGCACGCCCTGCCGGTGCGCAGCTTCGACAATCGAAGCCGCGATCTGGCCGTTGTGTGGCGCGACGATCAGAACATCCACGCCCTTGGTCAAAAGATTGTCGCATTGCTTTGTCTGCACGGCATCGTCGCCGTTGGCCACCTGGACTTCACACTCGGCGCCTACTTCTTTGCAGCGCTGTTCGACCAAGGCCTTGTCACGCTGCCAACGCTCTTCCTTAAGGGTATCCATTGAGAAGCCTATGCGCACCGGGCCGCCTTTTGGCGAACTCCCAGCTCCGCCCTGATTGGGACCTTTGACGCAGGCAGACAAGAGAACTGCCGCCAGTAACGAAAATGGAATTAGTCTTGTGGCAAGTTTCATCGCATGATTCCTTCCGTCATCTTTGAGATCGTCACGCGGTGCTACCCGCACTCGACCGTGACTTTTGATTGCCGTTGGATTTGGACCGACCCATAATAGCGATGAACGATGAAAGCTGCCAGTGTAAAAACACGGTTCGCACCGCACGGCTATGTTGGAATCGCGATCATCCTGGGCGCCGAAGCCCTGCTGTTCGCAGATAACCAGTTCGTGGGCCATTGGTTCACACCGATCGTCTGGACCGGCTACATTCTTTTCATTGATGCGTTGGTTTACAGGTTCAAAGGCCGTTCACCCTTGATGAGCGATCGGCTTGAGTTTTTGATCGTCACCATCGTTTCCATCGCCGGCTGGTGGTTGTTCGAGTTTTATAACGCGCCGCGGTTTTGGAATTCTAATCTGGAGTTGTGGTGGCATTATCACAACCTGGAACCGAATCTGTTGCTGCGCCGGGCCGGTTATGATTGGGCCTTTGCCACAATTTTCCCGGCAATGTTCGAAACGGCAGAGCTTTTCACGGTCACAATCTTCAAAGCACGGCCGGTGCGTCTGACAATCAGGTTTCCGCAGCCACTGCTGATCGGGCTGTCTCTGATCGGCGCGATCGGGGTAATCGTGCCGCTAGTTTTTCCCTCGGAATGGTTTGCGCCGGTGGTCTGGCTGTCCTTCATATTATTGTTGGATCCAATCAACGCTTGGCGTCGGTCGCCATCGATTACCGGCGACCTTGCGCGGGGCGATTGGCGCCGGTTGTGGTCTCTGCTCGCGGGCGGCTTTCTTTGTGGACTGTTGTGGGAATTTTGGAACTATTGGGCGCTGTCAAAGTGGACTTACACTGTTCCTTACTTTGGAAGTATTAAGATCTTTGAAATGCCGGTGTTCGGTTATCTCGGGTTCCCGCCGTTTGCAGTCGAATGCTGGGTGATGTACATCTTTCTGAGATCGTTACTGAAGCGGGCCGTGAGTGAAGCCGGCGGCGAAATTTTTTCACGTTCTTAGGTACTATATTCGGTGCAGAGCAGAACAAAGAGCTGGATCAAGCGGCTGGGATTCTGGGGATTCGTTTTCTTCCTCGTTAAGGGATTACTATGGCTGATCATTCCTGCTTTGATCGCGATTCTGGTTACCGACTAAACGTTTCGCATTTGTTTGACACGAGATCAGCGACTAACTAGAATACGCGCCACCCCAGAACACGGAGGACAACAGAGTGAAGATTCGAATTAATCGGAAAAGTGTCGAATCGATGACCAGACAGCTAACGGATCAACTGGGAAGTTTGATCAGCAGTGGCGCCCTCGCCGTCGGAAGTCTGTTGCCCAGTGAACGCACGCTGGCCAAATCGCTCGGCGTGGCGCGTAATGTAGTTCGCGGAAGTTACGAATACCTCGAGAAAGCCGGAGTGGTTCAACGCGAAGGAAGAAAAGGACGACGCGTGCGGGCAGCGACTTCGCGAAAGCGAACTACCGCCGCCAAGTCCGCGAAAAAAACTGTAAAAAAGGGTGCGGAAAAGCGCTAGCCGTAGTTTAGACGTCGCGAGCTGACTTCGTTATCGACCCGTCACTCTGAGTCTCAGGTGACTCTTAGCGCAGCCTCATCACCAAGCGCGAGTATCTCTCGCCGAATGGCTGCTCGCTCAGCCAATAGACGCACGAACGATCGTCGACGGGTGACGAACAGGGCCAGCGCCAGAAAACTTCCCACAAAACGGTCCAGCTCTTCGAAGAAACGAATAGCGACGTATCCGCATAGTGGGATCAATAAAAGCCCTACCACGGCGGGCGGCCAACCGGCTAAACCCCTCAAGACCGCGGCTGCGGCGATCCATGTCAAAGGAAAGAGAAGCATCGCCGAGATTATCTTGAAGGTCGAGACCACATCCTGTTCATCCCGAGCCAGGTGCCGGGCCAGGTAGCCGCCCAAATAATAGGCGGGATAGTGGACCAGCGCGCCTAACAACGCGAAGGGCGCAAGCACTGCGCAAGTTACCACCTGTCCGATCAGTTTGACGATAGTGTGGACCGCCGTAGGGGGCAGCGAAAGTTCGAAGGGATCGACACCTGCTTGCTTCAACTCGTGCTCAAAGCGCGCGATGCGTGACTCAATGGAAGCGATCCGTTGCGGCGCGCGAGCGCGGTAAAACGCGTAGCCTTCCAAAAAACGCTGGCGCAGCTCCAGCGTGCGACTGAGACGTTGTTTTTCGTCGCCGGCTTCTTCGGCAGAGAAAATTCGTTCGGCCCTGTCGATCAACGCCAGCGCCTCTTCCTGTTCGGCGTGCAGCATTACCTCACGCAAGGCTTTCTCAATCCGATCTGAAAGTTCGCGCACGGCGTCGCGGGGCGGCGTCCCATCGGGCTCGAGCGCAACGCGGGTGACCGGCAACGGCTCGCCAAAATGAACCAGCGCCGAACTGCGGAACATCGTTTTCTCAGTGTAGTAGAGACCGACGGGCACGATCTGCAAATCGAGAGCCTCGCCCGACGAAACCGCGCCCAGGGCTATGCGTGCCGCGCCGGTCTTCAAGACTTTCAAACGCGGCTCGTCATGCGAGACGCCTTCCGGAAAAATTCCAATCGTGCCGCCACGGGCCAGCAGCTTGCGGGCCGCGGCGAACGTTTCCAGATTGCGCGAGACATCTTCGCCCGCGTCCTGTCGCCGATAAGCCGGCAGCGAATCCAGCGCGCGCACGAAATAGCCGATCACCGGCATGCGAAAGAGCGGGGCCTTGGCCAGAAAGGACACTCGACGCGGCGCCAGGCACAAGGGAAACACCGGATCGACGAGCGCGTTTTGATGGTTGAGCACAAAAATAAGGGGACTATCTTCGGGTACGTTTTCCAGGCCAGAGACTTCGATATGACGGAAATAGACGCGCAGAGCAAGCTTTAAAATCGCGCAAATGATTCGTCTGGTCATGCACTGTTCGTATCAGAAGCCCGACCGTCAGGGAGGGCTACTGTCGCTAATCACCCTCCCTGACGGTCGGGCTTCTGACAATAGCCGATGGCCGCCATTCCATCTGAAAATGAGTTCCGGTTTCGCTGGTGCGCACAAACCCCAGCCGCTCAAGTAGAGTTACGGCCCGATTAAATCTGATAATTTGCAGACGCAGAGGTTTGTTCGCCTGTCGAGCTTCTTCCTGGAGTCTTTGGATTAGAAAAGTTCCCACGCCAGCGCCACGGTGCACGGGCAAAAGGGCGAGGTCGAGCCAGCGAATTTCGTGTTCGCGCCGTTCGACGATCAATCGACCGGCGGGTTCGCCCTCAATCAGAATAATCTCGTCCACCGCTCGCAGGTAGTCGGTCTGATAAAAAAGCTGCTGGGCTTCGTGCTGCATGCTGAGGAACTCACTGATGCGATCCTCGTCCCAGCCAAGCCCTCGTAGATCCTCACCGCGGCTGCTCTGGTAAAGTTCGAGCAGAAAGTCCTTGTCGGCATCTGTTACCGATCGCAAGCAGATCGAGTCTCCGCCGGGCACTTCATTCATAGTCGTGGATTCTAATCGAATAGATCAGTGTTTGGATACATCAAATCGCAGGTCGGCAGATCGCCATTGCGGCACGGAAGTGCGATAATACACGCGCTTTCCCTAAACAACTTAATCGATCCGGAGAGGTTATTTTATGAAGCGCTTCTTTGTCGTCTCAGTTATCAGTTTGCTTGCATTCGCGTCGTTCGCGTCGGCGCAGGACCGCCGATTTACTATTGACGATCTGCTGAAAGTTCGCCGCGTCAGCGATCCGCAGGTGTCGCCCAAAGGCAATCTGGTGGCGTTCACGATCACGGACGTGGACAAGACGACCAACAAGAGCACGACACAGATTTATCTGGTGCCGCTTGGTGGCGGAGAGACGCGTCAACTGACCAATGATGAGCATTCGTCTTCGTCTCCGCGCTGGTCGCCGGATAGCGAGAAGCTGGCGTTTGTCTCTGCGCGAGATGGTGAAGCCCAGATTTGGACGATCGATGTTTCCAGCGGCGCGCTGAAAAAGATCACCAGTATTTCGACCGGGGCCGGCGATCCCGTCTGGTCTCCGGACAGCAAGTGGCTGGCATTTGCTTCCGATGTTTATCCGGAATGCAAAGATGACGCCTGCAACAAGAAACGCGCGGATGAAGTCGCACAGAGCAAAGTGAAAGCCCACGTGGCTGAGCGCCTGCTCTATCGTCATTGGAAAGCCTGGAAGGACGGCCTGCGCACTCACGTGTTCGTCGTCTCGTCTGCCGGTGGTGAAGCGCGAGATTTGACTCCCGGCGATTACGACGCTCCGCCATTCAGTTTGGGCGGGCCAACCGACTATGCATTTTCACCTGACTCAAAAGAACTTGCGTTTGTCAGCAACCACGACAAAGTCGAAGCTATCTCTACAAATGCAGATGTTTGGATCGTTTCTGTCCGAGGCGGTGCGGCGCGAAATATCACCGCCGCAAATCACGGCTATGATGGCTCGCCGCAGTTTTCACCGGACGGCCGCTTCATTGCTTATCGTTCACAGGTCACGCCCGGCTTCGAAAGCGATCGTTTCCGGCTGATGCTTTATGATCGAAAGACCAGCCGGGCCCGTTCGCTGACGGAAACCCTGGATTCCTGGGTGGACGAGTTCACCTTCACGCCTGACAGCCAGACAATTTATTTGACAGCCGAAGAGCGCGGCAAAGAACCAATCTACTCAGTTTCAGTCAGCGGCGGGCCCGTGAAAAAGGTCATAGCCGAAGGCGCGAACGGCGACATTCATCTTACTCCAGACGCTCGGACACTTGTTTTCTCGCGCAGCAGCATGACGAAGCCCAGCGAGATTTATCGCGCGAATTCGGATGGCAGCGGCGTCACCGCATTAACGACAACCAACGATGTCTTTGTTTCGTCGTTCAATCTCAAGCCCGCCGAAGAAGTGACCTGGACCGGCGCGATGGGAACTAAAGTCGCCGGTTGGATCGTCAAGCCGGCAAACTTCAATGCGAAAAAGAAATGGCCGCTGGTAGTCCTGATTCACGGCGGGCCTCAGGGAGCCTGGAATGATAACTGGGGTTATCGCTGGAATCCGCAAATCTATGCCAACGCCGGGTATGTTGTCTTTATGCCGAATCCGCGCGGCTCAACCGGTTATGGCCAGCAGTTCCTGAACGAAATCTCCGGCGACTGGGGCGGCAAGGTTTTCATCGACATCAAAAACGGCGTGGCGCAAACCGCCGCGTTGCCTTACATCGATCGCAATCGGATCGGCGCCGCCGGCGCCAGTTACGGCGGGTACATGATCGATTGGATCGAAGGACACAACAACGATCCTCGCTTTCAATTCAAGGTGCTGGTATCGCATGACGGTGTCTATAATCTCACCAGCATGTACGGCGCCACCGAAGAGCTTTGGTTTCCTGAATGGGAATTCAAAGGCACGCCCTGGACTAACAAGGCGATGTACGAGCGCTGGTCGCCGCACAATTTCGTTCAGAACTTCAAGACTCCAATTCTGGTCATCACCAACACGCTCGACTATCGCGTGCCGGAAACGGAAGGCTTGCAGATGTTCACGGCTGTGCAGCGTATGGGCGTCGAATCAAAGCTGGTTGATTTCCCCGATGAAGGTCATTGGGTACAGAAGCCCGCGAACTCGGCCTTCTGGTACAACACAGTGCTCGCGTGGCTGGATAAGCATTTGAAGTAGCGCAATTTGGTAACTTGCGTGTCCGCAAATTAACAATTTGCGCTACGGATTGGAGTTCTCTCATGCCCACTTGGCTTAAAGCATTGCTCGCCGTCGCGCTGATAATCGTCGTGCTCGTTGTCGGAGTTATCGTCGCCGGTGTGGTCTGGTGGAGCCGCAATAAAGACAAGCTGGTTACCCGCGCCAAAGAGGTAATGACCGAAGGCCGAGAGTTTGGTCGCCATACGGACAATCACGGTTGCGTCGACGAATCCGTATCGCGATATAAGAAAGATCCCGGGATCACGACGGTGATTTCCAACAGCATTTTCACGCGCGCCTGTCTCGAGTCCAGCCGACCGAGCCCAGGCTTTTGTGATGACGTGCCAAAGCAAACTGAGTTTTTAAAGACCGCACAGTGGCGAATCGAGCAATGCCGCAAGGTAGATCTTTCGAAAGACAGTAACTGCCAAAATCTCTTCACGCCTATCCAGCAGTTTTGCGATGAGCGGGCTCGTAGTTCAACCAACAGCAACGCCCAATAGTTCCGGAACTGGTCGAAATCGGATCGCGGACATCTTGTCCGCCTGAGCGCGGAGCGCGAAATACTTTTCAAAGAGCGATTTCTTCCGAGGTAATCAAGCGGGCTCCACCCGCTGGCGGACAGGATGATGCGCTCCGGGCGTTACTGCCTGCCGCAATCAGGAAAGCGCTGATAAATTGAGTCACGAGCCTTCCATTGCAGATCGTCTATCGATTCGC
>WNFJ01075074.1_pt2 | contig 18763 bp, 11 predicted proteins | sample 5400461 | NCBI WGS metagenome assembly WNFJ01 (sample SAMN13153349, study PRJNA577476) | soil metagenome | isolation source: 115 cm saprolite on Douglas fir-dominated hillslope | place: USA:California | collected 2013-09-17
CCTCAACGGCACCGCCGGCGAGCGCGGCGCCGCCGGTCGCCGCTGCGCCGAGCGCGCCGGCCGCCGTGCCCGAGGCACCTTCCCGTGACCCCGTCGTGGTCCTCACCGGCGGCGCTGGCGGCAGGCCGCCACGGGCGGTCGAGCGCGTGCTCGGCGGGCCGGGCGATCACCGGGGCGGAAGCTGGCGCGAACACGTCAGGGTCGTCCCGGGCGGCCACGGCCCAGGACGGCCGGATTTGGCCAAACGCGACCGGGAGCGGGTGCTGCTGCCCATCGGGGGACCCCGCGTGATCGTCGTCCTCGGCTGCACTGTCGGCGCCGGACAGACGGTGACCACGCTGATGATCGCCGACCTGCTGGCCAGCCTGCGCGGTGAGAACGTCGCGGCACTGGACCTGAACCCGGGCCGGCCCTCGCTCATGGACCTGGCCCAGGCGACGCCGGCCGCGACCGTGCCCGCGCTGCTCGCCGGATCTGCACCAGTGAGTGCGGGCGCCCGCGGCCGGGGACGCCTGGATGTGATTACCCATGGCGCCCTCGCGGACAGCCAGGGCCTCGGCGACGCCGAGTACCGCAGGCTATTCGACATCCTTGAGGAACGGTATGCGCTCACCCTGGCGGATCCCGGGGCGTCGGCCGTGGCGCGGGTACTCGCCTCCGCCGACCAGCTCGTGCTCGTCGCCCCGGCCAGCCCGGACGCGGCCCGGGCGGTCGCGATGACCCAGGACTGGCTGGAGGCGCACGGCTACGGCCAGCTGTCAGCGGGTTCGATCACCGTGATCAACGGGGTGAGCAAACGCAGCATGACCCACGTCGAGCAGGCCGAAGTGGTGGTCCGGGGCCGCTGCCGGGCCATAGTGCGAGTGCCTTGGGATGATCATCTTGGCGCGCCGGAAGCAGAACAGGGCATCCGCGACTGCCGTCCCGTCGCCGACCCCCGCGCCCGCCCGGTGGCCGGACCGCATACCCGGCTGGGCCAGCTGCGTGCGCCGGTGCGCGGCGCCTACACGGCGCTCACCGGCGTCCTGGTGGACACCCTCGCAGCCGGCCGTGAGCTGCGCAGGAGGGCGTCGCGGTGAGCGCACGGACCAGGGGACGCAGCCGGCTCACTGTCCGCTACTTCGACGACCGGGTCCTGCTCACCGAGACGCACGCGTGGGCCTACTACCGGCTGCCAACCGAGTCGTACGAGTTCATCCCCCCCCAGGAGCGGGAGACACTCGCCACCAACATCACTGTGGCGCTCGCCGCCATCAGGATGCCCGACGCCGAGGTGCACCTGCGCATCGCGCACCGGTCCTACCCAGCGGCGGAGTGGGCCGCCGGGCTCGATGCCACCTCGGACGACGGCCCGGGCTGGCGGGACTACCTGGACGAGATGTACCGGCATGTGTGGGCGAAGGACTTCTGGACCAAAGAGGTCTACCTGGGCGTGCGGCTGGGCCAGCGAGGCATGCGCGCCCAGCTCTCCGGCGGGGTCTTCGCCCAGTTCATCAACGCCTATCGGGCGGGCGAGCAGGTGATGGGCCTCGACGACGAGGCGGTGCCGGCCAGCGAGATCGCCCGCTGGACGGATCAGGCCGAGCGGCTCGGCCGCGCCCTGTCCGCCAGCGCGCTCGCCGCGCGGCACGCTGGCTCGGACGAGATCGCGTGGCTGTTCCGGCACACCCTGATGGGCACCGTGGGTGATCCGCGCCCGTCGGCGGTACGCCGCCGCACCTGGGGCGCGGGGGAGATCGAGGCCCTCCTGGAAGGGCAGGTGCACAACGGGCGGACGCTGCTGCGCCTGGAACATCCCGAGGGGGAGTCTTTCGCGGCGTACCTGTCCTTCTCCCGCTTCCCCGATGTCATGGCCTTCCCGGACGGCGAGCCCTGGCTGCACTACGCGGATTCGCTTCCGTTCCCCGTGGAGGTCAGCTCGCGGATGAAGCTGATCCCCCCAGCGAAGGCGAGCAAGGACGTGGGGCGCAAGCTCGCGCACGCCAGGGACATGGATGCGCACATCAGGGAGGCGGGGGCCGATGCGCCCCTCGCGCTGGCCGAGCAACTCGTGGCCGCCCGCATGCTGGAGCACGGCATCACCAAGGAGCGCCTGCCGTTCGTCTACGGCTGGCACCGGCTGATCGTGACCGGGCCGACCAGGGAGTTGTGCGAGCGCCGGGTCGAGGCGGTCGGGGAGCACTACCGGGACATGGGCATCGACGTGGTCAACTCCACCGGTGACCAGTTCTCGCTGCTCTGCGAGTCGTTGCCGGGCGACCGGGTCCGGCTGGGTTCCTACGTGCAGCGCCAGCCGTTGTACACGATCGCCGGTGGCGTGCCGACGGCCACCGTGGGCCTGGGGGACAGGATCAGCCAGGGCGCCGGCTGGGTGGGTCCTTACATCGGCGAGACCCTGGGCCGGGCCAGGTCCGTCGTTCATTTCGACCCGCTGCAGGCCGCCGCGCTCAACCGGCCGACCGCGATCGCCATCACCGGCGAGCCCGGCGGCGGCAAGACCACCCTCGCGCTCCTGCTCATCATGCAACTCGCGTTGCGCGGCGTGACCGTGGCCGTGATCGACCCCAAGGGGGACGCGGAACCACTGGTCGAACTGCTGAAGGAGCGTGGCCGCAGGGCCCGCGTGCTACCCCTGGGCGCCGCTGCGCCCGGCCTGCTCGACCCGTTCTCCTTCGGTGATGACCTGGCGCAGAAGCGGACGATGGCCACCGAGACGCTCCGCCTGCTGCTGCCCAGGATGAGCGAGGAGCGGGAAAGCGCGATGATCCAGGCGGTGGCCAGCGTCGCCGGCCGGGAGCGGCCCAGCCTCGGCAAGGTCATCAGGCACCTGGAGGAATCGGCCGACCCGGCATCCAAGAACCTCGGGGCCGTGTTGCGCTCGATGTCGGAGATGCGGCTCGCCCGGCTCTGCTTCGCGCCGTCCGGCGGCCAGCAGATCGACGCGGCCGGCTGGACAACCGTGTTCACCCTGGCCGGTCTCACCCTGCCTGACGTGGCGATCAGCCGGGATGACTTCTCATATGAGCAGCGCCTGTCCGTAGCCCTGCTGTACCTGGTATCCCAGTTCGCACGCAGGCTGCTTAACGGGATGGACCGCCGCCTGCCGAAGGCAATCTTCCTCGACGAGGCGTGGGCGATCACCTCCACCCCCGAGGGCGCGAAGCTCGTTCCGGAAGTGTCCCGGATGGGCCGGTCCCGGAACACAGCCCTCATCCTGGTCTCGCAGAACGCCGGTGACCTGCTGAGCGAGCAGGTCACCAACTGCATCTCGGGCGTGTTCGCGTTCCGCTCGTCGGAGCGCGTCGAGGTGGCGAACGTGATGGCGCTGCTCGGCGTGGAGGCCTCCGACGAGCACAAGGCGGTGCTGCGCGGGCTCGGCAACGGCGAGTGCATCTTCCGCGACCTGGACGGCCGGGCGGGCCGGATCGGCATCGACCTGATCTCCGATGAACTGCGGCAGTGGCTGGACACCAACCCCACCCGCGCGCGGCGGTCCGAGGAATCCGCGCCGCCGGACGGTCGGGCCGCGCCGCCGGACGGTCAGCCCGCGCCGGGAGGAGATCCTGTCTCAGCCACAGGAAAACACAGCGCCAGCCAGCACAGGGCCAGCCCCCCCGGAACGGGGCCACCGGGGACTGAACCTCCGGCTATCGAATCGCCCGCGAGCGACCCGCCCGTGAGCGAACCGGTGAAGTGAACGGTGGACCCCTTCGGATGAATTTAAACCGCGGATCCCTTCGGACGTACTTATCAGTCCTTTTACCCAAGGCTTCAGGAGCCGTCCCGATGGCCAGATCGTCTCCCCGGGTTCCAGCGGTCCTGCGCAGGGCAGCAGTGCTGCTCGGCGTCCTCGCCGCGGTGCTCGGCGTGCCGAGCGCGGCGGTGGCGGCACCCGCCGGCCACGCTGATAGCGGCGCTGCGGTCACGATCGTGGCCCAGGCCCACAAGCAAGCACCGGCCCCGCAGCAGCAAGCACTGGCCCAGCGGCAGGCACCCGCCGCAACTGTGCCGCAGGCGACCGGCCCCTGCGGCGTGCCCGGCATCGGCGACATCGGCGGGCTGTTCGGACTGTGCCAGGCCGGGTCGAGCGGGCTGATCGGCGACCTCAACAACATCTGCCAGCCGTCCGTGCCGGTCCCGGAACCCGCGACTGGCGGGATCGACTCGCTGGTCGCCACGCCCGCGGCGGCGAAGCAGCCCGCCGCCCAGGTCAGCCTGTACGACCAGTACGGGGTGAACGGGCAGTCCTGGAACGCGTATGACATGCAGTGCTCGGACATGACCGCGCTGATCGGCAACAACGTCGCGGGCATGGTGTTCGACGCCGCGAAGGCGCTCGACCGGGTCACCATCACCGTCTACCAGTCGGCCGCCGGCGAGGGCATCCTGTCCTGGCTGACCGGCGCCGTGGACCGGCTGATCACCAGCCTGGGCAACGCCATCTACTTCCCCTACCTTGCGCCGGTGGTCATCATCGGCGCGATCTGGCTCGCCTGGCAGGGACTGATCCGCAAGCGGGCGACCCGGACCATCGAGGGCACCATCTGGATGGTCGTGGCCTGCGCGGCGGCCATCTGGCTGATCGGCAGGCCCGCCGATTTCACCGGGCTCGGCAAGAGCGTTTCCGACGGCATCACCCAGACACTCAACGTCGCCTTCGCCAGGCTGCCCGCCCCGGCGCAGAGCAGTTGCGTCCCGGTCCAGCACGCCGACCCACAGGTCCAGGTGGCCAGCTACGGGTATTCAGCCGGCAACAACATCGTCGACCAGAACGCGAATGAGCTGTGGACGGTCCTTATCTGCAAGCCGTGGCTGGACGGCGAGTTCGGCACGACGAACTACGCCACCACCCGCGGTGGCCAGCAGACCGTGGTGAACACCTACGCGCGGCAACTGCTCTGGGCCCAGGCGATCGCGGTGAACGAGAACTCGACCCCAGCGGTGATCCAGGCCAAGCAGAACACCTACGCCGGCATCGCGGCCTCGATCAAGCAGAACCATCCTGACGTCTACTCACTCTTCCAGGGCAAGCAGTGGACCACGCGGCTGGAGATCGCGTTCGCGACGATCTTCGCCGCGCTCATCGCGGGTCTCCTCGTGCTGCTGATCGCGATCACATTGATCATCTTGAAGCTCGGTTTCTTGCTCCTTCTCGTGGCCGGGCCGTTCTTCCTCATCGTGGGCACACATCCCGGGTTCGGCCGGGTCGTCGCGATCCGCTGGGTCGAGATGCTCATCGGCGTACTGCTCAAACAGGCGGCCATCGCCCTGGTGCTCAGCGTTCTGCTGTATGCCTATTCGCTGATCATGGGCACCAGCGACGCGGCACTGCCCTGGGCGCTGAAGATCCTCATGATCGCGCTCGTCACCGTGGCCGTTTTCATCTACCGCAAGCCTTTCGTCCACCTGTTCTCCGCCGTCGGGTACGGGGTGGTGGGCTCGCGTGATCGAGCGGAGGCCAGCCTCGGCCAGGCCGGCGGCATCGCCCGCCGGAACACGCTCGACGCGGCGACCGTGGCGGTACCCGGATTCGCGGCTTACCGGGCGGCGCGATGGGCCCGGCGCAATCCCGCGCAGGCGGCGAGCCTGGCGGCGCAGATCGCGGTGGCCGCGGGGGGCGGGGTCGGTGCTGCGGCGGCCGCCTCCGGGGCCGCCGCGGGCGGAGCGCCCGGCGCCGACGGGCATGCAGATTCCGCCGGGCCGCCCGGCGGGCCGGACGACTCGTCCCAGGGCGCAGGTGTCCGGCCGGGAGTGACGGTGCGCGGCCGGGTCAAGGCCCCCGCAGGCCAGGAGGGCAGCCCCCGGTCGGCCCCACCACTCGACCTGCCCTCCCGGACCGGCGGCAACGGGCAGTCGGCGACCGGCTGGTCCCGCAGCGGCGCCGAGGGCACGGCGGCCGGCCGGGCCCATGATCGCGCCGCGTCCGGCCTGACCCGCGATCCGGCGGCCGGCGGCCCCCGTGCTGGCTCGCCGGGTGCGTCGTCGGCTGGGCCGCCAGCCTCCGGGGCGCCTGCTGGCGCCGCGCCAGCACAGTTCGCCGGGGCCGCGCCCGGCTCCTCGCGTGACGGCGGCCCGGCCCGGCCCGGCCCGGGCACGCCCGCCTCGTCGCGGGACAGTGCCCCCGCGGCCCGCCCCGGTCCCGGCCCGAGGTCGTCAGGCGACGGCGGCTGGACCGGTCCCGGACCGCGGACATCCGGCAGCACCGGCCGGGCCGGCCAGGCTCCGCCGCGCGGGTCCGCGCCGTCCGGGCGGACCCCGACGGTTGAGGAAGGTCAGGGATCTGCTGGAACGGGGCAGTCAGCGGCGGGCGGGACCGACCCGGTGGGTCCGTTCTGGCTCCGTCCTGTCCGGCGGAAGAAGTAGCGGGCCTGGTCATGGAGCTGACCCCGGGCCAGCGGCGGCTCGCGTTCCTTGTGACAGTGGTGGTTCTCGCCGGGCTGGGCGCGTACCTGCTGTTCCCGGGCGTGCGAGCACCCGGACACGGGCCTGTGCGGGCCACCCCGCAGGCCCGGGCGGCGCCGCGCACGCCCGCGGGCGCCGCGGGGGCCGCGGGCGCCGCAACCCCGTCCGTCGCGCCCGCCCCCACCGGGTCGGGCGCGGTCGACATCTACCGGTGGCTCCCGTTCAGCCAATCCGACCTGGGCAAAGCGGCCGGCGTGACCCAGCAGTTCGGTGCGGACTACGGCACCTTCTCCTACACCGAGAGTGCCACCGACTATGTGGGCAGGATGCAGAACCTGATCACCAGCCAGTTGAGCGCCACGCTGGCCCGGGGCTATGCCACCGCTGGCGTGGCGCAGCAGCGCATCCAGCAGAAACAGGTCTCCACTGGTTCGGCGGTGATCAATTCACTGCGTGCCTTCGGCACCTCAAGCCTGACCTTCGTCGTGACGATCAAACAGACGATGACCACTAACCACGGCAAAGGTCAGCTAACGGGTCAATACGCCGTCACGGTCAGCACCAGTGGCGCGAATTGGCAGGTGAGCGATATTCAGTTGGCGTCCGCGGGGAACTTTTGAACTGGCAGGCGAGCTTTCCCAGTGCCGGCCGGGTCGTCGCGTCAGTGGCGATCGGCCTGGCCGTCCTGCTCGTGATCGGCCTCGCCCTGATCCCGATGGCAGCAGTGGGCGGCGGCAGCATATTCTTCTCCGCCGGGAACGACTGCCCGGGAAGACCTGCGGGGTCGACCACGCAGTCGGCGGTGAGCACGGCCGCCCGCAACGCCATCCCGGCCAACTACCTGGTCTTCTACAAGCAGGCCGGCAGCCAGTACGGCGTTCCCTGGGCCGTGCTCGCCGGGATCGGTGAGGTCGAGAGCGACCACGGCCGGTCCACCCTGCCGGGCGTGCACAGCGGGTCGAACGCGTTCGGTGCCGCAGGCCCGATGCAGATCGGCATCGGCGGCGCGGCGGGAAACACCTGGGGCGGCGCCCCGGTCCATCAGGCGTCGCTACAGGTCGGCGGGGTGGCGACGGACGCCAACGGCGATGGCGTGGCCAGCGTGTACGAGCCTGCGGACGCCATCGCGGGCGCCGCGAAATACCTGATCGGGCACGGTGTCCAGGGCAATGTCAGTGCCGCGGTCTTCGCCTACAACCACCTGACGTCCTACGTCCAGTCCGTGCTCTACTGGGCCGGCCTCTACAGCACCGGCGGCTTCCTGGTGAGCCAGGTGAACGCGGTGAGCGCACATAATTGCCTGACCAGCGCTGAGCAGGTCCGGGCGCCGAACCAGGCGATCGCCACCATCATCGCCTACGCGCAAGCGCAACTCAGCAAGCCGTACCTGTGGGGCGGCACCGGCCCGGACGCCTTCGACTGCTCCGGCCTGATGATGATGGCCTACCGGGCCGTCGGCGTCAGCATCCCGCGCACCTCGCAGGACCAGTTTGCGTGGGGTCCGCGGATCTCGGCCGGCCAGGCGCAGCCAGGTGACCTGGTCTTCTTCGTGGGCTCTGATGGCACCGTGGCCGCTCCTGGCCATGTGGGCCTGGTGATCGGCAAGGGCATGATGATCGAGGCGTACGCCACCGGCTTCCCCGTCCGCATCGCGCGGTACACGGACCGGGCTCCGGTGGGCTTCACCAGACCCTGGGCGCACACTGGCGTCGTCATACCCGGCAGGCAAACCGCCGCCTGACCATCCCAGCCCAACCGCAGTTTCTCTGAGACCCCCGCCCGGCGCCACCCCCGCGGAATGCGCCAGCCACTCCAGGCTCTTTTGTCACACTGCGCATCAGGGTATTGACTATGAGTAGCTCCCGGTTAATGTTGCGACTACCCGTCAGTAGCTTTGCTCGAAGGGAGCCGACCATGCGCCCAGCACCCTCCGCAGCAGCGCTGCGACAGCCCACAGGCACTCATTCTCGCCAGGCCAGCGCCGCCCGGGCCTTCCGGGCTGCGGCTCACATCGCGGCCCGCGCAGCCGACTCCTGGATCGGCATGCACCGCAGTGCGGGCCGCTGGTTCGCGGCCCGCGAAGGGCTCCGGCCCGGGAGACGCCCGCCGCGCCTGGACTCCCCGGGCAGCCGCCTCGGCGTCCCGGTCCGCAGCCGGCGCTTCCTGGCGTTGGGTGTGGTGGCGGCGGGTGGCACGCTGCTCGCCGCGCTGCTGCCGACGGTGGCGGGCGCCAGCGGGGAGAACTACGTGGCGCTCGGCGCCTCCTTCACCTCCGGGCCGCTCATCCCGCGCCTGACCGGATCACCAGTCGGCTGCCTGCGGTCCAGTCACGACTATCCCTCGCTGGTCGCCGCCATGATCGGCCCGTCCTCGTTCAGGGATGTCAGCTGCCAGGGCGCCGACACGACGAACATGACCGGGCCCGAGGGGGTTGGCCTCGGCACGAACCCACCGCAGTTGCACGCGCTGGGCCGGGCCACCACCCTGGTGACCCTGGGAATCGGCGGCAACGACATCGGCTTCTCCAACATCGTCCTCCTGTGCAGCGCCCTGAGCTTCACCAACCCGTTCGGCTCACCGTGCAAGGGGCATTACACCTCGGGTGGCACCGACCGGCTGGCCCGGGCGGTCGCGCAGACCGGGCCCAAGGTGGCCGCGGTGCTAGCAGCCATTCACCGGCTTGCGCCGGCCGCGCGAGTCCTCCTGGTCGGTTACCCGGTCATCCTGCCCAACACCGGCCGCGGCTGCTGGCCGGTTGTGCCCTTCGCCTTCGGCGACGTGCCTTACCTGCGCGGCGTGGAGCTGAAGCTGAACCAGATGCTCGCCAGCGAGGCCTTGGCGCACGGGGCGATATATGTGGACACGTACAACGACAGCATCGGCCACGATATGTGCCAGGCGCCGGGGACCAAGTGGGTCGAGGGAATCGTGCCCACCTCGCTCGCCGCCCCCGTGCACCCGAATGCCCTGGAGGAGAAGGCCATGGCGCAACAGGTTTTCGCCACCCTGGGCTGACAGCGACAGGTTCTCGCCGCCCCAGGCTCACGGCGACAGGTCAGCGGCGGATCGGGGTCAGCGGCATTCTGATGGCGTCTGCGCGGGGGTGGCACCGAGGGAGCCGAGCAGGGCCAGCACCGGTTCGAGTTTCTCGTACAGGAACAGGACGGGGTCGGCTGGGCCGGAGGTCAGCGCCAGTGCGGAGCGCAGCGCCTCGGACGGCCCCGCCGCGGGCACGATCGTCATCCCTGGGCGGCCCGCCTCAAGCGCGGCCGTGATGAGCCGGGTCATCTCGCCCGGGGAACGCCCGCGCAGGTCGCCGTCCTCATAGACGACAACCTGGCCGAACCAGGCGGCCACGGTAGCGGCGGTCTCGGCCACGAGGTCGTCACGCCGGTCCCCGGGCAGGGTGATCGCCGCGACGGGATCGCCGGCCCACGCGTCGTGAAGCAGGCGGCCCATGGCGGCCAGCGCGGCCGCGTTGTGCCCGTAGTCCACCACGACCGGGCTGCCCCCCACCTGATAGATGTTGCCCCGGCCTGGGTTGGCCTCGGCGGGTGTGAACGTGGTCAGGGCCCGCCTGACGTCCTTCACGCTCACCCCGAGGGCGCGGCACGCCGCCACCGCGGCGAGCGCGTTCGCCACCAGATGCGAGGCCGAGCCGCCAAACGATCCTGGCAGGTCCGCCACGTCGAGCAGCAGGGTCTCCTGCCCGCCCCTGGTCTCCACCAGTTGGCGGTGGCGCAGCTCGCAGGTGATACCGCCGCTCATCCGGTGCGCCATGATGACCGGGTTGCCCGGCAACAAGCTGAAGAACCGGATCACTGGATGGCGGTCCTGCACGGCGGGCCGTGCGGCCAGCGCGGCGGTCCGGGGGTCGTCGGCGTTGAGCACCAGGCTGCCGCCCCGCTGAATCTCCTCCGCCACGAGCGCCTTGATGCCGGTGAGATCGTCGAGGTCATCGACACCGTCCGTGCCCAGGTGGTCGGCGGTGATATTGGTGAGGACAGCCACGTCGGCGCGGTCATAGCCGAGCCCGCGCCGGACGATCCCGCCCCGCGCGGTCTCCAGGACCGCGGCCTCCACCGTGGGATCGTCCAGCAGCATCCCCGCCGAGCGCGGGCCGGAGGCGTCCGCGCGGTGGATCAGCTGTCCGCCGGAGTAGACGCCGTCCGTGGTGGCCATGCCGACGCGCAGCCCCGCCTGCCGGAGGATGTGGCTGATCATGCGGACGGTCGTGGTCTTCCCATTGGTTCCGGTCACGGCCACGATCGGGATCCGCGACGGTGCCCCCGGCGGGTCTCTGGGTCGTCCGGCGCTGGGTTCGAGGTGCATCCGTAGTCCCGGGCAGGCGTTGAGTTCGATCACCGCGCCGCCGTCCGGCCCGGTCAGGATCGGTGCGGCGATGTCGGCCAGCCGGACATCGACACCACAGACGTCCAGGCCGGCGGCGGCTGCCGCCCGGCAGCACATGGCCGCCACCTCGGGATGCACCAGGTCGGTGACGTCGGCGGAAGTCCCGCCGGTGGACAGGTTGGCGTTCCGGCGCAGCGTGACCAGCTCACCGGCGGCCGGCACCGACCGTGGATGGCGCCCCTGCGCGGCCAGGTGATCGAGCGCCTGGTTGTCCAGCACGATGCGGGTCAGCGGCAGCGTGTGACCCTCGCCGCGCCGCGGGTCGGCGTTAGCCAGCGCCACCAGTGACTCAATGTCGTGGTGCCCGTCCCCGGTCACCGAGGCCGGCCGCAACCGGGCCGCGGCGATCATGCGCCCGTCCACGATCAGCACCCGGTAGTCAGTCCCAGGAACATATTCCTCAACGATCACTTCCGGGCCGGTCACGCTCGCCCGCTGGTAGGCGTCCATCGCGTCGGTCGCGGAGGTGACACCGACGGTCACGTTCGCCCCGTGGTTGCCGTTCCGCGGTTTGATCACCACAGGCCGGCCGATCTTGGTGTACGCCTCGGCCGCCTGCGCGGGACTGGTGGCCACCATCCCCTCGGGCACGGGCACCCCGGCCCCCGCGAGCAGTTGCTTGGCGAGCACCTTGTCCGAGGCGATATCCACCCCGACCGCGGAGGTCTGCTCGGTGAGCGCGGCCCATGCCACGCGCCGACGGCAGCCGTGGCCGAGCCGCAGCATGCTCAGGCTGCCGACGCGGCGGACCGGGATGCCCCGCCGACGCGCCGCGGCGGCGAGCGCGGCGGTGCTCACCCCGAGGGCCGATTCAGCGACCATCCGGGAAATCGCGTCGAGGTCGGGACTAGCGTGTCCGGAACGTTCGGAAAGAAGGTCTGTGACCAGGCGGAGGGCGAGGCGCAGCAGGTCCTCCGGGACCGGCGAGTCCTCGGGCTCGTCCTGCGGGCATTCCATGATCACGTCGTAGCGGCCGTCGGCACCGGCCCATTCGGTGCGGCCGAAGTGCACCGAGCGGCCGGCCCGCGCGGAGAGTTCGAGCGCTGTGTGCTCGGTGACGTGGCCGAAGTACGTGCCGCGGCCCATGGCCTCCAGGAAGCCGCCCGGCCGGCCGGCGGCGCAGTGATGCTCGGCGATCCCGGGCAGCACCGCGGTGAGGCGGCCGGCGAATCCAGGATAGTCCGAGGTCTCCTGGCCGGTCAGGCCGTCGAGTTCGAGCCGGGCGACCGTGACTGGGCGCGAGGTGTAGATGTTGGGGCCGCTCAGGCGGCGCAGGTCGATAAGCCGCACGTCTGTTCCCTCACTCGCTCGTGGTGGGCGGTGCCGGTGCTCAGTACCTGGTGTGCGCGGGGCCGATCGACGGCTCGCGCCGGACGATGTCAAAGACGCATCCGGCGGGCATGATGTGCAGTCGGACGCCGAAGAGGGTGATGGGGTCGCAGTCGCCCGCCGGGTGCACGACCGTGGCCCCCTCCGCGTCGGCCACGGTGGCCACTCCGCTGCCGAGCACCTCGAACCGGTCTCCCTCGACCAGGATGGCGGTGTTTTCGTCGATGCCCACACCCAGGTGGTCGCGGTCGAGCGCGACGGCGCTGAGCAGCCGCGGCAGCCTGCCACGCGCGGCGAAATGCATGTCAATGAGCACGTTGGGCAGGAGGCCGAGCCCGGGGCCGGTGCGCACCGCCGCGGCCGACACGTCGGGTCCCTCGCCGCCCAGGATCATGGTGCCGCCCATGGCGGTCGCGCCAGCGCTGGTGCCGGCGACGACGAGCCCGCTGGCCAGCCGTTCGCGCAGGATGTCGTTGGTGCGCGAGCCGACCAGCGCGCGAATCCGGGACTGGTCGCCGCCGCTGATGAAGGCCCCGGTGGAATCGCGGAGGATGGCCGCCGCCGCGTCCCCGTCGGCGTCGGCGCGCCCGCGGAGGCGCAGTTCTCTGGTGACGTCCACGCCGAGCTTGCGGAACACCCGCTCATACTCGGCGTGCACCTCATCCGGCATGCCGGTGGCGGTGGTGACCAGCGTGATCCGCGCCCGGCCGCCGCCGCACAGGTCAACGAACCGTTCGAGCACCCCTGAGCCACAGCACCTGTCCTCGCCGCCGCCAATGATCAGCAGGCGGCCCGGGGACACAGCGTCAACCGCGTGCTCGTCCACGGTGCATTTGTTACCCAACGTAGCCAGTTGTCAACCAAACGTTGTGAGGGCGGATGGTCATGCCCGCCGCGCCGCTCGGCCGTTTTGGCCCTCCGGGTGGTCGATGTGACATCGACGCCCTGGAGGGGGGCTCGATGTCACATCGACCGACGCCGTGCGATCAGGGAAGCGGGTTCGCCCGGTATACGGTGACGCCGTCGGCCCGGTAGGCGAAGTGGAAGCCGGTGTCGGTGAGGTAGCTGCTGACCAGCGGTTTCCATCTCCAGATCAGCACCCAGCCGACTCTCATGCGGCGCGCGTCCTCGCGGGCCGACCGCAGCTGGGCCGCTGACGTCTGGCCTCCATATTCCGCCGCGACAAGCCCGGCGTAGAACGCGTGCCCGGCGACGCCGGCGATAGACGCCTGGGGGACCCAGGAGCTGTAGGAGACCGCCCGTGGATGACCATCGGCGGTCGCGAGCAGCAGCGAGGCCGGCGCGATCCGGGCCGCATACACCCGCACGCCACCACGCAGGCCGAACGGGACATCAACGACGATGTCCCCGGAATGATCGGCGGCGATGGGCCGGTCGAGCGCGGTCATCGTGGTGGGCATGACCGGGCCAACACTGGAAAAGCCGGCCTCAAGGACGCCGAATGCGATTGCTACGACGGCCACCGGCCTGGCGTGGGTGAGCAGCCAGCCCAACCCCCGCCCGGCGAGCAGGGCAGCGGGGACGATAGCGAGCAGGGCGAACCGGTCGGCCTCCCGGAAACCGGCCAGCCCCGGTATCTGGATAAGCCAGGTATACGGCATGGCCTCCGACACGCGCGTCCCATGCCACATGTGCTCAAGCGGAATGTAGGTCCGGTTGCCGATGATGAGCCTGGGGCCGAGCGCCAGCGCCGCTGCCGCAGCCCAGAGCAGTGCCAGCAGCCGGGTGCTGGTGCGTCGCCAGGCGAGCACCCCGCCGAGCACGGCGAGCGCGGTCAACACCACGCCGAAGGTCGGCACGGCTTCGTCGGGATGCCCATAGTGGTAGAGGGCGGCCACGCTGGTCAGCCCGGCGCTGGCCACCCGGGGCGAAGGCGCGAACAGGGTGGTCAGTCCGGCCCCGTAAGTGACGTCCCAATGCGCGAGCGCACCGGGCCGCGCCGACGCGCCTCCGGCCAGCACCTGCTGGGCCATGACGATGAGCTGCGGGCTTGCGATCGCAGCGGCGACCAGGCTGGCCAGGGCGGCCGGTTTCAGCCGCTCTGCGGAGGGCCGCCGCGCCAGCCAGGGAAGCAGTGCCAGCCCGCTCAGGATGAGCGCCAGGATGGCCGATTCCTGGTTGACCAGCATGACGCCGCCGAGGATCAGCCCAAGGATGATCGCCCGCCGCGCATCAGGCCGGCGCCGCAGCCGCACTGCGGCTTCGAGCGCCATCGGCAGGAAGAGCTCGCCGATGGCAATGTTCAGGTGATACCAGTCCTGCTGCGTGATCATGGTCGATAGGCCGAAGAGGGCACCGGCCGCGATGGCGCCGGCCTGCGAGGGCAGCCACAGCCGGGCCACCCGGTACATCGTGTAACAGAGCAGGCCGGGGACGACGACGACAAGCATGTTCAATGCCACGCTAGGACCGAGGGTGAGGGTCACCGGGGTCATCAGGAGCCCCACCAGCGGCATCAGGGTGTCGAATCCGAGCTGGACTCCGACCGGGGCGGCCAGGTAATGAGTGACCCATGGGTTGCCCAGGTGGGTCACCTGATGCGCCACCCACCAGAAACCCCAGGCATAGCTGGCCGAATCAGAGCTGGCGGGCAGCCGCCCAGCCAGGTATGTCACCCGCGGCCAGGTCACCACGAGCCCGGCGAAGATATAGCCGATCAGCAAGCCGAGGTGCTGGACCGCTGGCCGGTTGGCGATTGCCTGGAGGCCCGCCCGGGCGCCGCGCCGGTCAACCGGTTTGGTCCTGGCCTCAGGCGGCCCGGTGTGCACCCCGCCGGCCATCGCCTGGCCACTGGTCAGCGCATCACCGGTGGGCGCATGACCGGTGGGCGCATCACCGGTCGCCGTTTGACTCGTGGTGGATGTCGCTCGGTCCGGATGGTCCAGGGCTGCGGTCCCGCCAGGCCTGTGCTGGCCAGACCGGCCCGGGTCCGGTTGATCCATCCTCACCCCATACAGCTCATCTGTCGGACCCGTTGTGGGCTGCGCGAATTCCCTGGTCACTATCATGATCCTTGCCCATATCGGGCATTCTCAGGACATAACAGTAATCAAGGATCTTACTGCCGGATGCAAGAATTGATCACGCAACAGGGCTAATTGAATTGGTGACGGGGAACGATTCGGTCAACCACAGGGCAAGCCTTCACCCTGATTCAGTCAACAACAAGCAATGTAAAGGTAAAAGAATGGCTGAGTAAGCACCATGGAACTGCCATGATCGCGGACGGGCACCAGACCGGGGCGGGCGTCAGGCCTTCCTGCGGGGATGCCGGGGAGAGCGCCCGCGGTGTCCCTCCGGCTGCCTGGCCAGCTCCTCCGGGATGCGTAGCAGCGGGTTCGTTACGCTAGCAACGACCTCACCAGCGGTCTGGCTGACGCGTGCCCCGCGAGCCCGTGATGCCGACCTGAGTAGCTCGAACGCCTGCCGTGGGCGCAGCCGGTGCCGTTCGGCGAGCACGCCGATGGCCTGCTCGACCCGTACCCGTACCGTGAGCGCACGTTCAAGCTGCGCGACGGTCTCCTTGAGTTGCTCGGCGTCCGCCGCTGGTGGGTCGGCGACGTCTGCCCCTGAGCCCTGCTCCGTCGCCTGGCCGGCCGCAACCGGGGCGCTCGCCGCGACGCCCGGGGCCTGCCATTGATCGTCCCTGGGCAGGTCGGCCGCGAGCAGGTCGGCGAGCACCATGGCACTCGTCAGGTCGGGCACCTCTTCGCCGCCGACTCGCCATCCCGTCGGGGTGCGCCGCGCCACCGCCTCGTCTGCCACGGCGGCCTCGTCTGCCACGGCCACTTCTTCTGCCACGGCGGCCTGATCTGCCACGGCGGCCTTACCTGGCCCGGCGGCCTGATCTGCCACGGCCGCTTCCTCGGCCACTACCTGCCACGGCCGCTTCTTCTGGCCCGGCCGCTTCTTCTGCCTCTCTGGGCGAATGCCCTGGGAGACCAGCCTGGGGCGTGACTTCCTCGCTGCGACCGGACTGAGTCCCAGCGGTCGTTTCGTTACTCTTAGTATTCATCCATTTACGGCAGGTTTACTAAGCCGTTCCTTCACCTGGGCAGCTGACGGGTTGGTGATCACTGTTCCGTCCGGGAACACGACCGTAGGCACTGTCATGTTCCCCCCGTTGACGCTGATCACGTAGCGTGCAGCCTCTTCATCACGCTCGATGTCGACCTCGACGACCTCGACCCCGTCCCGTTCGAGCTGGCTCTTCAGCCGTCGGCAGAAAGCGCACCACTGCGTCGAGTAGATCGTCACCGGCTCCGACACGCTGTCTCCTTATCTCACGATACGTCCCAAGGTCACAACACCCGGACCGGCCGCCGGCTTCCCAGCGGTCACGACTTGACGCGGCTGTCGGTGTCATGCGGGAGGATGGCCCGCACAGGAGGTGAGCGGTGGACAGCGAGTCTGGGCCGCGGGTGCTTGCCCGCCATGAACGCGACGCCGCGGCAGCAGCCACCCCGGTGCCGGGGCCGGACCACCCAGTCGATCCCGAATCCGTGCTGGCCGCACTCGATCCGGAGCAGCGCGAGGTCGCCCTGGCCACCCGGGGCCCGGTGTGCGTCCTGGCGGGCGCCGGCACGGGAAAGACACGCGCGATCGCTCACCGCATCGCCTATGCGGTGTGGACCGGCGTGGTCGATCCCGGCCATGTGCTCGGGGTCACGTTCACCACCCGCGCGGCCGGAGAGCTACGCGGGCGCCTGCGCCGGCTCGGTGGCGCGGACATCGGGATGGAACGCGTGCAGGCCCGCACCTTCCACGCGGCCGCGCTCCGCCAGCTCAGGCATTTCTGGCCGCGCACGGTGGGCGGACGCCCCCCCGCCGTGCTCGACTCGAAGATCAGCCTCCTGTCGGAGGCCGCACGCAGGCTGAAGGTGACGGCCAGCCTTCCGGAATTCCGCGATATCGCCTCAGAAATCGAGTGGTCCAAGGTCACCCAGGTCCGCCCCGATGAGTACCCGGCAGCCGCGGCCAAGGCGGGCCGGACACCTCCGCTCGGCCCGGAGAAAACGGCGCGGATGTATGCCAGCTACGAGGAACTGCGCAGGGAACGGCACCTGGTCGATTTCGAGTCTGTCCTCGAGCTGACGGCGGCAATCATCGCCGAGCACCGCCCGGCCGCCGCCGCCGTCAGGGACAGGTACCGGTATTTCGTAGTGGATGAGTACCAGGACGTCAACCCGCTGCAGAAGCTGTTGCTCGAGAGCTGGGCGGGGGAGCGGGATGATATATGCGTGGTCGGCGACCCGCGGCAGACGATCTATTCGTTCACCGGCGCGACCCCGACCTACCTCACCGGCTTCACCGCCGAGTTCCCGGACGCAACCGTTGTGCGGCTGGTGCGGAACTACCGGTCCACGCCCCAGATCGTCGCCCTCGCGAACCAGTTGACCGGGATTGGCGGCGCCCGGTCGCTCGCGGCCCAGCTGAAGGCTGGCCGATGGACCGTGGGCGGCCGGGGGGGCATGGGCGGCCCGGGCGGTGCGCCGCTGGTGGCCCAGCAGCCCGCAGGCGAGGCGCCGGGGTTCGCCGAGTACGGCGACGAGCAGGCCGAGGCCTCGTCGGTGGCAGCCCGGGCGGGCGCGCTGATCAGCGAGGGAGTGCCACCGCGCCAGATCGCGGTGCTCGTGCGCACCAATGCGCAGACCCCCCTGTTCGAGCAGGCGCTGGGTGAAGCCGGGGTGCCCTGCCAGGTCAGGGGGACAGAACGGTTCTTCGACCGCGCCGAGGTGCGCCAGGCGGTCGGGCTGCTCCGGGCCGCAGTCAAGTCTGCGCGGGACGACCCGGAACCGCAGGGTCAGGTCCCTGGTCGCACGCATGATCCGGGCGGGCGCACCGGCTTCCCGACGGCCGCTGCCGGGGCCGGTTCGGCCGAGGTGCGGCACATCCTGGCTGGGCTGGGCCTCGCCAAGGCCGCGCCGCCGGGCCGGGGCGCGGCACGCGACCGCTGGGAGTCGCTGGAAGCGCTGGCCCAGCTCGCGGAGGACTTCTTCGCGGCTGGCCCGGAGGCTTCGCTCACTGGTTTCGTCGCTGAACTGTCGCATCGCGCGGCCATCGAGCACGCGCCGGCCATGGAGGGCGTGACGCTGGCCTCGCTGCATGCGGCGAAGGGCCTTGAATGGGACGTGGTCTTCCTGCCCGGCCTTTCGGACGGCAACATGCCGATCGTGCACGCGCAGACCGACGAAGCCATCGAGGAAGAGCGGCGGCTGCTGTACGTGGGGGTGACCCGCGCCCGGCAGCGTCTATACCTGTCTTGGTCACTTGCGCGATCAGCCGGCGGGCGCCGGTCGAGGAAGCCGTCGCGGTTCCTCGACGGCGTGCGCACGGGGCGCCGCACCGGTACTGGCACCAGGCCGGCCACGGGCGGTGAGGTACACACATGAGCAAGGCGCTTGATGGCCTGGTCGACCTGCTCAACCTGGAGCAGATCGAGGCCGATATCTTCCGCGGCCGCAGCCCCGATGACTGGCGGCAGCGGGTTTTCGGGGGCCAGGTGGCAGGACAGGCGTTGGTGGCCGCCGGCCGGACCGTTCCCGCTGACCGGCCGGTGCACTCCCTGCACGCGTACTTCATCAGGCCGGGTGACCCG
>WNFJ01033575.1_pt1 | contig 18761 bp, 17 predicted proteins | sample 5400461 | NCBI WGS metagenome assembly WNFJ01 (sample SAMN13153349, study PRJNA577476) | soil metagenome | isolation source: 115 cm saprolite on Douglas fir-dominated hillslope | place: USA:California | collected 2013-09-17
CACAGCTAATGCCGAGCCAGTTTGACCGAAACGGCGTGGGGCAGTTTGCGTCGGATGGTTTGTTCTATCAGGAAGACATAGTCACGCTGACTGACAAACTCAAGAACCAGGGTCCCGTGGTTTGGCTTCAGTCAGTGGCCCCTTTGCACGTCAAGTTTTACTCCTTGTCCCATTTTCTTTTCAGCCATTGGATGGGCCCGAGTGTGTTAACTATCGAGCCGCTGAATCTGGTCTACTATCTGGCAATTCTGTGGCTCGCATATAAGTTAGCGGAAACAGTCTTTGATCGGCGCGCTGGAATCTTGACCATGGCCGTGATCGCATTATGGCCCTCGTTTTTGATGCATACCACCCAACTTGGCCGCGACCCCCTTTTGATTGTGGCAATTCTGACCTTTGTTCTGATCATTACCAAGTGGTTGACTAAGAGCCCCTCTTTTCTCTGGAGTTTTATAGCTGTAGTCCCCGCAGTCCTGGCGGTGCTAACAATTTGGATCGTCAGGCTGGCCATGTGGGATGCGGTGCAAGGGATAATGTTTGTGGGATTCGTGCTCTTAATAATTCGTCATTTCCGTGAAAGGCGGCTTTTTGGTAGCGCCCTTCTTAACGCCGTGATATTGAGTATCGCGATTGCGATAATCCCGCAATCGCAGACGATAAAATCCCAGCAAAGGCGAGAGGCGGATGTCGGGAGGCCTTTGCTGGCCGAGAGAGTCGCACAGTTGACCGTTTGGCAGCGAATCAGTAAACGCCGTGAGGGATTTGCCAATCTGCAGAAAAATGGATCGAGTTCCGCTGCCTCGAACGTAGATAATGAAGTGCAGTTCAACAGCATGACAGATCTCATTAGGTACCTGCCGCGCGCCGCCGCTCTAGGTTTCTTCGCTCCGTTCCCTAATATGTGGTTCGCCAAGGGTGCTCAGGTTGGCCGCACCGGAAGGCTGCTTTCAGGGTTAGAGACTTTGATCACCTATGGACTTGAAATCCTGGCGCTCGTCGGTCTATGGAAAGTCCGCAAAAATTTAGCTGCGTGGCTCTTGGCCATCACGGTCGTTTCGGGATTAATCGGGCTGGGTCTGATAGTCTTAAACATAGGTTCGCTTTATCGATTCCGATACCCTTTTCTAATGTTAATAGTTGTCCTGGCAACGGGAGGGATTACACACTCTCTGCGAAGCGGTGCTAATCGTCAAAGATCAGTTAATGTGTGAATTGTCAGCTTCGTGTGATTTTCATTTAGTGCTCACGCACAAACCTATAAGCCGTTGATCAAACTAAGTCTCACCCTCGCGGGATTGGCGGTATGCAACGCCCTTTTGGCGGTCCTCATGCCATGGTATGTAATAACGCGATTTGGGGTCGGGATTGAAACGGATGCCTTCTTTGCTTCTGGCGCGTTGCCGCAAATCGCCTTCCTGGTTGTCAGCTCTTCACTGGCACATGTCCTGGTTCCACTGTTGGCGACTGAAGACGAGAAAACTTTTCGCCGCGATGCGTGGGGTTTTTTTCTCGGCATCACTGCGATTTTCAGTCTGCTGGCGCTTGGGCTCTTCATGACGGCAGGTTTATGGGTGCCGCTACTAGTGCCCGGTTTTTCCAATCAGGCGAAACAACTAACCATCAGTTTGAGCCGGATTCAACTGTTGGGCTTGATCGGCAACGCGTCGGGGGTAGTGCTCTGGTCCATTTATAACGCGCGCCACAGGTTTATCTGGGTAGAGTTTTCGTCGCTTCTGGCAAATATTGTGTCCCTGTTATACCTAGTCTGGTTGCTGCCGAGCCAGGGGATTGTGGCCGCAGCTTGGGCGTCAGTCCTGAATGTGGCATTGAAGGTGGCACTGTTTATGCCGGTGTTGGGGCGCTGGCAATGGCCACAGTGGAACTCCTACGCGATGAAAGAAGCGTGGCGACGTATCAAGCCATTTCTTTTTGGCCAGACCTATTCCAAGACTGACCCGCTGATTGACCGCTTTCTGACGTCAATGACCATCGCGGGCAACTTGTCCCTGCTCTACATCGGTCAACAGATCTATTCGGCGATCAATCTAGTCATTACTAAAGCGATCTCAGCCCCGACAGTGCCACGCCTGGCGATAGCGGCAAAGTCCGGCGATTGGGTTAGTTTCCGGCGCATTTACCGCGAGCGGTTATTGTGGATGGCGGGTATTTCGGTTTTGGGTTGCGTCTTCCTGCTGGTCTTTGGCGAATCAGCGCTTCGTCTCATGATCGGACACGGCGGCATCACCGCAAACAACGTACATTCGCTTTGGTGGATAATGATCGCGTTGCTCGGCGTGCTGGTTGGTGGCACCGTCGCACAGATAACCGCAGTGGCGTTTTACGCGATGGGAGATACGAAAACTCCCACTAACCTGTTTATCTGGACTTTCACAATCTACATTCCCGTCAAAGTGCTGGTATTTCTCCGCTACGGATTGATGGGCCTGGCGGTAGCAACCAGCGTTCATCTGATCGTGAATTTCCTGATCCAACTTTTCGTTCTGGAAAGGCGCACTTCTCCAACGCGAACGGCGTCATTGAAATTCCGCTGAAGGCAGTCAGGACGGAAGTCGGGAAGGGCGCTACAATCCTCAATTGGGCCTCTACTCATCTTGAGGCCGACGATTGTGCTTGAATCTTCCAGAACCGCTTTTCGCAATCCATCTCAACTTCGTAGTATGAATTAGTAATCGTAGTTGGCAGGTCAGGGATCCTTTCGACTGCGCAATTGTCAACGTTCCCCGCGCGCGCGCATTGCTCAAACTGCGCATACCTTTTGTTAACTGCTTGATCGTAGCGGTAAGCACGCCCGCGCACTAAGTCAGCGATGGCCACTTTCGTGTTGTGGGTAAACAATAGTGTGCCGAGAAGTAACGGAACGCCGACGACATAAACATAGTTGGGAAGTCTTGCATCCTTGAAGCCGCCTTTCCTCTTCAGATAACTTACCCAGATCATGATGTTGATAAACCAGCCTATCAAGAAGAAAAAGTAGACCGTGGTGACCGTTCGGTGTTGCCCCATCTTGCCGGTACTCCAGTAAGCAGGGAAAAAGCCGAGAAAAACCACCAGCAGCAGCAAGAGTGAGGAAATAAGAGGATGAATGCGCATCTCTTTAAGGGCGGGAACTTTGTCTGATAGCTTGGCGGCAACGGGAATGAAGAACAATGTGCCTAACATGAAAGCAAAGTTGGAGCACCAGATCAACAAGAAACTCGGGTCAAGATGCTCGTCCAGCGCGAGGCCTTGCGTGAGTGCCATGCGAAGCGAGTAAAAGAATCTATGCCGTCCCGGAAAATTACTGGCTCGGGCCGCATTGCCCGGGGCTAAGATCACCACTGCGCCAAAGACGATTGTTACCAGCGAGAAGACAAGCCACGTCCAGCGTTGTTCGCTCTTCTCCAGCCATAGATTGATCGTAATTGAAAAAATCAATATCGCGAGGATGAGCATCGACGTCTCATTGCAGCCGACAATGGCGGCAATCAGAAGGCAGCTCAAAATCGTCCCAAACAGCTTCACTCGTTTCGATTTCTCACTCGATCTAATGGCCAGAGCAAAAAAGAACAGGGTCAGAATCGAAGGGATTTGATATACGATTGCTCCCGTCATGAAATAGAATATTTCCGTTACTTCAGGCATTTGGTTACAGAACAAGGCCATCAGCAAGCTGGCGGCAATCAACTTATCAATGCGACTGAAATTGGATTTAAGGAGAGCGGACACAAAAGCAAAGATGGAGAGGAAGGTCAGCAAAATGATAAGCAAACTCACCGCTTTGTAGCCTGCGAAACTTCCAAATTTAAGAGGGTTCACGTTCGAAATTGCTACCGCGAAGAATCTTCCGTCAAAATTGTTGTATATGAATACTTGCCTTTCGATGATGCCCATTTTGAGGGCCTGGGCGGTGTTGCAAAAATCATCGTAGGCGGGATGGCAGAAGAAAGTGAGAACCAGAAAAGGAAGAATTGACAGCAGCAAGACAAGAAGACTCAGCTTCTTTAACGCGAACTTATCGAGAGTTAAACGATCAAGCATGCGAGCCCCGAGATTGTCGAATCTTAGCACTTCAAACCATTGTGATGATCTATACTTAGGTCGCAAGATTATGGATTAAAGAAAGACTTCCTAACAAGCCGTTGATGCTTGTACTATACTGGTGAGTCCTGCGAATGGAAACAGATCAAAACCCCGAAAATGACGGGACGAAGAAGCTTTCAATCGTCGTTCCTGTATATTTCAACGAACCATCCTTGCCCCATCTTTTTGAGGCTCTCTTAAGTATCGAGGGCGAATTGCTCGAAAAGAATGTCGAGCTGGAGTTGATCTTTGTCGATGATGGTTCCGGAGATGGCTCTTTGGCAGAGCTCCTCAAAATAAAGGCGCGCCGGCCCAGCACCAGGATTATCAAGCTGGCTCGGAATTTTGGCGCCATTCACGCGTCCAAGGCAGGCCTTCAATTCGTCTCCGGGGACTGTTTTCTCTCGCTTGCCGCTGACTTGCAAGACCCTCCTGATCTGATACTAGAGATGGTGGACAAATGGCTGCGAGGTGCAAAGTTCATTATCTGTAAGAGGACCCATCGGGCTGATCCGCCCACGTCAAGACTGTTTGCTTACATGTTCTACCAACTCGTCCGGGTCTTTGTAATCAAGGAATATCCCTCGCGCGGTTATGACCTGGCTTTGATGGACCGTGCGCTGTTGCCTTACTTGCAAAACAGTAGCAAGAACATAAACCCACCCCTTTTTGCCTATTGGCTTGGATTCCAACCTGAAGTTATCCTCTACGAGCGGCAAAAAAGAACCTTCGGCAAATCGCGCTGGACTTTTGCGAAAAGGATTACGTTCTTTTTGGATTCGCTGCTGGGGTTTTCGGTGGCTCCGATCCGTTTGATGTCGCTGATCGGTTTCCTCGTCTCGCTGGTTAGTTTTGGTTATGGCCTTTGGATCTTTGCCAACGCCCTTCGTGGCAAAACTGTCGTGCTCGGCTTTGCGACAATAGTGACAATTCTTTCATTTCTGCTGGGGCTGATTATCATGATGCTGGGGGTTATCGGCGAGTACATCTGGCGCATTTTCGATGAGATCAATAAGAGGCCCGAATCCGTCATAGATGAGATTTATTGATCATGAGTTCGTTCGCTTTATCTTCTGGGGTGGTGTCAATACTCTCGCCGGATATGTGCTCTATGTGTTTCTGCTACTATTCCTGCCCTATCTGGTGTCCTATAGCATCGCTTACAGCTTCGGCATTTTCATCTCGTATTTCCTCAACGCGAAATTCGTTTTCAATCAAGAGCTAAGACTGAGCAAAGCGCTTCAGTATCCCCTGGTCTATGTGACTCAGTATTTGCTGGGGGCAATCTGCCTGTACCTACTGGTGCAGGTCTTGAAGGTCAACAAACTCTTAGCGCCCGCGCCGGTAGTGCTGCTTACAATACCCGTCACTTATTTCTTGAGCAGAAGAATAGTCAGAGGAAAAACAAGAGAATAGTTTGCCGCCCTCTTCGGGCCACCAATTATCGCCGCCAGGACGGATACGACTCTTATTTAGTGAATGCAGCCAGCGTTGCAGCTACGTACTCTGCTTGTGGTTCAGTCAGGTGAGGTCCAATCGGCAGACTCAACACCTCGGCAGCCAACTGCTCAGCTCGGGGGAAAGCGCCCGACCCGTAAGTCAGTTCGGAGTATGCGGCCTGCAGGTGCGGCGGGCATGGGTAATGGATTAGGGTACCTATCCCGGCCTCCGCGAGATGCTGTTGCAGGCGATCGCGCTCCGTATGGCGAACGACGAAAAGATGCCAGGCCGGATCGGCCCAATCGGGCACCTGCGGCAGCACGAGATCGGCCACACCCTCCAAAGCCTGAGAATAGAATTCAGCGACGCGCTTCCGTCCTTCGTTCCACTCATTGAGATGCCTCAACTTCACCCTTAGCAGCGCCGCTTGTAATTCATCGAGCCGTGAGTTGAAACCCTTCATCTCGTTGTAATACTTCACGCGCGAGCCGTAGTTACGCAGCACGCGCGCACGGTCAGCCAAGGTCGCATCATTGGTGACAACTGCGCCGCCGTCGCCCAGCGCGCCAAGATTCTTGCCCGGATAAAAACTGAAGCCGGCGGCGTCGGCGAGCGAGCCCGTGCGACGGCTCTTGTAACGAGCGCCGTGTGCCTGTGCGGCGTCCTCGATTACTCTTAGTCCGTACTTTGCGGCAAGCTCGTTGATTGGATCAGTATCGGCCGGCTGACCATAGAGATGGACAGCGATAATTGCTCGTGTTCGCGGAGTGATCGCTGATTCGATTCGGGCGGGGTCGATGTTGAAAGTTCGCTCGTCAGGCTCGACCGGGATGGGAGTGGCTCCCGCGTACGAGACCGCCAGCCAGGTCGCGATGTAAGTATTTGACGGAACGATGACCTCGTTGCCGACTCCGATCTCCAACGCGCGCAGAATTAGATGAAGCGCCTCCAATCCATTACCGACGCCGATGCAATGTTTGGCCTCGCAGTAGCCGGCAAACTCAGTTTCAAAAGCTTCCAGCTCCGGTCCAAGTACGAACCGACCGGATTCCATCACGCGCCGGTAGGCGCCATCCAGCTCGTCTTTCAATTCGGCGTGGGGGGCCTTCAAATCAAGAAAAGGGATGCTCATTTGCTTCTTTTGCGGACCGCGCTGCCGAATTGCGAATAGTCACGATAATAATCTTCTTCGGAAAAAAACTCGGAAGCCAGGACCATGCAGATTGAATTTGAAGAGAAGTTGCTAATCTCCCGCCAAATCAAGGGTGGAATGTAGAGGCCGTAATACGAGCGGTTTAGCTGGAACGTCTGCTTCTCGCCGCCATCGTCAACGAGGACATCGAAGCTTCCTGAAGTAGCGATCAAAAACTGATGGCATGACTTAAGGGCGTGTCCGGCCCGGGTTGCGCCGCCCGGAACGTCGTACAAGTAGAAGATTCGTTTGAGCGCAAATGGGATGTGCCGGCCGCTCTCAATAAAGGTAAGATTTCCGCGCGGGTCGTGAACCTGCGGCAGCTCGATAAGTCTGCAATCTTTAACGCTCATTGGACCTAAGGGGTTCTAACCGGCTGAATCGAGATCGTAAAACTCATACGCCACGCCGCCTCCTCCGAACTCTGTTTTGAACTGATGAATACTACTGCTCAAGTATTGTCCGTCATGTCTGTTGCTCGTGCCGAAATCAAAATACCTGCGCCCTTCAATCCGCGTCTGTTCGATCGCATGCTCGAATACCGCGTCTAAGGCCGACACATCGTAACCGGTCGCATTGGATGCTATGTATTGCGCGTGCGTAACTGCGCGACTGGAAAAAAGAGTAATACCCGCAACGACCTGTCCGTTCAACAAGGCGACAATGAACTTGACGTTATTAGGGAAGAGCGAAGCAAGGTATCTAATCTCGTCAGTCGTGTGAACTGGCCTCTGCGCAATCTTTCGTTCCAGGTTCTCTTCCAACGCCCGCCAGAATTCCTCAATAAAAGGCTCGCCGTCCACCACTTCAACGCCCGATTTGAGCGCTTTCTTCCGCCCGCGTTTTCGCCTTGAGCTGGGCTCGCGGCGATTCCCAAGATCGATTGCAGATGAAAGGTCGCACCGAGACCGCACTGCTCCCAGGCGAAAGAGCGCGTACAGATCATCCCCCGAGGGCCCCAGATGGTAGATATAGGGAATCGCCTTGTAACGCAGAGTGATTATTCCCTGTCCGCGGTAGTAACTCATAAGAGCTTCGAACGCCTCGATCATGCGCTCGCCGAAGAGAGTCCCTGGATGCAGCAAGCCTCCGAAGCTAATACCCGGATGGCTAACGACCCGGCGATCGTCCTGGGGATCGGTTGCGGCCGGCAGCAGACCGATTATCTTCCCGTCCTCTTTTCTGAGAATCAACGAAGCGTCGTGAAAGCGGTCACCGTGGTAGGAAAGGAAACGCCGCGTATGTAGAAACGTGGCCATCGGGCAGCATGCAACCATTTCATCCCACGACTGAGCGTCCTGTTTTGAATATGGAAAGACCTTCATGAGTCCTATCCGAGTCCCCGATCACCAAATCAGTAGTAAGGGAGCACCATCGTCCAACGCCCCCGTTCAGAGTTCCAGTCGAACTTGTCTTTTAAGTCCGACGGAGTGACCCAGTGTGGCACATCGAATCTGAAGAGAGCGACATCGCCCAGGTCGTGATCGCTCTCGAGATCAACGACCGTCCCGTTCACATCGAAGCATGTTCCACCTGAAACGTAATCCACACCGCGTTGTGAGAGCGCAACTACGAGGCCAATCCTCTGTGGGGCAAGCGGGTGTTGGTGTCTGCCAAAGAAGCCACCGCCCAGCGGGTAATGGATGATCTGCGGGTGTAGCGCGTGACCATCTTCGAAGCCTTCCAGCCGCGCCTTATTCCCCGTGATCGCATTCTGAAAGTCACAGAGCGGCTTGAAATATGCGTAGAGATGTTGGCCCAGATGCGTTGACATCTGCGAAATACGATTGAAGTTGTAAGAATGGTAAATGTGTGGGGTCTGCTGAAAGCGCGAGACTCCTGCCTGCAAACAATGGCAGTTCTCAGTTGGCGCAGGCTCGGGAAGCGGTTCAGTCTCCTGTCCCCACTTGTGGACAGCCTGCCGCAACGCCCGGAGGCTCTCCACCTCAGCAGCGAACACCCCTTCCAGGACAAGCAGGCCGCGACTCATTACGGTCTCGCCAAGCTGAGAGTAAGACATTTCAGTCAAAATCTTCCCGCCAACGAAGTCCCCCGGCGTGCAGCTTGGTTTTCCTTTCTCTGTCATTAATTCTTGTCGCTTCGCTGGAATCACGAGGGACGAGAAGCGCTGTCATCACGTCCGCCGGCGGTTTTTAGGCTTGCGCCTCATGCGGTCAGTGTTCAGTCGCTTTCCAGGACAGCGCAGCCAAAACCATATCGTCCGTGCCTGTTGCCGTTATAAAACATGTAGCGCCGCCCCCCCACGTCGACAACGCAGGCGTGACAGATCATCTCTGAGTCCCAGCCTTCTAACGATGGCGCAATTCCAACGTCTTCGTCCTTTCTTTCCCACACGAAGCCGTCTGTCGATTCGGCGTAACCTATACGGTAGCTGATTCCCGCTCGGCTCCTGACTGAATACCACATCCGATACAGATCCCCTTCTCTCACGATCCACGGACGGCCAATAGAATATTCATCCGGGCCACGAGGAGTGATGCAGATATGGCCGGTGCTCGTCCAGTTGAAGCCATCCGTCGACACGGCGTGACGAATGACGTTGTTGTAGTGCACCCAACCGCCTTCAACCGTCCAGCGCTCGCACGACCAGTACCAGGCGCGAAAGCCCCCCGGCTCCGCGAGTACGCAGGGGGCGGAGCGTGAAAACGGCTCGTTCACCGTGCGATCAAAGACTGGTACACGCGAATATCTCTCAAAGGTCTCGCTTTGGTTTTCCCTGATCGCAACGCCGCTGAAAAGCATGTAGGGCACACGCTCGCAGCGCTGCCAGCCAATATAGTAGAGGCATTCGCGACCGCCGACATTGGCAATACACGCGGGCGTAACCCCACAGTCGTCAAAAGCACCCAACGCGCCTACATCCAAAACCGGCTCTGGACTTACGAAGAGTACTTTTTGTGGGTTGTCGCGGTCCAACTCGACGTAACCGACGCGCCCGTAGTTGTGTTCGTCCAGCGAGGCGAAATACACGCGCAGCGTGTCGCCCGCGACCTCTGCCGTGGGGTTAAAGGCGTAGAAATTTCGCGCCCACCATCGGTCACCTCGTGGCGTGTATATCAGCCCCAACTTATGCCACTTCATCTTAACAACCTGACCCGGCGAGGCGCACTCGGCTAGTCAACGACGATGTAAGACCTATCGGGTAAGAATCTTGACTTAATAATGCGGTACTGGCTGAGGCCGAGGACCTCCCTCAGGGCGATGGTTTCGCCGGGGAAGTCGGCCGAGTTGAGCTCGTCCATGGCCAAGACGCTCCCGCGCGGCAGGTGCGGGCGGATCGCCTCCAGGCACTTCTTCGTTGGTTCATAGAGCGCCAGGTCGAAATATGCTAGGGCGATGATCGTCTGCGGATTCTCTTCCAGGTACTTGTCTATCGTCTGTGTGACATCGCCCTTGACTAACTCATGCTTCTTGATGTGGGCCATGACATTATCTGCCTCATGCGCGGATAATAGCCGGCTGAGGTACTCATCATAGTTCTCTGTGACCGCATAGCCGCCGGCAGCAGCATACTTCGACGTCCCATCCTGCTTGCTGGGCGCCGGGTAACCCGCGAAGGTATCGAAACCGACGACCTTTCGCGTCCAATTGTAAGGCTCGTAGACGCTCCTGAAGGACTCGAATAACGCCAGGTTGGCGCCCCACCAAACGCCGAACTCGACGACTATCCCCGGGACGGTCTCTATCTTCTGGTATAGTTCGTTAAGATAGAGGATCTTCGCGAGCAGAGGGCTCCTCAGGTAGGCCCCGAGATTGACCAGCATCTCGTCGTCGGGAATCGGCGAATTCTTAAACAGATCAAGGATGACTTCCCTGGCTCTGACCTCTTCTTCAGAACCGCGCACCACGTTCGTATAACCGGCTCGTGCCATCTTCGTTCCGTGCCTTTCTCGCGAATCGTTCGCGCTCCGCCCGAAAGGTGTTCACTCCAGAATCTTAAAACGCTCCAGCGTAGAAAGGCTCGATGTCGGGCTCGGGCCCGGCTTGAAGAAGGTCGCGTCGGGCGTGTCTTTCACGATAGTGACATTAGGCCCGAGCCAGCAGTCGCGCCCGATCTTCACATTATTAACTATAGTTGAGTTGACGCCCAGGAAACAGTTTTCGCCCACCTCGACGAACCCGGAGATGACGACTTGTGACGAGACGAAGCAGTTATCTTTGATCGTGGAATGGTGGCCGATATGATTTCCACTCCACAGCACGACATTGTTTCCCAGCTTGACGAAGGGTTGGACAGTGTTGTCTTCGAAGATGAAACAGTGTTCGCCTATCTCGACGTTCCGCCAGACGAACGCCTTGCTCGAGACATAGCTGGCGAGCCTGTAACCCTTTTCTTTTGCCCGCAGGCTCAGCCTGGTACGCAAACGGTTCAGTTGCGTATAGACCATTGCTGCATACACGTCGTGCTCTGACGGAGCGTAAGTCTCTTCCAGCCTTTCGAAGGGAACCACTGGAAGCGCGAACAGACTTTTCCGTTTCAGAAATTCCCGTTCCACACTAAAGGCGACGACCTCATAATTCGAGTCATAGGTGAAATACTCATACGCGATCTCGGCAAATGCACTGTCGCCCAAAATGATGACCTTGCGATCCTTCTCCATAACCTTCATCAGGGCCGTCGGATTAGAATATCCTCACGCCGGTTTGACATCGGCAGATCGTAGCGCTGCGGAACCACGTAGGCGTCAAAGCTCTGTTGTCGAGCACGCATTAAAAGGGAGAAGATTACCGCATCGTCTATCCGGCGGCTCTCGATCCTATTGAAGATCACTTCGGGAAGATCCTCGGTCTGCATGACCTCCTGATGAAACTTGATTCCGGCGGGACTACTGAAGAACCGCTTTCGTTTGGAAACGTTCGGTATATCACCGATCAGCATCTCACCACCATGCGACAGGAGGGCCAGGGATTGGTCGAGAAAGTCCCAGACGTTCGACTCGGCGAAGACGTAATGCAACACACTGTACGTCAAAATCACATCGACCTTACCGCGGAACTCGTCGGCCAGGCCTGAGCAGTTGGGATAATATCCCGCGATCTTCTTGACGAAGGGCTCGTCGGGCAGTTGCGACAGCATCTCTTCAGAGTCAATCAAGACGACCGAATGGCCCTGCTGCCGACATAGATCGACCAGCATGAATGGAAGTTTGCTGCATCCGGGTCCGATGTCCAGGACGGTCTGGCCGCGCTCGTTCAAGGAAGTCAGTTTAGACTTAATATCATCGAAAATGCTTTGTTCTTTTCCTTCGCGATACGAATCGGGAAACCCGACCTTTTCGTGACGGCTGAGCGAGCTGTCTAGGGCCATGCGACGAAAATCATCGAAGGTCAGATTAGCGAATCTCTGGTACTTGGTTTCAGCCATATCGAGACGCGAGCGACCTGGATCCCATCTCTACGGTCAGAGAATCGGAGTCTTGTTTCTAAATACCATAATAATTTGAGAAAACCTATTGCTCACTAGGGATAGTCTTGGTGGAAGCCAGTATATCATCGCGGGAAAAGCTTGCCGCTTTCTGCATCGATTAGAACATCCCATCTGCGGAACGGTTGTGAGAGGAGCTAAGGCCGCGGACGCGGGTTAACTCTAATGAAATCTTTCTAATCTTTGGTAAGATTAGCCACTTGCCGGCAGCCAATACGCTCCGCCGGAGAGAGACCGAAACAGATGGACGTTCCATTCTTAGACTTGAAACCTCAATATCGCGAACTCAGCGACCAACTGGATGCAGCCTACCATCGGGTGGCAGAATCATGTCGATTCATACTCGGGCCCGAGCTTGAGAGTTTCGAATCGGACTTCGCTGCCTACTGCGGAGCCAGGTATCGCATCGGTGTCGGTAATGGTCTTGATGCTCTTCATCTAACTTTGCGCGCGGCAGATATTGGTCCAGGCGATGAGGTCCTGGTGCCGGCAAACACCTACATCGCGACGTGGCTGGCGGTGTCATATACAGGAGCTACGCCGGTTCCAGTCGAGCCTGATGAAAGAACCTACAATATCGACCCCGGCCGCATAGACGCGGGCTATCACTGCGCGCACGCGCGCGATTCTGGCTGTTCATCTCTATGGCCAGCCAGTCGACATGGACGCAATTAATCAAGTTGCCTCCCGGTATGGTCTCAAGGTAATTGAAGATGCGGCGCAGCCCACGGCGCACGCTACAAAGAAAAGCGCGTTGGCGCGCTGGGACTTGCCGGAGCTTTCAGTTTTTACCCAGGAAAAAACTTAGGCGCACTGGGAGATGCCGGCGCCGTGGTGACAAACGACGAGAGGTTAGCAAGACAAGTTCGGACGCTACGTAACTATGGTTCCGAAACCAAGTACTACAACGAGATCAAAGGCCTAAACTCCCGGATGGATGAATTGCAGGCGGCATTTTTGCGAGTTAAGCTTGCGAAGCTCGATGAGTGGAATGACAAGCGTAGAAGGATTGCCAAAACTTATTTACAAGCGCTCGAGGGAATTTGCGATCTCAACCTTCCATACGTGCCTGATTGGGCCGACGCCGTTTGGCACTTGTTCGTCGTAAGGCATGTGAAGCGTCACTTACTTCAAAAACATCTTGGGGAGAACGGAATCAGTACTCTCATTCACTATCCTGTTCCTCCCCATCTGCAAACGGCCTATGGTGAACTTGACTACAAGCGGTCGCAATTTCCAATTTCCGAGGCGATGGCAGCGGAGGTCTTAAGCCTGCCCATTAGCGCCCATCTTTCGCAACCGGAAATCAGTTACGTTATGCAACATCTATCGACCTTCAGGGATTGACGTTTGCGGATGTGCTGTTGATAGTACTTGCCAGCCCCGTCGGTTTATTCCTCCGATTAAAATCAAACGAGTGGAAGACATGAGGCCTTTGCCGCGGTTTGAAATCCCCGCCTGCTGACGATGACAATTATTTCGGGGTTGCCGGAAATGGCGAGCGCCTGCCAGTGAAACTCTGTGCCCGCCAACGCTCGCGAAAGCCCAATGACGCCGCTCGTCGGAGTCGGGTGCGGACTATGGCCTCTCACACGATCTTTATTCGAAAACAAGAATCTCCCCACGCGGCTATTCAAGTCGCAGTGGGGAGATTAAAGAGAACTCAGCGCTGAGTGCTCAAGACTGGGTAAGAGGCGGCCCGGTTGGCAGCTGGTTGCCGCCACCATTAGCCTGGATGATATTATCTTGGGCAGAAGACACCTGAGCTGGTCCCACTATACTGTTGGCGCTGTTGTAAGTGATCGTTGAATTTGAGAGCTTAACAACAGCGGGTGCGTTCGCCTGAATTCCCGTATTGTTATGCGACAATACGCAATTCTCAACCATCACGTCGGCCCCTCCGGCGGCGAATAATCCTGAGCCCGCAGCGTTACCCGTCATGTAAGACCCTTTTATCGTGCCCTTGATCGTTCCGGCACTAGCATCAAACACAACGCCGGAGTTGTTCACACTGCCCTCGGCATGGACATTGTCAAGGACGGCGTTGATAGTTGCACCGGCAGTAGGTATCACAACTATGTTACTGTTGCCCGATTTTCGCACGATCGTGTCAGTGATGAATAGCGTGCCACTAGCGGCACGCTCGTCACTAATGCCGCGATCAGTGAAATCCTGGACCAGGCAACCCTCGATATAGACCGAGGCAGCGGCTACCACTACGACACCTTTGAGGCCGCTTCCGATTCCGGTAATATGCAGGTCACGAAGACGGACGGTTCCACCCGGGGCATTAATGACGATCCCATTCGTGCCGCTGACCAGGACTGAGCCAAAGCCGGCGCCATGAGTGCCGTCAATGGTAATTGCCTTGGTGATCGTAACCGCCCCGAAGCCACCTGGATCCAGGACATCAATTTCGCCGTTGACCGCGGTCTTGGAGATGGCGCCGGCAAACGTTTTACATGGGGCCGTGCGGCTGCATGGATTGGCGTCGTCTCCAACACCGGATACCCAGGTACGCGACGCCTGCGCCTGAGCCAGAGAAGCAAACGCAAACGTGAAGATCGCGATTGCCAGTACGTTAATCGTGAACCGAAACTTGTTCATTTGGAGTCTCCTTTTTCTTTTGAAAGTTTGGGATGGCCGCCAGTAGAACACGGATCGTTCCGGCCACTGTTGCGCCGAGTCTTCCCATTGTTGCCGAAAAATGCATTTCCATCAAACTGCGGATGAGTTAACAAACCTGGAAAAATCAATTTCCTCCGCAATCGCGGGCCGTGACGTTGGTAATTGTCCAAACAGCATTATCGCCGCAATTGACGACCGTCGAAAGAAAGCAGCCGTCCTCATCTTCGCCAATGACCTTAACCTGTTGTTGGTCGCACGCGACGTTACTGAGCGTAAACGACTGGCCGGGTGCAATGGTCGCTTCACCCAGTTGGTTGCCACTCCAATCGTCGGCGCCAACGTGCGACAGATAAACATGACGAATCTCTCGGGTTGAAGCGTTCACGATGACGACCGAGGTTGACGGCTGGGCACGCGATCGCAGCGGCACGGTCGCCAATGCCCCGAAGGCTGTGCAAAAGATAATAAGGCGGCACAAATTGCGCGAAACATGTAAGGTTCTCATTCTCTACTCCTCTCAAAAAAACCATTTCACGTGGGCGGGCGCGAGATACGCCCGCCTCGTCATGTCATGAGCCTTAGAACTCAGACTCATGGACAATTGCCCGTGACCGTGTAGTGTGGTCCGTCATCCCCGGGCGTCTCGCCCTGGTTCCTGGGCGAGTAAACCTTCGCCGTGCCCGTGGTGGTGTTGCCTGAGTGGTCACGAAGTCTAAACGTAATTGTGTAGACGCGACCGTTACCGCTGGCCACGCGCTCGGCGCGCAATTGGATTGACTTGCAATTACTGGCGATCACGATGTCGTTCAGCGTGTTGCCGGACCCGGGCGCGTTCTCAGGCTCGTCGCTCGTAGCCATTATGATATCCACGTCGCTTACGCTGAGCGTGTCGCAGTTATCACTGACGCTCGAAATAAAGTCCGCCGCGGTGAACGTGTGATAGCTATGGTTTGGCGGCCACATCGAGGGCGTCTGTCCATTGAACGTGATCGTCGGAGGCTCGTTGTCCACGACCGTGATGGTCTGCGTGCAACTCGATTGGTTGCCAGAAGCGTCAGTCGCAGTCCAGGTGATGGTCGTCGTTCCTTTCGGATACAGTGGATCCAATATTGACTGGCCATCACTGCGAGTGCCGGTGGGTACCACGAGAGTGTCGCAGTTATCTGAAGCAGTCGCAACTCCTACGATCACAACCGCAGAACACGTGCCTGGCAAGGTGTTGGTTGTCATGTCAGCCGGGCAAGTAATCGTCGGCGCAGTTGTGTCTTTGACTGTGAACGTCATGTGCGCAGTCGAAGTGTTGCCGGCGCCGTTGTTATTGCTGGAGCCGTCATTCGCTGTCAGCTTAATGTCGTGCGCACCAAGTCCCACCATAGTGCCGGGTGCTGGGTCTTGAGTTACGGTGATCCTTTGGCGACCCTGACAAGTGTCCGAAGTGTCCGAGGCCGCGCACGAGCAATTGTCCGTAACGGTCGTGCTTTGGGTAAAGTCCGGTACCGCAGCCTGACAGTTCGCATCCGCTGAGGCCGTCTGGTCTGGCGGCGGAGTGATGACCGGCGGTGTGACATCGTTAACAGTCACAGTTTGTGTGCATGAAGCGCTGCCGGTCCGGTGTGCCTCTTCATCAGTCAGACTCGCGTAAGGCCCCGGGGTGTCGTGCGCGTACGCAATCCAGGTGATCGTGGTTACACCAGCCGGGAATGGATCATCAGAAGTGCGGCGCGTGCAGTTGGTGCCGTTAACGTCGCAAGTGTACATGGGCCTGCCGTCGCTACGGGTGGCGATGACTGTTACGTTGTCACCCGTTGCAGTTGCGGTCCCGACATTCACAGTCGCCGAGCAATTACTATCGGCGTCGGCAGTCTGGTTCGCAGGACACGAAATCGTGACCCCTGCCGGAGTGACCGTCACGGTAAAGCTGCATGAGTCTCCGGTTGTAGCCGTTGCAGTGACCTTAGTAGTGCCGAGCGGGAAGAAACAATCGTTGCAATGGTCGACGGTAATCGTCCCGCATGTTCCCTCACCGCTTGGAGGCGTAAAGTGAACGACAGCACCGCGTTTGTTCGGATCGTTCGGATCGGTAGTATTGGCCGGCGTGACTATATCGTCAGGGCAGTGCATCGTGCAGACGCCAGTGTTCCCTCCGACAGACGACACGGTGGCGGATGCAGTAGCAGAGTTGTTGCTGGGATACGGCTCGTTTGTGGTGGCGCTGGCAATGCTGGCAGTGTTAGTGATCAGCGTGCCCGCGGGCGTTCCGACGTTTACCGTATAGACAAAGTCAAATGTGGCTGAAGCACCAGCCGCGAAGCTGGCAATACTGCAGGTTATGTTGCCTAAACCGTCCGGAACAGTAGTACAAGTAAAAGAGGTGCTGGGCTGCCCTGACGTCTGAATCATTGCGACAAAAGTCGTGTTATCCGGCACGTGATCTGTAACCGTAACCGTCGCAGCATCGTCGGGCCCGTTGTTCTGTACGATGATGTCAAAACTACCGTTCGAACCAGCGGCAACTTGCTCAGAGTTTGTGGGAGCTCTCTTGCTAACTAAAAGATCTGCGGTGGCATTATGTGGATCTTTAACTACGAATATTGCAGTGGCTACCGGCGCTCCCCTGCTGGAAATTATGTTTACTCGCCAGTTGCCGACATTGGTGACAACCTGGCCATTTGAAAGCGTGGTCGTCGGGTCAGATGGGATCGCGAAGTGATCGTCTTGCGGATCGGTCGTGATGCTGGTTTGCTGCCTTACGAACCCTTGGGGGTCAACCCATGAGAACCGTCGTCTGGCCGCAGCGCCGCCCGTATTCGTCGCAGTCGCGCAAACATTTTGACCGAGCTTGAATTCGGTCTTCGCAGGTTGGCACGTCGTCCCATCGGTCCCATCGAACGTAGCAACCGAAGGCGTCCCCGCTTGTGGAAGGAAAGCACGAAGAAGTACTGCCGCACCGTATTCTGAACCCAGAGCCGCCGGACTTAGGTTCTGGCCAACTGGCCAAGCCGAGCTGGCAGATGTGTCCGCGAGGGCAACTTTGTCTGCTGATAAAGCTTTATCCCGCGGGGTCACAACAAGCGCTAGGACAAAAACAAGAAGACCAAGACCAAAGGCAAGTTTACGAAAAGATACGGACGGCTTGGGTTTATTAATGACGGTTTTCATTAGCTTTTCTCCTTGGCTTGGATCAGAAAATGCAACGATAAATTCGCGCCTCAATACGACAGGACGAGCCCAGAGGGTCCAGAAACCTAAATCAGCAGCATCGTTTGAGAGACCAGATCGCTTCGATTCGCATTCGTAGTGGGCTCTATCAGTTAGGGTTTCTCGATGACTCGCTGCCTTGCGGGAAATTTACCGTTCCAACGGGAGCCGGGACCTTCCGAGTCTTCGATGGATTTATCGCAGCAAATCCTTTCGAAACCAATGGACCCATAAAACGAGGACGGGTTAATACTCTATTTTGATTGCTGTGTCAATACAATTTCGCGGGCGAGCTATTGAATTTAGTTATGCTTACTATGAGCGTGGCAGTCTCGTTGCAAGACCACCACTCGGGCCATAACTTCCTACCGGGTCGCCTTATTGACCACGCGATCATGTCGAAAAAAAAAGAACCTGGTTGCTTGCCCGCAGCGCGAGAGTCATGGGGTCAAGGTTTGGCCGACCGTCAGTGACTGTCTCCCATTTATGGAAACGGTTCGCCTTGATGGAGTTCGTCGAAATAGAAAGCAGAGATGCGGATTGACTATTCTCCAGCATCTTAACCATCGCTAACTTGCAGCCAACGGCTAACAACGAAATCAATGAGCGATTCTCGACCGGCCCAGATTTGCGCAGCTCTGAGTGGACCTTGATCTTACGGTACGACGCGTATCTGGCCTCCTTCCATTTTTGTGTGCCTGCCGGTTATTCTCTGAACCTGATGAAAGCTATTAGGATTGGAGTAATCGGCTGCGGCTACTGGGGGCCGAATCTGCT
>WNFJ01146848.1_pt2 | contig 18761 bp, 19 predicted proteins | sample 5400461 | NCBI WGS metagenome assembly WNFJ01 (sample SAMN13153349, study PRJNA577476) | soil metagenome | isolation source: 115 cm saprolite on Douglas fir-dominated hillslope | place: USA:California | collected 2013-09-17
ATTCCATCCGGTGGGTCTCCCCCGAGCCGGGGGTCTTGACGTCGAGGACGGCGACCGCCCGCCGGTCGAGCCGCCCGATGGAGAGGTGACCCGAGGTCTCGACCACGACCTCCCAGCCCGCGTCGAGGAGGCGGGGCACGAAGGGGAAGGCCGCGAACTGCGCCAGCGGCTCCCCGCCGGTGAGACAGAGGAGGCGGGTGGGAAGCCGGGCCAGCTCGGCCAACACGTCCTCTTCGTTGCGCTTGTCGCCTTCGTGGAAGGCGTAAGCGGTGTCGCACCAGACGCAGCGCAGCGGGCAGCCGGTGAGGCGCAGGAAGGCCGAAGGCCGGCCCGCGCGCGTCCCCTCCCCCTGGATGGAGAAGAAGATCTCGTTGACGGTCAGCATCGGGGGGCGCTCACGCCCGCGGAGCGGCGCTTCCTACTCGGCATAGGTCGCGCTGCAGCCGGGGGCTTCCCAGACGCGCACCCGGCGGAGGTGCTTCCCCTCGACCCCCATCCCCTTTCGGACTTCCTGGAAGAAGTAGCGGGCCACCGCCTCGGCGGACGGGCTCTGGAGCGCGAAGGCGGGATGGGCGTTCAAGTCCTTGTAGTGGAAGCGGCTGCAGACCTCGCCCACCGCCTCCTTCAGATGCTCGAAGTCCACCACCACCCCGAGACGATCGAGGCTCTCCCCCGACGCAACCACCTCGACCCGCCAGTCGTGGCCGTGAAGGGGCTCGATGGGCCGCCCCGCGTCCGTGAGCACGTGGGTGGCGCAGAACGTCGTTTCGTAGGCGACCTCGAACAAGACCCGAGCCTCCTCCTCCCATGTTGCCGCCCCCGCCACGGGCTGTCCAGTAAGATACCCGGCGGCCAAGAGGAGAGCGAACCCATGGAAACGGACCTGGGCGGAGCGGTGGCGCTGGTGACGGGAGCGAGCAGCGGCATCGGGTACGCGACCGCCCTCGAGCTGGCGCGACGCGGCGCGGACGTCGCCGTCCACTACTTGAGCAACGAGAAAGGGGCGAGGGCGGCGGCGGAAGCGGTCGCGGGCCTCGGCCGGGCGGCCGGGGTCTTCCGGGCCGACGTCTCCCGTCCCGGCGAGGTGCGGGCGCTCGCGGAGGCGGTGCTCGCACGCTTCTCGCGCGTCGACGTCCTCGTGAACAACGCCGGGGACCTGGTGGAGCGCCGGCCCTTCCTCGAGATGAGCGAGGCTCTCTGGCGCCGTGTACTCGACGTGAACCTGTCGAGCACCTTCTTCGTGACCCAGGCGGTGGCCCCGGGCATGGTGGAGCGCAGGCGGGGGACGATCGTGAACATGTCCTCGGTGGCCGCCCACCACGGGGGCGGGCCCGGCGCCTTCGCCTACGCGGCGGCCAAGGGCGGCGTCATCTCCCTCACCAAGGGCATGGCGAAGGACCTGGCCCCGCACGGCGTTAGGGTCACCTGCGTCTCCCCCGGTCTCATCGGGGATACCCGGTTCCACCCGCGCCACACCTCCCCCGAAGTCTTCGCGGCGGCGGAGAGATCGATCCCCCTGGGGCGGGCGGGGACGCCCGAGGAGGTGGCGCGGGTGATTGCCTTCCTGGCGGGGCCCGAAAGCGCCTACCTGACGGGGGAGACGATCGAGATCAACGGCGGCCTGCTGATGCGCTGAGGGGCCGCCCTGCCCGCTCCTCGATCCGCGTATCATGGGCCCCCGCATGACCCATCGCCCCCCCAGCCAGGACCTCCGTCGGGGGGCTCTCTTCATGTTGACCTCGGCCGCGCTCTTCGCGGCCATGGGCGCGGGGGTCAAGCTGGCCGCGCGCGAGCTCCCGAACGCCATGGTCGTCTTCTTCCGCAACGGGGTGGGACTCGCGGTTCTCCTGCCGTTGCTTCTGCGGAAGGGGATTCGGGGCCTCCACACCCGCGACGTCCCCGGTCACATCGTGCGGGGCCTCTCGGGCCTGGCCTCGATGTACTGCTTCTTCTACGCGATCGCCCATCTCCGGCTCGCCGACGCGGTGCTGCTGAACCAGTCGGTTCCCCTGTTCATCCCCCTCGTGGGCAGCCTCTGGCTGGGGGAGCGGTTCCCGGCGCGGTTGTGGGGCGTGATCGGCCTGGGCCTTGCCGGCATCCTGCTCATCCTGAAGCCCGGCACCGGCCTGTTCACGCCGGTGTCGCTGGTGGGGGTGGCCTCCGCCGTGCTCGCCGCGGTGGCCCAGGTCGGCATTCGCAAGCTCACCCGCACGGAGCCCGTGACCCGCATCGTCTTCTACTTCGGGCTCATCGGGAGCGTGGTCTCCGCCGGCGGGACCCTTCGCCCGCGCTCTGGGGCGTGCTGCTGACGATGGGGGTATTCGCCACCGCGGGCCAGCTCGCCCTGACCCGTGCCTACTCCCACGCCCCCGCGGCCCAGGTGGGACCCTTCATCTACGTGGGCCCCGTGTTCGCGGGCCTGCTCGACTGGTGGATCTGGAAGACCCTGCCCGATGCCCTGTTCGTGGCCGGCGCCGTCATGGTCGTGGCCGCCGCGACCCTCATGCTGCGGAGCGCGCCCATGCCCCCGGAGGCGGAGGAACTGTTGTAGGGTGGGGATCGCTGAAGACGCGGAGGAGCGTTCCCTCCCCTAAGTGGGGGAGGTCAGGAGGGGGGGGACGATGAACACAAAGCACGCGATGTCACTCCGAAAGGGATTGGCCCTACTGATGGTGCTCGCAATCGCGCTCATCGCGGGCGCCCATCAAGCGGGCGGGGGAGCGCAAGCCACGGTCTTGGCCCATGACGTCTATTTCGCGCTGAACGATAAATCGGCTGAGGCCCGCGCGAAGCTGGTCGACGCCTGCAAGAAGTACTTGAGCGGCCACGAGGGAACGGTCTCCTTCGCCGTGGGCATCCTGGCGGGCGAGATGAACCGACCCGTGAACGACCGGGAGTTCGACGTCTCCCTGCACGTCTACTTCAAGGACAAGACGGCCCACGACAAGTACCAGGACCACCCGCGCCACAAGCAGTTCATCGCGGAGAACCAGGCGACCTGGAAGAAGGTTCGGGTCTTCGACTCCTGGGTGGAGACGGGGAAGTAGCCTCCTGATTTAATCGCGCGCCCCGAGCGGGGGGTCTTTAGGTTGCGATGAAGCACCCCCCGGCTCCAGCAAGAACTGCGTGACCTCGCGCAGGTCGTGGACGAGGCGGGCCGGGGGCAGGCTCTCCAGGAAGCGTCGGCCGTAGGGTTTCTGGATGATGCGGCTGTCCAGCACGGCGAGGATCCCGCGGTCCCTGGCCGAGCGGATGAGCCGGCCCAGGCCCTGCTTGAGCATCAGGATCGCGACCGGCACCTGGTACTCGCCGAACGGGTTGTCCCCGCGGTTGCGCAGGCGGTCGATCCGTGCGGCCACCACCGGATCGCCCGGGGAGGCAAAGGGCAGCTTGTCGATGATCACGCAGGAGAGCTGCTCCCCCACCACGTCGACCCCCTGCCAGAACGACGCGGTCGCGAACAGGACCGCCCCCGGAGTGGAGCGGAACGTCTCCAGCAGCGCGGCCTTGGGCGCCTCGCCCTGCATGAGCATCGGGTAGTCGATCTGCCCCGCCACCCGCTCGGCCACCGCGTTCATGTTCGCGTGGGAGGTGAAGAGCACGAAGGCCCGCCCGCGGCTCGTCTTAAGCAGGCGCACCACCTCCTCGGCGGCGCGCTTCACGAAGTCCGGGGAGAGGGGCTCCGGCATGCCCCGGGGGACGTAGAGCACGGCCTGGTCCTGGTAGCGGAAGGGGGAAGGCAGCAGCAGCTCCTCGGTGGCCTGGATCCCCAGGCGGTCCTTCACATAGGCGAAGCCCCCGTCCACCGCCAGGGTGGCCGAGGTGAGGACGGCGGCCCGCACCTGGTCGAAGAGCAGGTCGCGCAGCCGCTCGGACACGTCGATCGGGGTGGCCTTCAGGAAGACGCCGCGGCCGCGAGTCTCCACGAAGTAGACGTGGGCGTCGTCCTCGGCGGCGAGGACGAAGGCGAGCTCGGCGCCCAGGGCCTGGGCGCGGCCGGCCAGGCCGGTGAGGGCGTCGCCGTGCTCGGGCACGGCCAGGATCGCGGTGCGCAGGCCCTCCAGCCGCAGGAGGAGCGCCTTCGCTTCCTCGGCCAGGCGGCTCGTGAGCCAGCCCGGACCCAGCCGGCGTCCGGTTCCGCGCGACAGTAACTTGAAGAGGTGATCGGCCCGGAGCCGCACCGCGGCCAGCTCCGCGTGCACCTCTCGGGCATCGAGCTTGGCCGCCTTCAGCTCGCGCTCGACGTCCCGGGCCAGCTCCTCCACGCGGTGGGACGAGACCTGCACCCCGAAGTACTGGGTGGCCACGTCCTCCAGGAGGTGCGCCTCGTCCAGGATCACCGTGTCGTAGGGAGGAATGACGCGCCCATAGCTGCCGTCCTTGACCGCAAGGTCCGCGCAGAGCAGATGGTGGTTCACCACCACCAGATCGGCCTCCAGGGCACGCTGCCGCATGCGCGTCACCCAGCAGGGGTCGAAGTCGGGGCAGGACTGGCCGATGCAGTTCTCGCTGGCCGCGGAGATCTCGCGCCAGAAGTCCACGGAGTCGGGCAGGTCGTCCACCTCGGCGCGGTCGCCGGTGGCGGTGGCGGGGGCCCAGGCCTCGACCGCGCGGAAGAGCGGGACCTCGTCCAGCCGCCGGAAGCTTCCCGCCTGGGCGAAGGAGCGGTGGCGAAGGAGGCACAGGTAGTTCCCCCGCCCCTTCATCACCGCCACCGAGAGGTCCCGGCCGAGGGCACGCGCGAGCAGCGGGAGGTCCTTGTGGACGAGCTGCTCCTGCAGGTTCTTGGTCCCGGTGGAGACCACCACCCGCCGCCCGAGCTCCACCGCGGGAAGGAGGTAGGCCAGGGTCTTGCCCGTGCCGGTGCCCGCCTCCGCCAGCAGGAGCCCGCCGTCGCGCAGCACCCCCGCCACCGCTTCCGAGAACCGGCGCTGGGCAGGGCGCTCCTCGTAGTCGGGAAGGACATTGGCGAGGAGGCCGCCCTCCCCGAAGAACGAGACGGACGTCGCCGGCTTCATCAGGCCCTGGTCAGCGCCCGGTCGTACCTCTCGAGGCGCGCCGCGTAGAGGGGGAAGCGCTCGCAGAGCTTGCCCACCTCGCGCTTGACCTCGGCCAGGGTGGTCTCGTTCTCGAAGTTCTTCAGGGCCCGGGAGAGCAGGCGGCCCACCTGCTCCATTTCGGGCTCCTTCATGCCGCGGGTCGTGAGGGCGGGAGTCCCCACCCGGATCCCCGAGGCCACCATGGGGGAATTCGTATCGTAGGGGATCGTGTTCTTGTTGACCGTGATCCCCGCCTTGTCGAGGACCGCCTCCGCCACTTTGCCGGTGATCCCGCGGGCGAACACGTCGACGAGGACGAGATGGTTGTCGGTCCCCCCGGAGACCAGCCTCCAGCGCTCGTCCCGGAGGGTGGCGGCCAGGGCCTGGGCGTTTTTCACGATCTGGGCCTGGTAGACCTTGAACTCCGGGGTGAGGGCTTCCTTGAACGCCACCGCCTTGGCCGCGATCACGTGCATGAGGGGCCCCCCTTGCACACCGGGGAAGACCAGCTTGTCGAGCTCCTTCGCCCACCTCGCCTGGCAAAGCGCCATTCCCCCCCGCGGCCCCCGCAGCGTCTTGTGAGTGGTGGTGGTGACGAACTCGCAATGCGGGATGGGGCTCGGGTGGAGCCCCGCCGCCACCAGGCCCGCGACGTGGGCGATGTCCGCCATGACCACCACTCCGGCTCCCGCTTCGTCCGCCGCCCTTCTCACCGCCGCGAAGTCGATCGTGCGCGGGTAGGCGCTCGCTCCCACCACCACCACCCGGGGCTTGTGCTCGCGGGCGAGGGCGGCGAGCGCCTCGTAGTCGATCTGCTCGTCCTCCTTGCGCACGCCGTAGGCCACCACCTTGTAGAAGCGCCCCGAGAAGTTCAGGGGATGGCCGTGCGTGAGGTGCCCCCCGTGGGAAAGGTTCATGCCCAGGATGGTGTTCCCCGGCTGGAGGACGGTCATGTACACCGCGGTGTTGGCCTGGGCCCCGGAGTGGGGCTGCACGTTTGCGTGGTCGGCCCCGAACAGCTCCTTGGCCCGGGCGATGGCCAGCCTCTCCACCACGTCCACGTGCTCGCAGCCGCCGTAATAGCGCTTTCCGGGGTAGCCCTCCGCGTACTTGTTGGTGAGCACCGTGCCCATGGCCTCGAGCACGGCCTCGGAGACGAAGTTCTCGGAGGCGATCATCTCGAGCTGGCGCCCCTGCCGCACCGTCTCGTCACGGATGGCGTCCGCGACCTCGGGATCGGTCCGGGCGAGGTTTTCCATCGGGAGGCCATTCTAACCCGGTTCCCCCCGGGTTATCCTTGGCGTTCCTGAGGAGGGAGCCCATGGCGGAGCCCGCGAAGGACGTGGCCGGTATCGGCAAGGACACGGCGGTGATCGGAGAGGACGCCTCGTTCTCGGGGCGATTCGTGGGCAAGGATCTGCTCCTCCTGGGCCGGCTGGATGGCGACATCGAGCTGCGGGGCCGCCTGCACGTGGGGCCCCGGGGCAACGCGCGGGCGAACGTCCGGGCCGCCACCGTCGAGGTCGAGGGTGAGCTAAACGGCGAGATCAGGGCGGACGCGCTGAGCATGATGCCGACCGCCCGCGTCCGCGGGACGCTCATCGCCAAGCGTCTCTCCGTCCAGGAGGGTGCGGTGGTCGAGGGGAGCATCAACCCGGCGTCCGCGAGGCACGCGGAGCCGTCGGCTTCTCCGTTCGCGGCTCCCTCCGCGCCCGCCGCACCGACGGCCCAGCCCTGGGCCGCCCGTCCCTCCCCGGCCCCGGCGCCCCACGGTTCCCCCGCCCCGTCGGGGCCGTCCAGCCCCGGCTCCGCCGCCCCCGGCCCGCCCGCTGAGAAGAAGCCGGAGGGCGATCCCCCGAGGTGACCGAGGGCTCGACTGTCGAAGGCACGGTCGTCGTCAGCCGAAATGGGGAGACGCGCGTCCAGCGGGGCCACCCCTGGGTCTTCCGTTCGGATGTGACCCGCGACCGGGGCGTTTCCCCCGGCTCGTTGGTGCGCGTGGAAGGGCCTCAGGGCCGGCCCCTCGGTTTCGCCTTGTACTCGTCGCGGTCGGAGATCCGACTGCGGATGGTGGAGCGCGGGGAGTCGCTGGGCGAGGGGTTCCTCCGCCAGCGGCTGGGCGCGGCCCTGCGCTGGCGTGAGACGGTGGCCGCGGGCGCTTCCGCCTACCGCGCGGTCCACGGCGAGGGGGACGGGCTCCCCGCGCTGGTGGTCGATCGCTACGGCGACTACCTGGTCGTGCAGACGCTCTGCCAGGGCATGGAGCGGCGCAAGGGCGAGATCGTGGACGCGCTCCTCGAGCTGCTCCAGCCGAAGGGCGTCCTCGAGCGCAACGACCCGAAAGTGCGTCAGCTCGAGGGGCTGGACCCGCAGGTCGGCCTGCTCCATGGGAGCGTGCCCGAGACGGTCGAGGTAGGGGAGAACGGGGTCTCCTACCTGGCCGACCTCTACCACGGCCAGAAGACGGGGCTCTTCCTCGACCAGCGCGAGAACCACGCCGCGGCCCGGAGCTACGCGCGCGGGCGCGTCCTGGACGGCTTCACCTACCAGGGCGGCTTCGCCCTCCAGGTGGCCTCCGCGGCCTCCGAGGTCGTGGCGGTGGACGTCTCTGCGGAGGCGATCAGCAACCGCCTCACCAACGTGAGCGTCCGCGACGCCAACGTCTTCGACCTCCTGCACGAGCTCGACCACCGGGGCGATCGCTTCGACACCGTGATCCTCGATCCCCCCGCGTTCGCCAAGAGCAAGGACGCGGTGGAGAAGGCCCGGAGAGGCTACAAGGAGATCAACCTGCGGGCGCTGCGGCTGCTCCGACCGGGGGGCTGCCTCGTCACCTGTTCCTGCTCGTACCACGTCCACGAGGAGGACTTCGAGGCGATCCTGGCCAGCGCGGCGGTGGACGCGCGCGCGACGGTGACCGTGATCGAGAAGCGCCGGCAGGCCCGGGACCACCCCGTCGTCCTGGGCGTGCCCGAGACCTACTATCTCAAGTGCTTCATCCTGCGGAGGCTGGAGTGAAGGGGCCGAGTTCCCGGAAGCTAGCCGCGCCGCAAAGCTGCGCGTCCCCCCGCCTCGGCGCGGGCAATCCAGGTGCTCAGGAAAACTACCTCCGTCGGCTGCCGCGCGCTCCCGCGTCGCGGCGGCGAGACGCCCGTCACCACCATGGCCAGGAAGACCGCCACGTTGACGCCGACGATCGCCGAAGTCGCGTAAGCGGTGGGTTTGGAGGCTTTGGGGGCCAGGCGGAATTCGTCCGCAGGCGCCACGGGCGGTGGTTCGGGCGCGCCGGAGAGTCCGCCCCCATGGGTTTCACCCGGGACTCGGCTAGGAAGCCGCGGTGGGGTATTCCTTGCGGCTCACCGCCGTGGAAAGAAGCACCGGAGCTTCGGGAAGCACCTTCGCGACCGCCTCGATCTCGGGGACTCCGGGGCCCAGGGGGAGCCGGATCTGCCCCCCCTGCACCACCGAGCGGAGCACCGCCATGGCGATCTCGAAGCCCTTGTAGGCGCTCTCTCCGTGGCAGGGATGCACGTGGCCCTCGTCGTCCAGCCACCGGGCCATGTCCTCGACGTAGGGAGGCATGTCGAGGTCGTAGTTCATGCATCCCTCGCCCGACTGGAGCCCGTCCTTCGTCACCGCGCGCCAACCCGCACCGGTCGTGACCTCGGCGAAACCGTGCGTCCCCTGGGCGCCAATGCGGTTCTTGCGCCACCAGTAGTCCACCTCGGGGACGTCCGGAGCGCCGGCCCCGGACTCGACGTAGCCGCGCGCGCCGTTGGCGAAGTGGATGATCCCGGCGATGGTGTCGGGCGAGGGATGGTTGTCCGAGAGCTTGCTCCGGCCGGCGGCCTGCCCCATCACCCACTCCGCCTCGGCCCCCGCGTTGTACCAGCGCATGTAGTCCACGAGGTGAGTCATGAGGTGCAGCATCCAGCCCACGGAGTGGCCGTAGACCGTGTGGACCCGTCCCAGGGCGCCGCTCTCGATGATCTCGGCCACCCTCCGGTAGTGCTGGCCGTAGCGATGCTGGTGGCTCACCACCGTCTTCACTCCCGCAGCCCGCACCGTCTTGCGGATCTCGATGGCTTCGTTCATGGAAAGGGCCATCGGCTTCTCGTAGGCGATGAGCCTCGCCCCCGACTCGATGCCGACCTTGATCAGCTCGAGACGCACGGTGGGAGGAGTGCAGAAGCAGAAGATATCGGGCCGCACCCGCCGGGCGAGGGCGAGGGGGTCGGTGGCGGTCCGGGGCTGCCCGAGCTCCGCGGCGGCCGCCTCGAGCCGGGCCGCCTCCCGGGTGCAGATCCCGACCAGCTCGAAGCGAGGGCTGTTCTTGAACGCGGCCGCGTGGTGCCTCCCCCGCTTGCCGAGGCCGACCACGACTACCTTGTAGGCTCTGCTCACCGGGCCTTCTGGTCCCCCTCGACGCACTTCTGGATCGTGTAATCAACCTCGTCGTCGGTCAGCTCGGGGAACATGGGAAGGGACAGGCACTGGGCCGCGTTCCGCTCACAGTTGGGGACGCGGGGCCCCGGATCGGCCGCTTGCCCCCAGGGATACCCCTCCTGCTGATGGATGGCGATGGGGTAGTGGAGCTTGACATCGACCCCTTGCTCGAGGAGGAACTTCTCGAGCGCGTCCCGCCGCGGAGTCTCGACGACGTAGAGGTGGTACACGTGCCGGAACCCGGGAGGCTCGTAGGGCAGCTTGAGGCTCGTGCCCTGGAGGCCCCGGGTGTAGCGGGCCGCGATCTCGCGGCGGCGGTCCGTCCAACGGGTGATGTGCTTCAGCTTGACCCCCAGGATGGCGGCGTGGAGGTCGTCGAGCCGGCTGTTGTATCCCATGCTGTGAACCGACCGGACGGCGGACCCGTGGTTGCGCAGCTTGCGCACCGCGGTGTCGACGTCCTCCCGGTTCGTGACCACCGCTCCCCCGTCGCCGAAGGTCCCCAGGTTCTTCTGGATGATGAAGCTCAGGCAGACGGCGTCGCTGAGCTCGCCCTGCCTCCAGTCGGGGCCGCGGCCGTCGACGGCCTGGGCGTTGTCCTCCACCACGAAGAGCCGATGCTTCCGGGCGATCGCGCTGATGGCCTTCATGTCGGCGGAGAGGCCGTAGAGATGGACGGGCACGATGCCCCGGGTCCTCGGGGTGATGGCGGCCTCGATCCGGGCGGGGTCGATGTTGTTGGTCCGGGGATCGCAGTCCACGAAGACCGCCTTGGCCCGGGCGATCCAGATGCCCTCGGCGGTGGCGAAGAAGGTGTTGGCGGTGGTGATGATCTCGTCCCCCGGCTTGACCCCGAGGGCCAGGAAGACGAGCCACAGGGCGTCCGTCCCCGAGTTCACCCCCACCGCGTGCTTCGTGCCGGAGTACCGCGCCAGCTCCTGCTCGAACTGCTTCAGGGCCGGGCCCATGACGTACTGGTTGCTCTCCAGTACGGTCAGGATCGTATCGTCGATCTCTTTCTTGATGCTGCGATACTGCCGGACGTGACCGTAGAAGGGAACCTTGAACTCGGGCATGTTCGAACCTCGTCTGCGGGGGGAGTCTCCGGAGCGGCGAGACTATACCGCCCTCATCGGGCCGGGTCAAAGGAGCGGCGCGTCTTCTCGTCGAGATGCGGCGCTGCGCTTGCCAAACGGACGCCCCCGGACGCAGAATCGCAGGCCTACGAGGAGCGCCAATGAAGCGATTCCTACCCCGGGTCGTGGCCTTCCTCCCGATGGCCCTCTTTCTCGGCGCCCGTGGTCCCGCCGCCGTTCCCGAGGCGGATTCGAAGAAGATGGCCACGCCGCAGTACGACAAGACCGGCGCCCTCGTGCGGCCGAAGGGCTTCGAGCATTGGATGTTCGTGGGCGCCAACATCGGGATGAGATATTCCGAGGGTGCTTCCTCGAACCCGGGCGACTTCCACAACATCTACACCCAGCCGGAGGCTTACGCCGCCTTCGCCGCCACCGGACAGTTCCCGGAGAAGACGATGTTCCTGCTCGTGGTCCACGAGCCCAAGCGGAACGTCTCCATCAACAAGAGCGGCTATTTTGAGGGGTCCATGACGGGCCTGGTGGCCTCCGTCAAGGACCGGGAGCACTCTCCCGAAGGCTGGGCCTTCTACGACTTCGGTGCGGGAGACAAGCTGGCGGAGACCGCGACGCCGTTGCCCCCGGCCATGTGCTTCGACTGCCACACCCGACACGCCGAGATCGATCACGTCTTCGTCCAGTTCCACCCGCTCCTGAGGCAGGCTCGGGCGCCGCGATCTCCGTAGGAGAACCATGAAGCCCCGCCGCGCGTTCTTGAAGGCCGTGGTGGGCGCCGGTGTCGCCACCGCCGCCTCCCGGGGCCGCGTGCTCGGCGCGAACGACCGCGTGCGCGTCGCCTGCATCGGGATCGGCCTCATCGGCAAGCGCCACCTCCTCGACTTCCTCGCGGAGCCGGACGCCGAGGTGGCCGCGATCTGCGACGTCTACCCACCGCGGCTCGAGGAGGGCCTCGCCGCGGCCGGGTCGCGCGCGCAAGGGTACGGGGACTTCCGCCGGGTCCTCGAGCGCAAGGACATCGACGCCGTGGTGGTCTCCACCCCTGACCACTGGCACGCCCTCATGACCATCCTGGCCTGCGCCGCGGGCAGGGACGTGTACGTGGAGAAGCCGCTGACCCACGTGGTGCGCGAGGGTCGGTGGATGGTGGGGGCCGCGCGTCACTTCCAGCGCGTCGTTCAGGTGGGCACGCAGCAGCGCTCGGGGGCCCACTACAAGCGGTGCGTGGAGCTCATCCGCGCCGGCCACATCGGCGACCTGCGCAGCGCCCGGGTTGCCGCCTACCGGAACATCGGCCTCGGTTTCACGCGGCCGGTGGGCCAGCAACCCCTTTCCCCGGAGGCATGGGACCTCTGGCTGGGCCCCGCGCCCAAGGTGCCCTTCGACCCCAACCGCTGCATCTACCACTTCCGCTGGTTCTGGGACTACTCGGGGGGCCAGACCACGAACCTGCTCGCCCACGACATCGACGTCGTGCAGTGGGCCACGGGCGAGGCCCCGCGCGCCGTGACCGCGATGGGCGGCCGCACCTCCTTGCGCGGCCTCGGGGAGACGCCCGACGTATTCGAGGCCCTCTTCCAGTACCCGTCCTTCGTCGCGACCTGGTCGAACCGAGAGATCTCGGCCGGCCGGGGGGGAGGCCTGGAGTTCTGGGGGACCAAGGGCACCCTGCGGATCAACCGGGCGGGTCTCGAGGTCGTCCCCGATCCCGACGTCCCCGCCGACGAGCAGATCCCGCAGTTCGGCGAGGAGCGGCGGCCGAGGGAAGGCTCGCGCGGTCTGCGCACCCAGCCCGTGAAGGACGAGGGGTACCAGCAAATCCGGGACCAGTTCCGGCCCCACGTCCGCAACTTCCTCGATTGCGTGAAGTCGCGGGCGCGTCCGGTCGCCGACGTGGAGAGCGGCCACCGGAGCGTGACCTCCTGCCACCTGGCCAACATCGCCATGAAGCTCGGGCGGGTGGTGCGTTGGGACTCGGAGAAGGAGGACGTCGTCGCCGACCGCGAAGCCCAGTCCCTCCTCACCAAGGAGTACCGCGCTCCCTGGGACCGGGAGCTCCGGGCGGTCCTCCCGCCGGTCCGCGGCGGACCAGGCGCCGCGACTTCCTGCGCTCCGCCGCCGCCCTCACCCTGGCCCCTCGCCTGGCCGCGGCCGCTTCTGCCTCCCCTAGCCGGTTCGGGATTGCCTACACCTCCTTCGTGATCCGGATGCTCCAGGGCCGGGACGTGCTGCGCGCGGGTACGGCACGAGGACTGCCTGCCGAGGCCTTCGTGGAGCTGGTCCGCTCGTTCGGGGGCTCGGGCTGCCAGATGGACCTCTCCCAGCTCGACCCCACCCAGCCCTTGGAGCGGACACGGGTGCGGGAGGCCCTGGAGAAATACACCCTGTTCCTGGAGCTGTCCGTCCCCGCGAGCGCGCTCGAGGAGCCCGAAGCCTTCGCCCGTGCCGCGGCGGTGGCGCGCGAGCTGGGCACCACGCTTCTGCGGGTCGCCCTCCTCTCGGGCCGACGCTACGAGAGCTTCCGCCGGATGGAAGACTGGCGGGCCTTCGAGAAGCGCTGGCGGACGGCGCTTCCCAGGGCGGCGGCCTGGCTGGAGAAGGAGGGTCTCCAGGCCGGGGTGGAGAACCACAAGGATTTCGCGGCGGCGGAGCTGGCCGAGCTGCTGCGGAGCATCGGCAGCCCCCACCTCGGGGCCTGCGTGGACTTCGGCAACAACCTCTCCTTCCTCGAGGACCCCATGGCAACCGTCGAGGCCTTGGCACCCTACGCCGTCACCACCCATCTGAAGGACATGGCGGTGCGGGCCGACGAGCGGGGCTTCCAGCTCTCAGAGGTTCCTCTGGGCAGGGGCCTCCTACCCCTCGGCCGCATGGTCGAGGTGCTACGCAAGGCTCGGCCCGAAGTGAATTTCTGCCTCGAGATGATCACCCGGGATCCGCTGGAAGTCCCGTACCTCGAGGGGGGCTACTGGGTCACCTACGAAAAGCGCGACCCTTCGCGGGTCGAAGCCTTCCGCACAGCGGTGCTGTCCCGGGCAGGGGCGGCTCCCCTGCCTCGGATCACGGGCTTGAGCGCGGAGCAGATGCTGGCCGCGGAGGACGCGAACGTGCGCGCCTCGGTCGCCTACGCCCGCGGGACCCTCGGGCTATGAGCATCCTCGATCGTTTCCGCCTCGACGGCCGGAGAGCGCTGGTCACGGGCGGGGCGCGGGGCCTCGGGCGCGTGATGGCCGAGGCCCTAGCCGAGGCGGGAGCCGAGGTGGCCGTGGCCAGCCGGACCCTCGAGGCCTGTCGCGCCACGGCGGAGGAGATCTCCCGCGCGACCCGGAAGTCGCGGTCGACCTGACCCGGTCCGAGGAGATCACACGCCTCGCCCAGGAGGTCGAGAGAGACTTCGGAGTCCTCGACATATTGGTGAACAACGCGGGGATCAACGTGCACGGCCCGGCCCCGGACCTCCGCGAGACCGACTGGGACGCCGTAATGGACACGAACCTGAAAGCGCCGTTCCTTCTGGCGCGAGCCCTCGGGCCCGGCATGTGCGCGCGGGGCTGGGGCCGGGTCGTCAACCTGGGCTCGATCCTGTCCGTGGTGGCCATCGCTGGGCGGGCGCCCTACGCCGCCTCCAAGGCCGGCCTCCTCAATCTCACGCGGGTCCTGGCTCTCGAATGGGCCGGGCGCGGCGTCACCGTCAACGCCATCTGCCCGGGGCCGTTCGCGACCGACATGAACCGCCAGCTCCTGAACGACCCGGCTGCCTACAAGGCCTTCATCGAGAAGATCCCGATGGGACGCTGGGGCGAGCCGCATGACATCGCCGGGGCGGCGGTCTTTCTGGCCTCGGAGGCGGCTTCGTTCGTCACCGGCGCGGCACTGTTCGTGGATGGGGGTTGGACGGCGCAGTAGCTCCGTCAAGTAATTCATTTATAGCATCTTATAATGCAGCAGTAATATACTCATATTACTTGACAACAAGACACTAATATCCTATCTTGTCGCTGGAGGCGATGGGACTGCCATGCGACTCGATCAGTTCACGCTCAAGGCCCAGGAAGCCCTCGGCGCTGCGCAAACGGACGCGGAAAAGAACGACCATCCCGAGGTCACTCCCGAGCACCTGCTCAAGGCCCTGCTGACCCAGGAGGGGGGCGTCGTCCCCTCGGCCCTGGGCAAGATGGGGGCGAACACGGGGGGCCTGGCCGCGGAGATCGATCGGGTCCTGTCCTCCCTTCCCCGCACCCAGGGGTCGGCCACCCACATTTCCCCGAAGCTGGACGCGGTCCTGAAGGCCGCCCTGCGGCAGGGCGAGGCCCTCAAGGACCAGTACGTCTCCACCGAGCACCTGCTGCTCGCCCTCCTGGACGCCAAGACCGGAGCCGCGGAAGCCTTGAACCGCCACGGCGTCACCCGGGACGCCCTCCTCAAGGTCCTGCGCGAGATCCGCGGCAACCAGCGGGTCACCGACCCCAACGCCGAGGAGCGCTACCAGGCCCTGGAGCGCTACGGCCGCGACCTCCCCGACCTCGCCCGCCGCGGCAAACTGGATCCCGTGATCGGCCGCGATGATGAGGTGCGGCGCGTGGTGCAGGTCCTCTCCCGACGCACCAAGAACAATCCGGTTCTCATCGGAGAGCCCGGGGTGGGCAAGACCGCGATCGTGGAGGGCCTCGCCCAGCGCATCGTCAAGGGCGACGTCCCGGAGTCCCTCAAGAACAAGCGGGTGGTGTCGCTGGACCTGGGCGCCCTGATCGCGGGGGCCAAGTACCGCGGCGAGTTCGAGGACCGGCTGAAGGCGGTGCTCAAGGAGGTCCAGGAATCGCAGGGAGAGGTCGTTCTCTTCATCGACGAGCTGCACACGGTGGTGGGGGCGGGCTCGGCCGAGGGGGCGATGGACGCCTCGAACATGCTGAAGCCCGCCCTGGCCCGAGGCGAGCTGCGCTGCGTAGGGGCGACCACCCTCAACGAATACCAGAAGCACATCGAGAAGGACGCCGCCCTGGAGCGACGCTTCCAGCCCGTGTACGTGGGCGAGCCCAGCGTGGCCGAGACCATCGGCATCCTGCGCGGCCTCAAGGAGCGCTACGAGGTGCACCACGGCGTGCGCATCCAGGACGCGGCCCTGGTGGCCGCGGCCACCCTGTCGCATCGCTACATCGCCGACCGCTTTCTGCCCGACAAGGCCATCGACCTGGTGGACGAGGCGGCGAGCCGGCTGCGCATCGAGATCGACAGCCTGCCCACCGAGATCGACGAGGTGGAGCGGAAGATCGTCCAGCTCCAGATCGAGCGGGAGGCCCTGAAGAAGGAGAAGGACAAGGCGTCCCGCGAGCGCCTGGAGAAGCTGGAGCGTGAGCTCTCCGACCTCCGCGAGCAGTCGGACGGCATGAAGGCCCACTGGCAGCGGGAGAAGGAAGCCATCCAGAAGCTCCGCGGGCTCAAGGAGCGCATCGAGCAGGTCCGCCAGGAGATCGACCAGGTCACCCGCAAGGGCGACCTGGGCAAGGCGGCCGAGCTTCGCTACGGCACCCTGCCGGGCCTCGAGAGGGAGCTCCAGGCGGAGAACGAGAGGCTGGCCCAGCTCCAGTCGAAGCAGCGGATGCTGAAGGAGGAGGTGGAGGCCGAGGACGTGGCCGAAGTGGTGGCCAAGTGGACCGGCATCCCCGTCTCCCGGCTCCTGGAGGGCGAGGTCGAGAAGCTGCTGCGCGTGGAGGACCGCCTGCGCAAGCGGGTGGTGGGCCAGGACGAGGCGCTGCTCCTGGTGGCCAACGCGGTGCGCCGGGCCCGGGCGGGTCTCGGCGACCCGCGGCGCCCCATCGGCTCCTTCCTGTTCATGGGACCCACCGGGGTGGGCAAGACGGAGCTGGCTCGGGCCCTGGCCGAGTTCCTGTTCGACGACGAGAAGGCCATGATCCGCCTCGACATGTCCGAGTACATGGAGAAGCACACGGTGGCCCGCCTGATCGGCGCGCCGCCGGGCTACGTCGGCTACGACGAGGGCGGCCAGCTCACGGAGGCCATAAGGCGGCGGCCCTACGCGGTGGTCCTCTTCGACGAGATCGAGAAGGCCCACCCCGACGTCTTCAACGTGCTTCTGCAGGTGCTGGAGGACGGCCGCCTCACGGACGGCAAGGGGCGCACGGTGGACTTCCGGAACACGGTGCTCATCATGACCAGCAACGTGGCCTCGGATCTCATCCAGGAGATGGCCCGTCAGGAAGAGGCGGACGACCTGCTCAAGGGCAAGCTCATGGAGGCGCTCCGGCGCACGTTCCGCCCGGAGTTCCTGAACCGGATCGACGAGATCGTGACCTTCAAGGCCCTCGGCAAGGACGAGATCCAGCAGATCGTGGACATCCAGCTCCAGGACCTGCAGAAGCGCCTGGCCGAGCGCAAGCTCGCCCTCGAGCTGACCCCCGCCGCCCGGGCGGCCCTGGCCGAGCGCGGCTACGACCCCGTCTTCGGCGCCCGTCCCCTCAAGCGGACGATCCAGCGCATGATCGAGAACCCCCTGGCGGTGGAGGTGCTGGCCGGCCGCTTCGCGGAGGGGGACACGGTGGTGGTGGAGCCCGACGGCGAGACCTTCCGCTTCCGCAAGGCGGCTCCGGTGGCGCAGCCGGCCTGACGGGGTAAACTCCGCAGGCAGGAGGCGGAGTGATCCAGGCGAAGCGTCTGATCGTGAACGCCGACGACCTCGGCCGCACCCCGGGGATCAACCGGGGGATCCTCGAGGCCCATCGCCGGGGAATCGTGACCAGCGCGACCCTGATGGTGAACTATCCGGCGGCGGAGGAGGCGACCGCGATCGCGCGGGACAACCCGGGCCTCGGGATCGGTCTCCACGTCCAGCTCACGGGCGGACCGTCGGCCTTGCCTCCGGAGCGGCTCAAGAGCATGGTGGACGCCACGGGCCGGCTGCCCAGCAAGCCCGAGGGGCTGCTCGGTCCCGACCCCGCCGAGGTGCTGGCCGAGGCGCGAGCCCAGCTCGCGCGGTTCCAGGGCATCCTCGGCCGCCTGCCCACCCACTTCGACAGCCATCACCACTCGCATCGCACCCCGGCCGTCCTCGAGGCGATCGTGACCCTGGGCCGGGAGACGGAACGGCCCGTGCGCAACGCGTCGCCGGAGATGGCCGCCCGACTCCGGCGCGAGGGGATCAAGACCACCGATCGCTTCGTCGAGGACTTCTTCGACGACGACGCCACCCTGGAAGGGCTGCTGGGCATCCTTCGCCGGCTCCAGCCCGGGGCGACGGAGCTGATGTGCCACCCCGCCGTGGTGGACGACGAGCTCCGGGCGGGAAGCGGCTACGCCGAGCCCCGCACGCGGGAGCTGGAAGTGCTGACCCGGGAGGAGGCGAAGCGGGCCGTCCGCGAAGAAGGGATCGAGCTGGTCCACTTCGGCCACCTGTGAGGCCGATGCACGTCCTGGGCATCGATGCAGGCGGCACCAAGACCGTCTGTTACCTGGCCGACGGGGAGGGACGGGTCCTGGGCGAAGCCCGGGCTGGGGGCGCGAACCTTCAGACGGAGGGCGAGCTCGAGGTGGAGAAGGTCCTGCACACCGTGATGGACGAGGCCCTCGGCAACCGAGCAGCCGCGGTGGACGCGATCTGCCTGGGGATGGCGGGCGTGGACCGCGAGGGGGAAGGCCAGATCGTCCACGGGATCATGCGCCGGATCGGCGCCAAGGCCCGCACGGTCGTGGTGAACGATGCCCTGGTCGCACTGGTGGCCGGAGTGGGCGACGCTCCGGGCATCGTGATCATCTGTGGCACGGGATCGATCGTCTACGGCCGGAAGGCCGGCGGGGTGGCCGCACGCGCCGGCGGCTGGGGCTGGCTGCTGGGCGACGAGGGGAGCGGCTATTGGATCGGCACCCTCGCGCTGCGGGCTGTGGCTCGGGCGTCCGACGGCCGCGGCCCCGCCACCGCCCTGACCGCGAAGGTGCTGGCCCACTTCGGGGTGGCGAAGCCGTCCGACCTGGTCCGCGAGATCTACGACCGGCAGATGCGCCACCACGTGCTCGCGAAGCTCGCGCACGCGGTGGCCGAGGCCCGGGACGAGGGCGACCCTGCCGCCACCCAGATCCTCGAGCAGGCGTCCCAGGAGCTTCTGGCCGCGGCACGGTCGGTGGCCGACCGGCTGGCCATCCGGGAGGAGTCGTTCGACTTCCTGCTGGCGGG
>WNFJ01119446.1_pt1 | contig 18760 bp, 16 predicted proteins | sample 5400461 | NCBI WGS metagenome assembly WNFJ01 (sample SAMN13153349, study PRJNA577476) | soil metagenome | isolation source: 115 cm saprolite on Douglas fir-dominated hillslope | place: USA:California | collected 2013-09-17
AACCCACCATTCGACCCGCGAAGGACCGAATCACCGGCTTTGAAGGCCGGGAAAGTCACCGGACTCTTTTCGCCTCCGCGAGCAGTATAACTTGGATGTTGCGACTGGTGGCTCGTGATTGGTGGCCGGTGAATAAGCTCGGTCCGCTTGCAATTGCGACCCTTCGACGGCTTCGAATTTTGGGACTCGGGGTCAAGATAGGGTCAGGCGCGATGGGAAGCCATTGCGGCGGCCTGCTGGGTACGGATCAACGCGGCGACGAGATCATAGAGTGCGGGGCTGGTACAAACTTCGTAATATGCATGTGAGGAAGGGGCGCCGATTTTCCCGTCTGGGAGCAATTGCCGGGCCATGCCTTTTCTCAATACGAGAAGTTCCACGGATTCGCCGAGGGGCACTTCTCCAAAATAGAGAGTGACGTTTTCCTTGCCCCATGGTTTGTCGAGCTTCGTTTCGATGGAGTCGAGCGAAATCTCCTCGGAAAGCTTTTGAAAGCCTTCTTCGTTGAGCTCGATCCCGTTCATGTTGTAGCGAACCAGGAATTCGTCCAATTCTTCCGCGGACGCGCCTTCCATGGTATTCAAAAATTGAAAAACCGAAAAGTGGCTTTTCTGTCCGGCCAACATGCGTTTTGCCAGCTTGGCGCAGCCGGAAAGTCGGTCAGAGAGATTCAGCGCCTTTGAAATCATGATGCGCGAATCTCCGTCGGTCCAGTAGGTAGGAGCGGAGCCCTGGAAGGCAACCCCCAGGCCAAGTTCCAGGGCGGGCAGATTGCTGGACGACGCGCGCTCGTTGTAAGAGTTGCAAACAGTGAGAATCTGGCGCGAAAGGATGCACGCTTTCGCCACCGGCCGCGCATAGGCTACGGTCGATTCCGTTTCGAAAATGGCGAGAATGATCGCATCACCTTCGATAAATACTTTCTTTGCCGAATAACGGTCCAAAAGCTTTTTGACGGGTTCGTGCAAATTCAGACTGAAGTGTGAAGCGGGATTTAGTCCACGCGAGAGCAAATCCTGGGTCATGCGCGTGGAGCCGCGCACGTCGGACTTGATGATCACGTGCGAGACCACGTGGTCCTGTTCCGGCCGGGCTTCCTCCGGAAGCACGCACTCGTATAGCCGATTGTTCAAGCGCGACAGTTCGCGCGCCTTTTCTGTAGTCACCAGGTTGATGCGCTCCATGCAGGTGGTCAGATGTTCCGCGTCACGCAGATCCCTTCTCAAGCGAAGAAAGTCGCTGGCAAACCGCAACACGAAGGCCTGCATTTCCTCGCGAGAATAGCGGCGTATTTTCTTCGAAAGCTCCTCGATGGTCTTGAGCGACAATTTCTTCGCGGGCACCTGCTTGATGACCTGCTCGACTTGCTTCAGTTCGACTTTCGAAACCAGCGCCTTGCGGAGTTGCTGCAAGTGTACGGGCGGGCAGTAATCAGCGGCGATGGGCCGGATCTCATAGCTCGCCAGGATGTGATAGAGAATCTCGTGCTGTTCGAGACGGTCGAGGAGCCGAGAAAGCAAGCGCGCGCGCCCCGGAGCCTCCTCCTCCGAAGCGGAACTCGCATCGAACAGCCGTTTCACGTTTTCCGGCTCGTTCAGATATTCACCAAGCTTCCCTGCGTGATCCTTCACGAGGAAATCGAGCTTTTGCCTGGCCGCGTCAATCTGCGGTCCCAACTCCTCCATCTTGTATTCCTGATGCTTGAGCCGGAGTTCGACGTCACTCAGTGACGCTTTCAGATCGGCGGGATCGCCCGAATTCAGGAATTTCGTGAAGAAGCCATCGCCCCGTTCAAGACGCTTGCGCGTGTTTTCGCGCTGTTCCTCGAGGTTGGCAATCTCCGCGCGAATCGCCTGCACTGCTTCCAGCAGCAAGGTATGGGCCTGGATGGCTTCCGTGTGCGATGGGTCATTGCTGGGCGTAATGCCGGTCTCGCGGAGGAATTCCTGGAAAAGCGTATCCATGGCCTCAAAGCGGTCGGGGTCACGGGCATAGTTGCCCAGGAGGATGTAATGCTCCAGAAAGAAAACATCGTCTTTTCCGCCGTCGAGAAATATCAGCCGGTTTTTGCAAAGCTCGTAATAAGAAACGAAATCTTCGCCAAACAGGGCGCGGCGGGCTTTTGCGATGACGTTATCTTCCACGTCCGCAACAATCTGCGCTACCTGCTGTCCCACACGGCGGATGATGCCTTTCCGCGCGGACTGCAATTCCGATAACCGTGCTTTAATGACGTGCGCCTGCTGGCTGCGTTCGAAATGCTCACCCCGCTTGCGGATCCATTCCTTGCCTTCGAGGATCAGGTTGGCAAACTGATTGCCCATTTCGAAGGTCAGAAATTTCAGCAAGCTCAACCGGAAGAGCAGGTCGATCTCTATATTTTTGTGATACTTGGCCTGCGTCAGAGAACTCTGCAGCAACTCGGAGAGCAGTTTGCGGAAGCCCCCACCGTCCGGTGCTCGCGAGGTGCGCAGCTCGATCCCCGGAAGATAGGTGCTGCTGGTGTTCTGGCGAATAACATCGAAGAGATAATCGCGAGCCGCCTGGACAAACTTCGGGCTCAGGAACACATCGTGGTGGATGTTATCCACGCCGATTGCCAGCGAACCCATTGGGATCGTGACGTTGTAGCTCTTGAGTTCGCTCCGGTACTCTTCGGTCGCGCTGGGCGTTAGGAGTTCGTTGGGCATCTACTTAGCCAAACAGGGCTATTTTTACGTTAGCAGCCGCAGAGGGACCGGGCAACAAATCCAGATGGGTCCGTAACCAGAGAGTAAGGGCAGCGCCGGGGCGGCGGACTCCCGAGGGCCTATAGGACGGTGATCCGGCGGGCGTCGCCTCCAAGGTGCTCCAGTCGCACCCGGATCCGCGGCCAGGGAGACTGGAGCGGGAAGCGCTCTGACCACTCCAGAATAGCCACGGAGGGAGTCGCGAAAATATCCTCCATTCCGAGAGTCTCGAAATCGTGGAAACTTTCAACCCGGTATAAATCGGCGTGGTAAACCTTGGCAGGTTTGCCATACACGTGAACGAGGGTGAAGGTTGGGCTAGTGACGTCGTCTTCTTTGGCGGCGCCCAGCCCGGAAACGATGCCTTTGGTTAAGGTGGTCTTTCCCGTACCCAGGTCGCCCGTGAGGAGCACCAGAACGGGAGCCTTGAGGCGCTTCGAGAATTCCCTGCCCCACTTGGTGGTCTCTTCGGCCGAATGCGTGATGATTTCCTCAGCCACCCTTGCGCAGCTCCTCGAGGAGTTTCAGCCGGGCGTGGGGCACGGCATCAGCCACCTCGCTGGCGAGAAGGCCGGACAGATCCGTTCCACCGGACGCCAACTCCGCGGCTATCCCGTGAAGATAAACGCCTAGGCTCAACACGCGTGCTCCGTCGTCCGCGCCAAACTGCGCAATGAATGCCGAGAGGATCCCGGTAAGGACATCGCCCGTCCCGCCTTTCGCCAAGCCGGCATTGCCAGTCGTGTTGACGAAGGTTTGCCCGTCCGGCGAAGCCACAATCGAGTGGTAACCCTTGAGAACGATGTGCGCGTTCCAACGGCGAGCAGCATCAAGTGCCAGGGCGATGCGGTCCGCCTGAACGGCTGTGGTCGTTGATCCGAGCAGTCGAGCCATTTCCCCGGGATGAGGCGTGAGGGCGAGGAACTTCGACGCACGTTCACGAAGCAGGTCGCCGTCGCCGGCAAAGGCGTTCAAACCATCCGCATCCAGAATCGTCGGCAACAGCGTCTCGCGAACGACGCTGCGAATAAATTTCCGCGTCTCGGCGTGCGTGCCAAGACCTGGACCGATGGACCTGGACCGATGCCAAGGACAGTTTTGCCCTTCAAGACTTCCGCGAGGCGGCTCTTTTCCAAGCTGCTCCACGCAACCGTGCCTTCCTGAGTCGAGTCCAGCCCCTCTGTCATGTACTCCGGCTGACCGGCCGCAACTGTCGGCGACGCAACCTCGGGAGTTGCTATCGTCACCAGTCCCGCACCACCCCGCAATGCGCCTCGCCCAGACAGAATCGCTGCACCGCTCTTGCCCAGCGAACCTGCGACGAGCAGAACATGCCCGAAGGTACCTTTGTGGGATTTAACGGAGCGAACCAGCGGCAACCCAGCAAATTCGTCCGAGCCGGCCCAACGAAGCGTTCCCTGCCCGATTTCTCCGACTAGCGCGGCAGGCGAGCCAATGGCGCAAACTTCCAAAGCACCGACTGCGTCCGCGTCCCGAGAAAGGAGTTGGCCGACCTTGGGCGCCGTAAACGTGACAGTCCGGTGTGCGCGGAGAACCGGCCCCTCCGCGGCCTGCCCATCGGAAGGCAACCCCGAAGGAGTATCCACCGCAAGAATCAATGCGGGACGTGCCGCAGTCGCGTTAGCCGAAAGCCGATTGACGTCTTCGATTGCTCGCGCAATCAGTCCGGTGGCGGCGCCGCGCAGGCCCGTGCCCAAGAGCGCATCAACGATAACCTCCGAATCAGCAACAGACGGCCATGCGCTTTCCCAAGCAGCTTCCTCTTCGATGACGAGGATTGTATTTCCCGCTTCGAGATAACGGGCGAGGTTCGCACCCGCATCGCCGTGCATCTCCCGCGGATCGGCGAAGAGGCAAACGCGCGGACCGATCCCAGCGGCTCTCAGGTGTCTGGCGGCGACTAAGCCGTCACCGCCATTATTTCCCTTGCCGCAGAGTACAGTGACCCGCTGCGGTAATCCGGGAGAAAACTCGCGCAGAACCGCGTCGGCGACTTTCTTCCCAGCGGCTTCCATTAATTGCAGCCCGGGGATGCCGAAGCGCTCGCTAGTGAGGCGGTCGACCTCGCGCATTTCGGCAGCTGTGAGAGCTTTCATGGGAGGTTCACGCCAAAATCAAAGCATCCAGCCGCCGCTGACATTGACGACCTGCCCGGTAACATACTCAGCCTCTTCGGACGCGAAAAAGGCTACCGTCGCGGCAACATCTTCGACTGTCGGAGGGCGGCCGATCGGAAAACGCGCGTCGCGAATCTTGCGGGCCTCTTCCAGCGTCAGCTCATTTTCGTCGATGCTGGAGGGGTTCACGACGTTCACGGTGATCCCGTTCTTGGCTTCCTCAAGCGCCAAAGAGCGGGATAACGCCACGACCGCGGCCTTGGCTGCGGCGTAGGCCGATATTTTCGCCTGCCCGAATGCCCGCTCCGCGCCGACGGCGCCCAAATTGATGATCCTGCCCCAGCGCGCTTTCCGCATATGCGGCAATGCGGAGCGGCACATGTACAAGACCGTGAGCAGATTCGAAGTGAAGATGCCTTGCCAGTCCTGCAGCGATGATTCCGCGAGAGTGCCCCAGCGAAAATCTCCCACATTGTTTACGATGATATCAAGTCGTCCAAAGCGGTCCGCGACAGTCTTAATCAACTGGTCGCAACGGTCTCGACTGCCACGCAATCCACCCCAGCGGCCTGCAACTGGCGCAGGGTCTGCTGTGCCGCAACCTTATTGGAGCGATAGGCGATGGCTATCCGCGATCCATCCTGCGCCAACCGGAGAGCAAGTCCGCGGCCAATGCCCCTGCTACCGCCTGTTACCAGCGCCACCCGATTGCGAAGCGACATTCTTCTCCCCGGTATAATCTCTCGGAAGGACTTTCAGTATAGCCTAGCCGCAACGGAGCTACTACCGGAGCCGCGCGACGATTACCGTCATGTCATCAGCCTGTTCGGGAGTCCCGGCCCATTCTTCAGCCGCAGCCATCAGCGACTCGGCGACCATGAGTGGTGCGGCGCCCCGCAAGTGCTCGGCGGCTTCCTGCAAACGGCGAATCCCAAATTCTTCCCCATAGACGTTCTCCGGCTCGATCAGTCCGTCACTATAGCCGATCAGCAGCGCGTCGTGCCCTACCATTAGTGATCCTTCCTCATAGACGTAATCTTCCATGACACCCAGCACCATGCCACCTTTATCCAGTTGCTCCGAAGCGCCATTGCAAATCAGAAATGCCGGCAAGTGGCCTGCATTTGTATACCGCAGCGTTCGCGTGGCGCTGTCGTAGACCGCAATGAAGAAGGTCGCGAACCGATCGTCGCCGGTGTTGCGCACCAGATGCTTGTTAAGCCGCGAAACCAGCTCCGCCATACTCAGGCTTTCGCTGCCTTCCGAAAGCATCTGGCTGCGCAGCGCCGCCTGCAGACTGGCCATCAGCAGGGCCGCCGAAATTCCCTTTCCCGAGATGTCTGCAATGGCAATGGCAATATGCGTTGGACTAAGTTGAATAAAGTCATAGTAGTCGCCGCTGACGGAACGCGCTGCCTTGCAAATGGCCTCAATCTCGACTCCAGGCACCGATGGAAGCGTACTCGGAAAGAGCTGGTTTTGAACTTCGCGAGCAATCGATATTTCATTTTCAAGACGACGGCGCTTGTTTTCCTCTTCGATGAGCTGACTGATCGATGCGGTCATCCTATTAAACGATTCGGCCAGCTCGCCCAGTTGGTCCCGGCGCTCGATTTGCACGCGATGGGAGAAGTCCATCGCCTGCACATATTGCGTGCCGCGGTATAGATCGGCCACAGCCCTGGTAATCCTGCGCGTGAGTACAATTCCAGTGGCAAACGCGGCGGCTTCGACGACCAGGAAGACAATTCCCACCAGAATGAAAAAGATAAGATAGGAGTCGCGCAATTCTCCGAGCGACGTGAAAATCCGCGCATTCAATCGAGATGGACGCGCGTTGGAGGCGGCAAATACCGGGCGCACTGGCTCAAATCTGCCATCGCGCCCGACATAGACCGAGTCGAGTCTTGATACCACGTCGACCGGAGTATCAATCCAAAACAACGCATTCTGCAGGGTTCGGTTACTCGCGACGATGGGACGTGCCACAACGTACTCCGTGTCACCCGATCTATATCTCAGGCCCGGTTGCGCCCCTCCCATGTAGCGCTCCATGAGATTCAACTGGATGCTCCCAAGATCCGGCGCGACAGTGCTCAAAAATGCAGGGTTAACCGGTACCCGGAGGGTGACGACGCGCTCTCCTTTGCGATCCGGAATCACCCGCAGGCTCACGAGGGAAAGCGCATCGCCTTCCTGCAATAGACCCGCAAAGGATATCTTTCCAGCCGGAATCACCTTTTGCGAGAGCGTCTGGTTGTTCGAAAAACTAATGCTCAAGCCAGGGAGTTCGCGATCGTGAACCACATGGGATTGCGCCGCCAGGATACGCTCCGAATCACCTTTCGTGACACTGGGTGGGAGCGTTTGATGCGCGATGGCGATATGCTCAGAGATATCCGCGATTATCGCTATGCGCCGATGGATATCCTCATACAACAGATAGGCGCCCAACTGCGAATAGAGAATGCGAGCTGCAAGGACAACCATCGTCACTATCGATAAAATCGGGACAGCCGCAATAAACAGATAAGCGACGATCAGACGGTTGCGCAGGCTCCAAAGAAGGCGGTTCCTCCACCAGCCAATCAGCCGGAACAAAAGATAGACGCCCGCGAGAACCGCCAGGTATTTCAAGAACCTGAAAAAGCCGCCATTGAACCCAAAGATGGCGGCCATCAGTCCTCCAGCTGCCACAGCGGTGGAAACTAGATCGGGCCACGTAAGGCGGCTCCAAACATCTTTGAGGATGGCGCGGAAGGATGTCATCGTGCCGTCAATGGAAACAATACTGTACCTGAATCGGAGTGACGAATGCAGAGGAAGCGTTTGATAAGCTGAAGGCCGGCCGAACTCGACACCAGCCCGGCCGGCTGCAAGGAACTTGCTACTGCAGTTGCGCGTTGTTGACGCGGCTATGGTAACGGCTGTAAGTGAAATAAATCACCAGGCCGATCACCAGCCAAATGATCAAGCGGGCCCAATTAACCCAGCCTAGTTTGTACATCATGTAGCCGTTGAAGAGGATGCCGAGAATCGGCACGACCGGAACCCAGGGTGTACGGAACGGCCGCGCCTGATCGGGATTCTTCTTGCGCAGAATCATGACTGCGATGCAGACAATGACGAAGGCCAGCAGCGTGCCGATGTTCACCATTTCTCCGATGACGGAGATAGGGGTCACGCTGCCGACGATGGCGGCGAGCAATCCAACCAGCATGGTGTTCTTATACGGCGTGCGAAATTTCGGGTGGATCGAGGCGAAAAATTTTCTTGGCAACAAGCCGTCGTTGGCCATGGCGTACAAAACACGGGTCTGGCCTAACAGCATGACCAGCATGACGCTCGTCAGTCCCGCCAGCGCCCCGAGCGTAATGACGTGCGACGCCGTTGAGAGCCCGCGGTCCAGGAAAGCCCGGGCGATGGGCGCCTCGATATTGACGTCCTGCCAGTGAACCATGCCGGTCAGCACGCCGGCAACGGCGATGTAGAGAAATGTACAAACTAGCAGCGACACGATGATGCCGATGGGCAGATCGCGCTGCGGATTCTTGGCTTCCTGCGCGGTGGTGGAGACGGCGTCAAACCCGATATACGCGAAAAAGATGTATGCCGCGCCGCGCCCGATTCCAGAGAAGCCCATCGGCGCGAACGTGGACCAGTCGTGGCCCCAGTTCGAAAAGTCGACGTAATGAATTCCCAGACCGATAACGAAGAGGACCACGGCGACCTTGATGGTCACGATGGTCGCATTGAATCGCGCGCTTTCCTTGATGCCAATTACGAGAATCGCCGTGATAATCAGGGCGATCAAAAATGCAGGGAGATTGAAGCCGATTTCCGATCCGAAAAGTGTTGGTGCATTGAGAAGCGCGTGGGCTTGCTGAACCAATTCCGGCGACTGCGCTTTGACGATGTCATCGACTCTGTCGAGGAATGCTTGCGTGCCCGGTCGCAGCGCAGCGTCAGAGGCCTGTGCCATCTGGCGCGCGACGATCTTCGTAGCGGTGCTCAGCCCGGTCCAGTGGTCGTAGGCCAGCCACAGCGGCATCTTGATGTGGAAGATATTCAGCAGCTCGATGAAGTGGTTGGACCAACCCGACGAAACCGTGCTCGCGCCCATGGCGTATTCCAGCGTGAGGTCCCAGCCGATGATCCAGGCGAAGAGTTCGCCCAGCGTGGCGTACGCATAGGTATAAGCGCTGCCCGCTAACGGGATCATCGCGGCGAACTCGGCGTAGCAGAGCCCCGCAAACGCGCAGCCCAGCCCCGAAAGCACAAAGGATAGCATCAGGCCCGGCCCGGCATAGTGCGCGCCCAGACCGGAGAGCACAAAGATGCCAGCGCCGATGATCGCGCCGACGCCCAGTGCCGTGAGCTGGAAGGGGCCGAGCGTGCGCTTCAGGCTGTGTCCGCCTTCTTCCTGCGCTTCCGCGAGCAACATGCTCATCGGTTTTCTTGCAAACAAGGGGTTGCCCATGCAACTCCTCCTTTTGGGGGATCTCCCCGGCTTCCCCGCTTTCCCGGGGTACGTCCAATTTGGTCTTAAACTATGCAGGAGCGCCGAATCATGCGCCCCTACAAGAAATACAGGTTATTCCGTGTGTGCAACTCGAATTGCCCGCCGCGACCACAACCAGTAAACGGGCAAGCCGATCAATACAATCGCCAATCCCCTGCCCGCCGTCTGGGTCTGATATAGCAGAAGCACCATCATGATTGCGACCGCCGCCAATACATAAAGCATGGGAACAAACGGGTAACCGAAGGCACGATACGGCCGCTCGGCATCCGGCCGTTTTGCTCGCAGCACAAAAATCCCTACTATCGTCAGCACGTAGAAGAGCAACGCGGCAAATACAACGTAATTGAGCAGGTCGCTGTAAAGATTGCCAAACGTAACCATGCCAGCCGCGTCCACATGCCGCGTCCTCAGCAAAATCAAGACAGCGATCCAAATCCCCTGATACATCAACGCCGTTCCGGGAACACCCTTCATGTTCAACCTGCCCGTCGACCGGAAGAAGAGACCATCCTTGGCCATCGCGTACGCGACTCGCGCACCGGCAAGAATCAATCCATTGTTGCAGCCAAACGTAGAAATGATTATCGCCACTGCCATGATCATCGCGCCCGTGGGTCCGAAGACGGCGTTCAGCGCGGCGCTGGCCACGCGATCATCAGGAGCGGTCTGAATTTGCACCAGCGGAAGCGTGCAAAGATACGCCAGATTCGCGAGGCAATACAGAGTGATCACGATGATCGTGCCGAATGCCATGGAGAGCGCCACGTCGCGCTTCGGGTTCTTCACTTCCGCGGCAGTGAAGCCGATATTGTTCCAGGCGTCGGCGGAAAACAGCGAACCGACTTGCGCCACTCCAAAGGCCACAAACAACCCAAACGCCCCGCTCGCAGCACTGACGATCGGCACAAAGCTTCTCAGGAAATTCGCGCCAGGCTCGATGGGCTGCGGGTTGCGAATCGTCCAGAAGTGGCTGAAATTCTCCGTAATTGCCCCTGCATTTCTCCCCACAAAAATACCCAGGAAAATCAATCCCAGAAGGGACAGCGTCTTCGCGCTCGTAAAAACGTTCTGGATCAGCTTCCCCAGCCGCACGCCCAGCGTATTGATAAACGTCAGGAAGACGATCATCAGCACGCCGACCAACTGCTGAATCGAAAGGCTGATGGCATATTTCGAACCTAGAGCGATGGGGTGAACTATCCAAACGTTCGGGGAAATCGACGGCCACAGGACACCAAGATACCGCGCGAAACCCACGGCCACTGCCGCGATCGTCCCCGTCTGAATCACCAGAAAGAGCGTCCAGCCGTAAAGAAATCCCCAGAGCGGCGAATAGGCTTCGCGCAAATAAACGTATTGACCACCCGCATGCGGAAACAGGGCGGCCAGCTCTCCATAAGAAAGCGCGGCAGAGATTGTCAACAGTCCGGTAATAATCCAGGTGAGCAGTAAGCCGCCTGCAGAACCGGTTTGCCGCGAAATGTCGGCCGCGACGATAAAAATTCCGGAGCCGATCATCGACCCCACGACAATCATCGTGCCATCGAACAATCCGATAGCGCGCACAAAGCCCGGTTCGTTCTTCGCACTGCTCTGTGGGATGGCCTGCGTCGTATCAGCCATTCGGAGGCGCCTCAGTCGGCAGCCGCATGATTCGCGGCTCCCAGAAGTTCGATGTATTCCCTCGCCCGCTGCCCCGCATCGGGCGCGAGGAGGATATCACTGACCACCGCCACGGAATCGGCACCCGCTCGGATCACTTCAACCGCGCGGTCCAACGCGATCCCGCCGATGGCGACGATCGGTTTATCCGTCAGCGGCCGAACCCGGCGAATAAATTCGATTCCAACCACTGGATCTGGGTTGGCCTTGGTGGACGTGGAGAACACCGGTCCAACGGCAACATAGTCAGCGGAAGTGGCAACAGCCTCCTTGAATTGCCTCAGCGTGTGAGTCGAAACGCCCAGCAGTTTCCCCGTCCCGATCACCGAACGCGCGCCCTCCGCTCCCAAATCCTCTTGTCCGACGTGCACGCCGCTGGCTTCCGCGGCAGACGCAACATCCGCCCGGTCATTCACCACAAAGGTGACACCCTGCGGAATCAACAACGAAGAGAGACGCTTCGAGCATTCGAACAATTCGCGCGCAGACGCCCCCTTGTTCCGGTATTGGAGCAAACGGACACCGGCATCGGCAAACTTCTGAGCGCACTCTGTTTCGGGAGCGGTAAGCAATGCTGCGTCTAATATCACATACAGCCGCGGTAGAACAAGGCGCTTCAACGTTTATTTTCCGTTCGTTCCAAGTAATTTTTCGATGAAGTGGGTGTCGAACTTCCCTGCGGCAAAATCCGGATCGGCGAGAATCCTCCGGTGCAGCGGGATCGACGTCTTGATGCCTTCGATAACGAACATCTCGAGCGCCCGCTTCATGCGCCCGATCGCTTCACTGCGGTCGCGTCCCTTGACAATCAGCTTTGCAATCATCGAGTCGTAATAGGGAGGAATGACCGCGTCCGCATAAGCGGCGGAATCCACGCGCACTCCCGTGCCTCCCGGCGCCTGGAACGTCGTAATGCGCCCGGCTGAGGGCACAAACGTCACCGGATCCTCGGCATTGATCCGGCATTCAATGGCATGCCCGGAGTGGTGAATCTCCCCCGTGGCATCCTCCATCCGTTCTCCGGCGGCAATCCGGATCTGCGCCTTGATCAAGTCCACTCCGGTGACGAGCTCCGTCACGGGATGCTCCACCTGAATGCGCGTATTCATCTCGATGAAGTACATTGAGCCGTCTTCATCCATCAAGAATTCCACCGTCCCGGCGTTGGTGTAGCCGATCTTTTCCAGCGCCTTCACCACCTTCGCGCCAAGATCTTTCCGCCGCTTCGCGTCCAGCACCGGTGAGGGCGACTCCTCCACTAATTTCTGGTGCCGCCGCTGGATGCTGCATTCGCGTTCCCCGAGATGGATTACTTTCCCATGCTGGTCGCCCAGCACCTGAAACTCGATATGGCGAGGGTGCTCGAGAAATTTCTCGGCGTATACGTCCGGCGTGCCGAAGGCTTGCTGCGCCTCACTACGGGCGGTCTGGTAAGCGGACAGAAGTTCATCCTGCTTGCGCACCACACGCATGCCGCGGCCACCCCCACCCGCGGACGCCTTGAGAATCAGCGGATACCCGATGTGCGCTGCCTCTTTCGCGAGCTGCTCTTCTCCCTCTACAACGCCCTCGCTTCCGGGAATGGTTGGCAGGCCCGCGGTCTTTACTTCCCGGCGCGCCCGGTCCTTTTCGCCCATCATTTCTATGATTTCTGGCTTCGGGCCGATGAACGTGATTTCCGATGCTTCGCAGACTTTGGCGAAGTTGGCATTCTCGGACAGAAACCCGTACCCGGGATGGATAGCATCTACGTTCGTAATTTCGGCCGCGCTGATTACCTGCGGGATGTTCAGATAACTCTCGCTGCTACGGGGCGGCCCGATGCATACCGCCTCATCCGCAAACCGCACATGCAGCGAGTTACGGTCCGCTTCGGAATAAACCGCAACTGTGGATATCCCCAACTCCTTGCAGGCGCAGATGACCCGCAGGGCTATCTCCCCGCGATTGGCGACTAGAATTTTCTGGAACATGTGCTGGCGTGCCGGCTACTTCTTCCGGCTCGGACGGATGCCGAAGAGTGGTTGTCCGTATTCGACCGGCTGTCCGTTTTCCACGAAGATCCGGATGACTTCGCCGGAGACGTCTGATTCGATCTCATTCATCAGTTTCATCGCCTCCACAATGCAAAGGGTTTTTCCCGTCTCCACGTACGTGCCCACCTTAACAAACGCCTCCGTCCCGGGGCTGGGAGACTCATAAAACGTCCCCACAATGGGGGACTTGACCAGGTGTAGATCTTCGCTGGGACGCCCCCCAGCAGGAGCCGGAGCGCCACCCGATGACGCGTCTCGAGCTTCCACCGACCCCGGAATGATAATCTCCGGCGCAGCCACTACCCGAGGAGCGGCCACCACCACCCCAGCCGCGGGCTTACGCAGCCGGATCCGAAGATCACCCCTCGAGTATTCAAATTCCTCTAGATTGTGCTCCGTCATGAACTGCAGGAGCTGTTCAATCTGCTGAATTTCCGGATTGGCAAACGACGGACTGGACTTTCTAGGCTCTTTGCGTTTCATGCCTGCTCTAGATCTCGATGAGATCCCGCGGTGCGCGGGTCAGTACTTCCGTTCGGTCGGCGTGAACGGCGACATCATCTTCAATGCGAATCCCCCCGATGCCTGCCGAATACACTCCGGGTTCGATTGTGATTACGTTTCCGGGCTCCAAGCGCCTCTTCTGTCCACGCGCCACCCTGGGTTCCTCGTGAACTTCGAGCCCAAGCCCATGCCCCGTGCTGTGAACGAAGAGGTGCTCAAGGCGGTACCCTGTCAGGACTTGCCTCGCCGCCCTATCGACATCTCCACAGGCCGCGCCGCTCTTTGCAGCTGCGATCGCCGCTCTCTGAGCCTCCAAAACCGCCTGATACCAGGTTCTTACGCGCTTTGGGGCCCGCCCCACGTACACTGTGCGGGTGACGTCGCTGCAATAGTGGCCGAGTATAGCACCCAGGTCCAGCACGACCAACTCATTTTTCCTCAGCCGCTTGGCTGTGGGGCGCGCATGGGGCAGGGCGGCTCTCTCTCCAAATGCGACTATCGTTTCAAATGCCGGTCCCGACGCGCCCTTCTTTCTCATTTGATACTCGATCTCGGCTCCCACCTCATATTCTCGAATCCCAGGTTTCAACAGACCGATCGCGTGTTGCACTACCTCACCCGCCAGGATCGCCGCCCGTCGCATTTGCGCGAGCTCAGCCGCATCTTTGCCCATCCGGAGTTCCTCGACCTTGCCCGGAGCCGGGATCCAGCGCACCCCTGCACCAGCGGCCTTTCGAAGGCTTTGCAGTTGCCCCACCGTAACCTGGGTGGGATCGAATCCCACCCGCCGGCACCTCGAATCCTTCAAGAACTGGCCTACAAATTCAAACAGGGAGCCTTTCTGTTGGAGAATGCGAATTCCGGACACCTCTGCGCGGCCCTGAACCGTGAATCTGCCGTCCGTAATCAGGCTAGTGCCCTTCTGCGAAACGACGAGGGCGCCGGACTCCCCTGTAAATCCGGTCAAGTAATACCGGTTGGCCGTTCCGCTAATCAGCAGCGCGTCGATTTTCGTCTCTGGGAGTCTTGAGATCAGCCTGCTGCGGCGTCGATGAAACTGTGTCGTCATAAATAGAACGAGGAGACCATGGTCTCCTCGTTATCAGTTTAACCTTTAAGGACAATTCCCGGAATTACCCCGGGATAATTCGCGGGGTCAGGAAGAACATCAGTTCCTGCGAGGAAGTCGTGACGCTGGTCCGCTTGAAGAGATGCCCAATCAGCGGCAAGCTGCCCACGAGCGGAACTTGTTGTATGTCCGTGCGTTGAGAGGAGATGATGATGCCGCCGATTACCACGGTGCCGCCATCGGCCACGGTCACCTTGGTTTCCGCCGACTGCGTATTCAGAGCCGGGATTCCCTGCACGCGGGGTATACCCGCGTCAATCGTCGTGTTCTCGACGAGCACGTCCATGAAGACCGTGCCCTCCGCAGTGATCTGTGGCGTGACTTCCAGTTTCAAAACGGCGTCAATGAACTGCACCGAGACCGTGTTATTGATCGTCGTCTGAATCGGAATTTTACTACCCTGCTTCACCGTCGCCTTCTCGTTGTTCTGGGTGATGACCTTTGGCTTTGAAAGTAGTTTGCCGACGCCTTTGGCTTCAGCCGCAGTGATGAAGAAGTCGACCGCAAAGTTAGGTGAACGGTGCCCCAGGAACAGTCCGCTTGTCGGAGCGCCGGCTCCGAAGTTGGTGTTCAACGGCAGGCTGCTGCTACTTCCAGACGTGAGAAATGGCGGCGGGGTATTATTGACGCTGCTCGCACCTACTGCTGAATCTCCACCCGCGACTGACCGGCCGTTCGTGGTTCTTCCAGCGAAGCCTAACTGCGTGCCGATATCCAGCGCGAAGGAGCGCGACGCGGAAACCACGCGCGCTTCGATTTCCACTTGCTGCGACTTGCGGTCCAGCTGGCGGATCAGGTTATCAATGACTGGAATGACCGACGGAATATCACGAATAATGAGCTGGTTCGAACGGTCATCGTACAAAATATCGCCGCGCGAGCTTAGGAACTTCTTCAGCGTCGGTGCCATCGAAGCCGCCTTGGCATAGCTGAGTACTTTGGTCACGGTCACCGGAGCGATCGCTTCGGCTTGCGCTTTCTCCAGATCGCGCTGCGTTTCGGCTTCATTCTTAAGGGTAGCTCGCGTCGCAATCCGAAGAACGTTCCCGCTGAGTTGCTTGTCCAGGCTGTTGTTCTGCAACACGATGTCGAGCGCCTGATCCCATGGCACTTCATCCAGAACGATGGTGAGGCTCCCCTTGACAGCGGGATCCAATACCACGTTTAGCCCGCTGATTTCGTGAATCAGGCGAAAGAAGTCCTTGAGGTCCACATCCTTCAAGTTTACGGAGATCGGCTCACCGGTATATCTTCCCGCCGCCGGAGCCGTTGCTGCCGGGGCCTGTGCCGCTGCCGATGCCGCCATCGTCGTGGCCGCCGCACTTGCCTGCTGCACCGCTTGCTGTGCCGCCGCCTGTTGCGTTGTGGAATCCGGACGAACAGGTTCCTTCTTCCCGCTGAACGATGCCAGTATGACTGAGGGCTGGGCTAGTTCGCCTGGCAAAGCGAAGCGAGGAGCTGAAATCTTCAAATTCTTGGACGCGCGGCCAGCAACCAGGCGAGGCGACGCTGCGCTGTATTGGATTTCCGGCCGCGTCTTCTCATTCTCCCGTGATGTCAAACTTGTCAAGCTCGACCCCGGTTCCACTGGAGTCGTTAGCGGAATCTCGAAGTAAACGACCACGGCTTCGCCGTCGCGCGAAACCTGGTAAGGCGTCGCTGTCGTCAGATCGACAACCACGCGCGCAATATCCGGCCGGTATTGCCCGACGCGCACTCCGCGCACGGGAGCGGATATTCCGGGGATGACCGTCTTTTGCACTGCCAGCCGGGCCCCAGCGAAATCCAGCACCAGCCGATCCGGGTTCTGCATGCGGCCGGCGTGAACGTCAAGACGTCCCTCGCCTTCCACGCGAACCGCCGCCCGTTGCGGCGCTTGGGTAACGGCAACGCTGGAGATGACCGCTGCAGTCGGCGTTGCGCCAGCGGGCGGCTGCGTCTGCGCGAGCACGGGGCTAGTCGCCAATGCCATGCTTGCAAGGATCAGGTAGCCATGCCGAATGGCCGGCCAATTCGTCTTCATTGCTGTTCTCCTGGACTGGAGTAAATTCGTTTATTCACTTGGCGTTCCACGGGCTTCCCGAAAGCATCTTTTCCTTCTTCATGGAAGGAAACGCCATCCATCGAAATCTTTTCCACGCTGCCGTCATACAAACGGTCGCCTTCGCGCAGGAAATACGTGCGCGCTTGTGGATTCGAAACCACCGCGATCATCCCGTTCGGCGCTCGCACGATGCCGTCAAGACGCAGCGTGCTGACCTGCAAACCAAGTTTGCCCGGGGGCAGATTCGCCGGCGCCTTGTTCAACTGCCGGCCGAGCAAGGATTCAAACGGATCGCGGCGAGCCTGTTTCACTTCGCTCTCCGCGGCCGCAGGTGCGGAGCCGGGAGTAACGGGCTTTTCCACCACCTTGACAGCCCGTTTCGAAGTCGCCTTAGCCGCCCTCTTCGCTCCAGGCTTTGCAGGAGGTTTGCCTGCCGGCTTGCCGGCCGGTGCAGCCGCCTGCTGCGCGGGTTTGGTCGCAGATGGTGATGCGGGCTTGGCCGCTTGCTGCGCGGGTTTGGTCGCAGTCGCAGTTGGTGCTGTTGGCTTGGCTGCTTGCGCCGAGGGCTTGGTCGCAGATGGTGCTGCCGGCTTGGCCGCTTGCTGCGCCGGCTTGCCCGCGTCCCCCAGTGTGGTCTTCGCACTCTTGGGCGTTGACGGGTTCACCTGCGCCCGCATGCCGGGCGTAGCTGCCGCGATCAAAATCCCTAGTCCGAGAGTTATCGCTGAACGCATAGTTCGCTCATTCCCGCTCAGGGTTTCCGAGCCGCACCGGCTTGAGGCTTGGCTCCCGCTGCTGGAGCTGCACCCGTATCGGTGGGCTTGGTGAAGAATGTTGTTGCCGTGAAAATTCCAGAAACCGTTGTTCCCGGACGCGTCGGGTACTTCGCGCCTTTCGGCTTTTCCGGATCGTCAAACGTTAGGTCGCCCACATTGATGATTCGCGACAAGCGGCCCAGCCTCCCGAAGAAATCCAGGATATTGAAGTACGGGCCATCGGCCTGCACTTCAAATGGCATTTCATAGTGGTACTCTTTGGGAACGATGGCCTGTGCCGTCAATCGCCGAATCTGCACGCTCGACGCGCTGGCCGCTCCCTGCAACAACCGGATAAACTCGTCGGTCTCTTTCTCTTCGGGCACGATGGTTTTCAGCGTATCCAGTTGCTTGGAAAGCGCGTCCATCTGCTGTTTCAATTCTCCGTAGCGCTGCTTGTAAACCTGGAGTTGCGTGACTTCCTGGTTTAGCTTGGTGCGCTGCTGAACGGCGCTGTCTACCTCGTCCCGTTCTCGAGCGATCGGAGAACCCGGCACGTAAACGCCCACCAGAACCAGCACAACAGCAACTGCCGCGGCCACCAGGGCCTGCATGATCACGGACATGTCTCTGAATGGATTCGCCATCGCGCCCCTTATCCTTTCTTCGCCGGCGCCTTCGCAGCCGCAGCGGGAGCCGGCGCGTTGGCCGGCCGTGTCTGCACTGCGGGGGGCGGAGCGATTTCAGCTGAAATCTGGAACAAGAAGGACTGCACCGCGGTGTTCTTTTCGTCCTGCTTCGATTCCTTGATTTCGACCTTTTGGAAATAACCGGAGCGCTTCAGCGCGGTGATGAAGTTCGCAACCGCGTTAATCGATGCGGAGGAACCCTCCATCGAAAGCACGTTGCCCTTGCGGATCATCTCCGTGAGCCACAGGTTTTCGGTCCGCGATACCGTATTGGCGACCATGTCGAGCAGCTCCTGTCCTCCGGTACGGTCCCGTTGCAGTTGTTCGATCGTCGAAACCCTCTGCTGCAAGACCACTTTTTGTTTCTCGAACGCCTCGACTTGCAGTTTGGTCTGCTCCAGGTCTGTCTTTTGCGCCGTCAGTCGCTTGATTTCCGCGTTTTCCTTGTTGAGCTGGTTCTGCCAGGTGTAATAGAAAAATCCGAGAACCAGCGCGCCGAGAACCAGCCCCGCGCCGATGAATACCGCCGGCAGCGCTGCTCCCGTGTCT
>WNFJ01030462.1_pt1 | contig 18759 bp, 18 predicted proteins | sample 5400461 | NCBI WGS metagenome assembly WNFJ01 (sample SAMN13153349, study PRJNA577476) | soil metagenome | isolation source: 115 cm saprolite on Douglas fir-dominated hillslope | place: USA:California | collected 2013-09-17
TTTCGTCCACAATGACACCGGAAATGGAAGAGAAGCGAGGCATGCGGATGGTCAGGAAGGTGGACTGGTCCTGGTCCAACACCACCGGCTGGCCGGCCGCCCGCCAGTTCTTCTGGCCGTACTGCACGCTCATGAAGCCGCGCCGCGAGGCATGGATCAGGTACGCTCCGGCCGGCAGGTCGATGAATTCGAACATGCCGTAGGTGTTGGTGCGCACGCTGCCGGTCGGGCCGGCACTGCCCGGCAGCGGCTGGATGGAAATCAGCGTACGCGCCAGCGCCTTCCCGGTCTGGTTTTCCACGACGGACCCTTTAATGATGGCCGCATGAAGCGCGCCGCCTGCCAGCAGGAACACCAGCCATTTACACATAGATTCTGAGGGTATGACGCGGGGCGCCGCGAAAGAGTGGAGGCGAATTGCAAAACTTTTGCCTGCCGCTGTCACAAACCGGGCACGGCCGGTGTTAAGGTATCGTGAACGAACGCAGCAAAGCTGTCGCCACGATGGAAGCTCCTCCGCGCCCGTTCGATTTCGAATCGGTCTTTCACGCCCACTACGCGCGCATCGCCCGCGTGATTGCCCGGGTCATACGCGACCCGGCGCGCGCGGAGGAACTCGCCGTCGAGGTGCTTTGGAAGTTCTGGCGGACTCCCCTGGCGCAGGGCGAACAGGCGGGCGGCTGGCTGCACCGGACAGCGGTCCGCATTGGCTTGAACGAATTGCGCAGCCGGCTGCGCAGCAACCACCACGAGCGGATGTCGGATGCGACGCCGGGCGCACCAGACCCGGAGCAGGTCCGCGCCGCCGCCGAAAAGCAGGAGCATGTCCGCGCCGTCCTGGGTGCGCTCGATCCGCGGCAGGCCGAGCTGCTGCTGTTGCGCGGCAGCGGTCTCAGCTATGCGGAAGTGGCGGCCGCGCTGGAATTGAATCCGGCATCCGTCGGCACCCTGATCAGCCGGGCGCAGCAGGCGTTCCGAAAGGAGTTTATCAAACGATATGGAGAACAATGAAATGCATGACCCATGGGTGGATCGCTGCATGGAAGCATTAGACCCGTCGCACGCGTGGCAACCCAACACGGCGCACGCACTGGTGCGTTTCCACGAGCGCCAGAAGGCCTACCGCGTGCGCCGGACACGATGGGCCTGGGCCGCTGCCGCCGCGTCCATCACCGGTATCGGCCTGTTCCTCTTGGCTCCCGCGCCGTGCTCTGGCGCGGGCTGCGTCAAGTCGGGCCCCGCGGCGCCGCCCGCGACAGTAGCGATCATCAAGCCGGTGGAAGCGCCGCCGCCCGCACCAGCCCTCGTCGCGGCAGCCCAGGTGCCGCAGTCGGCCAGACCGGCGCCCAAGCCGGTGAAGGCTGTGCAAGCGGCGCCCGCGCCGGTTGGCAACTACAAGGAATCCGGCAGCGTTCTGGCGCCGATCACGGCCGAGGTCTTCAGCGATTACGAGTGCCCGCACTGCGCCACGGTCTTCCTGCAGGTGATGCCGTGGTTCATCGCCAATTACGTCAGCACCGGCAAGGTGAAACTGATACACCGCGATTTCCCCTTGCCGCAGCATCCGTACGCGAAGCTCGCCGCGCGCTACGCCAACGCCGCGGGAACGCTGGGCTACTACGATATCGTGGTCAATCAAATTTTCCGCACGCAAGCCACTTGGGCCGTTTCCGGCGATATCGGCACGCAGGTAGCGCAAGTGTTGCCGCCCGACGTCATGGATAAGGTCCGCGGCCTGGTGCAGAGCGACGCGCACCTGGACGATACCGTGGCCGACGACGTGGCCATCGGGCGGCAGGACCAGTTGAACCAGACGCCGACCATGGTGGTGGTCTACAAGGGCAAGCGCCAACTGCTGGCGCCCATCCCGCCGCCCGAGCTGCTGAAGAGCTACTTCGACGAGCTGCTGACGAAGTAGCCGATCCCGGGTAGGACAGACCATCGGTTTTGGTGGTCTGTCATTTTGCCGGGCGAAAGCAACGTGATAGCCGACACGAGGCGATCGCCTGGCCCACTTCCCGGGTAAACTGGGCTTTGCGCAACTATCTTCTCCGGACCGCGGTATTCGTGGGCTGGTGCTCACGGAACTACTGAGCCCGTTCCACCTGCTGAGCCGTTGGCCGCTCGCCGCGGCATGGCTGCTCGCAGCGGTAGCGTGGACCTGCCTGCGACCTCGCGCGCCCCTGAAATTCCGCTTCCGCCCGTTCGAAGCCAGCCTCGCCGCAATCATCGTGGCAATCGGCGGCGTGGTCGCGCTGACCGCCATCCTTAGCCCGCCCAACAGCGCCGACGCCATGGCGTATCATCTGCCGCGCGTCGTCTACTGGGCACAATCCGGCAGCGTCGCCTTCTTCCCTACCCCGTACCTGAACCAGATCATGCTGCAGCCCCTGGCCGAGTACCTCATGTTGCACACGTACCTGCTCACCGGCGGCGATCGCGTGATCAACCTGATCGCCTTCGCCGCGTACGCCGGCAGGTATCGGCGGTCGCCGGGGCCTTCGGTCTGAGCCCCCGCTCCCAGGCGTGGGCGGCGCTCTTTTGCGCCACGCTGCCCAACGCCATCCTGCAAGCCTCGGGCGCCAAGAACGATTTTCTACTCGCCTTTTGGCTGGTTAGCGCGGTCTACTTCGCGGTCCGCCGCGACGCGCCATGGCTGGCTCTCTCGACGGCCCTCGCGCTGGCCACTAAGGGCACGGCGTACCTCTTCCTTCCGCCGCTGCTGTTGTACACCGCCATCGTCCTGCCGCGCCGCCAACTGGCCTGGATCGCCGGCGCCATCTGCGTCCTCAACGGACCGCAATACGCGCGCAATCTGCAACTCTCGGGTTCGCCGCTGGGCTTCGATTCGGCGCAGGGCAACGGAGTCTTCCGCTGGCGCAACGAGCATTTGACGTGGAAGCCCGCCGTCTCCAATGCGCTGCGCCACACCTCCGAACAACTGGGCGCGCGCAGTCCGCGCTGGAACCAGTCGGTCTACGATGCCGTGGTGAGCATTCACCGCACGCTCGGTCTCGACCCCGAGGATCGCGACACCACGTGGCCCGGCGCGCACTACGGGCCGCCGTTGAATGCCAATCACGAAGCCAACGCTAACAACCGCTGGCACCTGTTACTGATTGCCGCCGCTGCATTTTTCGCCGCGGCCACCCGCAATCGCCGATGGACGTTGTACGCCTCCGCCCTGCTGGCCGCGTTCCTGCTGTTCTGCCTGTACCTGAAATGGCAGCCCTTTCTGGCCCGCCTGGAGCTGCCGTTGTTCGTCCTGGGCGCGCCGCTGGCCGCATTCCTGGTGGAGAAGCTTCGCTACCCGGCGGCGGCCGTGGTGCTGGCGCTCTTCCTGGTGAACAACGCGCGCCCCGCGCTCTTCGAAAACTGGACCCGCCCGCTCAAAGGCCCGCACAGCCTCTGGGCGACCGCGCGCGACGACGACTATTTCCGCGATATGGGACAGTGGAACAACCGCGCTTCGTATCTGGAATCGGTGGACCGCACGGCGCGCTCCGGATGTACGGAGATCGGCCTGGACATCAGCGAGAATCAACTGGAATACCCCTTCCAGGCCCTGCTACGCGAGCGCAACCCGCGGGTTCGCTTCGTGCACACCGGTGTGGCCAACGCGTCGGCGCGGTACGCCGTGGCGGACGCCCCACCGCCCTGCGCGGTGCTATGCCCGGACTGCATCGCCAACCAGCAGAAGATCGCGCTCTACCGCGAAATCGGGCCGCCTATCGAGATCGGCCGCTTCCTGCTGTTCCTGAAGCAATAACACCGATGGTATTCGCGCAACTTTCGGGAGTCGAGTAGGGTTGCTATGCGCTCGCAAGGACGGCGACCGCGAGCAGAGTCATCAGGCGAGGAATTCCCGAGTATATCGAACCCTCAGATGCGGATACTATGCTACGCTGGTGAATTTCTCTTTGCGCGTGCCGCAGATCGGGCAGGTATCCGGCGGCGTCCCGAATTCAATGTTTCCGCAGACCGGACACAGGTAGAAGCCGGCCTCGGCCAGGTCCTTACCTTCCTCCACGGCCTCCAAGGCCCGCTTATACAACTCGGCGTGCACTGCCTCGGCTTTCATCGCGAACCCGAACATCAGCTTCGCGCGATGCCCTTCGGACTGCGCCTCGGCGAGCATGGGAGGATACATGGTGGTGAATTCGTAAGTCTCGCCCGCAATCGCCGACTTCAGGTTGTCGCTTGTGGATGCCACACCGTCCATGGCTCTCAGGTGGCCCTGGGCATGAACGTGTTCCGCCTCGGCAGCGGTCCGAAATAGGCGGGCCACGTTCGGCAAGCCATCCTGGTCCGCCTTCCGGGCAAACACCCGATACTTCTGGCTGGCCTGGCTCTCTCCGGCGAACGCTTCTTTCAGATTCGTGCTCGTACTCATATTAATAATGATATCAGGCCTGTATATCTTATAAGCGATGGCGAGCGAATATTTCGACTTACCGCCGGAACGTCAGCGATCCGCTGCCTCCGCCTCTTTGCCCATCGGGAAGATCTCTCCACGCAGTTCACGATGCAGCGACAAAGAAACCACGAACGGCACGGCGTACGGAAGGACGCTGATTATGAGGTACTCGCCCACATGTCGGACCCACTTGCCGCCCGCATCCGCGGCGCCGGCGAGTTGGGAGACTGCGTTACGCGCCGTGATCTGGGCGAAGACCACCAGCAGAACCAATTCGACTGCGGACATGAGTACGGTGCCCAACAGGAGCGGCCGCAGACTTCGCCGCACGCCCGGCGCCGCCAGAATGATTGCCCAGTAGACCGGAAGACTGAAAGTGAACGCAATTGCGTCGGCGCGCCGAATGTCGAAGTCGACCGAGTGAATCTGTTGCGCCACGGGCTGCTGCGGTGTCGCAGGCAGGGTCTGTTCGAGTGGCACACGCAGGGTCCAGTCGCCGGATGGATTCTCCACGATGAGCAAGAAGCTGCCGGCCGCACCCTTCAGCAGGTAGAGCATCGGGCCGAGCAGCACAAACCACCAGAGGGTGAGCAAGCCGATCAGCAGCGCCGAACCGCGCAGCAGGAAGCGGGTCTGCGGCCTAAGCGCTGGCATGGGCAGCGGCGCCGTGCTGTGCGACCCGGTTGACCCACAGCCAGAAGACGACCATCGTGTCCAACACCAGGAGGCTCTCCCAGAGATAAGCGTGCGCGAAGTCGAACCACGCCATGCTGTATTGTCCGAGGTAGAAGAGGCTGATGAACCGCACGATGTTGAGCGCCTGAACGATTAGGGTGCCGGCCGTCAGCCCGAGCGCTTTCATCTTCCAAGGCGCGGGAAAGGCCAGAACGGCGGACCAGAGCAGAATGGTGACATTAATCGCGTTGCATCCGTCGCGCATCTCCACGGCGAAGCCGCCGGGAGCCCGTAGGATCGCGCCGTTGCGCGTGGCGTGACCACCGCCGGCCAGCAACAGGCCGTGCGAGACCTTGACCAGTCCCCGCGAGAACTCGCCATCCACGGCCTGGACGGGCGGCGTCAGCAACACACCAAATCCGAACGACATGCAGCAGGCGAAAATCAGAGCGAAGCGAAGGGGGCCGATATTCTTCAATTAACTGTGATAACAGAGGGTTCGATCGGCTGTCAATTAATTGTTGGTTTTTGGACAATTAAAAATAAACGTATGTTATAATCCTTCTAATTAAAAACGACCGAGAGTCGGAATTCCCAAGAAATTGGGTGAGGAGAGTGCAGATGCAGTTGAGACTAGGTGTAGTTGTTTCTCTCGCCTTCGGGGCCATATTGAACGCGACGCCCGGTGCTGGAGCGCTGGCGCTGGTATGCGCCGAGAGCGGCAGCACGTGTAACGGTGCGCAGGCACGTTTCCAGGCGACAGGGCAGTTCACTTCGGTGGATGTCTTCAGTGCCACGAGTTCGACGCCAGCACTTTCGGCAATCAGCGGGTATGGATACGTTTTGGCATGGACGGACTACACACCAGCAGATCCGACCGCCCTCGGGAATCTCCTCGCCAGCTATTATGACCTCGGTGGAAAACACCTGACGATCGCGACTTATTCGTTCAGCAACCCTTGGGCGATGTCGGGCGCAGTGATGTCAGGCAATTACGCAGCGCTCACGAATGTGGGGAGCAACGGGGCCGTTACCGGCAACATTGTAACAACGGTATCCGACCCGATCTTCAGCGGAATCAACATGTCGAGCGTGCTTTTTTTCCATAACACCAACTACACCCATCCGGGGCTTGCCCCCGGCGCAACGCTGCTGGCGACCGATGGCGCCGGAGTCAACATGATTGCCCGCAGCGCGAACGGCGTGATCGCCGCCAATCTGTTCCCCGGCGATCAGAGTCCATCGAATGCCGCTTTCTACTCATTGCTGGCGGCGACTTTGACAAATGGCACTGGCGGTCCCGCTCCTGCTACTACCGCTGGAGCGCCGGCTATCGGTCCATTTGCCGGCCTGCTGCTGGTCGCTGGGATGATGGCCGTGGCGGTCTACAGTCTGCGCCGGCAGTCGGCATAACAACATTCTCCGGCTTCGAGCCTGATGGTGAGGCGCCATCCGACTTGCCCTGATCGGTCATACTAGACTGCATCAACCCATGAGACCTTCCGTCCTTCGCCTCGCGGTGGCGGCCGTCGCCGCCTCCGCCGTGCTTTATTCGCAAGCTCCCGGGCGAAAGAAACGCACCGTTTCCGCTGTCGAACGTGCCGCGTCCCGGCAAACTGGGGACTGAATTTCCGACGCATTTTGCCGGGAATTCGCTGTCAGGTGGGATGGGCCAAACCGAGTGGCATTGGGCAAAAGCGCCTGCCCGCCCAACCCTACTGCGCCGTCTTTTTCGCCGCGGGCTGGCGGAAGCTGCGTTCCACCATATCGTTGACATCTGTGGATACGGGGCCGTCGCGCCACAGCCAGCGCATCATTTCCGGCAGGATCATCCCACCGAACTTCTGCCCGTGAAGGTTCATGCTCCACGAATAGTTCACGTCATAACCCTTCTGCGTGAGAGCCTTCATCAGGCGCACGTTCTGGTAGAACCAATCGCGCTTTTCATCGTAAGCGCCCCCGGCGCGCAGGCCGCGATTGTCGTTGCGCCCGTCGCACAGGAAGATGCGGATGGGTTTCTTCTCGCTGGTCAGCACGCGCTCCGGATACACATACCCGCCCTGCAAATTCACGAAGCTTCCGACATTGCTCAGCACCTTGCGGAAATCGTTGGGACGCTCCCAGGCCACGGCGAACGCGGCGATGGCGCCGGAACTCGATCCGGCGATTCCATGCTGTTCCGGGTCCTTCGAAATGTTGTAGTCCTTATAGAGCGCCGGCATCAGCTCTTCTGTGATCACGCGGGCGTATTTGTCGTCAGGCGTGTTGTACTCAATGCCGCGATTGGTGGTGCCGTCGCCCCACCCGGTCTGCGGGCTGGGTTCCACCTGATCGGGACGACGCCCCGGATTGATGAAGACTCCGATCATCACTGGGATCTCGCGCCGGTAGATCAGATTGTCCATCACATTCTGCGTCCGTAAATCGCCATTCTCGTCCTTGAATGCCTGCCCGTCCTGAAACACCATCAGGCTGGCCGGTACCGCCGGATCGTATTGTGGCGGCACGTACACCCAATAGGTGTGCTGCGTCCCAGGATATACGTTACTCGGCAGCGTGTACGGCCCACGGATCTCGCCCTTCGGCACACCCTCCTGGGGCATCGAGTCGGGGCCCAGACGGTACTGCGAATTCGGATTCGGGCCTGGGGGCATCGGCGGCGGGGCACCCCCTCTTCCGCCCCGTCCCGCGGCAGGTTGCCCCGGCGTTGTCTGTGCCTGGGAAGGGGGAGTCTGCCCGAAGGCTATGAGTACCGAGACCGCAACTGCCACGGTAATGAAGAACGCAGTCGTTTTCTTCAAGGAAATTGACCTCCACCGCATGGACTCGATGATTATATACGATCAGCGGCGGAGGTCGAGGAGAGAACCAAGAGACGATTACTCCGGTGGCGCAAAATAGCCGCGCCGCCAGAAGAGATGCAACACTTTCTCCAACCCCCCGATCAGCTCGACCTTCACTTTCCGGTACTTGCCGTCGTTCTGCGGATTGTTGGAGGAGTAGCCGATCATGTACTGATTCCGGAACTCCCGGCTGATGCGTTCGATGGAATCGGGGAGGTCCTTCAGGCTATGGGCCCACAGGGCCTGCCCGCCGGTAAGAGCAGCGAGTTTCTCCAGTAATCGAGGCCGCTCGAAAAGGCCTACCGAATACATCCGCACATCGGATTCCACCACCATGTTTTTGACTTCCGATTCCGAATAGCGGCTGTTGTTGTCGCCGCCGTCCGTGAGGACAAACAGCGCCCGTCTGGAGTTCTTCGCGGATTTCATCCGCTGCAGGCCGAGGCAGATGGCATCGTGCAGGGCGGTCCAGCCCAGCGGTTGTAACTCGGCCAGTTCCCTGAGGATGTCGTTAGGGTTGGTGGTAAAGCCGGTTAACATGCTAGGTCTGTCGGCGAAGCTCATCAGGAAGTACTCGTCACCGGGCATATTGGACTGAAGGAACTGCTGGATGGCTGCCACCGACCGGTCCATGCGATTCTTCATGCTGCTGCTGGTGTCAAAGATGAAACCGACCGATACCGGTCCTTCCTCCTTTGAAAGACTGACGATTCTCTGCTCGACATCGTCCTCAAAAACGCGGAAAACGTCGGGGCGCAAATTATCGACAGGCTTGTCCGTGGGATCCAGCACGGTGATCGGCACCAGGATCATCTTGACATCCAGCCGTATGTTGGGGCGGAGCGAGGAAGAACGTTTCTCGCGAGGCTTGAGTGAGACGTTTGGCTGGTCCTGCGAAACCAACCCTGCCGGAATTGCTCCAGGCAAAAGGATAGAGAGGAGGGTGGCTGCGGAGGCAATTCGAAGGACTTGCCGGATCCAACTGCGTCCGGGCAGAACTGCGCCTCCGGCGACCTGATTCACTGTCGGACACCGCATTAAAGCACCTGTTTTGAATATGATCGGCTGACGGTTAGTATAGTACGATTCCCCGAGCTGGCACCAGAACCAAGGGGTGAAATGGGCTCAAAGTATTGAACCCACTACGCTTTTTTGGGAATCACACTATGTGCCGTACGGATCAATCCAGGACAGGCGCCCTGTTGCGAGCGGTTACCGCTTCACGATCCTTACGTTTGCCCCACCGCCAAAGTCGGCGGCGGCGCCGGCCCGGCGGGTGGCCGGGAACGGCAAAGTTGAAACATCCACCAAATCCGCCATAACGACGGCGGGCATGTCCTCAGACTCCTTGAAGAAGCTCAGGCACGCCTGCGTTTCATCGTAATCGACACGGATCAGGTCGCCGCAGCGCACTTGTCCGGTCGCGATCAGGTTGGAGAGAGGCTGCACTACGTTGCGTTCCACGGCGCGCTTGAGGTGGCGCGCGCCGTATTTCATGTCGGTGCCTTCCAGAAGCAGGTAGTCTCTTGCCGGGTCGGTGAACATCACCACGAAGGGCACTGACGTGGGTGCGCTGAAAATGCGGCGCTGCACGTCGTTCAATTCGATGGTCAGGATTTTGCGAAGTTCAACCGTGCCCAGTGGTCGAAATACTACGGTCCGGTCGATACGGTTCATGAACTCCGGCGTAAATTTACGCCGCGCGGCTTCCAATGCGGCCCGCGAAATCTTCGCTGCGGTTTCCACATCCACAATTCCGTTTGCGTGCTGCTGCTCCGCCTGAAGGGAAGCAAACCCCAGGCCCGGTCGCAGGATGGCGTTCATCTCCGCCGCTCCCAGGTTGCCGGTCAGGAAAATCAGCGACTGCGAGAAATCCACGCGGTTATTGTCGCCCGTTGTTAGCGTGGCCTTGTCCAGTATGCCGAGCAGCAGGTTCCACAGCGTGTCGCTGGCCTTCTCAATCTCGTCGAAGAGGACGAAACTCAACTTCACCTGGTCGGTGTGATATTGATTCAGCGTTTCCTGGCGAAGCACGGGGTGCGTTTCGCGGTGTCCCAGGTATCCCGGAGGGGAACCCACCAGCTTGGCGATCTCATGGCTGTGCTGGAACTCGGCGCAATCAATCTTAATCACTGCCTTCGCATCACCCACAAGGCTCTCCGCCACCGCTTCCACCATACGAGTCTTACCCGAACCCGTCGGGCCCAGAAAAAGTAGGATTCCAACTGGCCGCCCGGCACTGGACAGTCCGGCCAGGTAAGTCTGATAAATGCGAAGCACCTGCTGGATGGCCTCCTCCTGGCCGATGACTCGCTTCCGCAGGTCGCTTTCGAGACGCTCCGCCTCGCGTCCGGTTTGAGCTGGATTCAATAGTTTTCTTGTGCGTACCATGTTCCTGCTCCCACTCTGTTTTTTTGGGATGCTACGCGGTAGGCAGCGGCGCAAAATTGTTCCCTGTAGCCAAAAGTATCCCCAAAAAATGCAGCGGTGCTCTCTCGAATCGATCAGCCTCCTAAGGGGTCAAGAACTCACCATTAGTCCTGAAGCAACAGAATCCCAACCAGTTTCGTGCCGGTTACCTTTGGTCTCCGGTTTAATTGACGCCCGGCGGAGATACCCAGACTTAGCGGGGAGTGAGCCTCTCTTTTCCTGACATTGAGCCGGCAGTCGCGGAACCCGTGACGCCGGCCTTTTAGATCTTACTCTGGTCCAGCGCCGGCAGAAAGATTTTGAACGACGTGCCGTTGTCCGGCTCAGTCTCAAACACGATGTGACCACCGCCCTGCTGCACAAGTCCGTATACAGTGGACAGGCCGAGCCCGGTTCCCTTGCCCGGTTCCTTGGTGGTGTAGAACGGCTCGAACAGGTGATTGCGCACCTCTTCGGACATGCCCGTGCCGGTGTCGGTGACCGTCCACTGGACGTAACTTCCGGGTTTAACTCCGGATATCCCGGCGGCGCCCGTTGCTATATCGATGTTAGACGTCGAAATGGTCAGTGTTCCGCCGCGTGGCATAGCGTCACGAGCGTTCATGACAAGATTCAGAAGGATCTGATGGAGATGGCCCGCATCCGCGTGTACAATCCCTAGGGATGGGTCCAGGTTAGTGACGAGTTGGATGCGCTCGCCAGTCAACTGGCGGATCATGCGCTCGTCCTCTGTGATCAAAGTGTTCAGATTCAGGACCTCGGGCCGGAGGCCCGGCTGGCCGCTGAACGCGAACAGCCGCTGCGTCAGGCCCACTCCCTTTTCGGCGGCCCTCCGGATCTCGCTGAGGCCGGTGTATGCGGCGCCCAATGGGTTCTTCTGCTCAAGCAGTTCCTCGCTGGAACTACTGATCACCGTCAGCAGCTTGTTGAAATCGCGTGCCAGCCCGCCCGCCAGGCGGCCAACGCTCTCCAGTTTCTGCGCCTGTTGAAATTGCGCCTCCAGGTGTTTGAAGTCCATGATGTCGCGGCCGAGATTCGCCGTCATGGCGTTCTTCCCTTCGGAATCGCGCAAGCTCGTGCTGTCCCAGGCGATCCAGTGGTAATTGCCTGCCGGCCCGAGCAGCGGACTCTCAAAATGTGTGGGACGCCGCGGCTCCGTGTTTGTCGCTGCAATGGCTGCCCGAACCCTGCCGCGTTCCCCGGCGGGGATCATCAGGTCGACCCAGTTCTTGTCGATCACATCGGACAACCGCCAACCGGTGAATTCGAGCAGATGATCGTTGCAGAAGGCGATCTCCCCGTTGGGGTGGATCATCACCACCATCAATGGCAGGTTTTCCATCAGGTTTAAGATTCGCTGTTCGGAGGCATCGAACGCCATTTCGGAAAGCTTCTGGTCCGTGATCTCGCGGGTGCAGCCCCAGATGCGCAGCAGCATGCCATCCTCCACAATGCCCCACTGGCTTCGGAGCATATACCTGGGCTTGCCATCCTGGCCGAATGGTCCCGTTTCCACGGTGCTGAACCGGTACCCCGAACGGATCGCATGCAGGGTAGCGTTGCGTACGCTTGGATTGGACAGCAGGTCTAAGTCATGGATTGGGCGGCCGATTAGTTGCTCCACTTTCTCGACCCCGAGCAGGCGCGCCAGTGCCTCGTTGCACTCCGCGAGATAGCCATCCCGATATATGCGCTCCAGATGCTCCTGCTCCGGGAGCGACGTCGGAACGGGCGGTTCGAATTCGACGCGCCACAGGGCGTCGGGATTCAGCGCGACGAAAGCTCGATGCCGCTCTTCGCTTTGGCGAAGCAGTTCCCCCCGCTGCTTACGTTCCAGTTCCGCCGCGGCACGGGCCGCAAAGGCCTCGAGGATCGTCTTCGGAATTTCCGGATCGCCAATGGGACTGCGATAGACGGTCATCAACAGGCCGAGCGAATGACCTCCGGAGTTCATCAGGGGGATTCCGGCGCATGCCTCCGCGCCCAGCCTCGCCAGTAGCGGGTCGTCGGGAAAGCGTCCCTGCGCGTGCGCGCGGCAAAGACATGGTTTGCCAAGAGCGACCTGTGCCGACGCGCTGCCTGCCAGTTCGTGTTCGAAACCGTCGGGCAGGTCCGGGCAGACTGCCAGCGTCTTTACGCGCTCGGTCTGGCCGCCCAGGAACTCCCCGATATAGACGCAGTCCGCGTGCAATACCTCGGCCAGGTGTTGAACCATGGAGCGGAAGAACTCCATGCCGATGGTAGCCGATACCCGATTCGCGATTTGTAGAACTCGCCGATCCGTCTCGCTATGGCTGCGGTCGGCGGCTCGCTCGGTTTGGGCGCTCTTTGACATTTGTTCCCGTACGGCCGGTCTCCACAATGTGAGTGAAGCGATGCCGCCGGCCACGTTGAACGGCGAAGTCCGGGCTTATGCCCACCCGAAGGGTTGCTCCCGGGCCAATGCTCTATGGAGGTCTCTCTCCAAACGTTCCGTGACTTAGAGGGCATCAACCCGGGTGCATATACGGATGCGGAGGAGGCGCAGTGGATGGAAAACTTTCTCTCCGCAAAGGGGATCGACACCGGCTAACTGGCGCCGTCGGCTGCCTTTTTGTGCGCGATCGCACGTTTCGGGAGCGGCAACGTGAGCCTGATGATCACTTCTTTTGTCTCGCCGCTGTGGACATGCGTCACCCCGCCATGGGCCTCGATGATTCGCTTTGCCTTCGCCAGGGCCAGGGCTGTGCCGCCTTGGACCCCTGGACGGGTCGTGCGGCTTTTCCGGAAAGGGTTGAAGAGAGATCGCAGGGCGCCGGCCGAGATGCCCGATCCGTCAGTCCGCAGCCAGATAGTCACCTTGCCCGCCCGCGATCCGACGCCGATTTCAATCCTGCTTCCCGGCCGCGCGAACTTGACTGTGCTGCCCAACAGGCTATCGATCGCGTGGAAAATCTTCACCGGATCAATCGACAAAGCGGGCAGGGGCGCCTTACCATCGGACTCCACTACCAGCCGGACCCTCTTCCGGTCGGCGGTCGCCTGACTCGCCGACACCGCCTGATTCATCAGCGGCTGGATCTCCGCGGCCTTGATGTCGAGTCGCAGCTCGCCTGATTCGATATTGGCCAGCTCGATCACGTCGTCGATCAGCCGCAGCATCGAGCGGCTTGACGAATCAATCGACTGCAGCATCGCCAGATGTTGTTCGTCGAGCAGGGGACTGGCATCCTCCAGCAGATACTGACCTGCAGCTAGGATTCCACTGATCGGATTGCGGAGATCGTGCGCCGCAATCTCCAGCAAGTGGATGGGGTCGAACCCAGCCCGTTTCCGGATCTTCGCGGGCAAAACCGGAGTCCGCCGCGGAGAGGTTCGGCCAGGTTGTTCTGTGCTGTTTTTCCGGGTACGCATCTCATCGCTCCCCCTCGGAGCAGCCGGAACTCTCGTCTCGGGTGAACAGCCGACGCTCGGTCTGAACCGAAGACTCCCTCGAACCGCTCCGATATCGTAGCACAGCAAGATTAATATAGCAGGAGTCTATTATCTTTAATAGGACTTTGAGGCCTGAAAATTAAAAGCCGGGACTATCGGAGATAAGCCACTGCGTGCGAATCCATATTCGGCTCCGAGAGCTTGCGGGGCACTTCCGGATCCTCGTTGGGCTTCCAGTCTTTCGAACCATCGGCCAGCACTTCGAACCAAACCCCTTCACCGAACCGCTGCAAGAGCACATGCCGTCCATTCCGGAAGCGAATCGCGTCGCGGTCGCAGCCCGCCTCCTCGCTCAACTGAACGCAGTTCACGCTCTCGGTGGCGCCGACGCCGAACTCACGCCGTATCTCGTTGGGAACAGAGTTGACCCGAAGGCGGGTTCCGGGGGAAACCCGAACCGCCGCGGCTTTGTCGGGCCGCCGGAGACGCTCCATCCGAAACTTCCAGGCCGACCACCAGGACCGGCGGCTGCCGATTTTGCACCGTACGCCCTTTGCCGCCATCTCCAGCGGCGATGCCAGGCCGATCGATCCCGTCCGAAATCGGTAGGTGACGAGTATTTCCCCCGCCACCGCGAGGCGCCTCGGTGCTTCCTGCAATGAGAAATCGGGCATCATGCATTCCTCCGATACGTTTTTGCGGGGCGGCGGTTCACTGCCATGGGACCGGCGGTTGTTCGCGTTCTCCGCCCTGGAATTGCAGATGCCTGTGGTTCGGAAACGACGGAAAAAATATGCTGTGGCGGTCTCACTTCGCGGGGTTTTGCGGTTCTCTCCGTGCCTTGTAACCGGGACGGGCCAGGACGCGATAACTCTTTCCGGCTGGGGCCGCGATCTCCACTTTGACGCTGCGAAAACCGTGGTTCGGATTGGGCGCTGGGTAATAGTAGGCCGTGTAAGATCTGCCGATATCTTCGCGGACGGACGTGAAGGCCTCGACCTGCTGCTGCCAGTTTCGCGCGCAATAGAGTTTTCCGCCGGAGCGCGCCGTAAGGTTCTGGAGGGCGTCGTATAACACGTGGTCCTGCACCGCATCCCGGCTGGAGATTACATAGATAGGGATGCCTTCGTTTTCGGCAACCCGGCCGACGTCATCCGGGCCGATCGCACTCGCGTTGTCGGGACCATTGGAGAACACTACGATGGTTTTGCGGCCGGGCACGCGGGCGGCATCCCGCAAAGTCAGCAGTATCGAGTTAAACAGCGCCGTGTCGTCGCCTGCCGAAATGTTGCTCAGACCCGCCCTGGCCATGAAGTGATCCTGTGTCAACGGAGCGGCGCGAAAAAGATTGCGGCTGAAAGTGTAAATGGCCACCGAATCCACGGGGGCGAGCCGCCTTGTGAAGTCCCTGATGGCGTCGCACACATAAGGGAAGCTGCTGTACATGCGGTTGCTGGTGTCGAACAGGATGAACACGTTGGTGGCGGCAGATCCGGGCGCATTGTTCGTGAGGCGGGAAAGCGTGCTCCCTTCCGCGAAGGCGGCGATCTTTTGCTCGATGCCGTCTTCGGATATGCGGATATCTTCGAGTTTCAGCCCGGTGACGGGACTGCCTCTTTTATCCGCAACGCTGAAGGTCAGCACCACCATGTTGACGTCCACCCGGTAGAGCGCGCCGCCGTCGCTCTGGCTGTTCAGCAACGGCGCGCCCGCCGACAGGATCAGGGCCGGCACAACACTTTTGGTTAAGGAACTCAACATGGCGTGAATTCAATTCCTGCTTACGGCTGGCCGCTTCAGGCCATGGCCTCCGACCGGAGAGTTTTCAAGCGGCTTGTCTCCGCCGGCCGGACAGGCCATGAGCCCGTCATCCCTGGTTACTAAGACACCGTGAGATGACCTACTGCGGCGACCGCGAGGCGGTGCCTGAAGTAATGTCGCCGGCGCCAAACACGCGAATATGCACACGCCGGGCCAGTCGGTTCATTTCTGCCTTGGTCGGCTTATTCGGATCCACAGCCGTCAGATCGGCCACCATCCCTTCCGGGGGCGCCTCCTGCCCGAGTCCCGCCATGTGAATGCAACGCAACGGGACCTTCTGCTGGACGAGGTAACGCTGCACCGCCTCCGCTCGCCTGCGGCTCAATCCCAGGTTGTATTCCGGCGAGCCGACCTGGGACGAAAAGCCGACGACTTCTATCACCGTGCGCGGTTGCGCTAGGGCTTTCTGCGCGATGATATCCAGCGCGGCCTTGGCCTGAGGCGTGAGCGTGGCTTTGTTGAAGCCGAAGGTCACGTCACCCGACTCTACCAGTTGATAGTTCAGCGCGTTCGCCACCCCCGAACCCAGAGTGTCGATTGCGGCGGAGTTCTTGGCTCCAGTAGCTTCCGATTCCTCCATGGCGCGTGACGCAGTCCCCTGAGCCTGATGGGCCGCCTCCGCCACCTCAGAGAGCCTCTGGTCGGTAGTTGCTATACGCTCGTTGACCTGCGACATATCGCTCTGCTGTTTATTGTTGAGATAAGCGATTCGGTCGTCGGTTTGCTTTTGCAGTTTGCTAACTCTGGCATTCACCGGGCTGACCTGCTGGCTCACGTATTTTTTCGTGGCGCAACCGGAGGTGGCCAGCATTAGGATCGGCACGGCGGCCGTCCAGATAATAGCTTGTCGTAACTCGAACATTATAACCTCCCTATCGGCTTGACGGGGTAACGCCGCTGTGGGATCAAGGTCCCGAATGAAATCTAAGAAGGGGTCCAACTTACCCACCTAAAGCGGATCTATACCGCCGTAATACGATGGACGCCCATGCTGCATGTTTGCGCCATGTTTTGGGGATACATGATGTAACCAGCGCAATAGGGATAATCCCGGTGGGCGGGGGACGGTCGACCTCAATAATAAATTGCGCCGGATTTCCCGGACTTAACATCGGCGACTTCATGCGCTTGCCACATTGCATCGCGATGGCTGCTTTGGCACTTTCCTTACCATGTCTCGCCCAGGAGTGGGAGTTTGGCGCCGCGGGAGGGTACGGATGGTATGCCAATCCTTCCATCGTCAGTCCCGCCGGATCGATTCAGTCCGGCTTCGCTCCCAAAGGAGTGATCGGCGTGGTCTTCGGACAAAACATGTATGAGTATATCGGAGGCGAAGTTCGGTATCTGTTTCAGTTCGGAGGCCCCCGCCTGCAGTTCCATGGCACCGATGTTAGCTCCACCGGCTACTCGAATCTGGTCACCTATGACCTGCTGTTCCACCTTACGAACCGGGAGTCGAAGTTCCGGCCATACGTGGCGGGCGGTGCCGGGGTCAAGGTATACACCGGCAGTCAACTCGGGTTCGCGAGCCAGCCGTTCGCCGGGTCCGCTGTATTAGTTCCGAAAAACCAGGTGGAAGCGGCCATCAGCGTCGGAGCTGGCTTGAAGTATAGGGTTTCCAGGCACGCGCTTCTGCGCCTGGACTTTCGCACTTACATGACCCCTTTCCCGGACGAGATCTTGAGGCCCACGGGGATATCGCAGGTTCACGGCTGGGTATACAATTTTGTCCCTCTCGGAGGAGTCAGTTTCATATTTTGAGTCGCGATCACTTGGATTTCGGGAACAGCATAACGACCTGAACGCGCACCTGCCACGTTCCATTCGGCAGGTCCCGGGGATGTATCAAGTTGTAGTAGGAGCTTGTAGTAGGAGCCCAGTTGCGCGTCGGTACGCAGTAATTGCAGAGTTCCCTCGGCAGGATTTTGCATCTCGCCCGGAAGATTCGAATCACGACCCGGTGTGGGAGTAGTGCACATATGGCAACGTCAACACTTTGGGTGATGGGATGAGTCGCACGATGGTCGCCGGAGACATCGGCGCTCTGCAGCCGGCAGAGGCGCTGGCCATAGCAACGGAAGCCTACATCTACGGCTATCCCTTGGTCACCATGGAGATTACCCGGCGGGTCATGACCAACATTGCGAAGCCCGGCGGACAGCATGCCCCAATGGGCCAGTTCGGATCGTTGAGAACGTACCCGGACGCGTCCTTCCGGGAGGTCACCGCGCCCAACGCGGACACGCTCTACTCGGTTGCATGGCTCGACCTTTCGCGCGAGCCGTATGTATTAAGCATTCCAGACAGCAAGGGCCGCTACTACCTCATGCCGATGCTCGACGCCTGGACGAATGTTTTTCAAGTGCCCGGCAAGCGTACCACCGGAACCGGGCCGCAGAAATACGCGATCACGAGGCCGGGCTGGAAAGGCGCCCTCCCGGCCGGCGTTACGCAGTATAAGTCGGCGACCAGCCTGGTGTGGATCCTGGGCCGCACTTACTGCACCGGAACGCCGCAGGACTACAAAGAGGTGCACGCCTTTCAGGACCAGCTCTCCCTGGTGCCGCTCAGCGCGTACGGCAAACCCTATACGGCGCCCGACGGCGTGGTGAATCCGGATATTGACATGCGCACGCCGGTCCGGGATCAGGTGAACCGCTTGGACGGTGTCGAGTTCTTCAAGCTGATGGCGGACCTGATGAAAAACAATCCGCCGGCGAGCGCGGATGCCCCCATCGTAAACCGCATGGCCATGATCGGAATCGTGCTTGGCCGGAATTTTGACGTCACGAAGCTGGAGCCGGCCGTTGCCGCGGCCATCCGTGGTGTTCCCGCCCCGGCGCTGCAGAATATCGCAGCCCACAGGAAAGATGCGGGCATCACGAAAAACGGATGGATGATCACGAAGGACACCGGCCTCTACGGAACCGACTACCTCCAGCGCGCCACCATTGCCCTGATCGGCCTTGGCGCCAACCGTCCGCAGGATGCCATCTATCCGACCTCGGAATTCAACACCGAAGGCATGCCTTACAGCGGCGCCAACAAATACGTACTTCACTTTGCCAAGGGCGATCTGCCGCCGGTCAATGCCTTCTGGTCGTTGACCATGTACAACGCCGATTACTTTTTCGTGGAGAATCCTCTGAACCGCTACAC
>WNFJ01698779.1_pt9 | contig 18752 bp, 19 predicted proteins | sample 5400461 | NCBI WGS metagenome assembly WNFJ01 (sample SAMN13153349, study PRJNA577476) | soil metagenome | isolation source: 115 cm saprolite on Douglas fir-dominated hillslope | place: USA:California | collected 2013-09-17
CACCCAGCACAATGCGCTCGCGTCGATCTTTCTCGCCTTCGCGAATGATGAACCGCTTCTCGACCACTGGCTGCCCGCTCGCCGCGAATCCAAACACGTGCTCGCCGGGGTCGATCGAGAGCGCCGTTCCCTCGAGGCGATCAACGAGCGGTTTGCCGTCCATCGTCACTTGAACCGCGCTGACATCGGACCCCGCTGCGTCCTTCACGTCGAAAACGACGGTCGGGATCGCGGCGTTCAGGTCAGCCACGCGGCGCATGCACTCGTTGCGAATGTCGGTCGGACAGGTCGCGGCCGCGCACACGAGCAGCTGAGCACGCGCGGCGCGAAGCTCATGTTTGCCTCGCAAAGCAGTGGCGCTCTCGTTGGCCGCAAGGCAATCCACGGTTGTCGGGTCCGCGGCACGAGAGCGCGCGCTCACTAGTACGACTGCGACAACCACAACCCACCCGATGACCCCAGGACAGCGCTTCATTGTTTCCTCACGTCTAGGCAGTATCGTCTCACGGCGTGAATGCTGGACCGGTCTCGGAGAACGGAGGCCGTCCCCGACCGAGACTACCGAAAACACTCTGGCTTGAAGTGCTTCTCCCCCTGCGCGTCAAAATAGAAGTTCGGGTCGCAGTCGCGCTTGGGAGCGGCCGGACCAGCACTTGCCGCGCCGTGGGCCGGTTTGGCACTCGTGCGCGGCGGGCTGGGCGCGACCGGCGCCGCGACAACCGGGCTCTTCACGGGCTCGGTCGCCTTGGGCACCTCGCGGGACGCCGCGGCCGGCGCCGGTTGGGCAACGGCTGACGGCGGCTCGGGAGCCACCGGCGGAAGCTTCACCTCGACGGACGGAGGCGGTGCCGGAGCCGGGGCAGCCGCGGACACGGCGCCTCCGGAGGCCGGCGTCGTATCCTGGGCGGTCCGCGCGTTCATCGCGCGTATCCCCACGATGGCCACCAGCGCGACGACGACCAAGCCGCCGCCGGCCAGAATCAAAGGCACCACCGGGGAGCGCCTCGGAATCGCTGGCACCTGCATAAAGTCGCCGGTCTCGACCGGACGCCCTGTAGTGCCTCCCACCGCGGACGCCCGTCGCGGATCAGCGGCCGAAGCCCCGGGTTGAGATCCGTAGCCCGGCTGCGACCCAAAGCCTGGCTGCGACCCGAACGCGGCTCGCGGCTGGCCGGCCTGCGGCGGGGTGTAGCGAGCGCTTCCATATTGCGCGCCCTGCGGCGGCGTCGCTCCCGGCGCCGGTGTGATCACATAGTGCGGGGGACCTGTGTTGGGCGCCGGGGTCATCTTACTGGCGGACATGCCGACTGTGGGCGCGACCGCCGGCGGGAACTGCGACGTGATGACCGCAAGCGGGATGCGCTCCGGCAGCACCCCAAAGACGGCGCGATGCGCTTCGAGCAGGGCCTCGCGCATCGCCGCAGCCGTCGGCCACCGGTCGGCCCTCTGAAAGGCAAGCCCTCGATCGACCACGCCGGCGATAGGGCCGGGTACGTCGGGTGCGCGCGCCAGCAGCGGGCGAGCTGGTTGCGTCGCCGCCGCGATGAGGAGCTGGCTCGCGTTGTCTCCTTCGTGAACGAGCTGGCCGGTGAGCAACGTATACAACGTCGCCGCAGCCGCCCAGACATCGGTGCGCTCGTCGATGTCACTCGATTTCGCAAGCGCTTGTTCGGGAGCCATGTACGCCGGGCTCCCCAGCACGAGGCCCGTGACGGTTCCCTTGCCTCCTCCTCCCCCAGCGGCTGCCTCCCGCGCGCGCGCGATGCCGAAATCGAGCACTTTTAGCGTCCCGTCGCGTGTTAGGAAGATGTTCGCCGGCTTGATGTCGCGGTGCACAATGCCGCGAACGTGCGCCGAGGCGAGAACATCGAGCAACTGTTCGACGATGACGACCGACGCCCGCACAGGCAAGCGGCCCCGATACTTCTCGCACAGATCTTCGACTCCCGCGCCGTCGAGCAGCTCCATCACTAGAAACGCAGCACCGTCTTCGGCCACGTCATCGTCCAGCACCGAGACGGTGCCAGGATGTCCAACGCTGTTTGCGGCGTATCCCTCCCGGAGAAAACGGGTGCGTATATCGGCGTTGTGCGAAAGCTCGGCGTGCAGCATCTTGACGGCGAAACGCTTGGTGTTGCGGTGGGTTGCCGCGTACACGACACCCATCCCTCCGATGCCGAGCACTGAGTCGATACGATACTTTCCGTGCAGCGTGCTTCCAACGCGCGCCTGCGCCCGCATAGCGAGATCCGAGGGGTCCAACATCGAGAAGACCTCTATTCAGAGGCGAGCGTTGATAAGAGAGACTGGCCCTTTACAGGAAAGCTGATTCCTTCGCGACGCGCAAGGCGTACGCGAGCTCTTTGCCGGCCCAGGTTGTCGTTCGGGTCCCGGGCCCAAACGGGTTTCCAGCCAAGGGGTCCTTGCCCCAAACGCGTTGCGGTCCGTTTGGGGCCCCGACCCCCAAGCGGGTTGCCAGCGAAGGGCCGCCCGGCCCCAACCCGGTCTGTCTCTAGCCACCCACCGGCGGACCCGCGCAGCTGGAAGCTCGGCTTGCTCGGGTGTGGGGGGAGCGGCCGCCCCAGGTTTGTGGCGTGGGTCCCGACGCCCCAGGTTTGTGGCGTGGGTCCCGACCCCACGCCTTAGCCTTGCCCCTTAGGCCCCGAGGTGTCCCGGGCCGGAACGGAGCCGGAGCGAAGCCCCAGCGGCGGCGCAGCCGCCCGCGTCTAGGGGAGTCGCGGAGTGAGGCTCAGGGTGAACCTGGTTTCTTACTACGAGACGCAAAGAATTGGCCGGCGATCAACATCGCGCAACTCGTCCCAAAGACCGCGGCGGCACCCACGCCGAGTACGTGCGGCGCGCGAAGCATGCCGGCTACACCTTGGTCGAGCACTGCGCCGAGCGATATCCCCCCCTGGGGGCCGAGGCCGACGAACGCGAGAGCTGCCTCACTGACGACGACCGCGCCGGCGGTTGACCCAAGTTGGACCGCAGCGACTCCGATCAGGTTCGGAGCAATATGGCGCACGAGCACGCTGGCCGGACTGCTCCCGAGAGCGATCGCCGCCTCGACGAACGTGGCATCGCGTAGCACACGGGTTTGCGCGAGCGCGAGGCGAGTGAACGGAGCCCACGCGGTTAGTGCGAAGACAGCCCCGATGTGTACGCGGGAAGGAGCTCTCACCGCGCTCAGCACCGCGAGCGCTAGAATGAAACTTGGAAACGCTTGCACAAGGTCGCACAAGCGCTCCACCGCGCGTTCGACACGGCCGCGGGCGAAGGCGGCGGCGGCGCCGAGAGGGGTCCCCGCCGCCAACCCAAATAGCGCGACGGTTGCGGCGAGAGCGATGACTCGAAGCTCCGCAGACGAAACGAGCGGCAACAAATCGACGCCCGCCTCGCCGCACCCGAGGGGCCGCGTCCACGATGGCGCACACCAAGCGAGCAACGGATCGAGCCGTCCCGCCGGCGCGCGAGAGAGAGCGACACCCAGTCCACTTGTGGCCGCGAGCGCAGCCAATGGCAGCAGATCCAGCCCCCTGCGCACCGCCGGTCTCACCATCGAGCGCTCCGCACACGGGGATCGATCCACGCGTGCAGGGCACCGGCCAACCCCTGAACGCCAATGAAGAGGAGTCCTGCCGCAACGACGGCTCCTTCGAGGACCGGCAGATCGCGCGTCGAATAGGCCTCGAGAATCAGCATGCCGAGTCCCCAGCGTTCGAACAACCGTTCGAGCACCACCGCTCCGCCCAGGAGGGCGCCCAACTGCGCGGCAATCACGGTCACGATGGGCCCGACGACCGCCGGAAGAGCATGAACGACCCACACTCGAAGGGGACGCCCCCCCTTCGCAATGGCCACGGTCAAAAACGGCTCGCGACCCACCTCGGCTAAGGCGGCGCGGGCGACTCGACCCACGTGCGCGGCAAGCGGAGCGGCGAGGAGCGCGCTGGCAAAGAGCAACCCTCCCGCGCCGGCGTCGGGATCTCCCGGAAGCGGCGCGATGCGCAGCCGTACGGCCAGCAACCAGGTGACCGCGGGGGCGAACGCGACGAGGGGCGCCGCGGCGAGCCCAACGAGAAATCGCTCGATGCCAACCCGCGCCCGCGGCAAAAACCACGGTCCGCTCGCGGCCGTCGCGGCTGCGATCCCAATCACGGTGCCCATTAGGACCGAGAGTGCGGCGAGCTGCGCGGTCGGTACTAGCGCGGAGCCGACCCGGGCCATCGCCGCCGTTCCGGGGCGGCGAAATGAATCGCCGAGATTCAGCTCACAGAGACCGCGGACAAAATGTCCGTATTGGACCAGCAGCGGCTCATCCAAGTGAAGCTGGGATCGCACACGTGCCAGGTCGACGGCGCTCGCCTCGTCGCCAAGCACGAGGCGCGCCGGGTCGCCCGGCAGCTCGCGAAGGGCGAGGAACACGAACGACGCCAGCGCCAGGACAACGGCAACCGATTCCGCAATGCCGGTCAGAAGGACGCGGCCGGCGCGAAGGAGGTCACCCACCTTCCGGTGCATTGGAAGCCTCTGCATCCGCTCCGGCGTCTATCGCTGCGTCCTGCGCATCGACCACGACATCGCCCGAAGCGTCCAGCGCCACGCGAGGAGAGCCGGCGTCTGGTGAGCCCGATGACGCCGCGCTGCACGCGCTCGTGGTCGCGCCGGCGTCGGACCCCAGTTGAATGCAGACCTTGTTTTGCTTGTCATCGAGGATGGCCGCTCGCCACTGCGGTCCCGTCGGGTCGGCGCAGACGTACCCGTCGCTCTGACGGCAATCTGAGTCCTTATCGCAATGAGCCATGCACAGCGCCCGGCCCGTTCGCGCAGGCGCATGGTAGTCGTCGTATGCGCAGCCCGGGATGCTCACACGAAAGACTACGCATGCCCCGCTATTGGGGCAGGAGTTCGCCGTGCAACCCAACACAGTGCAGTAGCCCCCGGGCTGGGAAGTGTCGCAAGTGCGGTTGCCCTGAACGGAACAATCGGTGGACGTGTTGCAATGGTCTCCGATGCTCGGCGCGCATGCGCCAAGCGTAAAGGTCATCCCGAGCACCCAAAGTCTAGTCACGTTCGTTCACCCGGTTCTGCATGAGCTCTTGCGTTAAGGGACCCGGTTCAGCATGAGCCTTACTCCGCGACTCCCCTAGACGCGGGCGGCTGCGCCGCCGCTGGGCCTTCGCTCCGGCTCCGTTCCGCCCCAGGCGTTCACCCATGGCGGGCGCGTTTGGGGAGCGGGGCCCCAAACGACAAACCTGGGGTCGGGGCGGGCCCCCAAACGACAAACCTCGGGCGGGAGCGAGGCCTCTCCCCCCAAATCCCCAGCCGGACCTCGTTTTTCCACTTCGTGAGCCGGGTACCGCTGGGGGACTGGCGATAGACCGGAGACCGCCTAAACGGGCAGACCGGCGTTTGGGGGCGGGGCCCCAAACGACAAACCTGGGGTCGGGGCGGGGCCCCAAACGACAAACCTGGGGTCGGGGCGGGGCCCCAAACGACAAACCTGGAGTCGAGCGGCCGCGCTTCCCCCCCACCAGAGTGCGCAACGCGAGAGAAAAACGAACGACGGCGACCGCCATGTGTATGACGCGCAGTAACGTGCTCGCTGCGCGAGTGCAAGCTCGCTGCAAGCTCTCGCAAGTTTGACATTGCTCGGCCATCCTCTACGTTGCATTCCCTGCGGCCATGTCCACGTACATCACGACCGACTGCATCAATTGCGGAGCCTGCGAGCCCGAGTGCCCCAACGAGGCGATTAGCGAGGGTGACGAGATCTACGTCATCGATCCGGAACTGTGTACCGAGTGCGTTGGCTTTTACGATCACGAAGCGTGTCAAGCGGTCTGCCCGGTGGAGTGCTGCTTGCCGGACCCCAACCATCGTGAAGACGAGATGCTGCTATTGGAGCGCGCGGTTCGGCTGCATCCGGAAGACGAAGAGCTGAAGAAGCGCGTCGCAAGCGGCTCCTTTCCGTCGCGCTTTCGAAAGTAGTTGCGCACTTCGCAGACGCTCGCCGCTTTTGTGGAAGGGTGCGCGCTCGCTCTTCTGTCGATTCATTGCGGCGGCGGTTTGCCGGTCTTGCATCCTGCCAGGACATTGCCCGCGGGAGCTCTGCGCGCGGGCGCTGGCTTCGCGGGCAACGCAGCTACCGGAGGTCTGTCCGACGCGCTCGGCGCCGCCCGAGGCGAGGCGGCGGCCCATCCCGGCGTGCCGGGCGCCGGGGCGAGCGAAACCTTCGCAAAGGGAGCGCTCGTGGCCGCCTCCATCGCACCGGGATTGTCTCCAGTTGTGGCGGCGCGCGCTGGGGTGGGAGCCCAGTCGGAGGGCGGCATCTCTTACACGGGGCGCATGATCCGCATCGACGTGCGTCGTTCGTTTGACCTTACCTCACACTGGGCGCTTTCGGTCGGCGCGGGCGGGTCGGCCGCACTTCACGGACACCAAGACGGCGGTGCCCTGCCGAACATCGACCTCGCCGCCTTGCACGGATGGGCGGCCGACTTGCCGCTGCTAATCGGATACCAGAGCGACGGTGACCTTTACATGCTCTGGATCGGTGCCCGGGCGGGGTACGAACACGTGGAGATAGGCGACGTCTCCGCGCAATGGTCGAACGGTCCAACGAACACGCTCACCGCGACGCGCGTCTGGAGCGGGGGCCTCTTGGGCGCTGCGGTCGGCTTTCGGCACGTCCATGTCGCGATGGAGCTTGACGTCAGCTATGCAAGCATCGAAGGCATTTGCGATCAGATGCACGTCCAGGTCGCCGGCGTGACCCTGAGTCCTTCGACAGCGTTTTGGTGGACGTTCTAACCCCCGCAGCAAGGCTGGCGCTGCAGGCGTGGGCTCGGGACCCACGCCAAACCTGGGGACGCTCGCGTTCCAACCAGGCTCTTGCGGTCGCTTTTTTTTCTCTCGCTTTACCCTGACTAGAGCCATTGCGTGCGCTAAGGGTTCAAAGTGGCCGACACTCGAGGGGCCTTATGAAGACCGACGCCACCCCGCAGCACCTCGCGACTGTTCTCATCGTCGACGACTTCGAGGACAACCGCCAGATGTACGCCGAGTTTCTCACATTCTCCGGCTACCAAGTGCTCGAAGCCACCGATGGCGCCGAAGCTGTCGCCAAAGCCAAGGAGCTGGCGCCCGATCTCGTCGTGATGGACTTGTCGCTTCCGGTCATGGACGGATGGGAGGCAACCCGACGACTGAAGGGCGATCCTCAAACGCGACACATTCCGATTCTTGCGCTTACAGGACACAGCTTCGACGGTCACTCCCAAGGAGCTCGTGACGCGGGTTGCGACGGATTCCTGGCTAAGCCTTGCCTCCCCGACAGGCTCCTCCAAGCGGTCCGGCAGATGCTGTCATCGCCCACCAGTCAAAGGTGGTAGTAGGGCACCCTCCAGGTGCCTCCAGAATGATCCGCGTGCGCGCCCTGCGCAAGCACTACAAGGTGCACGAGCGTGCGCCCGGCGTTGCCGCGGCGTTTCGATCGCTCTTTCGCCGAGATCACAAAACGATCGCGGCTGTGGATGGAATCGACTTCGACATCGCCGCCGGCGAGCGTGTTGGTTTTCTCGGACCCAACGGAGCCGGCAAGACGACGACGCTCAAAGTCCTCGCGGGCCTTCTGCACCCGACGAGCGGAGAAGTTCGGGTAAGCGGCTACGAACCGCGCAAGCGCCAAGATGCCTTCCTGATGCAGATCATGCTTGTGCTGGGCCAAAAGCAGCAGCTCCTATGGGACTTGCCTCCAAGCGAGACATTCGAGCTCAATCGAGCGGTATACGACGTTCCGCGGCCGCAATACGAAGCGAGACTTCGCGAGCTGTCCGAGCTCTTGGAGCTCGGAGACCTCGTGAGGAAGCCCGCTCGCACCCTGTCGCTCGGCGAGCGAATGAAATGCGAACTCGCGGCGGCACTCATCCACGCGCCGAGCGTGCTCTTCTTGGACGAACCCACGATTGGCCTCGACGTTTCGATGCAAGCCACGGTTCGGGACTTCGTGAAACGCTACAACGAGAGGAGCGGCGCGACGATCATTTTGACCAGCCACTACATGGAAGACGTCGCGCAGCTCTGTCCACGGGTCATCGTAATCGACAGTGGCAAGCTTGTGTACGACGGTTCGCTCGATGCGCTCGTAGCACGCAGTCGACCTGGCAAGCGAATCGTGCTGCGCTTTTCTCGTCCCGTGGACGCGCGCGATCTCGCGGGCTTCGGCGAGCTGGTAAAGCACGATACGGGGCAAAGCGTTCTTCAGGTTCACAAGGATGCCGTCAACGCTACGGTGGGTCGCGCGCTCGCGCAGCTTCCCGTCAGCGATCTAACGGTAGAAAACCCACCACTCGAGGAGGTCATGAGCGAGCTCTTTGCGCGCAGCCGTCCCGGCCGTAACGTCGAGGCTGAATCTTGAACGTTCGAAGATTGGCGCGTTCGTTTCCCACGCTCCTTCGTGTGGGCTTTGCGGAGGCGGTCGCCTATCGCGCCGAGATGCTCGTTTGGGTGCTGGCGACGACCATGCCCCTCGTGATGTTGGCATTCTGGACTTCGGTGGCGAGCGAGGGGCCCCTCGGTCGATATGGACAGCCCGAACTCGCCGCGTACTTTCTCGCCACCTTCATCGTGCGCCAACTCACAAGCTGTTGGATCTTCTGGGAGATGAACTTCGAAGTGCGGAACGGAACCCTGGCCATGCGGCTCTTGCGTCCCGTTCACCCGCTTTGGGCGTATACGGTCGAGAGCATTGCCGCCACGCCCATGCGCTTCGCCGTGTCGGTCCCCGTCGCAGTCGTCGCGCTCATCGCCGTGGGATGGCATAGGATCCCGCACGACTACGCGATGTGGGCGATGTGGCTTCTGTCGATCCTCGGCGCGTGGGTGATCACCCTGCTCGTGAACTTCATCGTCGGTTGCGCCGCCTTCTTCGTCGAGAGCAGCGTCAAGTTGATGGACGCGTGGCTGGTCCTGTTCTTCGTGCTGAGCGGCTATCTCATTCCCATCGATCTGTTCCCGCGATGGCTACGCGCGGTAGTCGATTGGCTCCCGTTCCGCTTCCAGATAGGGCTGCCCGTAGAGTTGATGATCGGCGTGCACGATCGCGGCGCAGCCCTGGGCCTGCTCGCGCGGCAGTGGGGCTGGGTCCTGGCAGCGCTCGGCGTGACCGCATGGACGTGGCGGCGCGGAATTGCACGCTTTGCTGCATACGGAGGTTGAGCCTGCGTTACTTGCGCCTGCTCGCGATGCAGCTTCGAGCATCGGTACTTCTAGGAATGCAGTACCGAGCGGATTTTCTGCTCGACGGGGTTGTCGAGGTCTTTTGGATGGGGACGGCAATCGTGCCGCTCCTGGTTGCCTTCGCCGCGCGGCGCTCCATCGCGGGCTGGAGCTTTGGCGAGGCCCTCATTGTCCTAGGCTGGTTTACCTTCCTCGAGGGCGTGCTCGAGGGTGCCATCAATCCAAGCTTGGCGAGCGTTGTCGAACACATTCGAAAGGGAACGCTCGACTTCGTTCTCATCAAGCCGGCCGACGCGCAGTTTCTCGTCTCAACGGCGAGGTTTCAGCCGTGGCGAGGCATCAACGTCGTTACCGCGACGCTAATTTTTGCCTGGGGCTTCCGGCAGCTAGGCCGCGGCCCCACGCTGGGGGCGATCGCACTGGCGGCCGTGATGATGGTCAGCGCCGTCGGCATCCTCTACTCGCTTTGGATTCTCACCGTCAGCGCTGCGTTTTACGTTGTCCGAATTGACAACCTAACGTACCTCTTCAACGCGATTTTCGATGCCGCCCGGTGGCCGGTCCACGTGTTCGGCCATGTCGTTCGGTTTGTCTTTACCTTCGTTGTCCCGCTAGCGCTGATGACGACCTATCCGGCCGAGGCGCTTCTGGGGACGCTTCCGGCGCGCACACTGGCCGCGACGCTCGGGGGCGCTGCGATTGCCTTCATCGGTGCGCGCATCGTATGGAAGGCGTCGATAGCAAAGTATACGAGCGCGGGTGGGTAGCGTGCAGCATCAGACCCCAAAGCCTAGGGCGCCAGCCGCGGTCGAAGGCATCCAGGGCCTGCGTGCAGGCCTGGCGGTCTTCGCACGCCGGCCGGAAGACCTTGTGCGCGTCGTTTATGCGCGATCGGTGCACCACGATGTGCAGCCACTCGCACGCTGGGCGGCGTCCCATCGTGTCCCCTGCGTGCAAGCGAACGACCGCGAGATCGATCGCCTCGCGGGGTCCTCGCACCACGAAGGCCTTTTCGTCGAGTGCCGGCCACGCCGTTGGGCTTCGATGCAGGAACTCTCGGACCAGCTCACGCGGTCGCGTGGAGTCGGCGTCGCACTTGACCGCGTTCGCAATCCGTACAACGTCGGTGCGATCCTCCGAACCGCGGCCTTCTTTGCCCTCGATGGGATCTTGCTGGGTACCCCGGCACCGCATCCGGGTCTGGCTGCAACCGCGGTACGGGTGGCTGAAGGTGGCGCCGAGGAACTGCGCCTATCGCGCACGACCGACCTTGCCGAGTCGCTTGCGCGGCTAAGATCGCGAGGCGTACGCGCGATTGGAGCCGATGCAAACGCCCAGACGAGTGCTGTCAGCTTTGCCTTCCCGCGCCCGACGGTGCTCGTCGTGGGCAACGAGCGCGAGGGTCTCGGTGAGCGGGTGCGAAAGCAGTGCGATTCGCTCGTTTCCATTCGGGGTCACGGGCGGATCGAGTCACTAAACGTCGCCGTCGCAGCGAGCTTGCTCATCGCCGAAGCGATGAGGCCCGCCTCGCAGTGAACGATGCTTTTTCAGCACCCTGCCAGACGGGTCGCGTTGTAGGATGTCTGCAATGGCCAGGCGTAAATCACGGGCCCCGCGGCGCCAAAAGGCGGAGAACCATGAGTCGTCGGTGCCGCCGCCCGCGGCAGCCGAGGCGAGCGCGCCGCCTCAGGCCGCGGTCGGCGAGTCCCCATCCGAGGAAACGCGCGCGGCGTCACCGGCCAACGAACTCGACCAGCTGGATGCCGGCTGGGACTAGAACTACGGCGCGCGCAGAACCACGCAGGCCGTGATCCCGCCGATGCCGAGCATCAGTTTTACGGCGACCGTGCCGTCGATAGACGCGCCGCCTCCAACGATCCGTTCAGGGTGCTGCACGCGTTCGTGAAGCGCATCGGCGCGGATGCCAGTCGGAAGAGCGACCTTCCGTGCGAGGCCCAACGCGAGCGCCGTCAGCTCCCAACCCCCCGAGTTGGCCATCCCGTGTCCGAGCTGCCCTTTGCGGGCAGTCACGAGAGTGCGGCTATTGACGAATTCCTCGATCAGCGCGAGCTCGTTGAGGTCGCCCGGCGTGCCGGTCGCGTGCAAATCGATGAGTGCGACGTCGCTCGCCTTGATGTTTGCCTCGTCGTACGCCCGCACAATCGCCCTCTTCGGGCCCAACTTGGACGGCGTGATGATGTGCTCGGCATCCGACGAGAGCGTCACGGCCTCGACCCAACCGCCTACAGGACGAAGACCGCGGGCGGCACACCAGTCGGCGTCTCCGAGAATCCACACGCACGCGCCACCGGAAATATGCGTGCCGCGCAGTGAGGTAAACGGCATGTTGATCTCGCCGTTTCCCGGCATGACGCGCGCGTCGTAAAACGCTGCCACCAGCGTCGGATCGGGTCGGGGGTCTGTCGTCCCGACGACGGCAAGTTTGGCTCCGCCGTTTCGAATCGCGTCCCGACCGCATTTGAGAGCAACTCCAAAGGTGGAGCAGGCACCCACCGGTGCCCACGCAGGCCCATGCAAGTCGAGCAGCATCGTTATTTGCGCGGCAGGCGCATTCTGTATGTTCCAGATCAGGTTTGCGCTGACCGCGCTCCAGGGAGGCGGCGGGCACCCGAACTCTTCCACCAGAGCGCGCTGCGCTCGAAGCCGTTTGCGGATGGCATTCAGGTGAGCCTTCTCCAGATCCTCGTCGTCGGCCTGGAGCCGCTCGATGGCTGCAAATCGCTCGAGGAACACCTTGAGCTTGTCCGAGCAACTCGACCAGTAGGCATCCCACGCGACAACGGCGTCAAAACGCTCGAGACTATCGACGGGCAACGAGCGCGGATCGGTCGGGGTGCCCGCCGCCGGAGGCGTCCGATCCGCTTCGAACCTCCGCCGCTCGGCGCATTGAGAGGGCTGCGCCCAGAAGTGATTCCAGATGCGCGTGGCCCGATCTAGCGACTCGGCAGCTCGATGGCTTTCGCGCAGGTCGCCGACGCCCGAGCCGATGAACACGGGGCATCCCTCGTCGGCCTCACGCATCAGGGCCTCGAGCCGCGGCTCGCCTTGCAGCGCCTGGATGGTTACCCCCACAGCAAACTGGACGTTGTCTCCCATCTTGCTTCGAAGCCGCGCGACGTAGGCCTCGCCGTGGCGCTGAGCAATCCAGGGCGCGTAGTCATCGAAAGAGAAATCCGGATCGCCAACGGCGAAAAGGCCAGGGCCAAGCTCCGAACGGGAGCTCGGCGAAAGGGCGGACCCCCCCCCTCGTAGGAGCTGCTCGAGGGCCACGATATTGCTGGCGCCGGGCGCAACTACGCCCCAGCCATAGATGCCTACCCTGGGAGCCCGACGGTCGAAACTGCCTGGTGATGTCATGCCGCAGCGCCAAACTACTGCGATTGCCCCGGTGCAGGGAAGTCGCGCTCAGACGACACATCTCCGGACGCGGCGGCACGGCCACCGATTCGGTGGCCCAGGTGCTTTCACGCAAGGGCCGGCCAACCCCGCGGTTGCCGGAACTGTTCCGGCCTCTCACCGAAAGCGCGCTATCATTACGCGGCAGAATTTGAGCCGGCGGGGAGCAAACACCGATGACGTGCAAGCGTGGCCCCACGCCTGGGGAGATCGCTCGTTACCGCCCTTTCTCTTCTCTTTCCAATAGCTTGTGGCCCCACAAGCAGCGGTCCTAGCGGCGTCCCGCAGGGCAAGGGCGACCAGGGTATGGCAGAAGAGCCACGAACGCTCATCAGCGACTGGATCAATTCGATCGCTGCTTGCCCGATGTAGGGACACTTCGTGATGCGCATCGTCTATGGCTATCGGCCGATGGGTCGCGGGTCGCGTCGCAGGTCAGGGCGGGCTTTCCTCGCGCTGCTGCTTCTGCCGATCGTGTGGGCTGCCTGCAAGAAGCCCGCTGCCCAGCCCGTAGATGCATGCCTGACCCAGTGCCGGCTTCGCGCGAACGAGCTCGGTTGCCCCCACCCCGAGGGGTGCGAAGGCCCGTGCACCGCGCTGCGCAACGCCACAGCGTGCGCGAAGCAGCTTCACTCATTCGAGGACTGCTTCCTTAAACTGCCGCGGGAGCGCTGGGAGTGCGGCGACGACGGCGTGCCGGTCCCGAACGCGCATTCATGCGAACCAGAAAAGGGTTACGTAGAGGACTGCCTCCTGCGGACGAACGGAAAGCTCTAGAGCGTGCCCCTACCCCGCAAACGGCACTTCGGCGATCCCTCTGACTCCCGGACGCAGTGCCAAGAGGCTCCCCGCGAGTGGCTCTTCGGCGAGCTGCGCCTCGGTGAGAGTGCCGCGCATCGTGGTTACGTAAAGTACGTCTAGATTCTTGCCCCCGAAGATGCAGCTTGTGCCGCGCGAGACGGGTAGCTCGATGATGCGCTCGACGGCTCCCTTCGGGTCGTAGCGCACCAATCGACCGAACACGGGCTGCGCGCTCCAGACGAACCCCTCAGCATCCACGGTGAGCCCGTCGGGAAATGCGCCGCCCTTGCCTTCGAGCGAACCAAACAGGCGCCGATTGCTGATGCTTCCCGTCGCCGCGTCGAAATCGTAAGCGTGAATCTTGTAGGCGAAACTTTCGGCGAAGTAGAAGGTCTTGTTGTCGGGGCTCCAGCCTAGACCATTGGAGCAGCAAACCCTTTCCTCCATTCGCATCAGCTTCCGATTGGCGTCGAATCGATACAGGCTGCCGACCGGCGAATCCCAATCGACGTCGCCCATCGTTCCCGCCCAGAGGCGGCCCTGTCGATCGCACTTGCCATCGTTGAAGCGATTGCCTGGCCTTTCGGGCTCCGCGTCCGGCAGGACTTCGACCTTGCCCGTCGTGGGATCAAAGAAGGCAACGCTTTTTCTCAGAGTTAGGGCGAGACCTCCGCTCGACCGGGGTACCGCACACGTCACCAAATCGGGCAGCTCGAAGGTCTGGTTCGAACCGTCCGCCGGATTAAAGATGTGCGCTTTCTTTTCCGGAATGTCGACCCAGTAGAGCCGCTGCTCCTTGACCGACCACATCGGGCCCTCTCCGATGGTGGCCTTCGCGCTCAACACGCATTCGACATCGGCAACCGTAGGCTTGATCTCGTGTTTCAAGTGGGTTCGGTTCATCGCTCTGCCCTCTCCCGCAGCGTCCGATCAGATTCTCTCTGGCTTGAATCCGCCCTTGGCGCGATCGCTCAGCCATACCGCCCCGAACACGAGCAGCAGTATCGCCGGCAGAATGGCCACGATCCGGAACGACGCGGTCGAGGCCTGCACGAGCACGTTGTTCAGCGCGTCTCCCGTCAAGGACTTGAAGGCTTCCTCTCCTCCTGCGGCGGTGATCTTCTTGGAATCGAAAATCGCCCCCATTTGGGGCAATACGAAATAGATGGAACAGCAACCGGCGAAACCAATCAGTCCCATGAGCAGCGCCCCTCCCCGGGGAAAGCGCTCGGAGGCAGCGGCCAACATCGTCGGCCACATGTAACAAACGCCCACGCCCCACACAGTGGCCGCAAGAATTCCCATCACGGGGGAATTGGCCACGCTCAGGGCCACGAGTCCCAAGGAGGCGAGCAAGCAGGAGACCCAGAGCAGGCCCACCGACGAAAGCCTGTGGACCATGGCGCCGGCGAAGTGGCGCATGACAAACATGAGCCCACTCACGTAGATGAGCAGCCAGATGCCCTGCATGTGCACGGTACGCGTGAGGGCCATGTCCACCCACTGGCCCGGCGCCAGCTCCGCGGCGGCGGTCAGGAACATAGAAAGGAACCAAATCAGAAACGCCGGGCGAATGGCTTCCTTGAACATCTCGCGGGCCGGTATGCCTGCGGCAACCCGCTCGGTCTTGGGAAACTTGCTTCCTACGAGCATCACGAGGATGGCCAGGGCGGGAATGAGCACCACCGCGAACTTGATCCGCCAGCTCATGCCGATGCCGCCGAGCGCCAGGCCAATGAGTCCACCGATGATGATGCCTCCCGGCCACCAAGCGTGCAGGACGTTTAGCTTGTGGGTCTTGTCGTCGGGATAGAGGGTGGCGGTGAGGGGATTGATCACCGCTTCCGAGGCGCCCCATCCAATGCCGTTGAGAAGCATCCCGAGCCAGACCACCCAATAAATGTCCGCGCCATGCGCGATGCTGTCGGCAAAGATTGTCAGCAGGGTCCCGCTGATGAAACTCAGGCTGCAGACCATCAAGATGTTCCGCATGCCCAGGAAATCGACGAGAGAGCTCCCGAAGGCGACGGTGAATGCAAAACCGAGAAAGGCGATGCCCAAGGCCGATCCCAAAAGGGATGCCGAGTGGACCGGATCGATGGGATCGAAGAATGCCTTCTGAATGTCGCTCGCAATGCTGGTGCGGAGGCTAAAGCTCACGCTGTTCGCCGTGCATGCCACGATGCAGAGCAGAAACAGTTTTCGCGTGTCGATGCCTGCGTGTGCGGCTATCGCCTTCCCCGCCAAGCCGGAAGCCGCCGGCTGCATGAGTCCTGCGGAAGTCTTCGGCGCTGAAGCTGTCGGTTCCATGGTTCGCCTCTTCGTTCGGCAATTACCCGGACCCTCGCGAGAGTCCGAAGCTTACGAGTGATAGTGCTTTGTCCTTCTGTCTCACATAGCAAAAAGGTCGGCCGGCAGACCTTGCACGTCCTTCGAATCGTGAAAGTCAATCTGGTAAAGAGACCCCGCGGTCCGCTCCTGCTGCTTCTCCTGAGCCGTCATCTTATGCTGGGCCGAGGTCACGAACAGCGTCTTGTAATCCCGACCGCCGAAGGTACAACAGGTCGGGCGGCTTGCGGGGACCTCGATGATGCGGTCGACCTCTCCATCGGGCGAATAGCGAACCAAGCGCCAGGCCAGCCATTCTGCGTTCCACAGGCAGCCTTGCGCATCGACACAGCTTCCGTCCGGGGAGCCCATCCGCAGCTTGCTGAACGCCGTCCACTGCGTGGGCATGTGCTCGTCGTCCAGGGGGCTTTGCTCGATGGTGCGGGCATGCGAGTCGGCGAAATACATACGACCGCGAGCCTTGTCGAAAGCGATCGAATTGCTGATGCCGATGCCGTCGCGATGCAGAGTTGCCTTGCGATCCGCGGTGACGCACCAGAGTCGGCCGGCATTTCCCGTTTCGTCCACCCGCATCGATCCGACCCAGAATCGGCCCCACGGGTCGACTTTGCCGTCGTTCAAGCGGTTCTCGGGCCTATCCCGCTCCAAGACGACAAGAGGCTCGGTCGTGCTCAATCCCTTGTTCGGATCGAACCATACGACGCGGTCCTTCAAAGCGACGACAAGGCCCCCGCTCTTGCATTCGCCCAGAGAGCCCGTTAGCTCGTCGAACTGCCAGTGCGCGTGCTCCTTGGTCGCAGGGCGATAGGCGTGGACGCGCTGAGAGATGATGTCGACGAAGTAAAGGCGCTCATCCCTTTCGGACCAGACAGGGCCCTCCCCCAGTACCGAGAGCGGAACGTCGAGTCTTTGCATCGTCGGGGGCATTGGGCGCTCAGACCGGCCGCACCTTATTACATTGCCGATAGCCGCTCCAGCCTTTCAAAGAGCGCCCCTGACGGAAAATTGTAGGCCCAATACCTTGCGTTGCGGCGCGCACGACAGCCGGCAAGGATTTGACTATGCGTGGGGTCGCGGCAACAAGAAAGCCATTGGACCGGGACGCGGGGAGCGCCGCCCAACTTCGGACGGCACCCCCCGCTTTCCCTGGTTGTCAGGTCGCGACCCGCACGCCTACGAAGCGTGCGGAGTCGCGCCTCCGCTACCGCCGCTCGGCGCACTGCCCGCGGGCGCGGGCGCCGGTGCAACGGGGTGCGAACCATCGAGAGACGTGACGACGAGCTCCGCTTTCACGGCGCCCTTTACGTCCCTCTTCTGCTTCGTTGACGACGTGGGGATTAGACGACGCCGCGGTCCAGCTCGTCGCTATCGCATGAGAGGCGGGTAGTGAAACTAGCGCTATCTGCGCGGCAAGAGACCGCTCGCCCCGTTCGAGCTGTCACACAGGGAACGGGGAACGGGGTGTGACAAGGCCGCGTCTATTGAGCTCAGTCGCAAGCGAGGACGGTAAGCGCGTACGCGATCTGCTCGCCCGTCAACCCCTCGCTGACGCACACGTCCTGCCGGCATGTTGGCCCAGCGTCGGATTGGCACGAACCGCGCACATAGCACCATCCCGGGCTTACGTCGTTCGCGCAGCTCATGCCGGCCAACGAGGCAATCTGGGTCACGCTGCACAGGGAGCCCTGAGGCGGCTGAACGCCGTACTCGTCGACACCCACCGCGATCCACTTGTCGTAAGAGGCGAGGTCCGCTCCGCTTGCGGGCTGCAAACCGGGCTGTCCGCATCCGGCGGTGACGCCTGCGAGCAACAAACGACACTTCGACATGCCACTCGACTGATCCGCGGGCAGCGCTCTCGCGAAGCAAAGATCGTTGCGAAGGATGATTCTTCCAAAATAGGGCGCTGCGTCGCTCCCCGGTGCAATAACGACGGTAGGCCCGTCCTGAGGCGATCCGTCTTCAAAAGCGTCGGACGTGGCATCGACGTCCTGCGCGTCGGTTACGACGCCGCGTGATGCGCCGCCGTTCCCACAGGAAGGCACCAGTACACCGGCAACGATCGGGATCACCCTCGCGAGCGATGTTCGACCCGGAGCCTTGGCCCCAACTGCAAGCACCCGTCTCAGAGCAACAGATAGGCGCACTGCCCAATTTGATCATAGCAAGCGCCCCCGCGACAGCGACCAATGCAATCTCCGTCCTTTCGAGTGCGGGAGCCCGAACAGGCGAAGTTGCTCGGACAGTCGCTGGCGGCAACACATGGAATCGCGACGCATGGGTGCGCTCCGGTTCACATAGCAGAGCGCGGGCTGCGAAAACGCAAAGCTATTCGACGCCCGCATTGGCGCATTCCATGTCGCTCTGAGACCGGGATAGCCTCCGGGTCAATGACGCCCCTGTCCGTGCCCCGGAGGTCACCCATACAACGCGCTCGGCAAAGTCACGGCTCCGAGTCTCTTTCCCAACTCAAGGCACGCCGCAGCCACCATTGAAGGCGTGCTCGCCCGAAGCCGGACACCAGAACCCGACCGGCACGGTCTGAATCACCTTGACGCCGTTAACGTCCGTCGCTTGAACCGTCACCACCCTACTGTTGATCGTTGCGCTCGAGCACGGACTGCTGGTGGATGCCGGGTTGAAGTCAAAGGGGTTCCCGAAGAACGTCTCCAAGCTCAAGTCCGTCAAACCGAAGTTTCCGTTCGCGTCGGCAACCGGCTGAGGAAAGGGTCCTTGTGGGCTCTGACCAAAGAACGGAATCCCAATGTAAGAGACGCTCACGGAGCTGTTAGGGACAAATCCATGACCCGTCATGCAAAGAACGGGACCACTCTGGGTCTCCAATGCCCCAACACTAAACTGAATGCCACACGTTGCCTGTCCGACGACCACGGTCAGGTGACAATGAAGGAGCGTGCCGTCGCTCTGGCATACGTCGCCGT